>Ga0247823_10002000_pt1 | contig 16835 bp, 11 predicted proteins | sample 13C_PalmiticAcid_2_FD_192426 | JGI IMG/M metagenome (GOLD analysis project Ga0247823, IMG submission 192426) | Soil microbial communities from agricultural site in Penn Yan, New York, United States - 13C_PalmiticAcid_Day30 | ecosystem: Environmental > Terrestrial > Soil > Agricultural land...
GCATAACATTTGTTCAGGGTAACGATGATGGCCTGTAAGCCCTGGATGCTTTTTTTGAATCTCTCATCTCTTGTAAGACCGCTCAGGATCTTTTTCATAGAGGTGCTCAGCAGTACCATGGCTGCTTTGCTACTGGCGGCAGTATCCATGTATTCCCGCACTATGTTCACCTGCTGCACATCAAAAGGGAACAGGAGCCTGGCTTGCTGGAAGAAGCGGAAGGTATGGCTGCGTACATTGATGGCTGTTGCATCGGTGAGCGGGTTACGGAACATCTCATCCAGCAACTGTTCTCCGCCACGGGTCTTGACGTGGTTGAAAAGATGGTACACGGAACCCTGCTTGAATTTACCCAGCAGGTTCAGTTCTTCCAGCGTCTGTTTATCGATATTGAAACTCATGTTATTTTATTTTTTATCGCACTATGCCGTTTTTCAAAATGTCCAGGATGCCTTCATTCCGGATGATCACCATACCATGGCGGTCGTTGGTAATACCCTGCTCGAGGGTATAGGTATATTCCGGAACATGGCCATTCATGCGGGTGGGCAGGAAGAGGAAACGGATATTGTTGCGCTGCTTCAGGTCGTCACCCGCTTCCACGATATGTGATGAAATGATGAAGAGGCTTTGCCTGATCTGCGCAAACCCGTTGATAACGGCCACTGTGGCTTCATGCGCATCTTTCACGTTGGTGCCGCGGAACAATTCATCAAAAAGGATGAAGAAGCATTTGCCGCTGCTCAGTTCCGCAGCCATTTTCTTTACCCGCTGTACTTCGGCATAGAAGTGGCTGGCGCCGATGCCAAGGTTATCCGGCAGGTTGATAGTGGTATAGATCCCATCCAGCACAGAAAAGCTCATTGCCTTTGCCGCAACGGGAAATCCTGTATGCGCAATGTACAGTGCCGTGCTCAGTGAACGGAGGAAGGTTGATTTACCCGCCATATTGGCCCCGGTGATGAAGATCACATTCTGATCGCCGTTCATCTCAACATCATTGCCAACGGGCTTTGACAGGCTGGGATGATAAACACCTTCAATGGATAAAGCGGAGCTGCCTTTTTCCAGTGCGAGCGGAAAGATGAATCCGCGGGTAAGAGCTGTCTGCCCTACGGAGATGTACACATCCAGGTGATAGATATATTGTAAGAGCTTCTCCACTTTGTTGTGCAGCGTATTCCTGAACAGGGCATCAAAAGCAGTAACAGCGGCGTAAGAGAGCTTGCTGTCACCTGTTTCCTTCAGGGCAGGACCGAAGGCGGGATCTGCGAGCAGGTCCTCAATGGCAGCACGTTCAGTGGCATAGGGGCTGATGTTTCTGACCTCTGTTCTCCCGATGAACATCTTAGTGGTCCTGATCATTTCCAGTACCGCCGAAACTCCGTTCTGGATTTCCTTTTCACCCAATACAGCCCGGGAAGAATGATTATTCGTATGTTCATTACCGTTACTAAGGTATTTTTCAGCCATATCGAACATCTGCGCATTGTAAGGGAAACCGAGCCCCGAAGAAGCGAAGGTTTTGATGATACTGCTGCGTGTGTTGATCGAGTCCCTGTCAGACAATGGGTGACGGAACATCTTTTCAAGCAGGGCCTCGCCGCCGCGGGTGTGGGATTGGTTGTAGATATCGAAGATGCCACTGCCATCCCGTTTCCCGAAGATCCCCAGGTCTTTTATAGTTTGCTCATCTGTTCTTAACATCGTTTGTAATTGAGTGTTCACGTATTATTTCCTTTTCCTCCTGAGCAGCAGGATGGTCCCGAACAGCAGCATGGCTCCCGGAAGGATCCAGGTGAAGATCACTTTCTGCACTGCCGCAGTGGTTGGACCGATAGAAAACCAGATATCCTTTGATTTCTGCTTAGGCATGAAGATGGGGAAGTGGTTATAAGTAGTGTAGCTGTAAACAGGCATGAGGAAATAGATATGTTTGCCAAAACGGCCGTTACTGGCGAAGTCTGCATCCCCGCAAATGATGATGCGCTGCTCTTTGTTTGGCAGCTTTCTCGTCAACTGCAGACCGGTAGTGAAGGTGGATTGTTTGATATCTCCCTCAGCTGTATTGAAATCAGGAAGCGTGGAATCGGTGACCAGTTTGCCGGCTTTGAGCCAGGCTTTATTCCGGAAGGTTTCCAGCAGCGGCCTGATAACAAATCCACTGTCCTGCGTGTAACTGAAAGGAGCTACACCCGGCATAAGCGCACGAAGGGTGTCTTTGCTGAACAGGCTTCCCTGCAGCATTTGCGCCAGTTCTTTGTCCATAACGGTACCCGCGGACGTAACATAAGGCGTCACCTTATCGGGTGTTTCATCAAAACTGGGTTGCACCAGCTGTCCATTCATGAGCTGAACGCCCATTTGACGCAGCAGCGGGTTGAGTATTTGTTGCTTGCCTGGTTCTCCGGTGATGAACATATTGCCACCTGCCCTGATGTAATTGTTTAGTTTGTTCATAACCGTTACAGGGAGCTCTACCTTGGGATCTGCCAGTACCAACACATCCGCATCTGCAGGGATCTCCTGTTTGCTGAGATCGAGGGAGTCCACTTCAAACCCGGTGTTCACGAGTGTGCCCCTGCCTTTTTTGTAGGCGGCATGTGCTGTGTAATCGCGTTCTCCCATCCGGCTGATGCTGCGTTCAAGATTACCGTTGATAAAATAGACCTTCGGCATATGTTCCCCCTGCACTTTTTTGAATACGGCAGTCAGGTTCCTGAGATCGGGCCAGAAGTACTCATCGTTATAGGTACGCGCAAATGCGTTGCGGCCCTGGTATTTGAATTCGAGGACCGCTCTGTATCCTTCGGGTCTTAAGTATGCATCTTTTTTGACCGCTTCTGTGGAATTGAACATGGCGAGATCGAAATCCAGTACACCGGCAGTTTCTTCAGCCACTTTCTTTAAGCTCTTTCCCTTCAATGCCAGGCTGTCTTCATGCGTAAAAACGGTGTTGTAATAATATTCGAAATTGAATTTGATATCAGGTTTGAACCGCAGGTAAGGATCCCAGAAATTGGAGAAATAATCTGCATTACGGTTCTCCGGTAAAGTACGTCCCAGGCCGTCTCCCAGCATATTGCCATAGAGCGTTACTTCCAGGGTGGTATCGCCCATATCTTTCAGGATCTGCTGCATCTGTGGTGGAATGGTATTCCGTTGCGTGGCAGTGGCATCCAGGTAACCTGTCATGGCAGGACGGGAACTGATGTATCCGACGGTGAGCGTTACTGCCAGCACCAGCGCATATCTTCCTATACGTATGAACCATGGCTTATCCTCCCGTGCTGTACGCAATCTGATCAGCGTGAAGGCGATGAACATGCCGGTAACGAGCACGAAATAGATCAGATCCCTGGACACGATAAGGCCGCCCAGCATTTTGTAGGTCCTGTTCTGCAATGAGAGGAAATAGGTGAGGTCCCTCACCAGATCGTAGCGCTGCCAAAGATCGCCGATGCGACTCAGAATGAAAATGACGGCAAACGTACTGATAGCTGAAACGATCTGATTGTTGCTAAGCGTACTCATGAACAATCCGATGGCTGCATAGGTGCAGACCAGCAGATAAAAACCAAGGACAGCAGAGAAGAGCAAGCCCATATCCGCTTCCCTGATATTGAAAAATGCCATTACCACAAAGAGCACCAGTATGAGCACCAGCAGCAGGCAGTAGCCTGCAATGCCGATGAATTTTCCGAATACGATCTGGCGGAGTTTGATGGGGGAAGAATAGAGCAGCCGCGCAGTGCCGTTATCAACTTCCCGGCTGATCAATCCCATGGTGAGCAATGGAATGAAGAGATACAGATTACTCATCACGATATTGAAAATACCCAGCTTGATGAAAAGCATCAGGGTAAGGGATCCCATGGGAGTATATTCCGGTCTGTTCTTCATCATCAGGTCCTGTTCATTCACCAGGTCTGCCATGCGGCCAGAGTAGATCACGCCGCATTGCACCAGGAATGCGATGATGAGGAACCAGGCGATGGGAGAGTAGAACAGGTAGCGCAACTCATTCTTCGCTATTTTGAATGTTATCTTCATTTGTCAGTTTTTTATCTTCTTTTCCTTCTGGTCAACAAAATGGTTCCGCCAAGTAGCAACAGGCCAGGTAACACCCATACGTATACGATCTTCTGGATGGCCGCTCTTTCCGGACTTAAGATCACCATATTGTCCTTAGCATAAGGTTTGGGAGTGTAGATGGGGTATTCATTGTAGCAGAGCCAGCTGTAACAGCCGCGTACGTTCTCCAGGATCAGCTTTCGGTTGCTGGCAAAATCGGCGTCGCCTGCCACGATAACACGCTGCTCTTTGTTGTTGACCTTTCTGGTTAACATCGCCGCAAAGGGAAACTCTTTCTGACGGATGTCGCCTTCCTGTGCATTGAAAACAGGCGCTACGGAATCGGCCACCAGCGGGCCTGCTTTCTGCCACACATTTTCGCCAAGTGTTACGAACATGGGCGTTACTTTGAACCTGCTATCGGGCTTCACACTGAGGGCAGTAATGCCAGGCAGAGACACATTGAAAAGAGCGCTGGGCTGATTGTGGTTGCGCAGGTGTTTGTAAAACATAAGCCACCATTCTTCCGCCATATCGTAGCTGGAAGGTGTGAGATTGAACAGTACCTTCTCCGCTGTTTCGTTCTCACGGAGCTGCACCAGTTGACCATTCATGAATTGAATGTCCAGGTTTTGCAGCACGGGGTTGAGTACATATTGTTTGCCGGGTTCCCCCAGGATGAACATATTACCACCGCCATCGATATAGGACCTGAGTTTTTGCTGCACGGTGTCACTGAGCTCCATCTTGGGATCGGCCAGTACAATGATGTCCGCATTGGCGGGCAGGGCCTGGGTTTGAAGGTTGAGGGTATCTACATCGAAACCTATATTCACGAGCGATGCGCTGAATGTTTTGGATGAAGTATGATCCAGGTATTCCCTTTCCCCTTTTTTGAAAATATTGCGTTCGAGCTGTCCTGTAACAAAAAACACTTTCGGCATTCTGGCACCGGTTACTCTTTTCAATGCTGCATCCACCAGTGCTTCTGCGGGCCATTCTCCTCCCCAGGAACCACCATCAAAGCTGGTCCTGAGCAATTCAGACCTTCCATTGTATTTGAGTTCCATGATCAGCTGATAGTTCTCCTTACTGAGGTCTTTTATCTGCCGCATTTTATCAGGCGAAAGGAACATGGCAGAGTCTACATGCTTCAATTTGGAAACCAGTCCAACGATCTGTTCCAGGCTTTTGCCGGGATAGGTTTTGAAAATACCACTGTCCTGGCTCAGCGCATCGTAATCGTAGTAGTAAACGTATTTGAATTCGATATTCCTTTTGAAGCGTTGGTATTGCTGCCAGAAGCCGTTGAGGTATTCGTTGCGTTTCCTGGGTAAGCCACTTTCGGCCGTGATGCCCAGCAGGTTGGTGTAGAGCGTTACTTCAAGCGGACCCTGGTCCATACCTTTCAGGATCTTCTGCGTGCGCGGATGAACCGTGTTGTTCTCATCCCTCGAAACATCCCAGTAGCCGATGAAAGCGGGGCGTGAGGTGATATATCCGATCATCAGCCCTGCAACGATCACGGTCAGGTACCTGGCAACGCCAACGTACCAGGGCCTGGACTCCAGTCCTGATCTGAGTTTTAGCAGCGTGAAACCAACGAAGAGGAAAATGATGATGAGATAGTAGGCAATGTCTTTGGTAGTGATCAAACCGCCGATCATCTTATTCACCCTGTTATTGATGGAGAGGAAATAAGTGATATCCCTCACGAAATCGTATTCCTGCCAGAGCTGCCCGACATATGAAAGCACGAAGAGCGTAAGGAAGCTGGCGATGGCGGATACGATAGGATAAGTGGTCAGGCTGCTCATGAAGAAGCCGATTGCAGTGAGTGCGCAGAGCAACAGGTAGATGCCCAGCATGGCAGACAATAAGGGACCATAATCGAGCGATCTGATATCGAAGAAAGCTGCCACTACAAAGAACCCGAGTATTGCGATGAAGAACAGGTTGTAGATCATGATCGCCAGGTATTTTCCCAGCACTATCTGACGCAGTTTTACAGGAGAAGAGTAGAGCAGTTTGATGGTTCCGTTATTGATCTCTCTGCTGATAACGCTCATGGTGAGCAAAGGCACAAACAGATAAAGCTGACCAAGCATCGCAGAAAAGAAGCCGCCTTCCGGATCCGAGAGGAGGCCGAAGGTGATGGACAATGTTGCCTTTACAGACCATTCCGGATCATTCTCCAGCACCATGGCCGTTTGCTTGGCCCAGGGATACAATGTGTTGGCGTACAGGTACCCGCACATGAGCAGGAAGAGAAAGGTCAGGAACCACGCTACTGGTGAATAGAACAGGTTCCGCAATTCATTCCTGGCAATTTTGAATACTAGCTTCATGGCGCTGCTTTATGAATGGGATTGGGTGGATAATTGTTTGAATGTGTCATCCAGCTGGCTTTTATCAAGACTGATCTCGCGCAGCTGCCAGCCTTGCTGAATGCTGGCTGCTACAATCTTTTCAGTGATGGAAGCATCTCCGTCGAAGTAGAGGCGTACCTGTTTGTCCGTGAGGTAATCAGCTTTTGTGATGCCGGGAATGGCTTGCAGTTCATCGATGCCCGGCATGTTTTCAAGCCGGACCAGTACACTGTGCGGCTGCACGTAATTATCGAAGGCATCCATGGTATCTGAGAATACGATGCGTCCTGCTTCGATCATGATCACGTCGCGGCAGAGCAGTTGTATTTCCGAAAGGATGTGAGAGGATAACAATACCGTGCAATCCTGTGCGATCTCTTTGATGAGTTTACGGGCTTCGATCAACTGGTTGGGATCGAGGCCGGTGGTTGGCTCATCCATCACTACCAGTCGCGGCTTGTGGATGATGGACTGTGCAATGCCCACACGCTGCCGGTAGCCGCCGGAAAGATTCCGGAGTAGCCTGCTGCTGAAATGCGTGAGGCCGCATTTTTCCTTTACTTCCGCTACTGCTTTCTTCACCTTGTCTTTTTCCATGAGACGCAGTTCGGCTGTGTAGATAAGGTATTCATCGATGGTGAGATCCGTGTAGAGGGGGGGCGTTTGCGGAAGGAAACCTAATTCACGTTTTGCCTGTTCCCTTGCTTCACGGGTATCGTAGCCGTTGATCAGCACCCTGCCTTCCGTTTGGTTAAGTGCACCGCAAATGATGTTCATGGTGGTGGATTTGCCAGCGCCGTTGGAGCCAAGCAATCCCACGATACCGGTCTGTTCGATCTCCATATTGATTTCGCGGATCGCCCAGGAGTTCGTGTACCGGTGGGAGAGATTTTCGATCTTGAGGATTGGAGTCATAGCTGTTGCAATGATTTCTGTGTAGGATTAGTTATTGCCCGGTTGAGCCAGCTTGTTGAGTTCGGCTGCATTCAGGTTCAGGTTCTGGGTAGAGATGGCCACCGTTTCTGCGGCGATATTCCCCATTACCTGGTTGAATTTTTTTCCGGCAGGTGTTTTGTAAAAGCGGGTCAGCTCTTCGATCTCATCCGTTGTGTAATACTTAGCGTACGTGTTGATGAGTGCAGTCTTCATATTGGCATATCCCATATGTTTAGTGAAGAAGGCAAGGGTTTGTTCTTCCTTTCCGGCCAATGCAGGTGAGTTTTTGATAGTGCCCTCTGCTGCGGCCTTTGCAGACTGCAGGCACGCATCTTCCATATTGATCACTTTGAACAGCTCTTCTATCTTCTGCACTTTTTTCAATGAGTCGGCCTGCGCATTTGCATGGATGGAACCAAGCGCGAGTGCTGAGGTAAGGAATAAGGTTACGGCGAGCTGGATACTGATCTTTTTCATTTGTTTTGTTTTATGTTGATGGAAATGTTTGACAAAATGATCCCCTGTACAAAGCATATGCATGCTTTGCCGGACAGTTGTTTTAAATACAATCAGTTTTTTATTGAGGGAATGCTACCAGTAAAAATGTGTTAATATCAGATCGGCGTTTATTCATTTCAGTTATCTTATTCTTTTCAGTTGGCGGCCCTACTTTATACAAATCACCGGGCGGCTGTTTTGTACTACCTGAAAACAAAATAATCTGATTGAGCAATGTGAAGATCGCGAAGACGAATATGCAGGCGCATCTTGTGTTGTCTTTGAGGAATTGAACGGCCCTGGCCAGGTGGTTCCTGACGGTATTGGGGGAGATCTTGAGGTGGCTGGCGATCTCCTGCCTGCTCAATCCTTCTTTATGGCTGAGCAGGTAAACGGCCTGTTGTTGTTCCGGTAAACGGTTGTACACCGCCGTTATGTTCTGTGTATGCTCTTTTTGTTGCAGGATGTCTTCTACATTGTTGAATGATGATGAACCGGATACTTGAAGATCAGCATAGATCCTGGCTTTCATGAGTTCTCTCCGCTGGTGGCGATAAGCGAGGTTGCAGGCCACCCGGTAGAGCCAGCCTCCTATATTGTCGCCAGTGAGCTCGATGCGTTTCTCCCATAGGCGGAGAAATGTTTCCTGTACAATGTCTTCGCTGGTCTGTTTATTTTTGGTGATATGGGCAACGGTAGCAAAGAGGATCTGTGAATAGGATTGCACGATCAGGTTGAAGCCATCAGTTGCCTGATGGTTCAACCTGACCGGTGCAGGGGTTTGTGATTTTGTGGTATGATCTGTTCTAATCATAGGGCCGCTGACATTTTTAATCTGCAAACTGGAAGCCGAGATCTTTTACCATATTCCTGATTACACTGAATTTCTGTAGTGTAACAGGATAGGCTGCATATTTTGCCGTGAACTCCGCCGTGGTATTTGAGAATAACGCAAGGAGGTAAGAATGCAGGTCTTCCTGTTCAGAACCCGTGATGATGAATTCATAAATAGTATAGTAAGTGATGAGGCCGAAATCTTCAGGCCTTTTGGAGAGATCAGGATAGGTCCAGGTGAAGTCAGTAATGTAGATCTCTCCCTGAAAAGCAATTCTTGAAATGCTGTAAAAGCTGGAACCGAGATCGAGTGTAGTTGAATTGGTCAGTTTTTTGAAAAAAAGCGCTTCCAGGATACTTGCGATATACAATCTTTTAGATGCAACCGTGAATGTATCCGGGTTTACGATCTTGATGGCAACAGTATTGAATCCGCCGAAGGCATTCAGTGAAATGGTTTCCGGCCCGTCCGGTACAATGAACATGGGAACGTTGGTGAGGGTATCCACAAACAAAATGCTGCGGATGGGAACACCTGCCGGCAACAAGGGAAGCAGTTCCGTTTTGAGAAAGCCTAGCATCGGGATGATGGTTGTTCTATCCTCAGGTAATTTGAATTTAATCATGGTATCCACGCCATTCACCGGTGAGTAGGCCAACGACAGCTTCGTGTAATTATACCTGTTCTCACTCACCTGTTCCCTGGCGATGGTATCGTTGTAAAAAGCGGGAATGCCGGTCTGCTGAAAGAACTGGAAGATGGCATGGTCTGTAGGGTCGGCAGGATTGTCTTTTACCGACATCAGGTTATCATCTTTCTTACTTGCCTGCAGATTGCTATCCTTTGAGCAGCCTGTAGTGAATGCGATCAATACCAGTGAATACAAAAAATATCTTAGCATAAAATTCGGTTGAGCGGTTATCGGATGAGTGGCCTTTCCGGGCGTGGTTCATTAGAAATAGCGCCGTTGTTGAAATCAATTTCAGTATCGGGAATGGGCATCACATAGGCTGCTTTATCCTGGTCATATGGTTTCAGTTCAAAATAACCCTGTATGAAACGGCCTGAACTATTGTATGCGTAGGAGGTGTGGCGGATCGTTTTCCCGAAGGGGAATCTATCATTCACACCATAACGCCTGAGATCGAACCACCGCAGCATTTCAAAGCACAGTTCCCTTCTTCTTTCTTCACGGATGAAATTCACCAGTGCTGCGCCTGTTTGAGTTACTGCTGTGAGGTGCTCAGGTTTGAAACGGTTCTTTCTCAATTCCTGCACGGCTGTGGCGGCGTCTGCATCGCGGCCGAGTATGGCCAGTGCTTCTGCTTTGTTGAGGAACACTTCCGGCACCCGCACCATGAATTCTTCCTGAACATTGGTAATAACGCCGGCTTTCCTTGCCATCACTTCTCCCAGGGCTGATGTTTCGAAGAAGGCAGTCAGGCGGAGATCTTCCGGTGAATAGGTTTGAAGGAGCTCCGGAGATACTTTGAAATTGTCTTTCCTGGATGTAGAGTTGGCCGGCGCCATGAGTATGTTGAAAGTGCTCTCTCCGGCAATGGGCATTGAAAAAATAGTTTCCGGAGAGGCGGCCTGGATGATAGGGCTTCCGGGCGTATAGGCATTCAGGTTAGTGAGCCGGTACCTGGTCTGAGCCATGGCTTTATCGGCCCAGCTGATGGCATTCTGGTAATCGCCCATGTAGAGGTATACCCTGCTGAGCAGGGCTTGTGCGCAGGCCTGATTAACCCGGTGGCGCGATTGCTGATTGAATCCCTGCAATTGTTTTTCGCTGGTCAGCAGATCATCGATGATCTGGTCATATACCTGCTTCACAGTATTGCGTGAAAACGGTTTGTCTTCAACGGCGGGATCCGTTTTCAGCGGAACACAATAGTCGTTTGCCGCAGTTGCAGGATTGTATGGCTTGCCGAAGAAATTCGCCAGCACCCAGTAGTAGTAGGCTCTCAGAAAACGAGCTTCGCCCGAGATCCTGCGCAGGGTATCCTTCGGTTCTCCTTTGCCTTCAACGGCCGGAATGTTGAAGAGGATGGTATTGATCCCGGCGATCTTTTTATAAAGTGGGATGTAGATATTGTCGGTGTACCGGACGGCATCAGTTTGTATGAAAGGGGTAGGCTGCCAGTGATGCACGCCAGAATAATTGAAAACGGCGCCTCCCCCCGAAAAAAGAGTGGCAGGGTTTTCTTCCAGATCATCATCCAGCACATCGACCCATGCAATCACGCCCTTGATATTGTATGCTTCGCCCACCAGTAATTCATCAAGGTCAGCCGCGGTTTCAATGAAGGTCTGGTTCTGGGAGTAGGTGGCAAGAAACTTTTTGCAGCCCGGTGCCATCAGGATGGTAAGCAAAAGAGAAAGCGGAAGCATCAGCCGCCCTGCATTCCTTCTGTTTGTATTGTTAGGTTGTTGCGTATTCATAAATTTCTTCTTTATCAAAATGTCACGTTAACATCGAAAGTGAAAACCGGTCTGATGCCTAGCCTGATATTGGGTGAAGACCCTGATTGGATAGGATCTTGCCCGCGCAGGTCTTTATTGGTGATGGCAAAAATGTTACTTCCTGAAAAGCCGATGCTGGCGTCTTTCATCCTGAGCCTGGAGCAGAGGTCCTGCCCGAGGCGGTAACTGAGCATGAAGTTCTGGAGCTTCACATAATCACCACTCACTACGCGGAGGTCTGATGCATCGTACATCTCGTAGAGGTTGGTGGTGTAAATAGAACCGAGGGAGTTGAAGCCCGTTTCCCACCATCCTGCATTCACGGTGCCAGACAGGGCAGGGATGCTGGTGTAACGCTCATCGCCTGGGTTCCTCCATCTGTCTGAATATTCTTTGCGCAGGTTCTGTTGTGAAGTTGGTCTGTAAGCGCCATAGCCGCCAGACGCGAGTTTCAGCAGCCTCACCTTATTGCCGAAGCTGTAGGTAAACGTGAAGTTGAGGCTCCAGTTCCTGTACCCGAAATAATTGGATAAAGATCCCTGCACTACTGGTTCACGCCTGCCCGATTCAACCATGAGCGTGTTGAACACTTCCTCTCTCGTCATCTTGCTGTATTTCTCTTTGAGGGCTGCTGCCTGCTCTGGCTCCAGTCCGTAGAACTCAGGCTGACCACTACTGTTGAGCCCTTTGAAGCGATAGGAGTAGAAGGTGTTGATGGATTTGCCGTTGACAGGAACAGTACCGTTGAGATAATCGTTGTAAGTGATCAGGTTAGGGTCAACCAGTACATTGCTTCTGCTGTTGAGGGATTGGTTGATGAGCTTGTTGAACACCTGTCCCAGTTGAGGATCGATGCGCCAGGTAAACCCGCGTTTCTTTCCGCTGGCGCCGAGATTACTGATGGGCGTGAAGTTGAGCGCGAGTTCGATCCCACGGTTTTCGAGAATGCCTGCATTTACGATGTATTCGGATGTACCGTTCACGAAGGAAACCCTTTTTGAAAGGAAGGCATTGCTGGTCTTTTTATAGAAATACCTGACAGAGCCGGTGAGCTTATTTTTGAAAAGAGAGAAATCCATTCCTGCGGAATACGAATCCGTTTTTTCCCATTTCAGATTTGGGTTGGGGAAGTTGGTGATGGTGGAACTGAATCCATCCAGCAGGCTGTTGTATCCTCCTTTTGTGATGATGGTATAAGGTGTTTGATCGGCACGGATATTACCCTGTGTGCCGTAGGAAAGATCGATGGAAAGTGTATTCACCCAATCAGCGCTCCTGAGCAGGTCATTGTGGATATTCCATTTTCCCGAAACGGACCAGGTGGGGAGGAATTTTTCGTTGCTGCGGGAACCGAAGGCGTTGGAGAAATCTGCGCGCGTACCGGCCTGCAATACAAACCTGTCGTCATAGATATAACTGGTATTCAGGTAGCCTGATACGAGGTTCTTCAATGCTTCGCCGATCTGGGCCCGGCCGTATTCCTGCAGCCAGGATGCATAGGCGGTGTAGGTGCGCAGGTCGATGGTGCCGAAGGAGGACCCTCTTTCTGGATAGTATCCGCGTCGTGTTTGAGTGAGATCGGTGTTCTTGGCTGAAGACAATTCCGTGCCCAGCACAGCATTTAAAAGATGTTTGCTGCCTCCGCCGATGTAACGGCTGAAATCGATCTGCGTGCGGACCAGGTAAGACCGGAGGTTGGAATTCTGTTGTTGCAGTTCTCCGCCGAATGGCGCTTCATCTAATAACGGATTGCCCGGAAAATTACCCCTGATCTTGTCCATGCGGTTCGTTTTTTCTTCAAACCATGTACGTTGTTCGGTATTGCTGCTGGTATAGGAAAGGGTGGTGGTGGATTGCAGTCCGGGCATGAACTGATAAATGAGTGTGGCGTTGGCTTCATACCCGGAACCTTCGATGGTATTGCCGGAGCGGTTCATTTCATTGATCACATTGAAAGTAGGCCTGGTGAAAGCGCCGGTGGTGGAACTGCCAACCATGGGATAGTAGTAGAGGCTGCCATCTTCGTTGTAAAGCGGGATAGCGCGGCTGGTGCCATACGCATAGTCCAGGATGCCCACAGAAGCTGGTGTGTAGCGTTTGGAGATCCTGTTGGCGCTGAGAGAGAACAGAGCTTTGAAGTTCTTATAGTTTAGGTCGAAGTTCATCTTGGCTGTATACCTCTTGCTGAATTCGTCCCTGATCACACCTCCTTCATCGTTATAGCCGATGGAGGCGTAGTAGCGCGTTTGCTGGTTACCGCCGGATACACCCAGCGTATGATTGGAAGAGACCACATCGCGGGTAATGGCATTGAACCAGTCTGTGTTGAGTGTTTCTGCGCGGGCCACACGTTTCTGGTAAGTATCGTAATCGATATCTCCGTTGTTGTAATCGATGATGGCCTTCTCATAGGCTTCGAAATTACCGTAGAGCGGTTGTTGTTTATTGATGAGTTCGCGGGAGGCATCCACTCTTTCCAGGGAGTTCATCATGTTCACTGATTTGTCTGAATAGCGTGGTCCCCGGGTGTAGGTGAGGCTTCCTCTGTAGTTGACGGAAGGTGGGCCGGGCTTGCCTCTTTTGGTGGTCACCACAATTACGCCGTTTGCTGCGCGAACGCCGTAAAGTGCAGTGGCGGCGGCATCTTTGAGAACATCGATCTGATCGATGTCATTAGGATTCAAGCCGGAGATCGCATTGCCTACGAGGTTTACGAAGTCGAGGTCGTTGAGCCTGCTGGCGGGGATGTTCACCGGATCATTCTGTACAATTCCATCCACCACCCAGAGCGGTTCCTGTGAACCGAGGAAAGTGGATGTGCCGCGGACACGCAGTTTGGGAACGGCGCCTGCCTGCCCGGAGTTCTGCATATAGATCATGCCGGGCACGCGGCCCTCGAGCATTTTGTCTACCGTGCTGAGTCCCGGTTGAATGATAGAATCCATTTTGAGTGTGGTAACGGAGCCGGTCAGGTGCTTTTGCTGGATGCGCTGGTAACCGGTGGAAATTGTAACTACGTCCATCGACCTGTCGTCTGTCTGCAGCACGACGTCGATAGTATTTCGGTTGCCTACTTTTACGGTTTGCATCTTGTAGTTCACGAATGAAAAAACAAGTTGCTGGTCCGGCATCACTTCAATAGCGTACCTGCCGGCTTCATCGGTGGAGACCATTATGGTGAAATCTTTCACCTGAACTGTAGCACCTCCGAGCGGAATACCATCTTTATTCAATACCCTGCCCCTGATCACAGTTGTAAGGCTGTTGGCAAAAGGGGAGGGGTTTGAAGCATTCTCCTTTGTGTCTTTCTTTCGTACAACGATGATGCCGTCCACAATAGTAGCAGAGAGGTCGGTGCCCTTGAAACACTGTTCCAGTACCTGTTCTGCCGGCATGTTCTTTACATTCAGCGTCACTTTCTTTGCATCGTTCAGTATCTTTTCCGTTACCATTATACTCAGTCCGGTTTGCGATTGAATGGCGCGGAACACCTCTTTCAGGGGTTGGTTCTTTACTGATAGCGTTACGGGGTAATTTTGCTGGGCCAGTGAACGCAGTGGGCCCAACAGCAGTAACAATACAATTAGTTTGATTGGTATTCTCATTTTACAGCATTCTGATTTGGTACATGAGAGCATAACGCTGCTTCAGGATCTGCTGATCCCTGGCATGCTCATGCGGATGTGTTCTTGTCTGATAATTATTGTCTGGCCTTTACCGTCAGCTTCTTTCCTTCAATGCTGAATTGAACATTGTTTGCCTGCAGGGCTTTCAATACGGCGGACAAGCTGCTGGTCCGTTTGATGATCATGAAAAATTGCTCGTTGGGGATAAGGCCTTCGTACTGGACATCTACATCGTACCACCTTGAAAGCTGGCGCAGTATGGTTTCCAGGTCAGCGCTTTCAAAATGGAATAATCCATTTTTCCATGCCATGATCTCGCCGGTGTTCACGTCTTTCTTTACAGACAGTTGTCCTGCCGGAGTAAGCTGTGATTGTTCACCGGGTTTAAGAGTGACCTTGCTGTTGTTACTGGAAACTTTTACGCCGCCTTCAAGAAGCGTTGTAGCGAGGATAGGTTCGTTGGTGTAGGTATTGATATTGAAATGAGTGCCTGTTACGTCTACCAGCATGCCGCCTGCTTTTACGCGGAAGGGAAGGTTTTTGTTTTTCGCTACTTCGAAATAGGCTTCGCCTGTGATGGTCACTTCGCGGTGAGTGCCGGTGAATGCTGTAGGATAGGTGATGGAGCTGGCTGCATTCATCCATACTTCAGTGCCATCGGGTAATTGCAGCTGGTATTGAGTGCCGCGGAGCGTGCTCAGTGTATGATACTCTGGCGCAGTGTTGTTTTGCTGATAGTGCAGTTTACCACTGTCGTTGCTGGCATTGAATTGCTGTTTGTTGATGCGGCCATGGGCACTGTCGAGCAGGATCTTTTCCCCGCTGGCGAGTGTGAGCACGGCGCGGTCGCGTGCAGGAAGACTGTCGCTGATAGTCGTGGCAACAGTGGTTGTGCCGGGTTGTGCTGAATTGCGGAAGAACAACCAGTAACCGGCGGCTGCGCAAAGGATGAACAATACCGCTGCTGCTGCCTGCCATTTGAAACCTGCTCTGCGGGCTGGTTTTATGGTATGTACGCTGGCGCCTTCCTGTATTTCCTGCATCAGTCTTTCATGTATCTGCTGCTTCAGCTGAAGCTTTTCTGATGGCTGCATGCCGGCAAAGGGATCGGCATCCCTGTTGATCTCGTCCAGGTAGTTGAACCAGGCTTCAATGAATTCCTGTTCTGCCGGTGTTGCTTCACCCAGTTCATATTTTTCCAGGAGGGCCTGGAAATGTTTTTCTTCCTTATTCGATAGCATGCACGCAGCTGTTTAATGTAACTGTCACTGAATTCTTTCTTTTTTCCCGGGAAAAGAGAAATTTATTTTCAGGCTTTCCATTGGGAAGTACCGGAGACCATGATCATTACCGCCATCAGGTGGCTGAGCCACTGGCGCAGGTGCTGATTGGTAATGCTGATATTGTTCTGAACGGTTTTGGTTGACAGGTTCAACTGGGCGGCGATCTCTTTGGCGGAAAGCTGCTCGAAATAATATTTGATGAAGATCTGGCGCCTGGTTTCGGGCAGGGTGGCGATCCAGGCATCCAGCAGCTTGAGGAAATCCTGCATGTTCACCTGGCTGTCTGCTTCAAAAGGGGAACGCAGTACCGTTTGAAATACATCCAGGAAACCGGTGGCCTTGTTGCGGCTCAGGTAATTGATCACGCGGAAACGGATGGCTTTTTCAAGATAGGCAGGGAGGTGGTCCACCGCGAGTGTTTCCCGCCGCTTCCAGATATCGATCAGCACATCGTGTACGATCTCTTTTGCAGGTGCAGCATCATTCAGTTTGCGGCAGGCAGAACGGTACAACTGTTCCCAGTAACGATTGTAGATCTCGGTGAAAGCCTTTTCCTCACTCTCTTTCAGCGAAGCAAGCAGTTGCTGGTCAGTGTATGTTTGATAACTGTTCAAAGGGGAAATGGCAGGGAATGGTGAGGCAGTGCTGCGGGCATGCGGATTTGTTTTTTGGCTGGGATAATTTTTTCCAAATTAGGATTTTTTGCGGAAGATCGGGGAGAGCGCTGAATAAAAGGCTGGTTGCATCC
>Ga0247823_10002001_pt1 | contig 16824 bp, 13 predicted proteins | sample 13C_PalmiticAcid_2_FD_192426 | JGI IMG/M metagenome (GOLD analysis project Ga0247823, IMG submission 192426) | Soil microbial communities from agricultural site in Penn Yan, New York, United States - 13C_PalmiticAcid_Day30 | ecosystem: Environmental > Terrestrial > Soil > Agricultural land...
GATCGCGGCCGACGAGCTGACGGCCGCGATCGCCGCGCGCCCGGCGGGCGCGCGGGAGGCCGGGCGGATGCACCTGCAGGCCCGGCTCGCGGTGATCCGCTCGTTCGTACCGGGCCTGCGCAAGGCCAACTCCGCGCACCTGGCCGGGTACGCGGACCTGCCTGGTGAGACCCCGGACGAGCGCACCCTGCTCGGGCTGCTCGCCCAGACCGGCCGCTACGAGGTGTGGCCAGCCGACCAGGTCGCCGCCATCGCCCGGCGCGCGCTGTCCGACGGCGCCTACCTCGACGACGCGGCGGGCAGCACCGACGCGATGGTCGCCTGGGTGGTCGCGATGCTGGCGCTGATCATGGCCGACGACGTCGACACCGCCCGGCGTGAGGTCGCCCGCGCGCAGCAGCGGGTGCGAGCGCACGGCTCGCCGGTGGAGTTCGCCATGGTGGCGAACGCGTCGATCTTCCTGAACTGGCGCCAGGGCAACGTGGGTTCGGCGGAAGCCGAGGCCGAGGGGACCCTCGCCGCCGCGGTGAACGAGGACCCCACCCCGCAGGTGACCGCGCTGCGCGCGACCGCCACCCACTTCGCCGCCTACAGCGCGATCGAGCGCGGCGACCTCGACGGCGCCGCGGCGGTGCTGGCCAGGTTCGACGCCGAGCACGCCGACGCGCCGCGGATCATCCCGACGATCTGGCTGCACGAGGCCCGCGCCACCCTCGCCCTCGCCGCGGGCGACGCCGAGCAGGCGCGGAGACTGGCCTATCAGCAGCGCGACGAACTGGCGTCGGCGGGCTTCGACCCGGCATCGATCTCCTGGCGGATCCCCGCGATCCGGGCGCTGATGCTGCTCGGCGAGCCCGTCGAGGCACTGCGTCTCGCCGCCGAACTCATCGACCTGGCCCGCCGCTGGGGCGCGCCGACCGAGGTCGGGATCGCGCTGCGGGTGTGCGCCCACGCCGACGCCGAGCAGCGGCTCGACCTGCTCACCGAGTCCGTGGATGTCCTGCGCGGCGCGCCGTCCCGGCTGGAACTGGCCCGCGCGCTCGTCGACCTCGGCGAGGTGCTGCGGGTGGCGAGGCGCCGGGCCGAGGCCCGCGAACCACTGAACCAGGCCGCCGACCTGGCCACCGAGTGCGGCTCCCCGGTCCTGCGCGCCCGCGCGGTCACCGCGCTGGAGGCGCTGGGGGACCGGCCGCGCCGACCCGTGTTCGCCGGACTGGAGGCGCTGACCGCCAGCGAGCGGCGGGTGGCCGACCTCGCGGTCACCGGGCGGGGGAACCGGGAGATCGCCCAGGAGCTGTTCGTCAGCCCGAAGACCGTGGAGAACCACCTCGGCCGGATCTACACCAAGCTGGGCATCGCGGGCCGCCGTGATCTCGCCGGTGTCCTTGCCTGAGGTTCAGTCTGGATCGCACAAGCTCGGGATCGGGCCCTTGCCCGAGTTCAGTCCGGGGATCGTGTCGAGGTTGCGCTGGGGGTACCCCCAAGTTTCGCCCGAAGCAGTTGAGGGATCGACCCTCATGCCTCGGGGCGCGTGATCGAAGAGTCTTGACCTACCACAGGGAAGCCGCAGGGGAGCGGCGAAAACAGGAGGTAGGAAAATGTTCCGCAAGCTGGTCATCACCACCGCGGCCGTCGCCGCCGGAGTCGCCGCGGTTCCGGGGGTCGCCGCGGCCGACATCATCATCGGCACGCCCGCGCCCTGCGTGCGGCTCAGCGATGTCACCGGACCGGACTTCGACGTCAAGCTGTGCGGGGTCAGCGACGTCGACCAGTACCGGAAGGGCCTGGAGGCCGACGGCGGCTCGTACTGCGGCCCGACCTCTCTCTACAACGTGATGCACTACTGGGCGCACGTGAAGAACGCCCCGATCGGCTGGTTCACCACCAGGATCGGGAACCTGGACCCGCAGGACTACGCCGACCAGCCCGTGATCACCAACTCGATCGCGAAGATCGGCGCCGACGCCAAGTACGACCTGGAGGACGGCACCAACCTGGGCAACCTGCAGACCGCGTGGACCAACGCCACCAAGCCCGCCAGGGACGCGGGCTGGGCCACCGGGCAGGGCAACGTCAACTCCTCGACCGCGGTGGACTTCGCCGGTGACCTGGCCAAGCGCCTCAACGTCGGCCCGCTGCAGATGTCCTACGGCCGCTACTACGCGGGCCCGAAGTCGGGGAGCTGGGAGCGCGACGGCGGACACATCGTCACCGTGGTCTCGGCGAAGGGCTCCTTCGGCGGCGACACCATGCAGATCAAGATCGCCGATCCCGGTTCGGCCGCCGACCACGGCGACGGCAACTACCTCTACACGCAGTCGGCCTACGCGCTGCGCGACTTCACCCTCAAGAAGGTGACGTTCAACGAGTACTCGCCCGTCGCGGACGACCCGGATACCGCCACCGACGAGAGCACGCAGCCCGGCACCTACAAGCAGACCGTGCGCTGGGAGCTCGTGAACCCGTTCCAGGGCGAGACGAAGCGCGTGATGATCGAGAACTACAACTGGTTCGTGATGGCCCCGCCGGTCGGCTGACCGGCGCGGGAACCGCTGAGCCCGCCCACCTCACCCGAGGTGGGCGGGCTCGTGGCCTTCGCGGACGGTGATCGATCCGACTAATCTGGTCACCGTCTCCCCAACCCGACTTGGAGGGCTTGTGACCCGGCTGCTGATCGGTCTCTTCCTCACCGCGCTCGTCGTGCTCGGCGGAGGGTCCGCGGCGACCGCCGCCCCGGTCGCCCAGCCGACCGAGACGGTCGCCCCGACCGGCCCGACCCTCGATCCGGCCACCGAAAACGATGCCGCACGGGACAAGAACAAACTCATCATCGGAGTAACCGCCGTCGTCCTGCTCGGCATCGTCGTGTACGGCAATCGGGTGCGCGCGAAGCGCCGAAAGGCGGGATGATCGCAGCTCAGCGCGGGTAGACCACCGGTCACCTTGATCAATTGAGGGTGCGGCTGAAGAGTCCGGCACCGTTCACCGCTGTGGCGGTACCGGCGGTCTCGCCCAGTGGTCGCGGCTACGGCGGGTGGTGTCGGATGAGGCACTATGGGTCGTGAGATGAATCCCGAGACCATTGCCGGAGGGGTCGCGTGACTCTGCTGGATTCGCGGCCGGAGCTGCCGTCGGAAGGCGGCCGTGACGGCCGACTGGCCGACCCGGCCGTGCTGATCACGCCAAGTGGGGTCACCATTCCCACTGTGGAGGATCTCGCTGTCGGACGCGGGCCCGCCTGGCTCGACCAGTGGCTCGCCGCCAACGTCACCGACGTCGTGGCGTGGTTCCGGCACTTCCACGCGCACCCGGAGCTGTCCCGCCAGGAGTTCGCGACCACCGAGATGGTCGCCGGTCTGCTCAAGTCCTTCGGCCTGCAACCCGAGTTGCTCCCCAGCGGCAACGGCCTGGTCTGTGACGTCGGGGAAGGCGAGCGCTGCGTCGCGCTGCGCGCCGACATGGACGCGCTGCCCATGACCGAGGCCACCGGCCTGTCCTACAGCGCGACCACCCCCGGCGCCTGCCACGCCTGCGGCCACGACGCGCACACCACGATCCTGCTGGCCACCGGCATCGCCCTGGCCTCGGCCCCCGCGCTGCCCGGCCGGGTCCGGCTGATCTTCCAGCCCGCCGAGGAGGTCATGCCCGGCGGCGCGCTGGACGTGATCGAGGCGGGCGGCCTCGACGGTGTCGAGCGGATCTTCGGCCTGCACTGCGACCCCCGGCTGGAGGTCGGCCGGGTCGGCACCCGGGTCGGCGCGATCACCTCGGCGACCGACCTGCTCGAACTGCGCCTCACCTCGCCCGGCGGCCACACGTCCCGCCCCCACCTGACGGCCGATCTGGTGCACGCGCTCGGCACCGTGATCACCGGGCTGCCCGCGCTGCTGTCTCGGCGGATCGACCCGAGGTCGGGCACGGTCCTGGTCTGGGGCGCGGTGCACGCGGGGGAGGCGGCCAACGCCGTTCCTCAGGACGGCGTGCTGCGCGGGACGCTGCGGACGGGGGACCACGATGTCTGGGCGGATCTTGAGCCGATCGTGGCCAGCCTGGTCCAGTCGCTGCTCGCGCCGACGGGCGTCGGTTTCGAACTGATCCACACGCGTGGGGTTCCGCCGGTGATCAATGACCGGGAGAGCACCCAGCTGCTTCGTGCGGGTATTGAGACCGCCCTTGGCGAGGACGCGTTGGCGGGGACCAAGCAGTCTTCGGGCGGCGAGGACTTCGGGTGGTACCTGGAGAACGTGCCCGGATCGTTTATGCGCCTTGGCGTTTGGCCGGGTGAGGGTCCGACGCATGATCTGCACCAGCCGACGTTCCAGCTCGACGAGCGTGCGTTGCTGACGGGGATCCGGGTCATGGCGCACGCGGCACTGACCGCCTTGGCCTAGCATTCCGACCAACGCGGTGGGCGGTGCCGAATCGCACCCACCCACCGCGTCGTCACGTCAGCCGGTGAACGACTTGCCCTTGCCGTCGCACTCGGTCTCGAACCAGGACGCGGTGACCCGGGTCATGGTCGACGGGACCTGCACGGTGAGCTGGGTGCCGGTTCCCCAGTCCCACTGGTCCCAGGAACCGGGGTTGAAGCGGAAGCTGCCGGTGTAGGTCTTGACGGTCGGCTGCACGATGACCGCGCCCCACTTGTTCGCCGGGATCGGTCCGGTGTTGTAGGTGCGGCTGGTCGTGTCGCTCGCCGAGGTCGAGACCGTCGTCGTGCGCTCCCACAGCTGCTTGAAGGTGACGTCCAGCCCCGCGTCCACCAGGTCGAACCCGGTGACCTTGACCGCGACCGTCGCGGTGATTCCGGTGCTGGTGTGGTCGACGACGACGGTCGAGGTCGCCTTCGTCTCGGTGTAGGTGTAGGTCGAACCGGGGTTTCCGTTCGGACCACCGTTGACATCGAGGACGCAGACCGGGTTGCCCGCCGCCGCCGTCGAGATCGTCGTAGCGTCGAACTTGCAGGTGCTCGGCGTCTGCTGGCAGAGGGTCATCCCGTACTTGGCGGCGAGTGCCTTCAGGTTGGCGTCGCTGAAGGAGGAGTTGACTCCGGTGTCGAACGTCCAGAGCTGGTTGTACGCGCCGTGGCAGGGCCACATGTTCAGCCACTTCACGCCGTCGTAGTGACTGGTCACGACATCCATGCACTGCGAGTCCGCGGCGTTCTTGATGATCCAGGCGCTGCCGACCGGCTGCAGGAACCACTTCTGCCACTGTTCCTGGCCGTTGCAGAGCTGCTGGGTGACCGGGCGCAGTCGGTGCCAGGCATCCCAGGACCCCGGCTGCAGGCAGAGTCCGCTGTGGGTCTTGAAGAGGAAGCTGCCGTTGTCGAGCGGGTGGAGCGCGAACTTCTGGTTGGCGCCGCCGTTGGACGGATAGGCGTTCATCCAGTGTCCCGTGTCCGCGTTACCGCCGAACACGTCGAGGACGCGGTTGTCGACCTTGCTCCTGACGACGGTCTCGCCGCTCACCGCGCTGCCGGTCGCGGCCTGCGCGGAGGTCGCGGGGAGGAGGATCACGGACGAGAGCAAGGTTGCTACGAGCACAGCGAGCGATGTGGCGCTTCGCCGGAGTCGGGACATGGCAGACCTTTCGTGGCAGGGGTGCGGAGCCCTTCGGGCTTGGGGCAACCCTGTGACGTGCGAAAGAACTCGGCGGAGTTTGTTAGTTGACTAAACGAAGATGCCAGGGAAAGCGTACGTGAAATTCATTCACGGCGGCCGGGCGGCGAGTGGCTCCGCGCTGCGCCTTACGCTTGACCTCATGCGCTTCGTCCTTGCCTCCCAGTCGCCCGCCCGTCTCAACATGCTCCGGGACGCGGGTATCGAGCCGCTCGTTCGAGTGTCCGGTGTGGACGAAGAAGCGATCGAGAAGTCCCTGCCGGACGCCCGCCCGGACACCGTCGTCACCGCTCTCGCCGAGGCCAAAGCCCGCGCGGTGCTTGCTTCCGTGATCGCCGAGTTCCCGGACGCGGTCATCGTCGGCTGTGACTCGATGCTCCACTTCGACGGCGCGCTCATGGGCAAGCCCGCGACCGTCGACATCGCCCGGGAGCGCTGGGGGCGGATGGCGGGCAACTCGGGGCACCTGCTCACCGGGCACGCGGTTCTCCGCGTCGACAACGGCGAGGTGACCAGCACGGCCACCGGCACCGAGAGCACCGTCGTCAACTTCGGCAAGCCGACCGACCGCGAACTGGAGGCCTACCTCGCTTCCGGTGAACCCCTCCGCGTCGCGGGGGCGTTCACCCTCGACGGGCGTGGCGGCTGGTTCGTCGACGGGATCGAGGGCGATCACTCCGGGGTCATCGGGATCAGCCTGCCGCTGATGCGCAGGCTGCTGGCCGACGTCAACCTGAGCGTCGTCGATTTCTGGTCGCCTCCCACCTCGTGAGAGTCGACCGCGTCACACCCTGATCAGGGAAGGGATTCACCGGATCCGAGGTTGGATCCAGGTGTGATGGGGATCCACCGCGGTGTCGCGCTGACCGAGCGCCTGCATGTCGACCTGTGCCTGCAGGCCAGCTCGCTCTGTTCGCGCTGACCACTTTCCGCGCCCCTCATCCCCGCTGTTCCCTGGAGTTCCCGCATGTCCGCATCCCGCAGAAACGTGACTTTCGGCGTCCTCGTCCTGACCGGCTTGGTGGTCGGCGCCCTCCTTGGCTTTGTGGCCAAGGAGACCGACGCGACCTGGCTCGTCACCACGCTCAAGACCATCGGCAACGTCTTCACCAGCCTGCTTCAGTTCACCGTCATCCCGCTCGTCTTCACCGCGATCGTCGTCGGCGTGACCAGCCTGCGCGGCTTGGGCGGCAAACGCACCGCGGCCCGACTCGGTGGCAAGACCCTGCTCTGGTTCGGCGCCACCTCCCTGATCGCCGTCCTCATCGGCATCGCCGTCGGCCTGATCAGCGGCGCGGGCAAGGGCGTCACGATCGAACCCAGCCAGGCCGCCGTCGACAAACTCGCTACCCGCGACCACGGCGACTGGCTGACCGTCCTGAACGGTTTGGTCCCCAGCAACCTGTTCACCGCCTTCACCGAGGGCGAAGTCCTCCAGGTCGTGTTCGTCGCGGCCCTGATCGGCGTCGCCGCCTACAGCCTCGGCGACCGCGCGGCGCCGTTCGTCGCGTTCAACCAGACGGTGTTCGACCTGATCCAGAAGGTCATCGGCTGGATCATCCGCCTGGCGCCGCTGGGCGTCCTCGGCCTGATCGGCACCGCGTTCGCGACGTATGGCAACGGGTTCGTGCGCCCGCTGCTGTCCTTGATCGCCTCGGTCTATGTCGCGGCTGGGCTTGTGCTGTTCGTCGTGTATCCGGTGCTGCTGCGCGTCTTCGGCAAGGTGAGCTCGCGGGCGTTCTTCGCGCGATCTTGGCAGGCGTTGCAGTTCGCCTTCGTCTCTCGATCCTCGGGCGCGACACTGCCGTTGAGTCGGCAGGCGGCGGTGGATCTTGGTGTTGAACCTGGGTATGCGGGATTCGCTGTGCCTTTGGGGACCACTACGAAGATGGACGGGTGCGCGGCGCTCTACCCCGCTATCGCGACGATCTTCATCGCCAATCTGTTCGGGGTTTCGCTCAGCTTCTGGCAGTACGTGGGCATTGTGGCTGTCGCGGTTCTCGGTGCTTTCGCGACGGCGGGGACTACAGGGTGGTTCACGATGTTGACGTTGACGTTGAGCACGGTCGGGCTTCCGGCGGAGGTGATCGCGACGGGCGTGGCGATCGTGTACGGGATCGACCCGATCCTGGACATGATCCGGACCGCGACCAACGTGGGCGGGCAGATCACGGTGCCAGTGCTGGTCGCCCGGAGCGAAGGTTTGCTGGATGAGCCCGTCGTCGAGTCGGCGGAGCTCCAGCCGCGACCGGCCTAATCGCCCACATTGACTGCGAGACGCGTCACACGTAGGTTGACCTCAAACATCAGAGGTATAGACCAATGTGACCTGTAAAAGCTGGTTAATGCCGCGACGCCACGGTCTATAAGTCGGATGTCTGTCTCTGTAGGCGCCTTGGTAACCGGCTCGAAAGGATGCACTCGCAGATGCGTTCACCCAAAGGGAAGTCCGCGATAGGCCTGGTCGGCCTGCTGACGGCGTTGGCCGTGCAGGCCGCCCCGGCCGACGCCGCGACCTCGGCGACCTTCTACGCCTCCCCGTCCGGCTCTGGCTCCACCTGTACGCAGGCGGCGCCGTGTGCCCTGTCCGGGGCCCAAAGCGCGGTCCGGGCGACTCTGTCCACCGATCCCGCCGCCGACGTGCAGGTCATCCTCGCCGACGGCACCTACCGCCTGTCCAGTACCTGGAAGTTCGGCTCGGCGGACTCCGGCGGCGCGGGCCACCCCGTGGTGTGGAAGGCCGCGGCGGGCGCCCGGCCGGTGATCTCCGGCGCGACGCGGGTCACCGGCTGGACGCAGGACGGCACCAGCGGCGTGTGGAAGGCGACGGTCCCCGCGAACAGCGAGACCCGTCAGCTCTACATCGACGGCAAGGCCGCTCCGGTCGCGAACTCGTCCCGCTCGTCCCTCGGCTGGAACGGGACCTGGACCGGTTCGTCGACCGGCTACAACATCGCCGCCGACACGGCCGCGATGGCCTGGTTCGGCGCGCGCACCGCCGCCGAGATCACCGGCGTCGAGTTCGACTACCCGAACGCCAACGGGCCATGGACCGAGTCGCGGTGCCGGGTGGCGAGCTTCTCCGCGAGCGCGGGCACCCTGACGATGGCCCAGCCCTGCTGGACGAACGTGACCAACCGGGCCGCGTACAGCCAGAGCAGCGGAATCCTGCCGTCGATGGGCGTGAGCACCAAGCCCAGCCGGGTGGACAACGCCAAGTCGCTGCTCAGCGCGGGCGAGTGGTTCCTGGACAAGGCGGCCAACACCTTGTACTACCAGCCGACGGCGGGTCAGCAGCTGAGTGCGCTCGCTGTCGAGCTGCCGCGGCTGGAGTCGCTGCTGGAGGGCGCGGGAACGCTCGCGAACCCGTTGCACGACATCACCTTCCACGGCATGCAGTTCTCCTACGCCACCTGGAACGACCCGTCGCGCTCGCACGGCTTCTCCGATGTGCAGAGCAACCTGCGTATCACCGGCGCCCGCAACCAGGGCATGTGCACCTTCGCCGACCCGGCGGGCACCTGCCCGTGGGGTGCGCTCACCCAGCCCAAGGCGAACGTCGCGTTCACCGCGACCACGAACCTCACCTTGTCCGGCAACAGGTTCGTCAACCTCGGCGGCGCGGGCCTGAGCGTGATGTACGGCGCCAAGAACACTCTCATCCGGGGCAACGAGTTCACCGACATCTCCTCGACGGCCCTGCTGCTGGGCTGCACCCACGACCCGACGCCGACCATCGCGGCCCAGGCGCAGACCATCAAGGACAACTGCACGCCGAACCCGGCCGCGGTCACCGGTGACACCATCGGGACCAACGAGATCCTGACCGGCACGACGGTGACCGACAACGTCATCCACCACATCGGCACCGACTACTCCTCGGCCTGCGGCATCACGCTGCTGTTCTCGCGTGGCACGAAGATCACCAACAACGTGCTCTATGACCTGCCGTACACCGCGATCACCGCGGGCGTCATCCAGGGCCACGTCGACAACGCGGCCCACCCGCAGAACTCGGTCAACATCAACGAGAACAACACGATCAGCAACAACCTGTTGCACGACTACATGTCGGTCCGGTCCGACGGCGGCTCGATCTACGTCGAGGGCCACCAGGCCGGCTACCGGTACCTGGCCGACGGGACCACCATCGATCCGGTCGCGACCCTGGCCAACGGCTTGCAGGCCAAGGGAAACGTCGCGTTCGACGGCCACAACACGAACTTCACCTACTACGACGACGCGGGTTCGGAGTGGATCAACTGGCAGGGCAACGCCACGTTCAACTCCGGTGACTACTCCCAGGGCGGCTGCGCGGCCACCGGCCACATCTGGTCCACCGACAACTACGTCTCCAAGGCGACTGGGCAGTACAACTGCGCCGCGGCGACCGACGTCCATGCCAGCGGCAACACGACGATCACCAATACCCCGAAGCCCGGTGACATTCCGAACAGCATCCTCGGCGCCGTCGGTCTGACCTCGGCGTATGTCGGCCTCGGCATCGGCGGCGGCCCAGACGTCCAGTACATCTCCACCACCACGAACGCGACCCAGGTACTCGTCGCCGGGCACGGCTTCACCTCGACGACCCCGGTCTACGTCAAGAATGTCAAGGTCACCGGGGTGCAGTTCCTGTCCGGCGGCTTCTTGATCGTCCCGATCCCGACCGGGACCGTCGCGGCCGACATCCGCGTGGGCGACGCGATCCCCGCCACCGCGGGCCGTATCAACGACACCGACAGCCACATCACCTACACGTCGGACTCGTACTCGGCCAACCGCGGACTTGGCGACTACAACGACGACATCCACTTCTCCACGGCCAACGGCGCCACCACGAGCCTGACATTCACCGGCACGGGCATCGAGGTCTACGGGGAGCAGAACACCGACCAGGGCAACATCGGCGTCTCCATCGACGGCGGCACCCAACAGGTGATCAGCACGGTGCCCGCCGACGGTCAGCGCCACACGAACGTGGCCGTGTTCCGGAACGCGAACCTGTCGTCCGGCACCCACACGATCGTGGTGACGAAGCTGTCGGGCACTTACTCGACGATGGACGGGTTCAACGTCCTGAACTCGGCTGCCCGACTGGACAACACCGCGACCGCGATCACCTACAGCGGGTTCACGCTGCAGGGCAACCGGCCGTTCGGCGACTACAACGGTGACATCCACTTCGCCACCGCCAACGGGTCCACCGCGCGGCTGACGTTCACCGGCACCGGCATCCAGGTCCACGGAGAGCAGAACACGGACCAGGGCAACATCGGCGTCTCCATCGACGGCGGCACCCAACAGGTGATCAGCACAGTGCCCGTCGACGGCCTGCGCCACGCCAACGTGGCCGTGTTCAGCCGGACCGGCCTCACCGCGGGCTCGCACACGATCGTGGTCACGAAGCTGTCCGGCCAGTACTCGGTGCTCGACGGCTTCACCGTTCTCAGCTGACCAGGCCGTGCGGCGGGTGGCTACGCCCGCCCGCCGCACGGTTCGTCAGGGGCAGTCGCGTAGCAACGCCGCCGGGAACGTGATCTGGGGATAGCCCGGGATCTGCTCCACCCTCGGATACGTCTTCGTGCACCCGATCTCCTGCCCGCCCAGGTCGAACACCTGCGCGTACACCGGCCGGTTCGCGCATACCTGGTTTCCCCGGCAGTCGTACTGCACGGCGATCACCTCAGGTGAGGAGTCGCTGACCACGTTCCCCAGCATCAGTACCCCCGCCGCCGACAGGTAGGCCCGTTCCTGGGCGCTCCACTTGTCCGACCGGCCGACCACGACCTGCCCGGCCGTCCCCGTGGGGGCCGATCCCCGGATCAGGCACGCCGACGCCGAGCCGGGTACGCACTGCAACGATGTCGGACTCAGCGTGACCCCCAGTTCGGTGATGGTCGTCTCGATCACCTGGCTCGACGACGGTCCGCCGATGCGGAGGCGGCCCGAGGTGGCGCCCGCGTCGGCGATGAGTTCGACGAAAGTGCCGCCGACGGTTGTGGTCGACAGCACTTGACATGGTTCGCGCAGGCAGCCGGAGACGCCGACGTTCGGCGTGGTGGTCGGCGTCGTGGTGCTGGTGGTTGGTGGCGCGGAAACTGTATTTGACCTGGCGTTGATGATCGCGGCGCCGGTCAGTGACGCGGCCGTGACGACGCCGCACAGGACGGCCGTCAACACCACGGAACGGGGGGCGCGGACGCTCATCGCCGTGTCATCTCCTCGCATGCGGCGAAAACTGGGCACAGTATCCCTCTGCGGTGTGGGGTTGCTCTCGGTTCACTAGAGGCACTTGGTCCGTAAACTCCATCCAATCCCGCGCGAACTAGGAGGAACGGCGTGCCCGAGTCGGCAAAGGCGCTGAGCAAGGTTCTCATCGCCAACCGCGGCGAGATCGCGGTCCGTGTCATCCGTGCCTGCCGCGACGCCGGTCTGGGCAGTGTGGCCGTCTACGCCGATCCCGACCGTGACGCTCCGTTCGTCCGGCTGGCCGACGAGGCGTTCGCGCTCGGCGGCAACACCCCTGGCGAGAGCTACCTGTCTTTCGACAAGGTGCTCGACGCCGCGAAGCGGTCCGGTGCCGACGCCGTGCACCCAGGTTATGGCTTCCTGTCGGAGAACGCCGACTTCGCCCAGGCCGTGATGGACGCCGGGCTGACCTGGATCGGCCCGACCCCACAGGCCATCCGCGACCTCGGTGACAAGGTGACCGCGCGGCACATCGCGATGCGCGCGGGCGCGCCGCTGGTGCCCGGCACCAAGGAGCCGGTAAACGGCGCCGAGGAGATCATCGCCTTCGCCGAGGAGCACGGGCTGCCGGTGGCGATCAAGGCCGCGTTCGGCGGCGGTGGGCGTGGCCTCAAGGTCGCGCGCACGATCGAGGAGATCCCCGAGCTGTTCGACTCCGCGGTGCGCGAGGCGGTCACCGCCTTCGGCCGCGGCGAGTGCTTCGTCGAGCGTTACCTGGACAAGCCGCGCCACGTCGAGGCCCAGGTGCTCGCCGACCAGCACGGCAACGTCATCGTCGTCGGCACGCGCGACTGTTCGCTGCAGCGCCGCCACCAGAAGCTGGTCGAGGAGGCGCCCGCGCCGTTCCTCACCGACACGCAGCGCGCCGAGATCCACAGCTCCGCCAAGGCCATCTGCAAGGAGGCCGGGTACTCCGGCGCGGGCACCGTCGAGTACCTCGTCGGCACCGACGGCACGATCTCCTTCCTTGAGGTCAACACCCGCCTGCAGGTCGAGCACCCGGTCTCCGAGGAGACCGCGGGCGTCGACCTGGTCCGTGAGCAGTTCCGCATCGCGGCGGGCGAGAAGCTGCGCTTCACCGAGGACCCGGCCCCGCGCGGCCATTCCATCGAGTTCCGGATCAACGGCGAGGACGCGGGCCGCAACTTCCTGCCCGCGCCCGGCACCGTGACCCTGTTCTCCGCTCCCGAGGGCCCGGGCGTCCGGGTCGACGCGGGCGTCGAGACCGGCACCGTCATCGGCGGCCAGTTCGACTCGCTGCTCGCCAAGATCATCGTGACCGGCGAGGACCGCGACGAGGCCATCGCCCGCTCGCGGCGCGCGCTCGATGAACTGGTCGTAGAGGGCATGGCGACGGTGACGCCGTTCCACCGCGCGATCGTGCGCGACCCGGCGTTCATCGGCGACGGCAAGACCTTCTCGGTGCACACCCGCTGGATCGAGACCGAGTTCGACAACAAGATCGAGCCCTTCACCGGCGGCGTCGACACCGCTGAAGATGAGCAGCCCCGGCAGAACGTCGTGGTCGAGGTCGGCGGCAGGCGCCTTGAGGTGTCGCTGCCCGGCTCGTTCGCCATCGGCGGGGGCGGTGGCGGCGGTGCCGTCGCGAAGGCCAAGCCCCGCAAGCGCGCGGGCGGCAAGGCGGGCGGCGCCGCGTCCGGCGACGCGGTCACCGCGCCGATGCAGGGCACCATCGTCAAGATCGCCGTCGAGGACGGCCAGGTCGTCGCACAGGGCGACCTGATCGTGGTCCTCGAGGCGATGAAGATGGAGAACCCGGTCACCGCGCACAAGTCGGGCACCGTCACCGGCCTCGGCATCGCCCAGGGCGAGACCGTCACCACGGGAACCGTGCTCTGTGAGCTCAAGGACTGACGAGGAACGCGGTCAAGCGGTCGAGTGATGGGCGAGACACGCTCAGCTCGGCCGTTTGGCCGCCGCTGAGAATTGCCTCAGGTCACCTGGTCGAGTTTTCCGTAATATCGAACGCGTGACCGAGTTTCCGCAGTCCGAGATGCGCATCGGTGATGCCGAACGGGAAGACGGTCTGCGTGCGCTCGGTGTGCATATGAGCGCGGGCAGACTCACCGTCGACGAGTACGGCGACCGCAGCGCCAAGGTGACCACCGCGACCACCCGGGGCGAGTTGACGGCGCTGTTCGTCGACCTGCCCGACCCGCGACCGCACTACGGGCCGCCCGCTGTCATCCGCCAGACGCACTCGCCGATGCCCGCCTACGCCCGCAGGCCGCCGCCCGCGGTGCGCAGGCCGTCGAACCTGCTGGTGCCGATCGCCGCGGTGGTCGGGGCGATCCTGTTCTTCCGGTTCGGCCTGTTCCCACTGCTGTTCTTGCCGCTCATCGTGATGATGGTGACCGGGCGCAGGCACCACGCGGGCCGGGGCTGGCGCTGAGCGGGCCGCGGCTGCTGCTGCTCGACCTCGACGGCGTGCTGCGCGGCTTCCCGGAGTTCGACGACTCCGCCTTCGGGCTGCCGCCGGGCTCGGTGACCGCCACCGCGTTCGAGCCAGGGCTGTTCGGGCTCGCGATCACCGGCCAGATCACGCACGACCGCTGGATGGCCACGATCGCCCGCCAACTCGCGGGCGACGCCGTGCCCACCGCCCGGGCCGCCGCGGCCACCGCCGCCTGGTCGCGCCCCGGTTACGTGATGGCGACCGCGCTGGGTCTGGTGCGCGCCGCGCGGGCGCGGGCCAGGGTCGCGCTCCTCACCAACGCCACGACGAGGCTCGCGGACGATCTCGCGGTGCTCGGCCTCGACCGGGAGGTCGACGGGGTGATCTCGTCGGCCGAGATCGGGATCGGCAAGCCAGACCAGGAGGCGTACCTGGCCGCCCTCGCGCTGCTCGACGCCACCGCTGAGGAGACCCTCTTCTGCGACGACAGCGAGGCCAACGTCGTCGCCGCGCGCGCAGTCGGCATGACGGCGGCGCACGTTCCCGACACCGACGCTCTGCGCACAGCGCTGTCCGTGCACGGCCTGCTTGGCTGACTTCGCTAGCGTGGCGGCCGTGGAATTCGTAGAGATCAACGCCGGTCGGTTCTATCTGCGCGCGCTTCGCGCCGACGACCGGATCGACGACCGGCAGGCGATCGTCGAGGGCTTCGCCGACCCCGAGAGCAGGCGTTGGCTCTCGCACGTCGACGTCTCCGACCTCGACCGCGCCGAGGCCTACATCGTGCGTCGCGCCGAGGGCTGGGCCGAGGAGACCAGGTTCTCGTGGGCCGTGGCGGAGCCGACGACCGGTGACCTGCTCGGCGAGGTCCTACTCAAGGAGGTCGACCTGGCCGCGGGGACCGCCGAGGCGGGCTGCTGGGCGCACCCGGCGGCCCGGGGCAAGGGGATGGCGACCGAGGCCCTCGGCGCGGTCCTGCGCTTCGGCTTCGGCGCGCTCGGCCTCAAGGAGATCGTCTACAAGCACAGCGCGGGCAACGACGCCTCGGGCAGGGTCGCCGCGAAACTGGGGTTCACGAAGGTCGCTGAGACGGACGAGGGAACTGTCCTCGTGCTGCGTAACGACTGAACGGCGGGCGACGGTAGGGGGAGGGGAACCTGACGATCGTGGCGTGCGTCTAGAAAACGAGTCACGAACGGTCGAATCCGAGCATCGACACTCGATAGAGTGAGTTCACCACAGGTAGTGACGGGGAGGCGACGTGCCGGGCACGGACGGGCACCACCAGGGCGGGCAGGGCGGACAGCAGAACCAGGGTGGGACCCAGACCGGCGCGGGGGCGCCGCAGACCGGGTCGGCCCAGGGCGCGGGCAACGCGGGTCAAGGCGGCGCCGGGCAGGGCAACAGCGGTCAGGGCGACTTGGGCTCGGGCGGGCACGGCAATGGCCATGGCGCCCATGGCAACGGCCACGGTTCGGGCAGCGGTGGTCACGGGGGTGGCCACGGTGGCGGCAATGGCTCGCCGCACCGTGAGGACCTGCTCGACCTCGACCCGCAGGCCGTTCCCGCGCTCCGCGGCGCGTTCATCGCCGCGCTCGACCAGGTCGACCGGCAGCTCGAACAGGCGGCGGACCTGCGGATCACCGCGTGGGCCAACGACCCGGTGAGCACGCACGCCGCGGACGTCGTCAACGCGCTGTCCGTCGACTCCGACTTCGCCGCCCTTGACGCGCTGCAGGACTTCCGCAGGCAGTTGGGCACCGCGGTCGACAATCTGGACAAGATCGCCGACCAGTACCGCGTGCTCGAGGACGACACCCAGGCGACCGTGTCGCAGACCGGCCAGGGCTGAGGGGGACGACATGACCGAGCAGGCCACGAAGCGTTGGCAGGGTTTCACCCACGAGGAGCTCTACCGCCTGCTGCACGAGGGCCCCGGCGCGCAGGCGTCGGCCGCCCCGGCCCGGCGGTGGGCCGAGATCGCGACCGCGCTGACCGAGGTCGGCCAGGACCTGTTGACATCGCTGGAAAGCACCGGCGCGGGCTGGCGCGGACGCGCGGCCGGCCGGGCCTACGACCGCCTCTCGCCGCTGGCGGGCTGGGCGACGGAGTCAGCGGAGAAGGCCGCGGAGATGCGCGTCGCCGTGGAGAACCAGGGCGACCACATCGCCAGGGCCCGCGCCGAGATGCCCGCCCCCGAGTCCGCGCCGAGCCAGGCGCCCGATCCGACCGTCGCGCCCGCGGTGCAGGTCGCGGGCGCGCAGACCGACCCGGAGCCCGTCGAGGCCGCCAAGACCTCCGCCGAGCAGCGCGCGTTTGAGGTAATGACCGCCTACCAGCAGGCAACCGAGTCGAACCTGGGCACCCTCACGCCGCTGGGCGTCCCGGCCGCTGTCATCGAGCACGGCCACGGCAACAGCAGCACCCGCGGCCACGGGATCAACATGTCGACCCACACGTCGTCGGCGCCGACCACCACCGTCATCCACGAGCACGGCCACTCGCCGCGCCCGGCTCCGCACGCCCCCCACAACC
>Ga0247823_10002002_pt1 | contig 16821 bp, 17 predicted proteins | sample 13C_PalmiticAcid_2_FD_192426 | JGI IMG/M metagenome (GOLD analysis project Ga0247823, IMG submission 192426) | Soil microbial communities from agricultural site in Penn Yan, New York, United States - 13C_PalmiticAcid_Day30 | ecosystem: Environmental > Terrestrial > Soil > Agricultural land...
GTTGCAGATCGACGATCCACTGTTCGCCGCACCGATCAGCGCCAATTTGTTCGATTCGCGTCAGCTTGACGGCCCGCATCTGCTCTTCTGGTCGCGTGCCGACGCGAGCGAGAAGGGCTGAACCATGTCGCGCACTCTTCGCGCTCGTACCGGCTTCGTGCTCCGCTGGGCATGTCCATGCGGTGCCCTGCTGGCAGCGCTCAGCGTGCCCACGAGCTGCACAGCCGCGACAGCGGCGATAGCTGAACCCAGCCACCCTTATGCAGCGTCCGTCGCCGAAGCATCGCAGCGCTTCGGCATTCCGGAACGCTGGATATGGCGCGTCATGCACGCCGAAAGTCGCGGCAATCGGCGCGCGGTCTCGCGCGCCGGCGCGATGGGGCTGATGCAGATCATGCCGCCAACCTGGGCAATGCTGTCGGCACGCCATCGCCTCGGCAACGATCCGTTCGATGTGCGCGCGAATATCCTCGCTGGCGCGGCCTATCTGCGCGCAATGTGGGACCGCTATCGCGATGTGCGGCTGATGCTTGCAGCCTATAATGCCGGGCCGGGACGCGCGGATGCCTATGCGGCGGGGCGCCGCCGCCTGCCGGCCGAGACCCTTGCCTATGTCCACCAGATCGCGCCCGAACTCGGCGCCTCGGACGGGCCTCCGTCCGTCCCCGCGCCTGCCCTCGCTGCGCCCGGCTGGCGCGACGCATCGTTGTTCGCCGCGCGTCGACAGCTCACCGACACGGCCGAAACGCGCACGGCCGCTGCACCGACATTGCGCGACGAAGCCGCCCCGCCGCCTGTACGGAAGATGCCCATTGCTCCGTCGAATCCGTTGTTCGTTCCGCTGTCTGGGCCAGCCGAATGACGGGGGTCGCTATCTGTCCGGGCGCAGTGATCGTCTGCCTGTTTGGGGCGTTTTTGGATTGCTGGAGGGGAAATCTGGGAGGGCGAGATAAAAGACGTGCCAGCTTCCGGCACGTAGGTGGTTGGTTTGAAGCGATAATCCCATATGGCTCTGTCGCGTCCCTGCCATACATCTCCTCCGAAAATCCATATGGGGCAAAGACTTGCCGTCTGGCAGCCGCCCAATGACCTCCGGCGACAGCGATTTTCGGATTCGCCCGGGAAGTGGGCGCGATGCCGGTCGCGGTTCGGGCGGCAAGGGCCAACGGCTCGCGGCGCAGGTTCGCCGCGCCGCCGCGCGGCAGGGGCTCACGCCTTTGCGCAAGGGTAGCCGTGGCGGCACCCAACGCCTAGGCCGCGGACGGCGCGCGGTGGCGATGGCGCGCTTTCGCGCGAATGGCCGGCGCGTCGTCGTCAAGGCGCGCGTCGTGCGGCACAAGGGCATGCGTTATCACGCCGCGCCGCTCGCCAAGCATATATCCTATCTCGAACGCGACGGTGTCACGCGCGACGGGCGCGAGGCCTCGCTGTTCGACGCCGAAGGCGACGCAGCAGACCGCAGCGCGTTCGCCGCGCGCTGCGAAGATGACCGGCATCACTTCCGCTTCATCGTCAGCCCTGAAGATGCCGGCGCCATGGACGATCTACGCGGCTTCACCCGCGACCTGATGAAGGACATGTCGCGCGACCTCGGGACCGAACTCGATTGGGTCGCGATCGATCATTGGAATACCGACAATCCGCACATCCACATCCTGGTTCGCGGCGTCGCCGATGACGGGACCGATCTTGTCATCGATCGCGCCTATGTGAGCGAAGGCATCCGCTTCCGCGCCGAGGAACGCGTGACACTCGAGCTCGGCCTGAGAAGCGAGCGCGAGATGACCCAGGCGATCGAGCGCGAAGTCGATGCCGAGCGCTGGACCAGCCTCGACCGGCAGATCGAACGCGCGACCGCCGAGAGCGGCGGCCTTCTCGATCTGCGCCCCGCGCCCGCTGGCGATCAGGCGTCGGACCGGATGCTGCGCGGCCGCGCGGCGACGCTTGAGCGGCTCGGTCTCGCCGAGCGCCTTGGCCCCGCGATATGGATGGTCGATGCGGGCGCCGAACGCGCGCTGCGCGATCTCGCCGATCGCGGCGACATCATCAAGACGATGCACCGCGCGATGCAACGGAGCGGAATGGCTTTCGACACGTCGGCGCTCGCGCTGCACCGCGAGACGCCCGGCGATCCGATCGTCGGCCGCCTCGTCGCGCGCGGCCTCGACGACGAGCTCGACGGCAGCGCCTTCGCGATCGTCGACGGCGTTGATGGCCGCACCCATCATATCCGCTTCGACGACATCGAATGGACCGGCGATGCTAAGCCGGGCGCGATCGTCGAATTGCGCAGCTGGGAAGGGCGCGGCGGCACGGCACGGCTGTCGCTCGCGGTGCGATCCGATCTCCCGCTGGGCGAGCAGATCGGAGCGAATGGCGCGACCTGGCTCGACCGTCAGCTCGTCGCCCGCGACACCGCCCTCGCAGGATCAGGATTTGGGCTCGCGGTGCGTGATGCGATGGCCGGGCGCGCAACTTTCCTTGAAGGCGAAGGCCTCGCCCGGCGGCAAGGCCAAAGGCTGGTGATGACGAGCGGTCTCATCGACACATTGAAGCAGCGCGACCTCGATGCGGCGCAATCCGCCATCGCCGCACGAACAGGCCTCGCGCATCAGCCCTCGGCGAACGGCGAACATGTCAGCGGCATCTTCCGCGAGCGCGTGTCGCTCGCGTCGGGACGCTTCGCGATGATCGACGACGGGCTTGGCTTCCAGCTCGTTCCCTGGCGCCCCGCGCTCGATCGCCACCTCGGACAGCATGTCGCCGGCACGATGGCTTCGGGCGGCTCGATCGACTGGTCGCTCGGGCGTGGTCGCGGGATTGGTATTTAATGAAAGGATGGGTTCAATGAACGATCGGATCCTCTGGGGCCAGATCGCCGCGGTCGGCGCGATCGTGACTGCCGCGATCTGGATAGCGACGCAGTGGACCGCCGCCTCGCTGGGCTTTCAGCCCGAACTTGGCGCGCCCTGGTTCCGGATCGATGGCTACCCGGTCTATCCGCCGCCCGCCTTCTTCTGGTGGTGGTTTGCCTTCGACGCCTATGCGCCGGCCATCTTCCTCAAGGGCGCCGGCATTGCCGCATCGGGGGGCTTCCTCTCGATCGTCGTCGCGATCGCCATGTCGGTCTGGCGTGCCGGCGAACGGCGGCGCGCCGAAACCTATGGCTCGGCGCGTTGGGCGAGTGAGCGCGAAATCCGCAAGGCCGGCATGCTCGGGTCCGATGGCGTCATTCTCGGTCGGATGGGCAATGCCTATCTCCGCCACGATGGCGCCGAACATATTCTCTGCTTCGCGCCCACACGGTCGGGCAAGGGTGTCGGGCTGGTTGTCCCGACATTGCTCACCTGGCCGGGGAGTTGCATCGTCCACGACATCAAGGGCGAGAACTGGCAGCTCACCGCGGGCTTTCGCGCGCAGCACGGCCGCGTCCTGCTCTTCGATCCCACAAATCGCGCGTCGGCAGCCTATAATCCGTTGCTCGAAGTCCGGCGCGGCGAATGGGAAGTGCGCGACGTTCAGAATGTCGCCGATGTGCTGGTCGATCCGGAAGGCAGCCTCGAGAAACGCAATCACTGGGAGAAAACCAGCCACGCGCTCCTCGTCGGCGCGATCCTCCACGTTCTATATGCCGAACCCGACAAGAGCCTCGCCGGGGTCGCGGCCTTTCTGTCCGATCCGCGTCGGCCGATTGCCGCGACGCTCCACCGGATGAAGGCGACCCGCCATCTCGGCGACCGGCCGCATCCAGTCGTCGCCGCGGCGGCGCAGGAGCTGCTCAACAAGAGCGAGAATGAGCGTTCGGGCGTCCTGTCGACCGCCATGTCCTTCCTCGGCTTGTACCGCGATCCCGTGATCGCGGCCGTTACCGGATCCTCCGAATGGCGCATCGCCGATATCCTCGGCGGACCCGAGCCGGTGTCGCTCTATCTCGTCGTCCCGCCCGGCGATATCAGCCGGACGAAGCCGCTCATCCGCCTCATCCTCAACCAAATCGGGCGCCGTCTTACCGAGGAGCTTGGGCCGCGCGATCGATCGCGGCGGTTGCTTCTGATGCTCGACGAATTTCCTGCGCTCGGACGGTTGGATTTCTTCGAGAGCGCGCTCGCCTTCATGGCCGGCTATGGCATTAAGGCGTTCCTGATCGCCCAATCGCTCAACCAGATCGAAAAGGCCTATGGCCTCAACAACGCGATCCTCGATAATTGTCACGTCCGGGTCAGTTTCGCGACCAATGACGAGCGGACGGCCAAGCGCATCTCGGACGCGCTCGGCACCGCGACCGAAATGCGCGCGATGAAGAATTACGCCGGCCACCGCCTTTCACCCTGGCTCGGCCATCTCATGATCTCGCGCACCGAAACGGCGCGCGCGTTGCTGACGCCCGGAGAGGTGATGCAGCTCCCGCCCGACGACGAGATTGTCATGGCGGCTGGCGTCGCGCCGATCCGCGCGCGCAAGGCACGCTATTTTCGCGATCGCCGATTGATGGCTCGGGTCCTTCCTCCGCCCGCCGTGGGCGGAACGCCGCAGCCGCGCTCCGATGATTGGTCGCACTTGCCGGAGCCGCAGAGGCCGGTTGCCAGGGATGCGAAGGCCGACGAGGAGGAAGCCGAAGCGAGCGACACAGAGAATGCCGGCATCCGCCAGGAACCCGAACTGCCGCTCCACGAAGATATCGCGCCGATTCCACCGGCACCCGCTGGCGAGTTTGATTTTGGCGAGGAGGATAGCCAGGGCGACGCCGCCCGCCTTCGTCAGGCGGCCGATCGCCGCATGGCGCGAAACGCGCGCACGGCATCTCTCGATCCGAATGACGGGATCGACCTGTGACCAAGTCGAGCATCAAGCAGACCTTCCGCCTCGACGCGGAGCTTGTCCGCCTCGTGGCGGAGCGGGCGCGGCAACGAAGGGTGACGCGCACCGAAATTGTCGAGGCGGCGCTCGCTTCGCTACTCTCTGCCGATCATGAGGAACGGTTGGAGGCTGCGCTTACGAAGCGGATCGACAAATTGACGCGCGGGCTTGAACGGCTCGAATGGAACCTCGACCTGTCGAACGAGGCCTTCGCGCTCTTTGTTCGCTTCTGGCTGACGAGCACCGCGCCGCTTCCGGATACGGCACTACCAGCTGCGCAGGCTAAAGGTCGTAAAAGATGGGAGGGATTTGTGGATTCGCTAAGCCGCCGCATGGAGTCTGGTCCGAAGCTCACTGAAGAATTGTCGAGGGAAAAGGGCGGTGCATTGGCTGACTAGGAAACGCGGGATGCACGGCCGAACGACCAACCCCGCATCACGGGTATATTATTCCGGAGCTTCGGTAAAATAGGCGCGCAACCGGTGCGCGGTGTCCGGCCGCAGCCGGACGAAGCTACGTCGTGCATCCATCAGATCGGGAGTTCGATCGACGAGACCCGCATCGCAGAGCTTCTGGACCAGGCGGAGGGCGCTGCTCATCGGAATCGTCGAGGTCACGCAAAGATCGCTGGTCGATAACGGCTTTCCCTCGCCTTCATGAATGAAGAGGTCGATGAGCATCTCCCAAGCGGGTTCGCCGAACAGCTCCTCGGCACCGATCAGCTGGCGCCGCAATATGCGCCGGCGCAACGTCGCTCGCGCATTGTCGAAGGCATCATGTGCCTGGGGCGGCCCATTCTCCGGAGAGCGCAGCGTGAAGGACATATCTTTCGTCGACTGGACCGATACCGTCTCTCGATTGGCGATATGATGGGCGCAGGCCGATGTGACGACGATATGATCCAGGACCACGACATCGAGCGCCCGGCCGATCTGGTCGAGCCGCTGGGTCGCAGCGATATCCTCTTCGCTCGGGCTCGGATCGCCGCTCGGGTGATTGTGCACGAGAATGATCGCAGCGGCATTGAGTTCGAGCGCGCGTTGGAAAATTGTTCGTGGATAGATCGCGAGCTGGGCGAGCGTTCCATGCTGGAGCTGCTCGTCAGCGAGGAGCCGCCGCGCCCCGTCGAGGAACAATATGCGCAACACCTCGATCGGAAGCGAACCCATCGACGTGATCAGATATTGGCGCAGCTTCGGGTCGAAGGGGTCGATCACCTTGGCGCGAAGGTCGCCCCGCATCCCCTCGACCATCATGTCACGCGCGCCGATCAGGAGCGTCGCCACCGCCGAATCCGCCCCGAGAATGCGGCCGAGGGCTTCGGGCGATTGCGACCAGATGCGGCCCAGGCTGTGGAATTCACGGAGCAGTTGCTCGGCTAGTTCGTCGCTTCGGTCCGGGTCGATGGCGGCGATGAGCCGAGCCAGGACCGATCGCTGCCGTGCAAGGCCAGCCTCCGCTGATGTTGCCAGGTTGCCGCAACCAGCAGCGGCGGGAGAAGCCAGGATGCAGCGACCTGCATCGTCAGATAGGCCACCGGGTGGAGCCCGATATCGATCGCGCGCGTCGAGTGGGCAAGGAGCGGCAGGCATTGCAGCACCGCCGCGATCATCGGCCAGAAGCGATAGGCCGTCAGCGCAACCGCCATCGTCGCAGCCGCCGCGGCGAGGTCGATCATCAGATGCCCGGTGTCGACCGCCAGAAATTCCACCGGTACGAACAGGTGAAGCGCCTGATCGGCGAGCGCCATCAGGATCAGGATCGCCGCTACCGCCCGCTCTGGACCGCCGCCTTTGCGAAGGGCATAGGCCAGGGCCATCAGCAACAATGTCACGAAGATTGCGATCCGGAACATTGCGATCACAGACCATGCCGATGGGCCCCGGTCAATGTCAGTCAGCGCACAATGGCGAGCTTTGCGGGCGCCCCCGCCGCAATCGCCGGGCATTCATGAAGGTCGAGGCCTGCGGTCTCGCGGCCGATTTCGACGAGATCACCGTGGACGCGAAGGATTTCGCCGCTCACGCCGACGAGTGCCATCTGGGCTCTGGCTATCCGGTGGACGGTCGCATGGCCTTTTGTCGCCGGGACGCCTGGAATGGCCCCGCGCGCGGTCACGACCTCGGTCATCAGCGACGCCATGGCGATGATGGCGCTATCCACGCGCGCTTCAGCTTCGGGGACCGCCAGCTGCAGGCGCTCGGCGGTCAGAGTGAATTGATCAGGCATAGCTTCTCCTTTCCGGGGCGCATGCGCTCCGGGTTGTTTGCTTCGACAAGAGGAAGGGATCAGCCGGAGATCAGCCGCGTCAGCGAATGGCCGATCGCGAGACCCGCAATGATCATGAGCAGCGTTGCAATCAGCATCGCCATGATGATCGCGACACGGGTCGATGGTCGATAGTCGCGCCTCCAAAAAATCCCGAACGGCGGGCTGCTGCCCGATCGCCCCGCCTTTGCCGCGAGACTGTCATGCAGTTTCAGGACATCGGCCGGGTTTCCGTCTGGGAAATTGGATGGCACCAGTGCGGGGCGCGGCGGTAGTATGATCGGATCACATGGTATCCGGTCATAGGTCGACCGGAGCCGTGCGTAGAGGATCGCCGTCTCGTCGCGATTGGCCGCGCCCAGGACATCGCGCGCGGTCGTGAGCCGGAGATCAACGGCCTGCTTCGAGATATCGAGCCGCCGCGCAATCTGCTTCGACGTTTGCCGCTCGAGCAGCAAATCGAGACAAGCACGCTGCTTGTCGGTCAGGCGCGCCCAGCGCGCCGCCTCGTCGGATGGGTGCGACCCCGAATCACTCATCCTGACACTGTTGTCAAAAATGCGCCGAGCACAAGCTACGCGGTCCGATTCGCGGTTGCGTGATCGATGTTACCTGCGCGCCGCCTACGCCGCTCCCTGTCTTTCTATCCCATTGTACGACGACACGAAAAGCTTGTTGAACTGCCAGCTTTTCTGCGTCTCTTACTCGTCCCCGTCGAGCCGGGCACGTCCGCCCGGCCCTGAAAACGGGGTTCCCGATGGGCACAGAACCGAACCGGCTGGAGGCACGTCATCGCAGCGCGCGCATGCTGCGCACGGCGCTCGGCGATGCGATCACCGAATGGCTCGCCGATCCCCGGATCATCGAAATCATGCTCAATCCCGACGGGCGGCTGTGGGTCGATCGGCTGGGCGAGGGCATCGCGGACAGCGGCCGGACGCTGACCCCTGCGGACGGCGAGCGCATCATCAGGCTCGTCGCTCACCATGTCGGCGCCGAAGTCCATGCCGCCGCCCCGCGCGTCTCGGCCGAGTTGCCCGAGGGCGGCGAGCGCTTCGAAGGCCTGCTGCCGCCGGTCGTGACAGCGCCGACCTTCGCGATCCGCAAACCCGCAATCGCGGTCTTCTCGCTCGACGACTATGTCGCGGCCGGCATCGTGCTTGCCGGCGAGGCGGAACTTCTCCGCGTCGCTGTCCGCGATCGACTCAATATCCTTGTCGCCGGCGGCACCGGCACCGGCAAGACGACGCTCACCAATGCGCTGCTCGCCGAGATCGCCGGGAGCGGCGATCGCATCGTGCTGATCGAGGACACGCGCGAACTGCAATGCGCCGCCCCCAATCTCGTCGCGATGCGCACCAAGGACGGGGTCGCTTCGCTCTCCGATCTTGTCCGGTCGTCCTTGCGGCTGCGCCCCGACCGCATCCCGATCGGCGAGGTGCGCGGCGCCGAGGCGCTCGACCTGTTGAAAGCATGGGGCACCGGTCATCCCGGCGGCGTTGGCACGATCCACGCGGGCAGTGCGCTCGGCGCGCTCCGCCGCATGGAGCAGCTGATCCAGGAGGCGGTGGTCACCGTGCCGCGCGCTTTGCTCGCCGAGACGATCGATATCGTTGCCGTGCTCGTCCGCGATGGCACCGGCCGCCGCCTGTCCGAACTGACGCGCGTCGACGGGCTCGATCCCGCGACCGGCGAATACCGCCTCATTCCCTCTGTTCCCGCAGGAGACCCGTCATGAAACTTGCCCGTCCCAATCGCGCGATGTTGGGCGCCGCCGCCTTCGCCATCGCCTTCGCCCTCTCGGTGCCCGCCCAGGCCGGCGGCTCGTCGATGCCCTGGGAGGCGCCGCTCCAGTCGATCCTTGAGAGCATCGAAGGGCCGGTCGCCAAGATCGTCGCGGTGATCATCATCATCGTGACCGGCCTCAGCCTTGCCTTCGGCGACACGTCGGGCGGCTTCCGGCGGCTCGTCCAGATCGTCTTCGGCCTGTCGATCGCCTTCGCGGCGTCGAGCTTCTTCCTGTCCTTCTTCTCCTTCGGCGGCGGAGCGCTCGTTTGATGAGCCGGGAAGGGGAGGTGCCGGGCTTCTTCGCTCCGGTCCACCGCGCGCTGGCCGAGCCGATCCTGCTCGGCGGCGCGCCGCGCAGCCTCGCGATCGTCAACGGCACGCTCGCCGGCGCGATCGGCCTTGGCCTTCGCCTCTGGCTTGCCGGTCTCGCCATCTGGGCGATCGGGCACGCCCTCTCGGTCTGGGCCGCGCGCCACGACCCGCAGTTCGTCGACGTCGCCCGCCGTCACCTCAAATATCCTGTCTGGATGCAGCCATGATGAATCTCTCCGAATATCGCACCAAATCCGCTTCACTCGCCGATTTCCTGCCCTGGGTGGCGCTCGTCGCCGAGGGGATCGTCCTCAACAAGGATGGCTCGTTCCAGCGCACCGCGCGCTTCCGCGGACCCGATCTCGACAGCGCTACGCCCGCCGAGCTCGTCGCGGTGACCGCGCGGCTCAACAGCACGCTGCGGCGGCTGGGTTCGGGATGGGCGGTGTTCGTCGAGGCGCAGCGCGTGCCTGCGCTTTCCTATCCCGTGTCGGACTTTCCCGATGTGGTGTCCGAGCTGGTGGATGTCGAACGCCGCGAGCAGTTCCGCGAGGAAGGCGCGCATTTCGAGAGCTTCTATTATCTCACCCTCTTGTGGATGCCGCCCGCGGAAGAAGCCGCGCGCGCCGAGGCCTGGCTCTACGAGGGGCGCTCGAAGACCGGTGTCGACCCGAAGGAATTGCTGAAAAGCTTCATCGACCGCACCGGGCGCATGCTCCATCTCGTCGAAGGCTTCATGCCCGCGGCCGAATGGCTGGATGACGGCGAGACGCTGACCTATCTCCACAGCTGCGTCTCGACCAAGGTCCAGCGCGTCCGCGTTCCCGAAACCCCGGCCTATCTCGATGCGCTGCTCGCCGACGAGGCGCTGGTCGGTGGTCTTGAGCCGCGGCTCGGTGACCATCATCTGCGCACGCTCACCATCACCGGCTTTCCGAGCGTCACCTTTCCCGGCCTCCTCGACGAGATGAATCGGCAGGCCTTCGCCTACCGCTGGTCGTCGCGCGCGATCATGCTCGACAAGACCGACGCGACCAAACTGCTGACCAAGATCCGGCGGCAATGGTTCGCCAAGCGCAAGTCGATCGCGGCGATCCTCAAGGAGGTGATGACCAACGAGGCGTCGGTCCTGATGGACAGCGACGCCTCGAACAAGGCGGCCGATGCCGACATGGCGCTCCAGGAACTTGGCGCCGACGAGGCGGGCATCGCTTATGTCACCGCGACGATCACCGTCTGGGATCGCGATCCTGCGCTCGCAGCAGAGAAGCTGCGGCTCGTCGAGAAGATCGTCCAGAGCCGCGATTTCACCTGCACCGTCGAAGGCGTCAACGCGCTCGAGGCCTGGTTCGGGAGTCTCCCCGGCCATGTCTATGCCAATGTCCGCCAACCCCCAGTCTCCACGCTCAATCTCGCCCACCTCATTCCCCTGTCGGCGGTGTGGGCGGGGGCGGAACGGGACGAGCATTTCGGTGCAGCCCCCTTGCTCTACGGCAAGACCGAAGGTTCGACCCCGTTCCGCCTCACTCTTCACGTCGGCGATGTCGGCCATATGCTGGTGGTCGGGCCGACCGGCGCCGGCAAGTCGGTGCTGCTCGCGCTGATGGCGCTCCAGTTCCGCCGCTACGAAGGCAATCAGATCTTCGCCTTCGATTATGGCGGCTCGATCCGCGCCGCGGCGATTGCGATGGGTGGCGACTGGCAGGATCTCGGCGGCGCGCTGCACGATGCCGGCCGTGCGGGATCGGTCGCCCTGCAGCCGCTTGCCCGCATCGACGAAGCGGCCGAGCGCGCCTGGGCCGCCGAATGGCTCGCCGCCCTGCTCGCGGGCGAAGGGGTCGATGTCGATCCGGCCGCCAAGGAGCATATCTGGTCGGCGCTGGCCTCGCTCGCGACCGCGCCGGTCGCCGAGCGCACGCTGACCGGTCTCGCCGTCCTGCTCCAGTCGCAGGAATTGAAGCTCGCGCTCGCGCCTTATCTCGTCGGTGGTCCCTGGGGCCGGCTGCTCGACGCCGAGGCCGAGCATCTTGGGACGGCGCGCGTCCAGGCGATCGAAACCGAAGGACTGGTCGGCGCATCCTCCGCGCCGTCGGTTCTCGCCTATCTGTTTCACCGCATCGAGGGGCGTCTCGACGGCTCGCCGACGCTGATCATCATCGACGAGGGCTGGCTGGTGCTCGACAGCCCCGCCTTTGCGGCGCAGCTGCGCGAATGGCTGAAAACCCTCCGCAAGAAGAATGCGAGCGTCATCTTCGCGACCCAGAGCCTCGCCGACATCGAAGGCTCGCGCATCGCACCGGCGATCATTGAAAGCTGCCCGACACGCATTTTCCTGCCCAATGAACGCGCCGCTGAGCCGCAGATCGCGCGCATCTACGAGCGCTTCGGGCTCAACGATCGCCAGATCGAGATATTGAGCCGGGCGACCCCCAAGCGCGACTATTATTGCCAGTCGCGGCGCGGAAACCGGCTGTTCGAACTGGGCCTCGGTGATGTCGCACTCGCCTTCACCGCCGCCTCCTCAAAAACCGACCAGATCAAGATCGGCGAGCTGGTGGAGACGCGCGGCCATGCCGACTTCGCGGAATTCTGGCTGCGCCACCGCGGGCTCTACTGGGCCGCCGATCTGCTCGCCAATCTCGAAACCCCCGACCACCTGAAGGAGTGATTGCCATGAAGACATTGATCAATCGGGCGCTGTTCGCCGCGCTGCTCGCCGGATCGACCGTGACCGTGATCGGCACATCCGCTCCCGCCGCGGCGCAGGTCGGCGGCATCGTCCACGATCCGCGCAACTATGCGCAGAATATTCTGACCGCCGCGCGCACCCTTGAGCAGATCAACAATCAGATCAGCATGCTGCAGAATCAGGCCACCTCGCTGGTCAACGAGGCGCGCAATCTGACGAGCCTGCCCGTCTCGACGCTGCAGGACCTGCAGGGCCAAGTCGACCGCACCCGCCAATTGCTTGGGGAGGCGCAGCGTGTCGCCTTCGATGTCGGCGATATCCAGACGGCCTTCGATGCCCGCTACAAGGGCGCGGCCCTGTCAGGCTCGCAGGCCGCAATGGTCGCAAATGCCGAGGCGCGCTGGAACGACAGCGTCGGCGCCTTCCAGGACGCGATGAAAGTGCAGGCCGGTGTCGTCACCAACATGGGGGTCACGCGCCAGTCGATCGGCACCCTCGTCTCGGCGAGCCAGTCGGCGACCGGCGCCTTGCAGGCGGCGCAGGCCGGCAACCAGATTCTCGCGGTCCAGTCGCAGCAGCTTTCCGACCTTGCTGCCGCGATCGCCGCGCAGGGCCGGGCGCAAATGCTCGAGGCTGCACGCAGCGCTGCCGCCGAGGCCGAAGGCCGCGAACGCTTCCGCCGCTTCCGCAAGGCTGACTGAAATGGGCCGGGCGGCGAAGATCGCGGCGGTCGCGGTGCTCGGCGGCGTGCTTATGGCGCTGGCGATCCTGCACCTCTCCTCGCCGCCCGCGCCCGATGCGTCTCCACCGAACAGGATTGGGGGAGACGCAAACCCCGTCGCTTCGACCGTTTCGGAGCGCTGCCGCACCGTGACCGTGGCCGACGATGAATGCGCCGCCGCCTGGGAAGCGAAGCGTCGCCATTTCTTTGGACAGAAGGACTAGGGCCATGGAAGACACCGGCGTGATCGACCAGTTTCTGGCGGTCTTCTCGACCTATATCGACAGCGGTTTCGGCCTGCTCGGCGGCGAGGTCGGCTTTCTCTCCTCTACCCTCATCGTCATCGACGTGACGATCGCGGCGCTGTTCTGGGCGTGGGGCGCCGACGAGGACATCATCCAGCGCCTCGTCAAGAAGACGCTCTACATCGGTGTCTTCGCTTTCATCATCGGCAATTTCCAGACGCTTGCCGTCATCCTGCTCGAAAGCTTCGCAGGGCTCGGACTGAAAGCGAGCGGCGGCGCCATGGCGATCGGCGACTTCATGCGACCCGGCGTCGTCGCCGCGACCGGGATCGATGCGGCACAGCCCCTGCTCGATGCGTCGGCCGACCTAGTGGGGCCGGTCGGCCTGTTCACCAATTTCGTCCAGATCATGATCCTGCTGATCGCCTGGGTGATCGTCGTCCTCGCCTTCTTCATTCTCGCGGTGCAGGTCTTCGTCACCATCCTCGAATTCAAATTGGTGACCCTCGCCGGCTTCGTGTTGCTGCCCTTTGCCTTCTTCGGCCGCACCGCCTTCATGGCCGAGCGCGTGCTTGGGCATATCGTCTCATCCGGCATCAAGGTGCTGATGCTTGCGGTCATCACCGGCATCGGCGTGACCCTGTTCGATCGCTTCATGCAGGCGGGGCTTGGGCCGGAGCCCGACATCGAACAGGTCATGGCCATCGCGCTCGGCGCATTGACCCTGCTCGGCCTCGGAATCTTCGGTCCTTCGATCGCCAATGGCATTGTCGCTGGCGGCCCGCAGCTCGGGGCTGGCGCGGCGGCAGGAACCGCGATCGCGGCCGGCGCGACGCTCGCTGCCGGGGCGGCGGGGGCAACGCTCGCAACAGGAGCTGCTGCAACGGCGGCGCGAGGAGCCGCTGCGGCGGGCGCGCGCGGAGCAGGCAGCGCGTCGGCAGCCTATGCCGCGGGATCGGCCGGGAAGAGCGGGGCGAAGGCTTTTGGGGCAGGGCTCGCCAATGTGGCGCGGACCGCGGCCAGCGGCGCTGCTGCTCCGGTTCGCAGCATGGCCGAGCGCATCCGGTCGAACTTTGCGGCGGGCCGCGATGGGCCAGCGGGCGACGCCGCGCCCGCGCGCGGCGCGGATGGACCCCCGCCCTGGGCCGCCGCGATGCGGCGGCGCCAGACGATGACGCAGGGCGCAACGATCGGCGCCCAGACCCTGAAGGGCGGCGACAGCCATGGCGCCGGATCGGCGCCCGACATCAGCGAAAAGGACTGATCCCATGTTCAAAAGACCGTCCAATCATTATGGCCGCGCGCCCGAGCCGGTCACCCGCTATCAGCGCGCGCAACAGGTCTGGGACGACCGGATCGGGTCGGCGCGCGTTCAGGCGCGCAGCTGGCGCTTCGCTTTCTTCGGTGCGCTCCTCATCTCGGGCGGTCTCGCCGCCGGGCTCATCTGGCAGGCCGCGCGCGGCACAATCACGCCTTGGGTCGTCGAGGTGGACAAGCTTGGCGCCGCGCGTGCCGTCGCGCCGGCCGACGCAGATTATCGGCCGACCGATCCGCAGATCGCGTTCCACCTCGCCCGCTTCATCGAGCATGTCCGCTCGATCCCCGCCGATCCGGTCGTGCTGCGCGCCGACTGGCTCAGTGCTTATGATTTCGCGAGCGCCACCGGGGCGCAGGCGCTCAATGACTATGCGCGGACCAATGACCCCTTCGCCGAGGTCGGCAAATTTCAGGTCGCGGTCGATGTCTCGAGCGTCATTCGCGCCTCGAAGGACAGTTTCCGCATCGCCTGGACCGAGCGCCGCTATCAGGATGGCAGCCTGATCGAGCGCTCGCGCTGGTCTGCGATCGTCACCGTCACGCTCCAGCCGCCGCGCACCCCCGACGCGATCACGAAAAATCCGCTCGGACTTTTTGTCACCGCCATCAACTGGTCGAAGGAACTCAGCCAATGACGACGCCTCATTCCCTCCCGCTCACGCTCGGGGTCGCCCTTGCCCTGCTCGCGGTGCCTGCGACGGCGAGCGATTCTGCCGATCCCCGCCAGCGTGTCGGTCGCGCCAACGCCGAGGCGCGGGTCCAGCCCGATCGCCAAGCCTATCGCAACGCGATCCAGCAATACGCCTGGTCCGAAGGCGCGCTCTTCCAGGTTTATGCCGCGCCCGGGCAGGTCACCGACATCGTGCTGCAGGAAGGCGAGCAGCTCGTCGGCCCCGGTCCCGTCGCCTCGGGCGACACGGTGCGCTGGATTATCGGCGACACGGTGAGCGGTGCGGGCGCGCGGCGCCGCGTGCATATCCTCGTGAAGCCAACCCGCTCGGACATCATGACCAACATGATCATCAACACCGACCGGCGTACTTATCATGTCGAACTGCGCGCGACCGCCGCATCCTATATGGCGTCGGTCTCCTGGACCTATCCCGCCGACGAGCTCATCGCCTTGCAAGTCGCCGAAGCCGAGGCCGCGCGCGCCGCGCCCGTCGCCGGGGCGATCGATCTCGCCGCGCTCAATTTCCGCTACCGGATTGAGGGCGACAAGGTGGATTGGCGCCCGGTCCGCGCGTTCGACGACACGCGCCAGCTCTTCATCGAGTTTGGCGCAGATATCGCATCGCGCGATATGCCGCCGCTGTTCGTCGTCGGCAGCAGCGGCGAGGCCGAACTCGTCAACTACCGGGTGCAGGGGCGCTATATGATCGTCGACCGCCTGTTCGAGCGCGGCGAACTGCGCTTGGGGGCCGGGAAACAGGCGCGGACCGTCCGGATCGAGCGCGCGACGCCGCGCCGCCGAGGCCGGTCATGACCGAGCGCGAGGATCAGGCGATGTCGCCCGCCGACGTGCCGGGCGATGAAAATCGCGCCGCGCAGCCGCCAGCAGTCGACGCCTTCCGTCTGCGCGGTGAACCGCCGCGGGTCATGCGCCTGTCGCGCAAGACGCTGGCGAGCATCGGTGCGGCCGGGGGGATCGCGATCGGCGGCGCCCTGCTCTGGGCGCTGCAACCCTCAGCGCCCAAGTCGCCCGAGAATCTCTATTCGGCCGACACGGCGAACCACGCCGAGGTCGTGACGGGCGCGCCCGCCGATTATGGCAAGGTGCCGAAACTGGGACCGCCGCTACCCGGCGACCTCGGCCGGCCGATCGTCGCGGCGCAGCGCGATGGAGAAATTGTGCCGGTGCCGCCGATGGGCGGTCCGTCGGCTGGCACGCACTCACCCGCCGATGAGGCGCGCGACCGGGCGCGGCAGGAGCGCGAAGCCGCCACTACCAGTCGTCTCTTTCTTGGCGGAGGGTCCGCGGGTGCAGGCACGGCCGAGGCGCTGCGCGGATCGATCGAGCCTGCCATGGCCGCACCGGCGCCGGTAGCCGGTGAGCGGAGTGCGGACGCGGCGCGCCGTGTCTTTCTCGAAGGCGCCGCCGGCAAATCGAACGAAAGTCCCGAACGCATTGGCGGACCCAGCTCGCCCTACATCCTCCAGAGCGGGAGCGTCATCCCGGCGGCGCTGATCACCGGCATCCGCTCCGACCTGCCCGGGCAGGTCACCGCGCAGGTGACGCAAAATGTCTATGACAGTCCGACCGGCCGGATCCTGCTCATTCCGCAAGGCGCGCGGCTCGTGGGCGACTATGACAGCGAGATCGCCGCTGGGCAGGAGCGGGTCTTGCTCGCTTGGGACCGTCTGATTCTGCCCGGGGGCCGCTCGATCCGGCTCGATCGCCAGCCTGGCGCCGACGCGCACGGCATGGCCGGCCTCGCCGACCGCACCGACCATCATTGGGGATCGATGCTGCGCGCGGCGCTGATCTCCACCCTGCTCGGAGTTGGTACCGAGCTTGGCTCGGGTCGCGAGGACTTGATCGTCAGGGCGCTCCGCGACGGGTCGCAAGACACGATCAACCAGTCGGGGCAGCGGCTCGTCGAGCGCCAGATGAACATCGCGCC
>Ga0247823_10002003_pt1 | contig 16817 bp, 12 predicted proteins | sample 13C_PalmiticAcid_2_FD_192426 | JGI IMG/M metagenome (GOLD analysis project Ga0247823, IMG submission 192426) | Soil microbial communities from agricultural site in Penn Yan, New York, United States - 13C_PalmiticAcid_Day30 | ecosystem: Environmental > Terrestrial > Soil > Agricultural land...
GATTCAGATCCACGCGTATCGCCGGCGTCGCGCCGCCGGCGATGTCGACGTCGGCCACGCCGGACAGCTGGCGCAGCCGTTGCGCGACCAGCGAGTCGGCATAGTTGTACAGCTCGCCGAGCGGCCGTGTCGGCGAGGTCAGCGCGAGGATGATGACCGGTGCGTTGTTCGGATTCGCCTTGCGGTAGGTCGGCGCGGTGCGCAGGCCCGACGGCAGATCCGGCGCGGCCGCGTTGATCGCGGCCTGCACGTCGCGTGCGGCGCTGTCGAGATTGCGCCCGGCCTGGAAGATGATGTTGACCGAGGCGCTGCCTTCGCTGCTGTTGGAGCTCATCTCGTCGATGCCGGCGATCTGGCCGAGATGGCGCTCCAGCGGCGCGGCCACGGTGGTGGCCATGGTGCCGGCGTCGGCGCCGGGCTGGCTCGCACTGACGAAGATCGCCGGGAATTCGACGTTCGGCAGCGGCGCGACGCCGAGCAGGGTGTAGCAGATCATGCCGGCGACGAACAGGCCCGCCGCGAGCAGCGAGGTGCCTATGGGGCGGCGGATGAACGGCGTCGACAGGCTCATGGCGCGGCCGCGGCGGTCGGTGCGTCGGCGCGCGCGCGGCGGTGCGCGAGCCAGTCGTTGATGCGTTCGAGATACAGGTAGATCACCGGCGTCGTGTACAGGGTGACGAGCTGCGACAGCAGCAGGCCGCCCACGATGGACACGCCGAGCGGGCGGCGCAGCTCCGCGCCGATGCCGTTGCCGAGCGCCAGCGGCAGCGCGCCGAGCAGTGCGGCGGCCGTCGTCATCATGATCGGGCGGAAGCGCAGCAGGCAGGCGCGATGGATCGCATCGCGCGCGCGCAGCCCTTCGCGCTGCGCCTCGATCGCGAAGTCGATCATCATGATCGCGTTCTTCTTGACGATGCCGATCAGCAGGATGATGCCGACGATGCCGTCGATCGACAGGCTCATGCCGCAGATGTACAGCGCAAGCAAGGCGCCGACGCCGGCCGGCGGCAGGGTCGAGAGGATCGTCAGCGGGTGGATGTAGCTCTCGTACAGCACGCCGAGCACGATGTAGATCACGACGACCGCGGCGAGGATCAGCAGCAGTTCGTTGGCCTGCGAGGCGGAGAACTCGGCCGCCTTGCCGACGAAGCCGGTGCGCACCGAGGTAGGCAGCTGCATCTCGCGCTCGACCGCATGGAAGGCTTCCACGGCGTCCGACAGCGAATAGCCCGGCGCGGTGTTGAAGCCGATGGTCACGGCCGGCAGCTGGTCCTGATGGGCGATGACCAGCGGCGCGTTCGCGATCGTCGCATGCGCGACGCTGGACAGCGGCACCGTGCCGGCGCCGTTGCCGCTGCCGGTGACGTTGCCGGCCGTCGCGCCCGCGACTGCGCCGCTGCTGCTCGCGCGCACGGCGAGCTTGTCGAGCAGATCGCTGCTGGTGCGGAACTCCGGCGCGACTTCGAGCACGACGCGGTACTGGTTCAATTCGGTGAAGATCGTCGACACCTGGCGCTGGCCGAACGCGCTGTACAAGGTGTCGTCGATGCTCTGTATCGCGACGCCGAGGCGGCTGGCCTGTTCGCGGTCGATGCGCAGCAGCAGCTGCAGGCCCTTGGCCGCAAGGTTGTTGTCGACGTCGGCCAGTTCGGGCCGGGCGCGCAGCGCCGCGGTCATGCGCGCGGCCGCATCGCCGAGCTCCTTCGCATCGACGTCGGTCAGGGTGTACTGGTATTCGGTCGCGCCGACGCGGCTGTCGAGCGCGACGTCCTGCACGGGCTTCAGGTACAGCGCGATCGCGGGAATCTGCGCGGTGACCTGCTGCAGCGCCGGCAGCACGTCCTCCAGGCCGCGGCGCTCGCTGCGCGGCTTCAGCACGATGCTGAGCTGGCCCTGGTTCAAGGTCGGATTGATCGCGCCGGCACCGACGAACGCGGCCACACCGGCCACGTCCGGCACGCCGCGCAGCGCTGCGGCGACCTGCTCCACGCGCGACTGCATCAGCGGAAACGCGATGTTTTCGTCGGCCTCGACGACGGCCGTCACGAGGCCGGTGTCCTGTTCCGGCAGCAGGCCCTTGGGAATCATCACGTAGAGCAGCGCGGTCAGCGCGACCGAGGCCGTCGCGACGGCCATGGTCAGGCGCGGATGATCGAGCACCCAGAGCAGGCTGCGGTCGTAGGCGTCGACGACGCGGCCGTAGAGGCCGCTGCGGTTGGCCAGGTCCTCGGCTTCGCCCTGGATCTCGCCGGGCTTGAGCAGATACGCGCACATCATCGGCGTCAGGGTCAGCGAGACCAGCGCCGACAGCGCGACGGCGATGGACAATACCCAGGCGAATTCGTGGAACAGGCGGCCGGTCACGCCGGGCATCAGCAGCAGCGGCAGGAACACGGCGATCAGCGAGACCGTCAGCGACACGACCGTGAAGGCGATTTCCTTGGCGCCTATCTCCGCCGCGCTGCGGCCGTCGCGGCCTTTTTCCAGATAGCGCACGATGTTCTCGATCATGACGATCGCGTCGTCGACGACGAAGCCGGTCGCGACGGTCAGCGCCATCAGCGACATGTTGTCGAGCGAGAAGCCGGCGAAGCTCATGACCGCGAACGTGCCGAGCAGCGACAGCGGCACGGCCACGCCCGGAATCACCGTGGCCCAGAGCCGGCGCAGGAAGACGAAGATCACCGCGACGACGAGGATCACGGTGAGGATCAGGGTGAACTGCACGTCGTGCACCGACGCGCGGATCGTCACGGTGCGGTCGGCGAACACGGCCAGTTCCACGCCGGCCGGCAGTACCGCGCGCAGCTGCGGCAGTATCGCCTGCACCTGCTCCACCGTGCTGACGATGTTCGCGCCGGGCTGGCGGCGTATGTCCAGCAGCACGGCCGGCTTGCCGTTGGCCCAGGCCGAGACCTGGTCGTTCTCCACACCGTCGACGACCTTGGCCACGTCCTTCAGGTGTATCGCCGCGCCGTTGCGCCAGCTGATGATGGCTTCGCGATACGCGGCCGCGTCGCGCAGCTGATCGTTCGTGCCGATGCTGAAGGACTGCACGTCGCCGTTGAGCGAACCCTTCGGCGCGTTGACGTTGAGCTGGGTCAGCGCGCTGCGCACGTCTTCGAGGGTCAGACCGAGATTGGCCAGCTGGCCCGGATTGACCTGCACGCGCACGGCCGGACGCACATTGCCGGCGATGCTGACCAGGCCCACGCCGCTGACCTGGGACAGCTTCTGCGCGAGGATGCTGTCGGCGTAATTGTTGACGTCGCGCAGCGGCAGGGTCTGCGAGGACAGCATCAGGGTCAGTATCGGCGCGTCGGCCGGATTGACCTTGTTGTAAACCGGCGGATACGGCAGCCCGGTCGGCAGGGTGCCGCGCGCGGCGTTGATCGCCGCCTGCACGTCCTGCGCCGCCGCATCGATGTCGCGGTCGACGTGGAACTGCAGATTGATCGTCGACAGCCCGGCCGAGCTGTCGGACGTCATCAGGGTCAGCCCCGAGATCTGGCCGAACTGCCGCTCCAGCGGCGTCGTCACGAGTGCGGCGATCGTGCTCGGGCTGGCGCCGGGGTAATAGGTCGTGACCTGCAGGTTCGGCGCGTCGATGTCCGGCAGCGCCGACACCGGCAGCTGGCGATAGCCGAGCAGCCCGAGCAGCACCAGCGCCAGCATCAGCAGCGAGGTCGCGACGGGGCGGCGGATGAAGATCGAAGAGAAGGACATAGGTTATCCGTGGCGCGCTGCGCGGGTGCCGGGTATCGCGAGGGCGGTCGATGTGCGGCCGGTGTGACGGCGCTTCGTTCTGACCGCGGTCGGAACCCGCAGGATGTTCGAGTCCTGTCCTTCGAGTCCGCTCGAGGGACAGGGAGCAACGGCAGAGGCACCGATGGCGCGAAGCGGGCCGCCCGAATCCGCTGGCCCTGCCGTCATGGTCGGAAACGGCGTCATTGCGTGGAGCGCAAGGACTCGCATCGCCTCCGTCCTCAGCCGCCGCGGCGGCGGCGCGGCGTGTCGCCGGCCTTGGCCGGATCGGTGGACTTGCCCGCATCGCCGGCCGGCGCCGGCGGGGTCTCGCCGGGAGCCAGGGCCAGCACCTTGGAGCCGGGCTTGAGGCGGAACTGGCCTTCGCTGACGACGCGGTCGCCGGCCTTGATGCCGTCGAGCACGACGGTCCTGCCGCCGGGCGCCTCGGCGCCGGGCTTGACCGCCTGCAGCGCGACGGTCGAATCCTCCTTGACGAGGTAGACGTAGCTGCCGTCGGGGCCGCGCTGCACGGCCTGGGTCGGCACGGTCACGGCGTTGGCGATCTCGCCGACTTCCAGGCGTACGTTGACGAACTGGCCCGGCCACAGCGTGTTTTCGGTATTGGCGAATTCGGACTTGAGCTTGAACGTGCCGGTGGTCGAGTCGATCTGGTTGTCGATGACGCTGAGCGTGCCTTCGGCGACCACGCGGTTGTCGGCGCGGTCGCGTGCGACGACCTTCAGCGCCGGGCCCGCACCGCGCACGCGCTCGAGCTGCTGCTCGGGCAGAGTGAACAGCACGTTGATCGGATGGACCTGCGTCAGCACGACGATGGCCTCGGACTGGCTGCCCTGCACGAGATTGCCGACGTCGACCTGGCGGATGCCGGCGAGGCCGTCGATGGGGGCTCTGATGACCGTATAGCCGAGCTGCACGCGCGCGTTGGCGACGGCGGCCTCGTCGGCGGCGACCGTGGCTTCGAGCTGGCGCACGGTGTGGCGCTGGTTCTCCAGGTCCTGCGCGGCGACGAAATTCTTCTGGATCAGCTCCTCGTAGCGCTTGAGCGTGGAGCGCGCGCCGGCGAGCTGGGCCTCGTCCTGTTTCTTCTTCGCGGCCGCCTGGTCGAGCTGGGTCTGGTAGCTGCGCGCGTCGATGCGTGCGATGACCGCGTCCTTGGCGATTTCCTGGCCTTCCTTGAACAGGATGGCCTCGATCTGGCCGCCCACCTGGGGCCGCACGCTGACCGTATTGAGCGCCTGCACCGTGCCGAGTGCATCGAGGTTCAGCGCGACGTTCTCGCTGGCGGCGGCGACCGCGGTGACCGGAATCGGCGTGTCGGCGTCGCTGCCGCCGCCGCGGCGCGGCGCGCTCGCGCTGTTGCTGAGGGTGCGGTAGCCGATCAGTCCGACCAGGGCTACGGCGACGACGATGACGATGAGCTTGCCACGCGACATGCTGCTTCCTTGATGAGTGCGTTGCGGAGCCGTCCGCACGAACTGCCCCGGCCGCTCAACGGCCAGGGGCCCGCGGCGTTGACAGGGAATGAAGGAGAATTTCGCGGCGGCTGCGGCGCGAGAGCGGCGACCCTACCCGGATGCGGCGTGGCCGGGAACGGTCGCAAGTCATGAGCCGCCCCGCTCGCGTACCGGATGCTTGGCCAGCTTGCGCTGCAGGGTGCGCCGATGCAGACCCAGGCGCCGGGCCGCTTCGGAAATGTTTCCTTCGCTCTCGACCAGCACGCGCTGGATATGTTCCCACTCCAGCCGGCGCAGCGGCGGCGCGTGCTCGGCGCCGCTGGCGACGACCTCGCCCGTGTCGCCGTCGTCGTCGCGCAGTGCGCGCACGATCGCGTCGGCATCCACGGGCTTGGCCAGGTAGTCGTGCGCGCCGCGCTTGATCGCCTCGACCGCGGTCGCGATCGACGCATAGCCGGTCAGCAGCAGGATGCGCAGCTGCGGCGCGACGGCCAGCAGCTGCGGAATCAATGAAAGGCCGTTGTCGGCGCCGAGCTTGAGGTCGAGCACGGCATAGCGCGGATGTTCGCGCCGCGTCAGCGCGAGCGCGCCGGCGGCGTCGTGGGCGACGGCGACCGTGAAGCCGCGTGACGACAGCGCGCGGCTGAGCACGCGCGTGAAGACTTCGTCGTCGTCGATCAGGAGCAAGGGGCCCATGGGCTGCATGGCGGGTTTTTCCTGGTAATGGATAGTAAGCGGGTCTGTATTGCTTTTCCGGGTGCGGCGCAGCCGAGTCAAGAGGCGGGTGCCGGGCCGTTGCGCCGGCGTTCGGCGGGGGGCCGGAAACCGGTCCGTATCCGCGGCCGCGCCGTCGCGCCGTGGGGCGTTGCGGGCCGCTCGATCGGTCGGTGCCGGAATCGGTGTCGCGCCATGCGCTGCCTGCAACGGACGGCGGCGGACACAGCGGCAACCGGCAGCGCATCGAGGATGGCACGGCCAACCGTGACCCGGCTTCGGGCGTCCGGCGTCGCGGAAGGCCGAACGGTGGCCGTGCAGGCGTCCGCCGGAGGCCGGGACCGACGGCCGGGCACGGCAGTGGCGCGGCGATACGGATTGGCGTTTTGCTTAGGGTTTTCCGCGCCACTTCCCGTACTAGGGGCCGACCGGCGTTCGCCGGCCTTCCCGGAGACCGTTCCATGAACCCGTTCCGCTCCCGGCGCGTTCTCGCCGCCGCGATGTTCTGCGCCACGTTTGCCGCCGTCGCGGCGCCCGACAGCGGCGACCGCTACCGCGTCACGATGACCATGCGCATGGCCGGCATGTCGATGCCGGGCACGACGACCGAAGTCTGCACCGCGCGTGCACAGGCGGTCAGCGAGCAGGCCATCCCGAAGGACAAGAACTGCGAGGTGCAGAACTTCCGCGTCCAGGGCAACAAGGCCTCCTACCACCTCGTCTGCACGGGCAAGAACGCGATGACCGGCGACGGCGAGATGGAAACCCTGGCCGACGGCTACCGCGGCAGCATCAAGGCCCAGGTCGAAGGCCAGCAGATGACGATGAGCTACGAAGGCAAGCGCATCGGCGGCTGCGACTACGCGACCGAATCGCCCGAAGCGCAGGGCCGCGCGGTCACCGCGCAGGTCTGCGAGTCGCAGCTCGAATCGCCGCTGTCGCACACGATGTACATCGGTCCGAAGGCCGCCTGCCCGACCTACAAGACGAAGTTCTGCGCCAACGTGAACCGCTGGGTGGGACAGGCTTCCGATCCGGCGCATTTCGCCGAAACCGACCGCACCTACGGCGCGGCGATCTGGCAGGCGCTCGAAGGCTGCGGTGGTTCGCGCGCGGCGGTACTCGCGAAAGCCTGCGCGCGGGCCGAGTCCGACGGCGAGCTCGATTTCGTCGGCGACTACTGCCCCGATCTGGTGCCGCGCCATTGCGCCGACGCCGACCCGAACCGCAACGGCCGCTTCCTCGTGCAGCATTGCGCCGACCGCGCGCGCGGACTCGCCGCGCAGCACTGCGAAGGCCGCGGCTATACCGCGATGCAGTCCTCGCCGTACAAGGGCTTCTGCAGCAGTTACGCGGCGCAGCGCCTGAACGCACGCAATTCCGGCGCGCAGTCCACGCCGGCGGCGTCGCCGGACGCCGCGCCGGCCGGCGACGAGGCGCCCGCGAAGAAGCCGTCGCTGCGGGACCGTTTCAAGGGACTCAAAGACCGCATCGGCGGCAACTGATGCATCGCATCGCCGCCATTGCGCTGCTGGTCTGCGCGACAGCGCAGGCCGCGGCGCCGACGGACCGGTATCCCGACGTCGCGGCGGCGTACTGGGTCGAGGTCGATGGCCGGCCGCTCTGGGCCGGCCATGCCGACCAGCGCCTGCCCATGGCCAGCCTGACCAAACTGATGACCGCACTGGTCGCCGTCGAGCAGGGCGATCTGGACACCTGGGTCGAGGTTTCCGCCGGCGCCGCCACGGAAACCGGCACGCGCCTCGGTCTGCGTCGCGGCGAAAAGCTGACGCGCCGCGATCTGCTGCTCGCCGCGCTCGTGCGCTCGGCCAACGACGCCTGCCGCGCGCTCGCCGACTCGATCGGTGCGAAGGCAGACGCTGGTAACGCGACCGATGCGCAAGCGCGAACGTCGTCGCCCGGCACGACGGCGGAATCGCGAACGTCGCGTGGCACGACGGCGGACCGGCGCGATCCGACCGCGGCCTTCGTCGCGCGCATGAACGCGCGCGCCGCGGAGCTGGGTCTGGTCGATACGCATTACACCGATCCCTGCGGCCACGACGATGCCGCGCAGTACACCAGCGCGCGCGATCTCGCCGCGCTGGCGCACGCGGTACTGGCCGAGCCGGTGCTTGCCGAAGCCGTGCAGCGTCGCGAGCTGCGCCTGGCCACGGCCGCGGGCCGCGTGCTGTCGGCGCGCACGACAAATCCGCTGCTCGACGGTCTGCCAGGTGCGCGCGGCCTGAAGACCGGTACCACGCCGGCGGCCGGACGCTGCCTCGTCGCCGTCGTCGAACGCGACGGCCGCCGCGTGCTCGTCGTACTGCTGCATGCGCCGGAACGCTGGTGGGACAGCGTCGGCCTCGTCGAGCTCGCGTTCGACGCCGTGCCGCCGCATGCCGCACCGGATGCGGCGACACGGTAGTGCCGATGCTTCCGTCCGCTGAAGAAACGAGCCGCTCCGCTCACCTCTTCCCTCGCGGGAGAGGAGCCGGGGAAGCGGGAGCTGCGGACCCTGCGACGTCATCGGCGAGCGCGTTCAGCCAACTGCGCACCACCCATGCCATCGCCGTTCTCGTCGTCGCCGTCCTGCTCGCCTATGCCAACGCGTTCGGCGCAGCCTGGCAGTTCGACGACTTCGCGATCCTGCTCGTGCATCCGTCCACGCAAAGCCTCGCGGGCTGGTGGGACGCGCTGCCCGGCATACGTCCGCTGCTCAAGTTCAGCTATGCAGTGACCCGCGAACTCGGCGGCGACGTCGTCGCGGTCCATGCGACGAACATCGTCATCCATGCGCTGAACGCGTGCCTGCTCTGGGCGCTCTGGCGGCGCTGGCTGCCGGTGCTGGCGCCGACCTTGCCGCGCTCCGACCGCGCCGCGCTGCTGGCCGCGCTGTTGTTCGCGCTGCATCCGGCGGCGACCGAGGCGGTCACCTATGCGAGCGGCCGCTCGATCTCGCTCGCCGCGACGTTCGGCCTTGCGGCGCTGCTCGCCGACGAGTTCGCGCGCGGGCAGCCGTCGCGCCGGCTGCTGGCCTGGGCCGGTCCGCTGTCGTTCGCGCCGGCGCTGACCGTGCGCGAAACCGCGGTCGTGATCGCCGCCGTGCCGCTGCTGCGCGCCTGGGCGCTGGGCCAGCCGCTGCGCGCGGAGCTGTGGCGGCTGCGCGGCCATGGCATCGTGCTTGCGCTCGCCGCGACCGCGGCGCTCGCGACGCCGGGCTACCACGTGTTCTTCGGCGTCAGCCTGGGCACGCGCGACATTGCCGCGCAGGCCATGAGCCAGCTGCTCGCGCATGGCTACCTGCTGACCCATCCGCTGCTGGGTCTCACGAACATCGATCCCGATCTGCTGGTGCCGGAGGCGTGGTCGCCGACGTTGACCGCCTGCGCGGCTGCTCTGGCGCTGCTGGTCGCGGCGATGTGCGCGGCGCGGCGCCGGCAGCCCTGGCTCGCCTTCGCGATCGGCTGGTATTTCCTGCAGCTTGCCCCGGCCAATTCGTTCTTGCCGCGCCTGGATCTGGCCAACGACCGGCATCTCTACCTCGCGCTGGCCGGGCCCGTGCTCGCACTGGCCTGCGTGCTGGTCCGCGTCGCGGCCGGCAGGCGCAGGCTCGCGATCGCTGCGGCGCTCGCGCTCTGCACGGTCTTCGCCGTCGCCACGCTGCAGCGCAATGCCGACTACCGCAGCGAGACCGCGCTGTGGCAGGCCACCGTGCGCGATTCGCCGCGCAAGTCGCGCGCCTGGCTCAACCTGGGCTATGCGCACAAGCTCGCCGACGACTTGCCGCGCGCTGCGGCGGCGTATCGGTGCGCGTTGCTGCTCGATCCCGCCAATGCGCAGGCCGCGATCGATCTGGATCTGATCGCGCCCGGCGATCTGACGCCGGCGAGCTGTCCTCCGAACGGGTGATCCATGCGCGGTCCGGGTGCGGCAGTGCGGACTATTTCGTCGCGATGTGCCGACGCGCGCGTATCCGGCGGTGCAGTCGTTGCGGCTACGGCAAGGTCAGCCGCACGCTGGCCAGCGGCACCGACAGCCGCGTTTCGGTGCCGCCGCCGTCGGCGGCGCGGATCACGAGCTCGCCGCCGAGCCGCTCGGCCGTCGCGTCGGCGAGCGCGAGGCCGATGCCGAAGCCGGTGCTCTTGCTGCTTTCGAACGGCATGCCCAGGCGCACGGCCTGCGGAATGCCGCGGCCGTAGTCGCGCACGCGCAGCACGAGATTCGCGCCTTCGCGCGCGACGGCGACGTCGACCGCCGCCGATGCGTTGGCGAGCGAGGCCTCGGCCGCGTTGTTCATGAGATTGAGCACCGCGTGATGCAGTCCGGCCGGCACCTCGACGATCCATTCGGCCGCATCATCGGGCAGTTCGACTTTGTACAGAATTTCCGGGCGCAGCAATTGCAGCCGGTCGCCGCAGACGTTGACGAAATCGGCGACGCTCATGCGCTCGCCGGTCTGCGCCAGCTGCGCCTTGCCCGCGGCGACGAGCTCGCGCAGGCTGTCGCGGCAGCGTTCGATCTGGCGGTCGAGCAGCGCGAGGTCTTCGGCCAGCGCGCCTTCGGCATGTTCGCGACGCAATTCGGTCACGAGCGTGCGCATCGTCGACAGCGGCGTGTTGAGCTCGTGCGCGGCACCGGCGGCCTGGGTCGCGATCGCGAGGAAGCCCTCGTCGCGCAGTGCGCGCTCGCGGATGCGCTGGGCCAGGGTCTGGTTGTCGCGCAGCACCAGCGCGAGCCGCGAGATGAACCAGCCGAGCAGGCAGGCGCTGATCAGGAACGACATGGCCATGCCGAGCAGATGCAGACCGCTGCCCAGCGGCGGCAGCGGCTGGTTCCAGCGCAGCAGCACGAGATAGGTGCCCAGCGACATCAGCGCGACCACGATGACGTGGCGCGGGCTCAGCGCCGTGGCGACGAGCGTGATCGGCAGCAACAGCAGCGCGGCGAACGGATTGGTCGCGCCGCCGGTCTGGTACAGCAGCCAGCCGAGTACGACGGTGTCGATCGCGACGTGCAGCATGAGCTCGCCGGCGCTGACCGGCCAGGGCTGCGCCAGGCGCCAGCGCACCGCCAGCGCGAACAGGCCGAGCAAGGCGATGCCGGTGTACAGATGCGGCGTGTCCAGCGCGACGCCGAGTCCTTCGCTGACGAAGATCACCGTCGCGGTCTGGCCGATCACGGCCGAGAAGCGCAGCCAGGCCAGGGTGCGCGCGACGGCGGGTATGCCGAATTCGGGGCGGCGCGCGTTCATGCGGAATCTCCGGCGCGGGGCGACCGCTGCCGGCGCAGTGCCGGCAGCGGCGGGAAATCGGCAAAGACGGTGGGCATGCGCATCCGGCGTCGGTGGCCAGCGCGCATGGTAGCGTCAACGCTGGCGCAGTCCCCAATCGAAAGGCGGCGCGGCGGCGCGATATTCATGGCCGCGGCAGCGTGACGCCGTGACAAGCCGGGACCGTTCTCGTCGCCGCGATGACGGCAGCCGTCGATCACGCCGCGCAACGCGCGCCGGCTCCAGGCCGGCAATCGGGTATTCGTCGGTGTGGTGGAAAAATTCGAGACGCCGGCCCGGCGAAGTCCGGACCGGCGCGCGGGCGCGATCTCAGTCGCCCGAAATCAGATTGCCGATGCCGCCGAGCACCGAACCTTCTTCCTTGCCGCCGCGGGCGCCGGCCAGCATGCGGCCGGCCATGCGTGAGAACGGCAGCGACTGCAGCCAGACCTTGCCCGGGCCGGTCAGCGCGGCGAGGAACACGCCTTCGCCGCCAAACATCATGCTCTTGATGCCGCCGACCGGCTTCACGTCGAAGCCGACGCCGTCGGTCAGCGCGACCACGCAGCCAGTGTCCACGTCGAGGCGTTCGCCCGGCGCGAGCTGGCGCTCGACGATGGTGCCGCCCGCGTGGACGAAGGCCAGGCCGTCGCCTTCGAGCTTCTGCATGATGAAGCCTTCGCCGCCGAACAGGCCGGTCAGGATCTTGCGCTGGAAGAAGATGCCGATGGACACGCCGCGTGCGGCGCAGAGGAAGCTGTCTTTCTGGCAGATCAGGCGGCCGCCGAAATCGGCCAGACGCATCGGCACGATGGTGCCCGGATACGGTGCCGCGAAGGCGACCTTGCCCTTGCCGGTGCCCTGCTGGGTGAACAGGGTCGTGAACAGGCTTTCGCCGGTCATCACGCGCTTGCCGGCCGACAGCAGCTTGTTCATGAAACCGCCGCCGCCGGAAGCCTGCGAGCCGTCGCCGAACACGGTGTCGAGCTGCACGGTGGCTTCCTTGTACATCATGGCGCCGGCCTCGGCGATCGCGCTCTCGCCGGGATCGAGCTCGAGTTCGACGAACTGCATGTCCGAGCCGAAGATGCGGTAGTCGATCTCGTCGGAGGCGCGCTGGCCGGGCTTGCGCGTGACGGCGGCGGCGGCCGGGGCGGATACGGCCGGCGGAGCCGCGGCGGCGGCGGGTGCCGGACTGGTGTCGCGGAACTCCTCGACCTGGGCGATCGGCTGCCATTCGGCGAAGCCCTGGCGCCAGCAATGGCCGTTGCGGTTGCGGCGGGCCTGGTCGCGCGCCTGAGCGTCGTCGAGCGGGCCGATCTGCTCGCCGTTGTAGTTGAAGAACCACTGTGCCATAGCCTGTTCCCCTGGGTTGCGAGGCGCGCAGTGTAAGCAACAGCAGCGTTCGTGTGCATGGACGGATCGTCAAGCGCCCCGGAGCCGGGCCGGTCGGCTACCATGCCGGGTCATGCGCGCCTATCTCGATCTCGTCCAGGACATCCTCGACCACGGCGTGCGCAAGGCCGACCGCACCGGCACCGGCACGCTCAGCGTGTTCGGCCGCCAGCTGCGCTTCGACCTCGCGCAGGGCTTTCCGCTGGTCACGACCAAGAAACTGTATCTGCGCGCGATCGTGCACGAACTGCTCTGGTTTCTGCGCGGCGACACCAACATCGCCTACCTGCGCGACAACAAGGTCACGATCTGGGACGAGTGGGCCGACGCCGAGGGCAATCTCGGGCCGGTCTACGGCAAGCAATGGCGCGCCTGGGAAGGCGCCGACGGCCGCACGATCGACCAGATCCGCTGGGTCGTCGACGAGATCCGGCGCAATCCGGATTCGCGCCGCCTCGTCGTCAGCGCGTGGAACGTGGCCGAACTCGACCGCATGGCGCTGATGCCCTGCCATGCCCTGTTCCAGTTCCATGTCGCCGACGGCCGCCTTTCCTGCCAGTTGTACCAGCGCTCGGCCGACGTGTTCCTCGGCGTGCCGTTCAACATCGCGAGCTATGCGCTGCTGACCCACCTGATCGCCCAGGTCTGCGATCTCGCGCCCGGCGAGTTCGTGCACACCTTCGGCGACGCGCATCTGTATCTGAACCATCTCGACCAGGTCCGCGAACAGCTCACGCGCGCGCCGCTGCCGCTGCCGCAGCTGCATCTGAACCCGCACGTGCGCTCGCTGTTCGACTTCCGCTACGAAGACATCCGCATCGACGGCTACCAGTCGCACGCGGCGATCAGGGGCGAGGTCGCGGTATGAGGGCCGATGGTGCCGGTGCCGGCGTCGCGCTGATCGCGGCGCTGGATCGCAACGGCGCGATAGGCCGTGCCGGCGACATGCCCTGGCACCTCCCCGACGATCTCGCGCGCTTCAAGCGGCTGACCCTCGGCAGACCCGTGCTGATGGGGCGGCGCACGGCGCTGTCCATCGGCCGCGCATTGCCGGGCCGGCGCAACCTCGTGCTGAGCCGCGGCGGCGAGGCGCCGTATCCGACCCAGGAAACCGTGCGTTCGCTGGCCGCGGCAATCGCGGCCGCCGCAGATGCGGAGCTTTGCGTGATCGGAGGTGGCGAGATCTATGCGCTGGCCCTGCCGTTCGCGACGCGGCTGCACCTGACCGAGATCGCGACCGAGGCCGCCGACGCCGATACCTGGTTCCCGGCCTTCGACCGCGCGCACTGGCGCGAAATGGCGCGCGAGCATCATGCGGCCGATGCGCGTCACGCCTGCGCCTTCGATTTCGTCGACTACGAACGGATCATCGCGCCGTAGACCGCGCTCGCCGCAACCTGCCCGGCACTCAGTCCATCTCGCGCCCGGCCGGCGGCGTGCGGTCGGACTTGATGCTGACGAAGTACGGATCTTCCGCGTCCAGGCGCAGCGCGGTCAGCGCGCCGCCCCAGACGCAGCCGGTGTCGATCGCGTAGATGCCGAGGCCGGCGAAGCGGCCCAGGGTCGACCAGTGGCCGCAGACGATGCGCGTGTCGCGCTTGATCACGCCCGGCACTTCGTACCAGGGATACAGTCCGGCCTGCTGCGTGCCCGGCGCGCCTTTCTCGCCGAAGGCGATGCGGCCGCGCACGTCGCAGTAGCGCAGGCGCGTCAGCACGTTGATGCTCGCGCGCATGCGTTCCACGCCCTTGAGCCGGCCCGACCAGACCGCGGGCTTGTTGCCGAACATCGAGCGCAGCAGGCGGCCGTGATGCGGTCCGCGCAGCTCGCGTTCGACTTCGCGCGCGGCGCGCTGCGCCTGCGGCAAGGTCCAGCGCGGCGCGAGGCCCGCATGGACCATCGTGAACTTGAGCGTTTCGTCGTGGTGCAGCAGCGATTGCTGGCGCAGCCAGGTCAGCAGCTCGTCGCGGTCCGGCGCGAACAGGATGGCGCCGAGTTCCGGATTGACCTTGGCCTGATCGGCCTCGTTGCGCTGCGCGATCGCGAGCAGGCTGAGATCGTGATTCCCCAGCGTGACGACGGTCTGCGCGCCCAACGTGCGCAGCAGACGCAGTACTTCGAGGGACTGGCCGCCGCGGTTGACGAGATCTCCACAAAACCACAAGGCATCGGATGCCGGGTCGTAGTTGATCTTGGCTAGCAGGCGTTGGAGTTCGTCGAGGCAGCCTTGCAGGTCGCCGATGGCCCAGGTTGCCATCAATGCAGAGTCCGCGGAACGGACAGGGTGAACTGCGGGATCGGCGCGTCGAAAACGGTGCCGTCCTCGGCGATCAGGCGATAGCTGCCGCGCATGATGCCGACGCTGGTTTCGAGCACGGCGCCGGAGGTGTACTGGAATTCCTCGCCGGGCCGCATGTGCGGCTGCTCGCCGACGACGCCGTCGCCGCGCACTTCTTCGACCTTGCCGTTGCCGTCGGTGATGATCCAGTGGCGCGACAGCAACTGTGCGCCGATGTCGCCGGTGTTCTGGATCGTGATCGTGTAGGCGAAGACGTAGCGGTTGTCGGCCGGGCGCGATTGTTCGTCGACGAAGCGGGTAGCGACCGAAATCGCGATGTCGTAGGGGTTCTGGTCGCTCATACGCCGATTCTCGGCCAGCGGACTCGTCACGCGCAACCGCCGCAACACGCGCCTGGCGCGCCGTCGGCGATGCCGCGGCCGCCTTGTCGCAGCGCTGCGCTGTGCGCTTCGTGACCGTGTTCGCGCGACGCGCGTGCGCGACATCGACGCCCGCCGGAGCATGGCTGGCGGCGCAATCCATGACGTCGCATCGCGGCCGCGATCCCGTTGCGCTCGCCGCCGTGCGCGGCGGCGGCGCGGCGTCGGGCGCGGAACCGCGTCCGGCGCGGACGCGGCGCGGTGCCGATCTCCGCGCCGGTGCTCGGCTTTTCATGCGACATCGCTGGCCGGCCCTGTGCGGCAATGGCAAAGCTCGCTACAGGCAATGGGTCGTCACTGTCAATGCTCAAATAGGTGATGTACTTCTCATTTTGCTTTCGCTAGCCTCGCGCCGGTAGGTCGGATGGCTCGGGGGCGGGCGTTCGGCCGGCGACTTTCGGTCCGGCGCAACACCCTGGCGCCGGGCCCGGGGGCGAGAGACGCGGAACCGGTCCGGGCAGATCCGGCGCGCAGGGAGGCGCGCTCGCCGGCCGTGGAGTGCCGATCGGTCCGCGGATGCGGCCGTCGTTCGCGCGGCGGCTTTCGCAAACCCGACGCTCCGAAAGAGCTGGAGTGAATCGCATGAGGCCGGCGACGGAACGATCGGCACAGACCATTCGCAGTCGCTGCCGTGCGCCGTCGCGGTGCACGGTTCCATCGGCGAGTGCGAGTCGTTCGATGGACGCAGGGACGCGGAATCAAGGATGCCTCGATCGAGGATGCAAGGAATGCGCGCCCGGCTTCGGCCGGGTTTTTTTTGCGTATTCGTCGCAGCGCCATCGCACGGGCCGTCGTCCGCGCACTCAGTCGGTCAGCCGCAGCGGTTGCACCAGGCGCAGTGCGAGCGCGGCCTGGCTGTGCGTGCCGGTCTTGGCAAACATGGTCTTCAGATGCGAGCGCGCCGTATTGCCGGCGACGCCGAGCGCGGCGGCAACCGACATGGCGTCGCCGTGTTCGAGCAACGCGAGGCCGACCCGGCATTCGGACGCAGTCAGACCGAACTGCAGACGCCAGCCCGCGGCCAGCCGCGGACGCGAAGCCGTGGTTTCGGCCAGGCGCATCAGCCAGATTCGTTCGCCGGCATCGTCCAGCGCCGTCGCGTCCAGGATCAGGCCGGCGCTTTCGCCGTTGCGGCGCAGCGCGAACGTGCGGCCCGTGGCCGCGGGATCGGTGCACATCGCCGCCCAGTCGGTTTCGAACGTCTCGCGTTCGGCGCCGCCGATGACGAGGCGCCCGCGCAGCTCGGTCACGACATCGCCGGCCTGCAGTCGTATGCGCGCGGCGCGGTTGGCCTGCCGTACGCAGCGCTCGTCGTCGAGCAGCAGCACGGGGCAGGGCAGTGCATCCAGGGTGCGTGCGAGCAGGCCGCCCGTCGCCGGACCGTCGTGCAGACAGCCGAGCAGCTGCAACGCGCGCAGCCAGTGCGTGCGCAACGACACGCATTGCTCGCGCTGCATCGGCGTGAACGGCCCGGCGCGGCGCGCGAGCAATGCGTG
>Ga0247823_10002004_pt1 | contig 16815 bp, 14 predicted proteins | sample 13C_PalmiticAcid_2_FD_192426 | JGI IMG/M metagenome (GOLD analysis project Ga0247823, IMG submission 192426) | Soil microbial communities from agricultural site in Penn Yan, New York, United States - 13C_PalmiticAcid_Day30 | ecosystem: Environmental > Terrestrial > Soil > Agricultural land...
TTCCTGCACCCCAAGGCCAGCGAGGAATTTCCCATCTCGGGCGAGGGCGTGCTGATCGAGCTGGTGCAGGCGCCGCCGGAGGTGGTCAGCGCCTTCGACGCGCTGGCCACTACCGCCTGACAGGGCTTGGCAGGGCCTGACAGGGCCTGCGTCGGCGTTCACTCGTCCAGGCGGATCGATGCCGGTGCCGGGTCGCCGGGGCGCTCGATCAGGTCCGGCGATGCGTCGCACAGCGCCAGCAGCGCATCCTCCACATCCGGGGGGAACGGGTTGCCGATGACCCGGGCGTTGGTGGCCCACCGCACCGTGTTCGGGAAGCCTGCAGCGGTCGTGGAACGCGACGCCCGCTTCGCGCTCGATGCCTGCGCCATGCTTTCCAGGTCGATCAGGCGCAGGCCGAGCTGGTTGATGTCCAGGTGCGGCGGGAGGTGGCGCTGCGTGTCCTGGTACTCGCCCACGCTCAGTTCCTCCGCCGTGAGACCCAGGCGATGCGCCTGCTCGCGAAGCCTGTCCATCAGCTCGTTATCTTGCAGGTTGTTGCCGTCCACGGCGATGGCGACGGGCCGGCCCTTGTGCCGGAAGGTATGCAGGACCACCAGCGCATGGTGCTCGTCGTAGATGTGAGCCCCTTGCGATGGCCCAAGGGCCTCGGCCATGGTGAGGGTGGCGGGGCCATGCGCTTTCACCAGTTCGACGATGCGCTCGGCGCTGGGGTCTTCCTCGATCCACATCCAGGGGGGCTGCGGGAGCGCCTCGGCCTGAGGGCAGGGTGTTGGCGATGCGTACGGCGCGATGCGTCCGAGGTTGTCCGTGGGCAGCGTCGCCGGATCGCGGGGGCCGCCACCGGCCTGTGGCGTCAGGTCCAGCAGGCCCCGCCAGCACAGGCTGCGGATCATGAGGTCCTGCATGCGGTCACTGTGGCTTATGCACTTGCCCCAGGGCTGGGGGATGCAGTGGTCGACCACCACCGGGTACCAGGGCAGGCGCTTGAGTGCGTCGAGCACGTTGCGCGGGACGAGACCGCGTCGGTCGACGCGGTGCGGGAAGCCCTTGTGCGAAATGGGGTGGCGTGGGGAAAGCAGTCGTTGCATGGGGACGTGTCGAGGAACAGGGGAGCGATGTGCTCGCCGCGCGGCGAGCGCTGTTGGGTGGCAGGAGCCGCTCACCGGTTGCGCGTCCAGCCCGGCCTGCGGCCGCGCGCGGGATGGGCGACGGGTGGCAATTGGGTGGTTTTCGAGGCGCTGTTTTCTCCTTTGCGGCAGCGGGGGCACCCCTACAGTGGCGACCAAGCCCCTGTGGGTCCGATATCGGTAGAGGAGCACGAACCCATGACCCCATCTTCGAATCCGCTGCTGCGTCCCGGCGTGTGGTGCATGCGCCGCTGGCGTCTGGGCGGCAAGCTCGCCTGTCTGGCGCTGGCCGCGGCCTGGCCGCTGGTGGCGGCGCTGGTGCTGAACGCCACGGGCCACCACGGCGCGATCACGCCGGTGGTGATGGTGGGCTTGGGCCTGCTCGCCTATCTGCTGCTGGCCTTTCGCTCGGCGTTTCTGGGCGATTTCCAGGGCGTGCTCGACGCCATGGGCCACACGGCCGGCGGCAACCTGCGCGCCCAGCTTCGCGTGGAAGGGCGCGACGAACTGGCCGACCTGGCGCGGCTGCTGGACCGCATGATCGGCAGCCTGTCGGCCATGGTGGCCGAGGTGCGCAGCAACTCCGCCCTGGTGGCGCACGCCGGCCGCAGCCTGGCCGTGGGCAACCGTGAGCTGGCCGAGCGCACCGAACAGCAGGCTGCCAACCTCGAACAAACGGCCGCCAGCGTGCAGCAGCTCACCGGCGCGGTGGCGCAAAACGCGCAGACCGCCGGTGATTCCGACCGCCAGGCCGCGCAGGTGCGCGACGTGGCCGAACGCGGCGCGGGATCGATGCAGCAGGCCGTGCAGACGGTGGAGGGCATCCAGAAGGGCGCCGCGCAGATGAACGAGATCATCGGCGTCATCGACAGCCTGGCTTTCCAGACCAACATCCTCGCGCTCAACGCCGCCGTGGAAGCGGCCCGCGCGGGCGAGCAGGGCCGTGGCTTCGCGGTGGTGGCGGGCGAGGTGCGCTCGCTGGCCCAGCGCTCGGCGTCGTCGGCGCGCGAGATCCGCGGGCTCATCGAGGCCTCGCGCGCGCAGGTGGAAAGCGGCGCCTCGCAGATCCGCGACGCGGGCCAAAGCATGGGCCGCATCGTCGACGGCGTGCGCGGTGTGGCCGCCAATCTGTCGTCGATCTCGGCCTCCAGCGCGGAGCAGAGCACCGGGCTGGCCGAGATCAGCACGGCGGTCAGCCAGCTCGACCAGATCACCCAGCGCAACGCGCAGATGGTGGAGCTGGCCGTGCAACAGGCCAATCGGCTGGAGCAGCGCGCGGCGCACCTGTCGCAGGCCGTGAGCCGCTTCATGTTGCAGCAGGGCACGGCCGAGGAAGCCATGGCCCTGGTCGACAAGGCGGTGGCGCACCGCCGGCAGGTGTCGGCCGAGGTGTTCGTGCGCGACCTGACGGAGCCTGCGCGCGGCTTCCACGATCGCGACATGTACGTCTTCGCGCTCGACGCCGCGGGCGTGTACCGCGCCTTCGGCGGCAAGCCCGAGAAGCTGGGCAGCCGCGTGCACGACATCGCGGGCGTGGACGGCGCGGCGCTGCTGGCGTCCATCGTCAGCCAGGCCGAGCACGGCCCCGGCTGGGTGGAATACGACATCGTCAACCCCGCCAGTGGCGCGGTGCAGGCGAAGATGTCCTACGTGGTGAAGGTGGACGCGCTGTACCTGGGCTGCGGCGTCTACAAGACGGCGGCGGCGCGCTGAACCTGCGCGACCGGATCAACCGCCGGCCTGGCGCTTGGCCCGCGCGCGGGCCAGTGCGGCTTCGATGACGGCGCGTTTGCTGTCCAGAGCCACGGGGTCGGTGATGGCGGAGGCCGCCGCCAGATCGGCGAGCTTGGCTTCGGCCTTGGCCTCCAGGCGGGCGTCGTGTTCCACCGCCTCGCGCGCCAGGCGCTCGCGCCGCGCCCCGTAGCGCGCCTTGCCCATGGCCGCCTGCGCGGGCGACCAACCGGCCCAGCCCGTGCGCTCGCCGCTCACGTTCTCCAGCGAGATGCAATCGACCGGGCACACCGGAATGCACAGCTCGCAGCCGGTGCAGTACGGCTCGATGACGGTGTGCATGCGCTTGTTGGCGCCCGCGATCGCATCGGTGGGGCAGGCCTTGATGCACAGCGTGCAGCCGATGCACCAGTCTTCGTCGATGACGGCCACGGTGACCGGGCCTTCGATGCCGTGCTCGCGGCTCAATGGCAGGACGGGGCGGCCGGTGATGGCCGCCAGGCGGGCGATGCCTTCGGTGCCGCCGGGCGGGCACTGGTGGATGCCGGCCTCGCCCTCGGCCACGGCCTGCGCGTAGCTGGCGCAGTCGGGGTAGCCGCAGCGCTGGCACTGCGTCTGCGGCAGGGCGTCGTCGATGCGGCGGGCGAGCTCGTTCATGCGGTGTCGGGCGGCCAAAGGCCGCGCGGGCTCAGACCGTCGCCGGCTTGCGGCGGGCGGTGGCCTTCTTGGCAGCGGGGCGGGTGGCCGGTTTGGCCGCAGCCTTGGTGGCCGCCCCGGCGGTGGTTTTCTTCGCCGGCCGCACAGTGGCCTTGGCGCCGGGCCGCACCTGGTGCGCCGCGATGAAGGCCTTGACCACCGGATACACCATCTCGCGCCAGCGCCGACCGCTGAAGATGCCGTAGTGACCCGCGCCTTTGGCCTCGTAGTGCAGGCTGTGCGACTTGGGAATACCGGTGCACAGGTCGTGCGCAGCGGCCGTCTGGCCCGCGCCCGAGATGTCGTCCAGCTCGCCCTCGATGGTCAGCAGGCCGCAGTCGCGGATGTCCTGCGGGCGCACCCGCTCGAGCTTGCCCTGTTCGTTGCGCACGTCCCAGGTGCCCTTGACGAGCTCGAAATCCTGGAAGACGGTCTTGATGGTGTCCAGGTAGTAATCGGCGTCCATGTCGAGCACGGCGTTGTACTCGTCATAGAACTTGCGGTGCGCCTCGGCGCTGTCGTTGTCGCCCTTCACCAGGTCCTGGAAGTAGTCGTAGTGGCTGGAGGCGTGGCGGTCCGGGTTCATGGCCACGAAGCCGCTGTGCTGCAGGAAGCCCGGGTACACGCGCCGCCCGGCGCCGGGGAATTTGTCCGGCACGCGGTAGATGACGTTGTTCTCGAACCATTCGTGGCTGCGCTGCATGGCCAGGTTGTTCACGGCCGTGGGCGATTTGCGCGCGTCGATCGGGCCGCCCATCATGGTCATGGACAGGGGCACCTTCTCGCCTCGGCTGGCCATGAGAGAGACCGCCGCCAGCACCGGCACCGTGGGCTGGCACACGCTCATCACGTGGCAGTTGCCATAGATGCCCTGCACGTGGCCGATGAATTCCTGCACGTAGTTGATGTAGTCGTCGAGGTGGAATTCCCCGTCGGACAGCGGCACCAGGCGCGCGTTTTTCCAGTCGGTGATGTAGACCTTGTGGTCCTTGAGCAGGGTGCGCACCGTGTCGCGCAGCAGTGTGGCGTAGTGGCCCGACAGCGGCGCCACCACCAGCACCACGGGCTGGCCCTTGAGCTTCGTCAAGGTGTTGGGGTCATCGGTGAAACGCTTGAAGCGGCGCAGCTCGCAGAAGGGCTTGTCGATGTCCACCCGTTCGTGAATGGCGACGTTCACGCTGTCCACGTCCACGGTGCGGATGCCGAACTCGGGCTTCTCGTAGTCCTTGCCCAAGCGGTGCAGCAGGTCGTAGCCGGCCGAAATGCGCTGCGCCATCGGCAATTGCGCAAACGGCAACTGCGGATTGCTGAACATGCGCGAGGCGACTTCGGCCAAGTCGGTGAAGGGCTCCATGAAGGAGCGCTGGGTTTCGTAGAGTTGGTACAGCATGGCTCACGCTTCCGTGAAATGTTGCGGTGCAATGTAGCAGGATGCGGATGACCCCGATGTGGGGAGAACACGCAGGGAAAGACCCCAGCTGTCGCCTTTGTGAACCGGGCTGACCGACAATTCCTGCCATGAACACCCCCCATCGGCTTCCCGTGCTGTTCATCGGCCACGGCAGCCCCATGAACGCGATCGAGGACAACCACTGGCGCCGCACCTGGCAGGCGCTGGGGCCGCAGGTGCGCGAGCGCGCGCCCGATGTGCGGATGATTCTGTGTGTTTCGGCGCACTGGCTCACCCACGGCTGGTGGCTCACCGGCATGGACCGCCCCCGCACCATCCACGATTTCGGTGGTTTCCCGCAGGCGCTGTTCGACCAGCAGTATCCGGCGCCGGGCGCGCCCGGGCTGGCGCGCGAGATCGCGCAGTCGCTGACGTTGCCCGAGGGGCAGGGCGTTGCCGGCATCGACGAAGGCGAATGGGGCCTGGACCACGGGGCCTGGTCGGTGCTCAAGCCCATGTTCCCGGAGGCCGACATTCCCGTGGTGCAGCTCAGCATGGACTACGGGCGCCCGCCCGCGGAGCACCTGGCCTTGGGCCGTCAGCTCAAGGACTGGCGCTCGCGCGGCGTACTGATCGTGGCCAGCGGCAACATCGTGCACAACCTGCGCGTCATGCGCCGCGACGTGCCTGACAACCAAGCCTACGACTGGGCGGTGGACTTCGACACCCACATCGCGGGGCTCATCCAGGCGGGCGACGCCGACGGCCTGGCCGACTTCCAGGCGCAGGGGGAGATGGCCAAGCTGTCGCAGCCCAGCTGGGAACACTACCTGCCGCTGCTGTACGCGGCCGGCGCGACGGACCCGGACGAGCACGTCGAGTTCTTCAACGAGGGCTTCCAGGCCGCCGCGATATCCATGCGCTCAGTGATCTGGGGGTAACGCTGGCGCGCGGCACGGGCCAGAGGTGCCGCGGAACCGGCTTCGCCGGGCCGCAGGCGCCGCCCCCTTGAGGGGGACGCGCGCAGCGTGGCGGGGGGGTCAAATGACCGCCGCGATGGACTTGCAGACGTGCCCGATGTTCTTGCCGTTCAACGCGGCCACGCACATGCGGCCCGTGTCGGTGCCATACACGCCGAACTCGCTGCGCAGGCGCACCATCTGGTCCTTGGTGAGGCCGGAGTAGCTGAACATGCCGATCTGGTCGGTGATGAAGCCCATGTCCTGCTTCACGCCGGCGGCCTTCAGGCCGTCCACCAGTTGCTGGCGCATGGCCTTGATGCGCACGCGCATCTCGCCGAGTTCCTTCTCCCACAGGGCGCGCAGCTCGGGGTTGGTGAGCACGGCGGCCACCACCGCGCCGCCGTGGATGGGCGGGTTGGAGTAGTTGGTGCGCACCATGATCTTGAGTTGCGAGAGCACGCGGTCGGCCTCGGCCTTGTCGGCGCACAGCACCGACAGCGCACCCACGCGCTCGCCGTACAGGCTGAAGCTCTTGGAGAACGAGGTGGAGACGAAGAACACGAGGCCGGCCGCCACGAACTTGGCGATCACCGCGCCGTCCTCGGCGATGCCGTGGCCGAAGCCCTGGTAGGCCATGTCCAGGAAGGGTGTGAGGCCGCCCGCCTTCACGACCTCGATCACGCGGTCCCACTGGGCGGGCGTGATGTCGTAGCCGGTGGGGTTGTGGCAGCAGGCGTGCAGCACGGCGATGGTGCCGGGCGCGGCCGCTTTCAGGCTGGCCAGCATGCCCTCGAAGTCCACACCGCGCTTGGCCGCGTCGTAGTAGGTGTACGTGCCGACCTCGAAACCGGCCTGCGTGAACAGCGCGCGGTGGTTCTCCCAGCTCGGGTCGCTGATCAGCACCTTCGCGGCCGGGTTCAGGCGCTTGAGGAAGTCGGCGCCGATCTTGAGGCCGCCCGTGCCGCCCAGGGCCTGCACCGTGGCCACGCGGCCGCTCTTGACGGGCTCGCTGTCGGCCCCGAACACCAGGCCCTTGACCGCGTTGTCGTAGGCGGCGATACCGTCGATGGGGAGGTAGCCGCGCGCGGCGGGCTTGTCCATCATGGCCTTCTCGGCCGCCTGCACGCACTGCAGCAGCGGCAGCTTGCCGTTCTCATCGAAATACACCCCTACCCCCAGGTTCACCTTGTCTGGGTTGCTGTCGGCGGCAAACTGTTCGTTCAGACCCAGGATCGGGTCGCGGGGGGCCATTTCAACGGCGGAGAAGAGGCTCATGAGGAGGTGAAGGGAGGAGGTGGAAGACCCGGAATTCTAGAGCCCGCGCCACCGCACGGCCGGGGGCATCGGTACTTCGTCAGGTGTCGACCTTTGACTTGCTTTCGGTCCTCATGATGTACTGCGCGTGCAGTACTGCATGGTGTCCCCCGATTGAATGACTTTCCCGAGGCGTGAAGGTGGTTCGCCATAGGGTGGTGGGGTATATTCGCCGACTGTTTACTTTTATTAACACTTGTCCCTTCTTTGGAGGCCGTGAGCATGCAAAAACATACGTCCATCCGCTTCCGCGTGGCCATGTTGGCGGCAGCGGCCATCCTGGCTGGTTGCGCCAGCGGCGGTTCGTATCCGCCCGCGCCCGCGGTGGCATCGAACGCGGCGGCGTACAACTACCTCATCGGCCCGGGCGACACGCTGTCCATCAGCGTCTGGCGCAACCCGGAGCTGTCGGCCGTGGTGCCGGTGCGCCCGGACGGCAAGGTCTCCGCCCCCCTGGTGGACGAGCTGGTGGCGCAGGGCAAGACCTCGCAGGAAATCGCCCGCGACGTCGAGAAGGCTCTGGGCAAGTACGTGCGAGACCCCGTGGTCACCGTGATCGTCACCAACTTCGTCGGTTCGCACAGCGAGCAGGTTCGCGTGGTGGGCGAAGCCGTCAAGCCCCAGGCCCTGCCGTTCCGCCACAAGATGACGGTGATGGATGTGCTCATCGCCTCGGGCGGCCTGACCGAATACGCCAATGGCAACAAGGCCACCATCGTGCGCGCCGCCGAGGGCAACAAGCGCTACAGCGTGCGCCTGGACGACCTCGTCAAACGCGGCGACATCTCGGCCAACGTCGAGATGCTGCCGGGCGACGTGTTGATCATTCCCCAAGGCTGGTTCTGATTGAGCCAGTCCGGTTGGTCACCGTCGCCCCGGCGGTGACCGCGCTCGCTTCGATCGTCCCGGAAACCGCATGCACGAACTGATTCACCAACTCGCCAACGCGCTGCGCGGCATGTGGCTGTACCGCCGCACCGGCGTGGCCGTGGCCTGGGCCGTGGCCCTGCTGGGCGCCGCCGCCGTGATGTTCATCCCCGACCGCTTCGAGGCATCGGCCCGGGTGTACGTCGACACGCAATCGATCCTGCGCCCGCTCATGGCGGGCCTCACGATCCAGCCCGACGTGGAGCAACAGGTGGCCATGCTGGGCCGCACGCTCATCAGCCGGCCCACCATCGAGAAGCTGGTGCAGACCGAGGACCTCGGCGTGCCCCTGGCCAACAAGGGCGAACGCGACGCGATGGTCGGCCGCATCATGGGCAACATCCAGCTGCGTTCGACGGGTCGCGACAACCTCTACACCATCTCCTACCGCGACGAGAACCCGCAACTCGCGCTGCACGTGGTCGATGCGCTGATGAAGACCTTTATCGCTTCGCGCGCAGGTGCCTACACCGCCGATGCGCAGAATGCCCGCAAGTTCATCGAAGAGCAGATCCGCAACTACGAGAGCAAGCTGACCGAGGCCGAAACGCGCCTGAAGGATTTCCGTCTGCGCCACATCGAGATGCAGACCCAGGGTGGCATCGACATGGCCGGGCGCATGGCCGAGATCAGCACCACCCTCAGCCAGGCGCGGCTGGAGTTGCGCGAGGCCGAGAGCGCGCGAGAGGCGGCCCGCCTTCAGTTGGAACAGGCGCGCTCGGCGGCCCGCAACGCGGCCGCCACGGTGCCCGCCCAGACGTTTTCCACCCCCGAGATCGACGCCCGCATCGACGTGCTGCGCCGCAGCCTCGACGGACTGCTGCAGCGTTTCACCGAGCAGCACCCGGATGTGCAGAACACGCGCAAGCTCATCGCCGAGCTCGAGCAGCAGAAGGCACGCGAGGTCGAGGTGCTGCGCAAGCGCGCCCAGGCGGCCGAGGCCAGCGGGCGGCCCATGCCCGACGCGAACCCGGCGATGCAGGAGATGTCGCGCACCCTGGCGGCCACCGAGGTGCAGGTGGCCTCGCTGCGCGCCCGCGTGTCCGAGTACGAAGGCCGTGCGGCCCGCGTCCGCGAACAGGCCAAGGTGGCGCCCCAGGTCGAGGCCGAGCTGGCCCAGCTCAACCGCGACTACGACGTGCACCGCAAGAACTACGAAGACCTTGTGGCACGGCGCGAAACCGTGGCACTGAGCGATGAACTGCAGAGCGACTCCCACCTGGCGCAATTCCGCGTGGTGGAGCCGCCGCAGGTGTCGCGCCGGCCCGTGGCGCCCAACCGCGTGGTGCTGCTGCCCGGCGTGCTGTTGCTGGCACTCGGTGCCGGCGTGGCGGTGGCACTCATGGTGAGCAATCTGCGGCCGGTGTACTTCGACGCCGCCGGCCTGCGCACCTCGGTCGATCTGCCTTTGCTGGGCGTGGTCACCCAGGTGCGCAACGAGGTGATTCGTCACCGCCAGGGGCGCAGCATGCTGCGGCTGATCGTCGCGATCGGCGCGCTGGTGCTGCTGTTCGGGCTGGGCATGGTGGCCCTGTCCATTCACCAATCATCTCTGTGATCGGGGCGTGAACAGATGGCAAGTCTGATCGAAAAAGCAGCACAACGGCTGGAGCAACTGAGGCAGGCCGGGGCCGACATGCCCGAGGCCACGCCGCCATCGGCGGCGGGCGCCGCGCGCGCGCCGGCGGCGATGCCGCGGCCTCCCGCTGCGCTCCAGCGTCCCCAGACCAGCTCCAAGGTGGTCCAGCTCGACCTGGACGCGCTCACCGAGGCTGGCTTCGTGACGCCCAAAGCCCAGCGCTCACTCACCGCCGAGCAGTTCCGCGTCATCAAACGCCCGCTGCTGACCAACGCCATGGGCAAGGGCGCGGCGCCCGTGACCCACGGCAACCGCATCATGGTCACCAGTGCCATGGCGGGCGAGGGCAAGACCTTCACCGCCATCAACCTGGCGATGAGCATGGCCATGGAGCTCGACCACACGGTGCTGCTGGTCGATGCCGACGTCTCGCGGCCATCGATCATGAAGACCCTGGGGCTGCCGTCGGGCCCGGGCCTGCTCGACTTGCTGCTGGCCAACGAGACCGAAATGTCCGACGCGCTGCTGCGCACCAACATCGACAAGCTCACGCTGCTGCCCAGCGGCACGCCGCACCAGCGCGCCACCGAGCTGCTGGCCAGTGACGCCATGAGTGCGCTGGTGGAAGAGATGGGCCGCCGCTACCCCGAGCGCATCATCATTTTCGATTCGCCGCCGCTGCTGATGACCACCGAGTCGCGCGTGCTCGCCACGCACATGGGGCAGATCGTGATGGTGGTGCAGGCTGGCCAGACGCAGCGCGCCCAGGTGCGTCATGCGCTGGAGACGATCGAGAACTGCCCGATCAAGCTCATGGTGCTCAACCAGGTCCGCGAGGAGGAGCGCAACTCCTACGGTTATGGATACGGCTACGGCGACGCGGCTGCGCCGGCCGCGGCGGACACCACCGCCTGATCCGGAACGAGGCAGACCATGCGCCTGACCATGACCTCCTCAAACCACCGCCGACGGCCTCTGCGATTGAGCGCCGTGGCCCTGGCGGCCCTGGCGCTGGCGAGCATGGCGCGCGCGCAAGTGCCCGTGGAGGTGCCGGCCTCCGCCGAAGGGCAGGAGTCCATCACGCCGCAAGGCCCGCCGCCGCGCGTCTGGATCGAGCCGCGCGTGTTCGCGCGCCAGTGGTATTCCGACAACTACCTGCTCACGCCCACCGACCGCCAGGCCGAGTGGACCACCGAGCTGGGGGCGTCGGTGATGGCGGTGTTCAACCTGCCGCGCCTCACCGGCAGCGTCGATTACTCCCTCAGCGCCCTGTACCAGGCGCGCGGGGTGGGTGACGAAGACCACCTGCAGGGTCTCACCGCCGACCTGCTGCTGGATGCCTGGAACAACACCGCCTTCGTCGAGTTCAACGGCAACATCGGCCGTAACCGCGTCTCGGCCTTCGACGTGCAGCCCGCCGGTGATTTCGAGCGCCCGAACCTGTCGGAGACCAAGCAGTTCCGCGTCTCGCCCTACCTGCGGGGCAGCTTCAACGACGCCGTCGACTACGAACTGCGCTACAGCCGTTTCACCTCGCGCACCGAGGCCGACACGCGCTCCGACATCGACGAAAACTCCGTGCTGGCTCGCGTGGCCAGCAGCGAAGGCCTGTCCCGGCTGGGCTGGTCGCTGGAGGCTTCGCGCAGCGATTTCGACTACAGCCTGGGCCGCGAGGTCAAGCTGCAACAGGTGATCGGCCAACTGAATTACGCGCTGACGCCGACCCTGCTGATCTTCGCCCAGGGTGGCCGCGAATCCAACGACGTGCTGACGACCGATATGGAGTCCTACGCCACCTGGGGCGGCGGCTTCGACTGGCGGCCCACGCAGAACGCGCGCATCGCCCTGGGCGCCAACAAGCGCTTCTTCGGTCACGACCACAACCTGCAGCTCGAATACCAGATGCGCCGCTCGGTCGTGCGCTTCACGGATTCGCGCGACATCTCCACCAGTCAGTTCGGCCTGGGGGACGAGAACACCACGCTGTCGGGCCTGCTCGACGCCCTGTATGGCGGCTCCATCCCCGACCCCGTGCAGCGCGCCCGACGCGTCCAGTCCGAACTCGACCGCCTGGGCCTGCCCGGCGACCTCACCGATTTCCCGGGCTACCTCACCTCGTTCGTCACCGAGCAACGCACCCAGGAACTGTCCTTCGTGATGCTGCTCAGCCGCGGCGCCATCACGGCCGCCATCAATCGCACGCGCTCGAACCAGCTCAATAGCGGCCTCGCCGCCAACGACGACTTCAGCCTGGCCGGCGAGATCCTGGAAAAGGGCTGGACGGTGGGCTACGCGCACCGCCTCACGCCCCGCACGGCGGCCAGCATCATCTACCAGCGCCAGGAGAACGAGGGCGTGGGCACCGACCTGCGCAACCGCCTCGATTCGGTCACCCTGGGGCTGACCTCGCGCCTGAGCGCCCGCACCACCGGCGTGTTGCTGCTGCGCCGTTCGGCCTTCGACGCCATCACCCCTTACCGGGAAACGGCCATCCAGGCCATGGTTTCCCATCGGTTCTGATACATGTACGAAGCCTTCTACGGGCTAAAGAGCAAGCCGTTCCAGCTCAACCCCGACCCGCGTTTCTACTTCTCGGGCAAGCCGCACCGGCGCGCGCGTTCGTACCTGGTGTACGGCGTCATGCGCGGAGAGGGTTTCATCGTCATCACCGGTGAGGTCGGTGCCGGCAAGACCACCATCGTGCGCGACCTGCTCGACAGCCTGGAGAACGGCTCGGTGGTCGCGGCCCAGCTGGTCAGCACGCAACTGGGTGCCGAGGACGCGCTCAAGCTCGTGTGCGCCGCCTTCGGCGTGTCCGTCAAGGGCAACAGCAAGGCCGACATGCTGATGGCCCTGGAGGCCTACTTCATCACCCAGGTCTCGCAGGGCAAGCGCTGCCTGCTCATCGTCGACGAGGCGCAGAACCTGCAGCCTCAGGCGGTGGAAGAGCTGCGCATGCTCTCCAACTTCCAGTTCGGCGACCAGGCCCTGCTGCAGACCTTCCTGATCGGCCAGCCCGAGTTCCGCGACATCCTGCAGAGCCCGCGCATGCTGCAACTGCGCCAGCGCGTCACCGCACGCTGCCACCTGGGCCCGCTCGACGAAGAAGACACGCGCGGCTACGTGGAGCACCGCCTCAAATGCGCGGGCGCCACCGACAAGCCCAGCTTCGACGAGGCCATCTTCGCGCAGTTGCACCACGAGACCGGCGGCATCCCGCGTCGCATCAACCTGCTGATGGACCGCCTGCTGCTGCAGGGCTTCCTGGCCGAGGCGCCGCACCTCAGCATCGAGGCCTTCAACGACGTGGTCAGCGAGGCGCGGGCCGAAACCGCCGCCTCCCCGCCGCGCGACCCGCTGGACGCCGAGCGCTGGGGCCCGTTGGCCGAGCGGCCCGTGCGGGGCCTGCCCCCCACGCTCACCGACCAGGTCGAGCCGCTGGACCTGGACATCGACCCGAGCATGGTCGAGGGCATGTCCGAGCAGCTCACGCAAGTGTCCGCCGAACAGCTCAGCGCGCGGCTGCTGCGCATCGAGCGCAGCGTGCTGCGCCAGGAGCGCATCAGTCTGGAAATCCTCAGCTCGCTGAGGCGCATCGTCGCGGGCGCCCGCAAGGGCCGCAACGGCAACGGCTCGCCGAACGACACGCCGGGCTGAGGCCACTTCAGGGAGAGACCTCATGTTGATGAAGACCGATCGAAAGAACGCCCTCACCATCGACGTGGAAGACTACTTCCAGGTCTCCGCGATGGCGCCGTACATCCGCCGCAGCGACTGGGACAGTTGCGAGTGCCGCGTCGAACGCAACGTGGACCGCATCCTCGCCATCCTGGCCGAGGAGGGCGCCCAGGCCACGTTCTTCACCTTGGGCTGGGTGGCCGAGCGCTACCCGGCCATGGTGCGCCGCATCTTGGAGCAAGGCCACGAACTCGCCAGCCACGGCTACGGCCACCAGCGCGTGAGCGACCTCGACCCGACCGACTTCCGCGACGACGTGGTGCGCGCCAAGCGCGTGCTCGAAGACACCGGCGGCGTGGAAGTGCTGGGCTACCGCGCGCCCAGTTTTTCCATTGGCGACGGCAACCTCTGGGCGCTGGACGTGCTGGCCGACACCGGCCACTGCTACAGCTCCAGCATTTACCCGGTGCGCCACGACCACTACGGTTCGCCCGACGCACCGCGCTTCATGCACACGGTGCGTGAAGGTCTCATCGAGGTGCCGCCCACCACCTTGCGGGTATTCAGCCGCAACCTGCCGTCCAGTGGCGGCGGCTACTTCCGCCTGCTGCCCTACAGCCTGTCGCGCTGGATGATCGAATCCGTGAACCGGCGCGACGGCGAGTCCGCCATCTTCTACTTCCACCCCTGGGAGATCGACGCCGAGCAACCGCGTGTGCCCGGCATCGACCTGAAGACCCGCTTTCGCCACTACGTGAACATCGAGCGCAACGAGGCCAAGCTGCGCCGGCTCCTGAAGGACCTGCCCTGGGGCCGCATGGACCAGATCTTCCTCGGGCGCCGGCAGGCAGAGGTGGCGCTTGCCTGATGCCACGACGCTGAGCCTGCACCGCCTCGACGGCACCCGCGCCGACGAGGCCGCGCGCTGGGACGCCTTCGTCACGGCCTGCCCCGAGGCCACCTTCTTCCACCGCGCGGGCTGGGAGCGCATCACCCGCGAGGTGCTGCGCCACGACACGTTTTTCCTCTACGCCGAGTCGCACGGCCAGATCCGTGGCGTGCTGCCGCTGGCCCGCGTGCACAGCCGCCTGTTCGGCCACTCGCTCAGCAGCCTGCCGTTCGCGGCCTACGGCGGCGTGGCAGCGACGGACGACGAGGCCCGCAACGCCTTGGAGGCCGAGGCCCAGGCCATTGCCCAGCGCCTGGGCGTGGAGCACCTGGAGCTGCGCCACATCGAACGCCGCCACCCCGACTGGCCCGCGCAGGACCAGCTCTACGTCACCTTCCGCAAGCCCATCGAGCCCACGGAGGAGGCGAACATGCAAGCCATTCCGCGCAAGCAGCGCGCCATGGTGCGCAAGGGCATCAAGCTCGGCCTGGTCTCGCACATCGACCCTGGCGTGGACCGCTTCTTCGCGCTGTACGCCAGCAACGTGCACCGCCACGGCACTCCCGCGCTCTCGCGCCGCTACTTCCAGGCCCTGCGCGACACCTTCGGCGACGACTGCGAGGTGCTCACCGTCACCGACGCCGACGGCAAGCCGCTGACCAGCGTGCTGAGCTTCTACTTCCGCGACGAGGTGCTGCCCACCTTCGCGGGCGACGACCCGGCCGCGCGCGACCTCGCCGCCAACGACTTCAAGTACTGGGAGCTGATGCGCCGCGCCTGCGAGCGCGGCCTCAAGGTCTTCGACTACGGGCGCAGCAAGGTCGGCACCGGCCCGTACGCGTTCAAGCGCAACTGGGGCTTCGAGCCCACGCCGTTGAACTACGAGTACCGCCTCTACAAGCGCGACGGCATCCCGCAGAACAACCCGGCGAACCCCAAGTACAAGTTGATGATCGAGACGTGGCGGCGCCTGCCGCTGCCGGTGGCCAACTGGCTCGGGCCCCACATCGTCAGGAACCTGGGATGAGGGCAGGGCGATGACACCGCTGCTGTACCTCGTCCACCGCATGCCGTACCCGCCCGACAAGGGCGACAAGGTGCGCTCGTACCACCTGCTGCGTCACCTGCAGCAGAAGCACCGCGTCTTCCTGGCCACCTTCATCGACGACCCCGCCGACGAAGCGCACCTGGACGCCCTGCGCGCGCTGTGCCCGGACCTGTACGTGGCGCGCCTGAACCCCCGCTGGCGCAAGCTGGCCAGCGCGAGCGCGCTGCTCACGGGCGAGGCGCAGTCGCTCGCCTACTACCGCCACGCCGGCTTGCGCCGCTGGGTGCGGCAGGTGGCGGCCGAGCACCGGCCCGTCGCCAGCGTGGTGTTCTCCTCCACCATGGCGCCGTACGCGCACGAGCTGTTGCCCCAGGTGCCCATGCTGGTCGACCTGGTGGACGTGGACTCGGCCAAGTGGACGCAGTACGCGCCCGCGCACCGCTGGCCCATGTCCTGGCTGTACCGCCGCGAAGGCCGGCGCCTGCTGGCGCATGAGCGCGACATGGCCCTGGCCGCGCGCCGCAGCTTCCTGGTCACGCAGCAGGAAGTCGATCTCTTCGACTCGCTCGCGCCCGACTGCCACGGCCGCGTGGAAGCCGCCGGCAACGGCGTGGACGCCGAGCGCTTCCGCCCGAACCCGGCACTGGCCTCGCCCTTCGCGGCGGACGAGCGCGCCATCGTCTTCACCGGCGCCATGGACTACTGGCCCAACGTGGACGCGGTGCAGTGGTTCGCCACCGAGGTGCTGCCGCGCATCCGCGAGCGCGAACCGCGCGCCAGCTTCTGGATCGTGGGCCGCAACCCCACGCCGGCCGTGCAGGCGTTGGCCAACGACGCGGTGCACGTTACCGGCACCGTGCCGCAGGTGGAGCCCTACCTGCAGCACGCCGCCGCCGTGGTTGCGCCGCTTCGCGTGGCGCGCGGCATTCAGAACAAGATCCTGGAGGCCATGGCCATGGGGCAGCCCGTGATCACGGTCTCCTCCTGCGCCGAGCCCATCGGCGCCACGGCCGAGCAGGGCCTGTGGCGCTGCGACGAGGCCGACTGCTTCGTGCAGGGCGTGCTCGCCTGGCTGGCCGACCCGGCTCGGCGCGAGCGCCTGGGTGTGGCCGCGCGCGAACACGTTGTCCTGAACTTCAGCTGGCAGGCCAACCTCGACCGACTCGTGGCCTGGCTGCCCACCACGGAAAGCACCTGAACCATGTGCGGTATCGCCGGTCTGTTCGACCCCGTGGGCCTGCGGCCCTTCGACCCCGCGCTGATGCGCCGCATCAACGACGTGCAGTCGCACCGTGGCCCAGACGGCGACGGTCTGCACCTGGAACCCGGCCTGGCTTTCGGCCACCGGCGCCTGGCGGTGATCGATCTGTCCACCGGCGACCAGCCGCTGTTCAGCGAAGACGGCAGTGTCGCCATCGTCTTCAACGGCGAGATCTACAACTTCCAGCAGCTCGTGCCCGAGCTGCTGGAA
>Ga0247823_10002005_pt1 | contig 16813 bp, 11 predicted proteins | sample 13C_PalmiticAcid_2_FD_192426 | JGI IMG/M metagenome (GOLD analysis project Ga0247823, IMG submission 192426) | Soil microbial communities from agricultural site in Penn Yan, New York, United States - 13C_PalmiticAcid_Day30 | ecosystem: Environmental > Terrestrial > Soil > Agricultural land...
CACTGGCATTGGTCTGTGATCAATTGCCGAACTGGATACGCGCACCGCCGAGGATGCGGCGGCCACCATAGTTCATCCGCATCACGCGCGGTGTGCCGTCGGCAAAGGGCACATAGTCGCCGGTCGACACGGTCTGCACCTGACGCGTCATGTTGCGGCCCTCGACATAGACCTGGAAATTGCGGTTGATATTGTACGAGATCTTGGCGTCGATGAACGTCGTTCCGTCGTTGAACCGCGGCACGCCGGGATTGTAGCCCGGCGCGACGAGACGGACGTTGGTCCATTGCTCGCCCGGATAATTGATGTCGGTGGTATTGCCGCCGCACGGCGTGATGCACGAGAAGCGGGCGCTGCGCTTCTGATAGGCGATGCGCATGTTGAGCTTGCCGTCGTCATACCAGAGCGACGCGTTGGTGTAGTATTTGGACTCGTCCGGCGGAAGCATCACATCCCCGGTCAGCGGATCCTGCTGGCCCGATGTGACAGCCGAGGTGAGGACCGAGAAATTGGCGTCCGCGCCGGTATATTTCAGGAACCAGGGCAGGAAAGTGAACGCGGTCTTGGCCGAGAACTCCCAGATGTCGCGCTTGTAGCCGGGGCCGTTCGCCCAGGTGGGGACCTGGAATTCGATATCGGAGAGCGGGGTGCCGGTGATCGGATCCGTCTGAGTGCTGTCCGCGAACGGGCGCTCGAGCACGGTTACCTGGATCGGATTGCCGACCTTGACGTCCAGCTTGCCATAGGTCGCCGAGAACATCGTGTCGGCGTTCGGATACCATTCGAGACTGGCATTGTAGTTCCATGCCTTGAACGGCGACAGCGCCGGATTGCCGACCCGGCCGGTGCAGCCATAATCATCGTCGTCCGCAGTGAGATCGACGCGCTGATCGATGATGCAGGTGCCGCCGGGAATGAGATTGTTGATGTTCGGCGCTGCGACCGTCTTGCCGCCGTAGAGACGGAGGACGACTTTCTCGTCGAACGCCCAGAAATTGAGATTGACGCTGGGCAGCCAGTCAGTCGTGCTGCTCTTGAAATTGATGTTCTGGCTATAGGTATAGGTCGTTATGCCCGCCGCGGCATTGGGATCGGCGGGGTTGAAGGTCCCGGTTGTCCGGATCGTCGAGATCGTCTGCAGACCGGTCGATTTGACCGTCCTGAAAACGCCGCGGATGCCGGCGTTGCCGTTGAACAACAGGCCGAGCGGCAGGCGCTGCTCGAAATCGAACATGCCGTAGACATTCTTGGTCGTCTCGTTCGCCCGCGTGACGGGCTGGTCATACATCTGCCCGTCGCTGCCCATGCACTGCTTCATGCAATCGAAGTTCATGAAGTCGGACGCGCCGAGCGCGGCGAACAATTCGTCGGTGCGGATGCCTTGCCAGGCCGGCGGCAAATTGCCCCGGTTCGGCGCGTCGCCGAAATAGGCGGAATCGCTTTTCTCGAGCGTTCTGGTGAAGAGGTCGAGCAGTTCCTGCCGGGTCAGCGTGTCCAGCCCCGAACGGATGTTCGAAGGGTTGGTGCTGGGAACGAAGCCATAATTGCATGAGAGTCCACCAGCCGCGACCGATCCCGCGGTGGGTTCGCACGCGCGCAGGTTGCCGCGCACCTGCGCGATCGGCACGACGATGGCGGGAACGTAACCCGCCTGTCCGAAGACGCCCACCTGCGGCTTCGCGACATATCCGCCGGCGCCCCAGCGCTTGATGTCGTTGTCGCGATACATCCCGCCGACCTTGAGGCGCGTGATGAACGGCAGCATCTCCTTGGTGTCATAGGTCAGGTCGAGCTTGGCGATCTTCTCGGTCGATTCGCCGATACGCGGCGAATATTGGATGGCGTAGCTGGGCGTGGTCAGCGGCATCTGCGACACGAGATAGGCTGGCGTCGCCGGCCCGTTCGGGCCCGCGGCGACTGCGTTCTGCCCGGTGCAGGTCGCGGGATTGCTTCCGCCCGAGACGCAGGCTGCGGGCCTCAACTGGACGAAGTTCGCCGGATTCGTCTCGTCATAGTCGCTCGGCAGATCGACGTCCCACAGCCCGTTGGGCTGGAGCGTCAGCGTCGCGTCGCCATAAGCGTAGGAGCGCGAAGTGCGCATGTCGCCGCGCGTCGTCTCGGCCGTGGTCAAGCCGGCCATCGCCTCGACCAGCAGACGCTCGCCGCGATATTCGCCGCCGACCTGCGCATATTTGGTCTTGGTGTCGATCCTGTTCTCGATCTGATCGATGCTCACCGAATTGTTGGTCAACGTCATCTCGGTGACGTTGTGCGCGTCGTCGACCACGACGCTGTTCGGTATCACGTTGAGCACATTGCCCAGCACGGCATTGTTGCCGACATTGTTGATGCCATAGTTCGGATCGAACAGATGATAGCCCGCCGGCGCGTTCGGCGAGACGGTGCGGCTGCGCGGATTGGTGTTCGCGGTGGGAATGTCGAAGGTGCCGTTGAGGTTCTGGTTGAACAAGGTCACCGGATTTCGGCTGCGATTCTGATCGTGCACCTTGCGGTTGGCGATCGTGCCCTTGGCGAAGACCGTGAACTGGTCGCTGAAGCGATAGTCCAGTCGCCCGTCAAACGAATAGCGCTCGTCGGTCTGGGTGTTCATGAAGTTGCGGATCAGCGATGGCGTATAGTCGTTCCACTGATTGAGGCAGGTCTGCTGCTCGAGGATGCGTTGCGACTTGGCGGCAGCGGCGGCGCCTACGGCCAGATGCGGGAAGAGCTGGAGGCACTGGGCCTTGCTGGTGGCGCCGGCCGAAAGGTCGATCAGCTTGCGTGGCGTGATGGGCGTGCCATCTGGCGCGAGGAACGGCGCGCTGGCGGGGCCGAAAGCGACATCGGCCGCGTCGGTGCCTACTGTCGCCGGGTTGAAGGCGAAGGTCTTCTCGGCCGACTGGTCGAAGTCGAACAGGCGCGAATAGCCGCGATTGTTACTGGTGGTGGTCTCGAAGCCGTGGCCGTTATTCTGGAGCTTCGAATAATTGCCGCTGACGATCACGCCAAGCCGGTCGCCGAACAGCCTTGTGGCGGCCACGCCATTGAAGTCCGGCGTCCAGTCGCGGCCCAGCGAATTCTGCTGCGCGCCCGCCCGCAACGATAGATAGGGCTTGGTGAAATCGAGGCCGGTGCGCGTCTTGATCTGGACGCTGCCCCCCAGCGAGCCCTCGGTCATGTCGGCGGTCGAACCCTTGACCACGTCGACACTCTTGATCAGCTCGGCGGGCAATTCGCGCAGATCGGCGCCGCGGCTGCTGCCGCCATCGATCGCGAGCGAATTGGTCGCCTGCACGCCGATGCCGTCCAGCTCGACGCGGGTGAGATCGGGGCCGTTGCCGCGCACCGCGACACTGTCACCCTCGCCGAATTCGTTGCGGCTCAGCGCGACGCCCGGAATACGCGAGATCGCTTCGTTGACGTTGCGATCCGGGAAGGAGCCGATGTCGTCGGCGACGATCGAGTCGGTCGCGGTCCGGGCATTCTTCTTGCGCCCGATCGCCGATTGCTGACTGGCGCGCGAGCCGACGACGATGATCGCGTCGGATTCCGCGTTGGCGTCGTCTCCGACCTCGGGAGCACCGGCCTGTTCGCCCGACTCGGGTGCGGTTTGCGCCAGCGCTTCCCCGCCGCAGGCGAGCAGCAGCCCCAATACCATCCACGAGGCAGTCGCCCCGATCCGGACGCGCGACGTCGATCGATTATGCATGATTTTCCCCTCTCCCACCGTGTTTGTGCACGCACTCGCCCGGAGCGGATCCAGGATTCTCCTGTTGTTCCCCGCAACGGACACTTCGTGAGAGTGGGCTCTTCCCGATTCTCTCACAATATGAGACGTCTATTCAGCTTTTAGAATTATCAGTTTTTTTGATCGGTGCAACCCATTTGTCAGACCAAGGGAGTCCGGGATTTAGATGCCGATCCAACCTGCCGCACTGCAGCAAACCACGGATGAGAGACTGTCGATACGTGCTGCATCATAGAGAGCAATCGGCGTATCCATGCGATAATGGTAAGGCCAATCAGCTGGCACGACGTCAGTGGCTTGACCATTAAACTCACATATTATAGTCCGATGCCAAATTATGGAACATAGCCGCCAGAAGATCCGGCGCGCGCCTCGCCCGACATTGGGAGGTTTCGTTGAGAGAAGGTCTGATCCGGCTCGCCGCCGCCTTGCTTGCGGGACTGGCCAGTCCCGCCATCGCGCAGGACGCCTCCACCGCGATCGCCTCTCCGCGCGCTACCTGGAACCTCAACCCGGGCTGGCATATGGCGACCGGCGAGCAGGCCGGCGCCGGTCAGGAAGGGTTCGACGACCGCGGATGGCGCGACGTGACGCTGCCGCACGCCTTCAATGAAAAGGAAGCGTTCGCCCGCGACATCAAGAAGCTGTCGACGGGCATCACCTGGTATCGCAAGCGCATCGTCTTGCCGGCCCGGCCCCACGGGCGCGCGTTCCTCGAATTCGAGGGCGTGCGCCAGGCGGCCCAGATATGGGTCAACGGGCAATCGGTCGCATTGTCCGAGAATGGCGTGAGCGCGTTCGGCGCGGACATCGCCGCGGCGCTGAAGCCCGGCGAGAACCTGATCGCCGTGCGCGTCGACAATGACTGGAAGTATAAGGAGCGCGCGACCGGCAGCGGCTTTCAGTGGAACAACGACAATTTCAACGTCAATTACGGCGGCATCACCCGGAACGTGCGGCTGCATTTGACCGGATCGGTCTACCAGACATTGCCGCTCCAGCCCGGATTGGGGACCAGCGGCCAATATATCTGGGCCGACGCATTCGATCTAAAGCGCCGCGCCGCGACCATCCATGCCCAGAGCGAGATCCGCAATGACGGTGCCGCGCCGCGCCAGATCGGCTATCGCGTCGAGATACGCGACCGCGACGGCCGCGTCGTGCGGCGGCTCGACGGTGGCAGAGCGACGCTGGCGCCGGGCGAGACGCGGCTGCTCACCGCCGCGGGCAAGGCACGGGGGCTCCATTTCTGGAGCTGGGGCTATGGCTATCTCTACACCGTCACCACGATCCTGACCGAAAAGGGCAAGGTGATCGACAGCGTCGATACGCGCACCGGCTTTCGCCAGACCAAATTCGCCGACGGCATGGTGATGCTCAACGGCCGGGCGATCCAGATGCACGGCTATGCCCAGCGCACTTCGAACGAATGGCCCGCGATCGGCGTGTCGATGCCGCCCTGGCTCAGCGACTTCTCGAACGCGCTGATGGTCGAGAGCGGCGGCAATCTCGTGCGCTGGATGCACATCGCACCCTCGAAGCAGGATGTGGAATCGGCCGACCGGGTCGGCTTGCTCCAGGCAATGCCCGCAGGCGACGCCGAGAGCGACGTCACCGGCCGCCGCTGGGAGCAGCGCAAGGAAGCGATGCAGGCAGCGATCGTCTACAACCGCAACAACCCGTCGATCCTGTTCTACGAAGGCGGCAACGAGAACATCAGCGAAGCGCATATGGCCGAACTGAAAGCGATCCGCGATCGCTTCGATCCGCATGGCGGTCGCGCGATCGGATCGCGCGAAATGCTCGACAGCAACGCCGCCGAATATGGCGGCGAAATGCTCTACATCAACAAGAGCGCCACCAAGCCGGTCTGGGCGATGGAATATTCGCGCGACGAGGGGGCACGGCTCTATCAGGACGCGCTGACTCCGCCGTTCCACAAGGATTCGCCCGACTATAACCGCAATCAGGACAGCCACGCGATCGAGGACGTCAGGCGTTGGTGGGACTATTATCGGGTGCGGCCAGGGACCGGCAAACGCGTGAGTTCGGGCGGGGTGAACATCATCTTCTCGGACTCGAACACCCATTATCGCGGCGACAATAATTATCGCCGCTCGGGTGAAGTCGACGCGATGCGGCTGCCCAAGGCCGGGTTCTTCGCGCACAAGGTGATGTGGAGCGACTGGGTCGACAGCGTCACCCCGGCGACGCACATCATCGGCCATTGGAACTACGCGCCCGGCACGCGCAAGGACGTGACCGCGGTTTCGAATGGCGAGGGTGTCGAGCTGTTCGTCAACGGCCGCTCGGTCGGAAAGGGCACGCGAAGCAGCGGTTTCCTGTTCGACTGGAAGCAAGTGGCCTGGGCGCCGGGGACGCTTCGTGCAGTAACGACGCATGCCGATGGGCGGAAATCCGAACATCGCCTCGAAACCGTCGGCGCACCGGCGGCGCTGCGGCTGACGCCGCATGTTTCGCCACGCGGGTTCGTGATGGACGGTGCCGATGTCGCGCTGGTCGACGTCGAGGTGGTCGACGCCAGAGGGCGGCGGGTGCCGACCGCCAACAACATGGTGCAATTCACGCTCGATGGGCCGGCCGAATGGCGCGGCGGCATCGCGCAGGGCGATTCCTCGGGCCGGCAGCGGTCGGAGGTCGCCGCCGGGCCGGCCGAACCGGTCAAGCCTGCCGGCGCCGACCAGACGACGCAATATGCCGGCACCGCGCGCGATGAAGACAATTACATCCTTTCTCGGAAGCTGCCGGTCGAAGGCGGAGTCAACCGCGTGCTGCTTCGCGCCGGTACGAAGCCCGGCAGTGTGCGGGTCACGGCGCGTGCCGCGGGGCTCGAGGCGGCTATACTGACGATCCCGACGACAGGCGCACGACGCGCGGTGGGAGGAATGTCCCCGGACTTTCCCGAGGATCATCAATCTGGACTGCTGACGCGTGGCCCGACGCCCCGAGGGCCCTCCTTCATGCCCGGCCGGACGACCCTGGAGCCGGCATCGATCGCAGCCGGGTCGAACCCGGGCGAGGCCACGCGCAGCACCGACGACAATGAATTGTCGCGCTGGACCAGCGATGGTCGGCCCGAATCGGCATGGATCGAATATCGTTTCGACGCCCCGGCAATGCTGAACGAGATCGATCTCAAGCTCGTCGGCTGGCGGTCGCGCAGCTACACCTTGCGCATCACGCTCGACGGGCGGACAATTTGGGAAGGCGCGACCGAACGCCAGCTCGGCTATGCCCATCTCGCCTTCGCGCCTGCCACCGGGAACGTGCTGCGGATCACGCAGACCGCCCCGGTCGAGGATCGCGACGCCTTCGGCAAGGTGGTCGAGCTCGATACCGCGCGCAAAGCCGGGGATACCGGCGCCGACACCGTGCCGCCGGGCTGGCGGCTCGGGATCGTCGAGGCCGATTTCCACGGCCCGTCGATCGTCGCTAGCCCGGCCGGTCGAGCAGGCCCCGCGCCGTCTCGACATCCTCGTCGTCGACCATCACACGGACGGGAATGAGCAGCCAGCTGCCGTCGGCGATGCTGGCGCCGCCATCGAAGACGAAGCTCATTATGTCTTCGCTCTCTAGCATCGACTGGATGATATGGGCTTCTTGCCGATCGAAACGGCCGAGTTCCACCAGCGCCATCACGCACCTCCATCGATAAAGTGTGCCGCCGCCGCGCGCGCCGCGGCAGCTTCGCCGCAGAGCCATTCGCGGAACAGCCCGATCTTGCGGCTGTGCCGGCGTGCGATCGGATAAGCCAGCCAGAAGGAACGCCCCGCGGGCACCACTCGATCATGCGCCGGCACCAGCCGGCCGGCATCGATCTCGCTGCGGAAAAGGATCGGCGAGGCGATGACCACGCCGTGCCCGGCGAGCGCCGCCGCCACGTCGAGATATTCGGTGGCGAGGCTGGTGCCGAAGCGCGAGGGCGGCGGCCCATGCTCACGGCCCAGCGCCCGATACCAGAGCTCCCACCAGTCCGGCCGGCCGAGCAGAGGCACTGACAGCGGAAACCGCGGATCCTCGATTCCCGCCGTCGCGAGCTTCAACTCTGGCGTGCAGAGCGGCATGAAGACGCTGGGGAACAACTCGATCGTGCGCAGCCCCGGCCAGCTGCCGTCGCCATTGCGGATCGCAAGGTCGAAGCGCCCCGCGGTCAGATCCTCGGCAGCATCCGAAATTTCGAGCTGGACCTGGATGTCGGGATGCAACGCACGAAAGCGTCCGAGCCGCGGCGTCAGCCAGCTCGTGCCGAAGGTCGGCAAAGCGGTTAGTGACAGCCGGTTCTCGTCGATCTCGGCCGCCCGTGCGAAGCTGGCGCGGAGGCCGGCGAACGCCTTTTCCGCCTCGGCCGCGATCAGCGCGCCCGCCTCGCTCAGTTCGACCCGGTGCGGGTGCCGACGAAACAAGGTGACGCCCAACTGCGCCTCGAGCTGGCGGACATGATAGCTGACCGATGCCGAGGACGTGCCGAGCTCGCCCCCCGCCCGGGTGAAGCTGCCGTGCCGCGCCGCCGCCTCGAAGGCGCGAATGGCGGCGAGCGACGGGAGCGGCCGGTCGAGCATAAATATGACTTAGCCTCCTGCCCCAAGCTTCGCATAGCCAAAAGCATTCGCACGCTATCTTCTGAGGTCACCAACATGGCGAGGTGACGGATGGAAGCGCAGGTTACGCGACGACGGCTGGTCGCCGGAATGACGAGCGCGCTCCTGCCGGTGCCATGTCTCGCGCGATTGGCGGCAAGCGATCCTGCCGCCCGCGCGCGCGACTGGGACTGGCTGCTCGGCAATTGGGACGTCTGGCATCGCCGCCGCAAGGAACGGCTGGCGAACAACCAGGATTGGCAGGAATTCGCCGGCAAGAGCGCGCTATGGCTGGCGCTCGACGGGCTCGGCACCATCGACGACAACATCGTCGACATCCCGAGCGGAACCTATCGCGGGCTGACCGTCCGCGCATGGGACCCGAGAACCGACCGCTGGGCGATCTGGTGGGTCGACGGTCGCAGTCCCGCCCTGATCGACCCGCCGGTGCGCGGCGGCTTCGCTGGCGATACCGGCGTCTTCGCCGGCCCCGATATCTTCAAGGGCGTTCCGGTCACGGTGCGGTTCCGCTGGCTCGATGTCCGCAGTGCGCGACCCCATTGGGAACAGGCGATGTCGACCGACGGCGGGAAGACGTGGGAGATCAACTGGGAGAATTTCTTCACCCGCACCGCTCCGGTGGCGACGCCGCTACCGTTCGTCGCCGGGCATCCGCGCGACTTCGACTTTCTCCACGGCAGCTGGTCGGTCCGCCACCGCCGGCTCCGGCATCGGCTCGCCGGCAGCGAGGATTGGGAGGCGTTCACCGGTACGTTCGTCAACCGCCCGGTGCTCGGCGGCCATGGCAATATCGGTGATAATCGCTTCGAGCGGAGCGGCGGACTGCATAGCGGGATCGGGCTGCGCACTTTCGATCCGGCGCGTGGCGAATGGCTGAGCTGGTGGCTCGACGGTCGCGACCCGACGCAATTCGCGGCGCCGGTGCGCGGTCGCTTCACCGAGGGCGTCGGCACCTTCGAGGGCGACGACACGCTCGATGGCCGCCCGGTCAGGACCCGCACCCGCTGGTCCGCGATCACGCTGCGCAGCGCGCGCTGGGAGCAGGCGATGTCGGGCGACGGCGGCGCGAGTTGGGAAACCAACTGGATCAGCGACTTCGTTCGCCGGCCATGATCGCCCTTCGTATGCTCGGATGGCTGGCGGCGCTCGGCCTGGGCGGCGCATCGTCGCGAGTCGACATCATCGGCATCCCCGAACCGTTCGCACCGGGGATCGCGTCGACCCGCCATGCCGAGGTCCGGCTGACGCTCAGCCCCGACGGCAACACGGCCCTGTGGTTCAGTCGCGACCGCCCGGGCGGGCCCGGCGGCTACGATATCTGGATCTCGCACCGCACGCCCGCCGGATGGGGTCTCGCCCGGCCCGTTTCCTTCAACAGCCCGGGCCGCGACTTCGATCCTGCCTTTTCGTCCGACGGGCGATTCGTCTATTTCTGCTCGGATCGCGCAGGCGGATCGGGCGGCGACGACCTTTATCGCGTGAAGGTCATAGCCGGCAGCTTCGGCCCGGCTGCCAATCTCGGTCCTGCAATCAACAGCACCGGCAGCGAGTTCGCACCCATGCTGTCCCCCGACGGACGCACCTTGCTCTTCTCGAGTGACCGGAGCGGCGGCGCGGGCGGGCATGACCTGTTCACCGCCCGTCGCAACCCCGCCGGTTTCGCCGCGGCCCGGCGGCTGCCCGGCGCAGTCAACACCGCAGCGAACGAGTTCGACGCCACTTTCTTGCGCGATGGCGCGACGATCATATTCGCCCGCGCAATGGACTTCCGCAAGGATCGCGTCGAACTGTTCCATGCCGCGCCGGGCGCGCACGGCTACGACATGGGGACCCGCCTGCCGGCAACGGTCAACAATGACGAAGACAATTACGGCGCGATGCTCGACTGGTCGGACCGCGACCGGCTGACCTTTTCCGGGCGGCGCGGCAAAGAAGGCGGAATGGATCTCTATCGCATCCACTATCGTATCGTGGCCAATGCATCGGGGGAATGACATGGGAACGGTGGTGACGGGCTTGCTATGGTTTGGCGCGATCGGCTGCGGGCTGATCGCGGGACTCTATTTCGCCTTCTCGACTTTCATCCTCCAGGCATTCGATCGGTTGGGCGCGGGCCCTGCGGCGCAGGCCATGAACGCAATCAATGTCCAGATCGTGCAATCCTTGTTCATGCCACTGTTTCTCGGCACGACCTTCGCGGGCTTCGCGCTGGCGGTGATCGGCGTGGTCGAGCGGGGCAAGGCCGGCGCGGCTGCGATGCTCGCCGGCGGCGCAATCTATGTGATCGGCATGTTCGGCGTGACGATGGCGTTCAATGTGCCGCTCAACAATGCACTGACCCAAGGCGCCGAGACTCTATGGCCGCAATATCTCCAGCGCTGGGGGCTGTGGAACCATGTGCGCACCCTCGCCTCGGCAGCCGCCAGCGCGCTGTTCATTCTGGCGATCGCTGCACGCTAGATTTGCCGATGATCGCGGCGATCGGAATTCCGACGAGCAGAATATGGATCGCGAGCGGGATCAAGATTCCGCCGACGCCGCCCGAAGCGCCTCCCGCTCCCGGAAAGCGTAGCGGCAGCACGATCCAGTACATGACCAGATAGAGCAGCACGCCATAGCCCGCGCCATAGGCCAGCCATCGCTCGCGCAGCCGTGGCAGCCCGCGTGCCACTACGGCGAACGCCGCGGCCATCACTGCCATGATCGCGAAATGCACCATAAGTCCGGCCATAGCGCCGAGCCAACCGCTCGCGTGCGGCCAGGCGCCGAACGGTCCCGAAGCGACGCCCTGCAGCATGCCCGTCACCGATTTGCCGTGGAGCAAGGTGAGGATGATCGCAGACGCGATATCGAGTGTCCCCGCGACCAAGGTCGCAACGGCGATCGGCTTTCCCTGCATTTCCCCTCCTGCTTTTTGCGCATTCTGGGCCGTTGTAAGCGGGGGCACCAGACATTTTGTCCAGGCGCGGCGGGATTGAAGATCGGCTATCCGCTACGATCTTGGGCGCGCGCCGGAAGGGGCCCTGCAAATATGAGACCGATTACATGGCCCCGCCGACACTCACCGAAGACGATCTCAACCGGGTGGTCGAGGCCTTTTATGCCCGCGTCCGCGCCGATGCGATGCTGGGACCGATCTTCAACGGCGCGATCCACGACTGGCCCGCCCATCTCGTGACCCTGCAAGCCTTCTGGTCTTCCGTGATGCTAACCACCGGGCGCTACAAGGGCCAGCCGATGATGGCACATGCGCGGCACGCGGCTGCCCTAACCCCAGCCACGTTCGAACGCTGGCTGGCGCTATGGCGCGAGACCACCGACGCCCTTTTGCCCGCCGATGCCGCCGCGGCGATGCAGGAAAAAGCCGCGCGGATCGCCGAGAGCCTGATGCTGGGCGTGGATTTCTATCGAAATCGCGCTCTGGGCGTGCGCGGATAGAACGACACGGCGCCGGGATCTCCCGGCGCCGCGCCTTGCGGTTCAGAAGCGGAACCGCGCGTCGACGACCGCGCGATCGTCGCGATAGAGCGCACGGCCGATCCGGCGCTCGACTCCGGCGCCGAACTCGACCGGGCCGTTGACGAGGCGGAAGCCGCCGCGGACTTCGCCATAGCCCGCGTCGCCGTTCATCAGCGGGAGCAGCATAGCCGCATCGGGTGCCGCCGCGAAGCGCACCAGCATCGACCCGCGATCGCCGGCCAGCGTCTGGACATAGTCCGCGGTCATTTGCGGAACCAGGGTCCAGCTGCCCATCTTCGCCGATCCGGCGAATTGCACGCCCGCCCGGCCGTCGAAGGTCGAGGCGCTCATCCGATCGACCTGCAGCGCCAGTTCGCCGCCACCTTCGCGGAACGGCGTATAGGCGAACGACGAATAGCCGAACGACACCCGCGGCGTGAGGGTAAGCGACTGCGCGACCGGCAGGTTGACGCCCGCTTCGGCCCGCGCCGCATAGCGGCTGATGTTCGCGCTGCCGGCAAGCCGATACGCCAGGTCGCCCGTGCTCGCCTCGCGGCGCAGCCCGGTGCGGGTCTGCTCGGCCATGCCGAGCCCGGCGAGATAGGCACCGCCGCCGAGCCGATGCGACCCATAGACGCTGATCTGCGAGACACGGGTATCCGCCTCGTCGCCGCCGCCCGGACGGCTATTGCCCTCCGAGAAGCCGACCGCAGTGCCGAACGTGGTATAGTCCGCCACTTCCATCTCGAGGCCCATGCCGACATACCAGCTCTGCTGGCCGTTCATCTGGCCGCGCGCGCCATAGCCCGCGCCGCCATTGGCGAAGCCGCCCGAGATGAACCCCGAGACCTTCTCCGGCAAATTGCCGATGCTCGTCGTGCTCGGCAGCAATGCCCGAACCGTGCTCGACCGCGCCGCGGTTTCACCGCGATCCATGCTGGTCAGCCCGCCCAGCGCGTCGGGCGTGCCGACGATGCTCAGTTGGCCTGCCGTCCGGCCGGTGCCGAGCATCGAGAGGCGATCGGTCACCGCATTGAGCATCACCGTCGACTGGCGTTGCTGGAGCGCGCGCGATTCGCTCATGATCGCCGGATTGAGCCCGCGCAGCGTCGATGCCATCTGCTCGGGCGCCATCAGATCGACTGCGCCATAGAGGTTGTAGAGGTTGGTGTAGTTCTTGGCCCGGAGCGAATCCAGGGCACTGGCGAAGACACCCGCGGTGCCGCTTTTCTTGCCGAGAAAGGCCATCATCGAGCCCGCCTGCAGCTTCACCGTCACCGAATTGGTGGCGTAGGTCAGCTGTGGCTGGAGGAGGCCGAGGCTGGTGCTCGTCACGTTCGCGAAGGTACCGTTGACGCCGCCGGTCGCGGTGAGGAAGACGAAGCTCTGGCCATCGCGCGGCGCAGTCGACATCAGCCCACGAGTGAACGCCACCGTGCCGCCAAGCGCGGCGATACCGGTATTGAGCGCATCTCCCTGCACGACGAGCCGATCCCATTGCGACTGACCGAGGTCGATCGCCAGCGTCGCCGCCGAGGAGAGGATCAGTTCACCCTTTACCGTGAGCGTGCCTGCAACCGTCGCACCTGGCGAGACCGTCGCGTTGCCGACGGTCAGATAGGTCGGATCGATCGTGCCCGTACCCGTGAGCATGCCTGTGGCAATCAGCGCCTCGCGCGAGCGCAGCAGTCCGTCGATGTTGCTCCAGCCCGACCATTGGGTGAAGTCGGTGAGGACGTTAAGCTGGCCGGTGTTGCGGACGTCGAGGATATGCGAACCGTTCACGGTCAGCTTGTCGATCGTGCGGTTGCTGCCGAGACTGGTCAGGCCCGGCGCCGACAAGGTCACGTCATAGTAACGCGCCTTTACTCCAGTGGTCGGATTGGCGACGACGTTGTTGGGAACGAAGTTGGTCGTGCCAGGGCCGCCGACGATGTAGATCGGCGTGCCGTTGCCGGTCGGGAACGGCGTTGCCTCGGGATCGTCCGCGAGATCGGTGCAATCGTCGAGGAAGCAGACCGAGCCGAACTTGACGGTGTTGCCGCTCACGCCCAGCGCGGGCGTATCGGGCAGGCCGTTCACCAGCTGACCGTTGACGGTGATCGCGTAGTTCGGATCCATGTCCTGAATCCAGTGGCTGGCATCGTCCCAATCGGCGGCACCCGCCTTGGCGCTGGCATAGACATAGGAGTTGTTGGCGACGATCGCGTCCCAGAACAGGAACAGGGGCTGATAGAAGCTGTGGGTGCCGTAGGTCGAGAATGGCTGCGCGGCGAAGAAGCGCGAGCCTCCCGAGAGCACCCCGATCACCACCGGCTTGTTGAAGGCCTGGTCGGCGATCAGCGGTCCGCCCGAATCGCCACCGGCGGTGGTGCCTTCGCGAGGCGTGGTGCCGCCGTCGAACACGTCGAAATCATAGCGGCCGGCGGCGGGGTTGTACGCGGCCTGCCCGGCCGGGCTGTCGAAATCGAGCATGTAGAGGCTCTGCGGATTGGTGGCCGGCGCGGGGCCGAACAGCCAGTCGTCGCGGTCGTCGAGCGATCCGAGCACCGAGACCATGTTTTCCGCGACGCGGCGGCGGAAATCGATGCCGACTGCGCCGGTGGCGCTGGTCCCACGGCTGCCATAGCCGGTGATGACCGCATGGGTCTCTTCGGTCAGCGGTGAGAACAGCATCGTCCAGGTGGGGATGCCGGTCGCCGGCGCATCCAGCGTCGCCAGTGCGATGTCGCCCTCGAGGAAGCTGTTGGCGCTGGGCGTGGTCGAACGCGGATCATACCAGACCTGCTCGACATTATAGAGCGCGTTGGCGGTGTTGGTGGCATAATTGCCCGCACCGAGCCATTGCTGGATCGCCGGCAGATTGTTCATCTTGAAGCCGACGCTGATCCCCGTCCCGCCGCTCGCCTTGCCATAGCTGTTGGCCGCCGCATCGTTCACGCAATGCGCCGCGAAGATCACCGTGCGGGGGTTGATCAGCGTGCCCGTGCACAGGCCGACCGAACCGCCGCCCGCGTCCACCGTAACCTGGCCCACGCCGGTGATATCGACGGGATCGAGGACGCCGGCCGGCGGCAGCGCGTTCGGATTGAGATCGTTGCGGACGACGATCCCCGGCGTGTTCTCGACCCCGCTGGGCCGCTCCTGTGCATAAGCAGTATTGGCCAGCGCGATTGCGCCGAGCGCGGCGGTCCCTTGCAGCACGTGCCGAAGCGCCGTGCGAGCCGGTGTCGAAGCCATAGTCATTAACTCCCCTGTTGGGAGCGACTGCCCTCGGCGCGAGCCGCCGTCGCCCCCAAATCGGGACCGACGAACCCCAAACGGGATACGACAATCCCGGCGACTCGCACCCGACACGTTAACAGCGATATTTTACCTTGAAAGCGCTTTTGTAATTTTCGTTCGTAGTGGATGTTTCATTCCGATATCCTGCAGATACGTGCAGTAATCTGCGAATGTTGTTTCGCCGCGGTGGCTTCATCTTGCTGCTGCACGCACCGGCACATCGCCCGGTCTCGCCGACGGTCTTTATGTACCGCGGAAATGAAGCTAGAGAGCGCACCGGTCGCCTGCTTTGATCCCGGCCGCCCTATGTCAGCCAGGAGCCGATGGCCAGCCAGCCCAAGCCACAGCCGGACAAGCCCAAGCGCGTGCGGCGGCGCCCGCCGCGACCGCGCTCGCTGCGGCTGCACGGCACGGTGGCCCGCGAATTGGGCATCCGCATCGTCTCGGGCCTGCTCAAGCCCGGCGAGATTCTCGAGGGCGAGATCGCCGCGAGCAGCCAGTTCAATGTTTCGCGCACCGCCTATCGCGAGGCGATCCGCATCCTCGCAGCCAAGGGCCTCGTCAATTCGCGGCCCAAGATCGGAACGCAGGTTTCGCCCCGCAAGGAATGGCATCTGCTCGATCCCGACGTGCTCGGCTGGATTTTCGTCGGCGAACCCGACGAAGGACTGATCGCCAATTTGTTCGAGCTGCGCCGGATCGTCGAGCCCGACGCCGCCCGGCTGGCGGCGATCCGTCGCACCCCCGAGCAACTCGCGCGAATGAAGGCCGGACTCGACGGCGTGGCGCAACACGGCTTCGCCACCGAAATCGGCCGGCGTTGCGATGAGGAATTCCACTCGGCGTTGCTCGAAGCCTCGGCGAACGATTTCATCATCTCGCTGACCAGCGGCGTCGCCGCGGCGATCGCGATCACCACCGCGTTCAAGCAGCACCGCCTGCCCGCGCCGCATGATGCGCTTCCGGTCCACCTCGCAGTCTACGAAGCGATCGAGGCACAGGATGCCGAGGGCGCGCATGATGCGATGGCGCGGCTGGTCCAGCGCGGGCTCACCGACACGATGGAGGCGCGCGATCCGGGCGCAGTGCATGAACCGATCGCGATTTGCTGCTGAGGCGCGGGTTGCACCGAAGCGCCGCGATGCCTAAATCCTTCTGTATACATTGTTACCGCTAACTTCATTTTGTCATATCGGAGAGTTTGCATGGCGCTGACCGGGGAATTGTTTGTCGCATCGAAGCGCGTGGCGCGCGACGGCCCGGGCTTCAAGGCAGTCGCCGCGGCGACTGGCGCGGAGATCGAGCCGAGTTTCAGCGTGGCCACCACCGATGACGTCGAAGCCGCCGCCGCCGCCGCCGAGGCCGCCTTTCCGATCTATGCCAATTTGCCGCGCGAGGATCGCGCCAAATTCCTCGAGGCGATCGCCGACGAGATCGAGGCGCTCGGCGACGAGCTGGTCGAGCGCGCGATGCAGGAAAGCGGCCTGCCCCAGGCACGGCTGACCGGCGAGCGCGGCCGCACCGCCGGCCAGCTCCGGCTGTTCGCGAAGGAATTGCGCCTCGGCGACTATCTGCGCGCGCGCATCGACCACGCCATTCCGGATCGTACGCCGGCGCCCAAGCCCGATTTGCGGCTGCGCATGGTCCCGCTGGGTCCCGTCACCGTGTTCGGCGCCAGCAACTTCCCGCTCGCTTTTTCGGT
>Ga0247823_10002006_pt1 | contig 16805 bp, 13 predicted proteins | sample 13C_PalmiticAcid_2_FD_192426 | JGI IMG/M metagenome (GOLD analysis project Ga0247823, IMG submission 192426) | Soil microbial communities from agricultural site in Penn Yan, New York, United States - 13C_PalmiticAcid_Day30 | ecosystem: Environmental > Terrestrial > Soil > Agricultural land...
CGCGCAGGCACTGGACGAGGCGCGTGGCATCGATGCCCGTGCGCCCGGCCTGTCCGATTTCGCCGAGCGGGTGAGGCTGGCGCGCCAGGCGCAGCGTTAGTCGGGCAGCTGGAATATTTCCCGCACGCCGGCACGGGCGGCATCGAGCGAGAAATGCCGGCGCACATTCTCCAGACCATTGGCAGACAGGCGTTGCCACAGCGCAGGATCCTGATACACACGCACCACGGCGTTGGCGAAACCCGCCGCATCGTCGGCCACCAGCACGTCGTGTCCGTTTCGCAGATGCATGCCTTCCACCGCGCAGGTGGTGGCCACCACCGGCTGGCCGTGGGCCATGCTCAGGTTGATCTTGCCCTTGACGCCGGCGCCGAAACGCAGCGGCGCGACGGCGACCCGTGCGCCTTCCATGTAGGGATCCAGGTCTTCCACGTAACCGTGGACATGCACACCATCACGACCATCGAAGGCCGCGATTTCGCGGGGCGGGTCACTGCCGATGCAGTGGAAGCGCAGGTCGGGAATGCGCGTGCGGATCAGCGGAAATACGTCCTTGATGAACCAGCGTGCGGCATCGATGTTCGGCGGATGGCGGAAGCCACCGACAAACACCAGATCCCGACGCCGGGCTTCGGATTGCGGGGACGCCATCGGCTCATGCAGGTTCGAAAGCAGGGCAACAGGGACCTCGGGCGCCAGGTCCTTGAGCAGCTGCTGTTCCATGGCGCTGACAACCAGGGTGAGATCGCTGCGCGCCATGAGGTCCAGCTCGCGCTGACGCGTGGTGGCCGCGGCGCGTACCAGCGCGCCGTCTCCGGCCAGCTCGGCCGCACGGGATTCGCGCAGGAAATGAAGATCCACGGTGTCAAACAGGAAGCGAGCACGGGGGGCATGCCGGCGTACGAGCGGAAGCGCCGCGGCGGCGACGTGATGGCGGGATGCCATCACCGTATCGAAGCGTTGCCCGTGCTGCTTCAGCCAGGCGGGCAAGCCGCCGATGAAAGGCGCCACCCAGGTTTCCACGCCCAGCGCGCGCAGCCGTTCCAGGCCGCGTCCGCTGTCGGTGTTTTCGGTGGGCACGAACACCACATGCGCGCCCTGCTCGATCAGCAGTCGCATCAGATTGACCAGCCGCAATGACCCCGAGTCGCGGTCCGGTTGGGGAATGGCGGCATCCAGCAGCAGGATCTGCTTCTTGCCGCGCGAGAGCGATGCGGGCGTCGGAATCTGGTCCGGCGCCGGGTGTCCTGATGACAGCGCGGCTTGCCACTTCTCCGCGAACACGTGGCGATTGCGCACCTGATACGCCTTGGGGCCGCTGCGGGTGTCGGTGCCCGAACTGATGCCTTCCAGATGCACCACGCGCGAGCGAGGTTGATAGATAACTCGGTGGCCGCTGGCGCGCACGGCGAACGCCAGGTCGGTGTCCTCGTAGTAGGCGGGAGCGTATCGGATGTCAAAACCGCCGAGCTGCCGGAACAGTCCAGTCGGGATTGCCAGCGCCGCGCCGGAGCAGTAATCCGCATCGCGCAGGCTGGCGTAGCGCGGGTCTTCCGGCGAGTCGAAGCGCCCGTAGTTCCACGCGGTGCCGTCCGAGAACACCACGCCGCCGGCTTCCTGCAGCCGTCCGTCCGGATAGATCAACTGCGCGCCGACCAGACCCGCGTCCGGGTGTTCGTCGAAGGTGCGCACCAGTTCATCCAGCCAGCCGGGCTGGGGCAGGGTGTCGTTGTTGAGGAAAACCAGCAGGCGACCCCGCGCCTGCGCGGCGCCGTCATTGCACGCGGCGATGAATCCGCCGTTGTTGGTCCTCCGGTGATAGCGCAGGCCCCCGATCTGTTCCATCCAGCCTCGGGTCTCGTCGCCGGAACCGTCGTCCACCACCAGGATTTCCACCGGACAGGTGGGTGGATGCCCGGCCAGCGAGCGCAGGCAGGCGAGGGTGTGATGGGCCTGGTTGTAGACCGGGATGATGACGCTGGCGGCAGGCGCATCCGCGCATGGAACGGCGAAGGGGGCGAACGGCGCCTCGGCGGGCCGGTGGAGTGGCCGGGCAGGCGGCAGCGGCGCGCGGGCCCAATGCCGCCGGACGCGTTGCCAGGTCGCCTGCCAGCCCCGGGTCCGCAGGCTGGTCATGCCCCGGTGGAACAGGCCGCGGATGCGTTCGAACAGGAAGCGCACGTCGGCCAGTGACATCGACATTCCGTTTGCAACTCCAGCTGAGCAGGGACGATCCCCGGGCGCCGAAGCCGCAGGCCCTGCGTTAGACTGCCCGGAATTCCCATTGTCGCATCCCCGTGGCCCATACCGACTACGACGACGAAGACGATTACGAGTACGACGAGGACGATGCCGGAGCGCCACGCTGGCGCCAACGGCTGATCACCTGGGGCCTGGCGGCACTGGGGCTGGGGCTGGGATTCCTGATTCCGTATACGTTGTACCTGAACCATCAGGTCACCCAGAGATTCGGGGAACTGCGCTGGCAGGTGCCCACGCGCGTCTATGCGCGTCCGCTGGCACTGGCGCCGGGCGTGGCGATGGATGCGCAGACCCTGAAGACCGAGCTGGCCGCGGCCTCCTACCGCGAGGACGGCACCGGCAAGCTGCCCGGTACCTATGTCGGCGAGGGCGGGCGCTTCACCATCGCCAGCCGCGGCTTCGTCGACGTGGACGGGCAGGTGGCGCCGCGCCGGGTCCAGGTCAGCCTGTCGGGTGGCCGGGTGGCGGCGGTGCGCGATATCGATCGCCGGCAGAACCTGAAGGCGGCGCGGCTGGATCCGGCGCGCATCGCCACCCTGTACGGGCAGAAGCAGGAAGAGCGCCGGCTCGTCCGATTGAAGGAAGTGCCGTTGCTGCTGGTGACCGGCCTGCAGGCCGTCGAGGATCGCGACTTCAAGGACCACCACGGCATCGATCTCAGCGGCATCGCGCGCGCGGTCTGGGTGACCCTGCGTTCCGGCGGCGAGACCCGCCAGGGCGCGAGCACGCTGACCCAGCAGTTGGCGCGCAGCGGTCTGCTGGGCATCGGCAAGGAAGTGACGCCCTCGCGCAAGTTCAATGAAATCCTGTTCGCGCTCATCCTGGAAGCGCGCTACGACAAGAGCACGATCCTGGAGGCGTACTTCAACCAGGTGTATCTCGGCCAGCGTGGCAGCCAGGCCATCCATGGCGTCGCGGCGGGCGCGGAGTTCTGGTTCGGCCGGGATCTGAACTCCCTGACCACCGAACAGGTCGCGCTGTTGATCGGCATGGTGAAGGGGCCTTCCTATTACGATCCGCGGCGCAATCCGGAGCGTGCGAAGGAACGCCGCGACTTCGTGCTGGGCAAGCTGCTGGAAACCCGGCTCATCGACGAGAAGGAATACAAGCGCGCGCTGGCCGCGCCGCTGGGTGTCACCCAGACCCCGGGCATGGCCGCGGCCAACCGCTTCCCGGCCTATGTGGATCTGGTGCGCCGGCAACTGGCGCGCGACTATCCGGAAAGCACGCTGCAGGGCGCCGGCCTGACCGTGCTGACCGGCATGTCGCCATCCGCGCAGGCCTACGCCGAAGGCGCGGTCACCCGCACCATCAAGGCGCTGGAAAACAAGCGTAGGCCGCCGTTGCAGGCGGGCGTGGTGGTGACCGATGTGCATGACGGTGACGTGCTGGCGGTGGTCGGCAGCCGCGATGTCTCGCAGCCGGGTTTCAACCGCGCGGTGGAAGCGCAGCGTCCGGTCGGTTCGCTGCTCAAGCCGTTCGTGTACCTGCTCGCGCTGGCCCAGCCGGATACCTATTCGCTGGCCAGTTGGGTCGACGATTCGCCGGTGACCGTGCAATTGGGCAGGAACCGGCGCTGGACGCCGGGCAATGCGGACAATCGCAGCCATGGCACCGTGCGCCTGATCGACGCGCTCGCGCGCTCGTACAACCAGGCCACCGTGCGCATCGGCATGAAGGTCGATCCGGAACGGCTGGCGGAACTGCTGCGCGTGCTGGCCGGGGTCAAGGCCGACGCCAATCCGGCCCTCATCCTCGGCTCGACCGACCAGAGTCCGTATGCGATCGCGCAGCTGTACCAGTTCCTCGCATCCGGTGGCGAAATCCAGCCGCTGCACGCGGTGCGCGGCGTGCTGGATCCCAACGGCAAGCTGCTCAAGCGTTACGACAAGACGCCCGCGCCCGCGCAGGAAGGCGATTCCATCGCCGCCAACCTGATCAGCGTGGCGCTGCAGGAAGTGGTCAGCAACGGTACCGGCCGGCGATTGCTCGGTGACGGTCTGGGCCGGCTGCAGTCGGCCGGCAAGACCGGCACCAGCAACGATGGACGCGACAGCTGGTATGCCGGCTACACCGGCGATCATCTCGCGGTCGTCTGGATGGGCAACGACAAAAACGAACAGACCGGCCTGCAGGGCGCCACCGGTGGCATGCGGGTATGGTCGAACCTGTTCATGCGCTTGCCCAGCGCGCCGCTCAACGTGTCCGGCAAGGGCCTGGACTGGCAGTGGGTGGCCGGTGCCAATACCACCGATCCCGGCTGCCCCGGTGCCCGCCAGCTGCCGTTCGTGGCCGGTTTCGCGCCCGCCTACAGCGCCTGTGTGATCGAGGCGCCGACGGCGCCGGAAGAAGAGAGCGGTGGCTGGCGCAGTTGGTTCGGCCTGGATCGGAAACCCGAGGAAGCCCCGCCTGCCGAAGACACTCCCCCGCCCGCATCACCGCCATGAACATGAAACTGTTTTCCCGCTCCGCCACCCTTGCCATTGCCACGATTGCGCTGGCGGCCTGCGTCACCGCGCCACCGGAACCCGAACCGCCCGCGGTCGCCGCGCGCACGTCCGCGCAGATGCTGGCCGCGGTACACAAGGCCGCGCAGGGCGGCGACGATCGCGAACTGAACGTGCAGCCGCTGCGTGATCCCGAGGTCGAGGATCTGCGCGCGAGCGCCGGCAAGGCCGTGGCGGGCGGCAATCCCGCCGCCGCAGCGGCAGCGCTGGATCAGGCACTGGGCATCGTCGCCGATGATCCGGCGGTCCTGCAGGAACGGGCCGAAGTGGCGCTGGCGCTGGGCGAATTCGATCAAGCCGAACGGTTTGCCGAGCGCGCGGCCGGACTGGGTTCCGCCGTCGGTCCGTTGTGTCGCCGGCACTGGGAAACCGTCCGCCAGGTCCGCGAGCATCGACGCGAACTGGCCTCCGCGCCGCTGAAGCGGCCCAACCAGGCGCAACTGGACGAACAGACGGCGAAGCTGGCCGCCCTGGATCGCGCCATCGGCGAAGCCGGACAGCAGTTCGATACCTGCACGGTGCCCGGCATCAATAGAATGTAGGCATGTCCCAGCTTGCCCAAGCCAGTTGCGAAGCCCTCAGCGAGGGCGGCGCCCTGGCCAGTCGTCTCGATGCTTTCGTTCCCCGCGAGGCGCAGCAGCGCCTGACCCGCGCGATTGCCGATGCCTTCGATCAGCGCGACGTGCTGATCGCCGAAGCCGGCACCGGCACCGGCAAGACGTTCGCCTATCTGGTGCCGGCGCTGCTGTCCGGCCTGAAGACGATCGTCTCCACCGGCACCCGCGCGCTGCAGGATCAGCTCTATCACCGCGATCTGCCGCGCGTGCGCGACGCGCTGGGCGTCGGTCTGAAGTCGGCCTTGCTGAAGGGGCGGGCCAACTACCTGTGCCGCTACCGGCTGGAGCAGGCCAAGGGCGAGCCCCGTTTCACCTCGCGCGAGCAGGTCGACCAGTTCCAGCGTGTCGTGGCCTGGGCCGGACGCACCCACTTCGGCGACATGGCTGAACTGGCGACCCTGCCCGATGATTCGCCGTTGCTGCCGATGGTCACCTCCACGATGGACAACTGCCTGGGATCGGATTGCCCGTTCTGGGAAGACTGCTTCGTGGTGCAGGCGCGCCAGCGCGCGCAGGCGGCCGACGTGGTGGTGGTCAATCACCACCTGCTGCTGGCGGATCTGGCGCTGAAGCAGGAAGGCTTCGGCGAAATCCTGCCGGGTGCGCAGGCTTTCGTGATCGACGAAGCGCACCAGTTGCCCGAACTGGCGGCGAATTTCTTCGGCGAAGGCTTCGGCATGAGGCCATTGCAGGAGCTGGGGCGCGATTGCCTGAGCGAATGCAAGGACGTGCCGGGCGCGCTCGCGGCGATGCAGGCGCCGGTCCAGCGACTGGAACACGCCCTGCGCGAGCTGCGCCTGGCGATGGAAGGCCTGCCGGTGCGCGGCACCCGCGAACGCGCGCTGGGCAAGGTCGAGGTGAGCGAGGGATTCGACAACATGGTCGAAGCGCTGGCGGATCTGTTCCAGTGCGTGGTCGGCATGGCCGAAGCCTCGATTGGCCTGGATGCCTGCGCCGCGCGTGCGCGCGAACTGTCCACGCGGCTGTCGCGCTGGCTGGGCGAAGGCGAGGGCGAGGTGATTCCCGGTTTCGACGACGACGACCCCGCGCATGACGCCGCCGGCGACGTGTTCTGGTACGAGTTGACCCAGCGCGGTTTCCGTTGCCAGCGAACGCCGCTGGACGTGTCGGCGCCGTTGCGCGCGCACCGCGAACAGTCGCGCGCGGCCTGGGTGTTCACTTCGGCGACGCTGGCCGTCGGCGGACATTTCGATCACTACGCCGAACGATTGGGCCTGGAGGATCCGCCCACGCTGCTGCAGCCCAGCCCGTTCGACTGGCCGCGGCAGGCGCTGTGTTACCTGCCGGGCAACCTGCCGGATCCGGGTTCACGCGATTTCGGTCGCGCCGTCATCGAGGCGGTGAAGCCGGTGCTGCATGCGTCGCAGGGGCGCGCCTTTCTGCTGTTCGCCTCGCACCGCGCGCTGCGCGAGGCCGCGGATTTGTTGCGTGGTGGGCCGTGGCCGCTGTTCGTGCAGGGCGAAGCCCCGCGTGCGCTGCTGTTGCAGAAGTTCCGTGAATCCGGGAATGGCGTGTTGCTCGGCGCGGCCAGTTTCCGCGAAGGCGTGGATGTGGCCGGCGACGCGCTGTCGGTGGTGGTGGTGGACAAGCTGCCGTTCGCCGCGCCGGATGATCCGGTGTTCGAGGCCCGCCTGGATGCCATTCGCCGGCATGGCGGCAACCCATTCCGCGACGAGCAGCTGCCGCAGGCGGTGATCGCGCTCAAGCAGGGCGTGGGCCGGCTGATCCGCAGCGAGACCGATCGCGGCGTGCTGGTGCTGTGTGACCCGCGCCTGCTCGGCAAGTCCTATGGCCGGGTGTTCCTGGACTCGCTGCCGCCATTCGCGCGCACCCGACGGGTGGAAGACGTGCAGGCGTTCTTTGCGCCAGAATCGGCGGGCCAGAGGGAGATGGATCTGTCATGAAACTGCTAGCGTTCGAGACCGCCACCGAAGCCTGTTCGGTCGCGCTGTATCTGGATGGCGAGGTACGCGAACGCTTCGAGATCGCGCCGCGCCGGCATGCCGAGCTGGCGCTGCCGTGGGCCGATGCGCTGCTGGCGGACGCCGGCGTGGCGCGGACGGATCTGGATGCGATCGCGATCAGCCGTGGTCCAGGCGCCTTCACCGGCGTGCGCCTGGCGATCGCGCTGGCGCAAGGCATCGCGATGGCGCTGGACCGGCCGATCGTGCCGATCTCGACCCTCAAGGTGGTGGCTGCTTCCCTCGTGCTTCCCTATGCGACCGAGCCGGTCGGGGCGAAGCAACGGATCCTGGCGGCCATCGATGCCCGCATGGGCGAGGTTTACACGGGCGCCTTCATGCGTGACGGCGCGGACCTGATTGCCCTGTCGGAGGAAACCGTGTCTGCGCCGGACAACGTCGTCCTGCCGGACGAGGATGGGCGCTGGCATGGTGCCGGTACCGGTTTCGCCGCGCTCGATGGTGCCTTGCAGGTTCGCCTGCAGCCGCGGCTGGCCAGTGTGGACGCGCAGGTCCTGCCGCACGCGTCGGATCTGGCGCAGCTGGCGTCGCTGGCCTACGCGCGAGGAGAAACCGTCGCGCCCGAGCGGGTGGAGCCCGCCTACCTGCGCGACAACGTCGCGTTGACGCTGGCCGAACAGGAAGCGTTGCGGGCGTCGAAGTAGAGGCCCCCGGCCTCATCCCGCCCGCGCGGCGACGCGGGCGGGATGCTGCGATCATGCGCGCCGCTTGCGCGCATGGACCTCGACGACATCCAGGATCAGCGAACGTTGCTGCTTCGGCGCTTCGCGGAACAACTGCAACAGACAACGTTCGTCGCTGTCGCGGGCAAACTCTTCCGGGGCGACGATGGGCTGCGAAGCCATCTGATCGTCGTTCCGCGCATCGCGCCCCGTTGCCAGCCATTCGAAATTCACGCCAGTGAGAAGCGCCAGCTGGATCATGTGCTCGACCGTCGGCGTGATTTCGGAATCGGATTCCCAGTTGGCGACGGCGCCACGGGTGACGCCGATGCGCTCGGACAATTCCTGCTGGGAGAGTCGCGCGTTATGGCGGGCGAGGCGGATGCGTGATGTGAGTTTCATCTCGGGTATTCAAGAGTGGAGGAACGGCGACGAGACTAGTCCTCCATTGCGCAATTATGCAATTAACATTGACATATTTGTCTAGAGAACAGCTTGCAAGTTGTCTCTGTTGGACGGGTTGTATTCGATGTTGTAGCGCGCAAATACGAAAAAACGGCTCGATTTCCACCGTCTATAAGATAGTGATCTCGCGAAACGATTTTTGGATTCAATTGACTTCCATATGGTCGATGGCGCCGGGATCCCGCGTCAATGTTAGTTGACGTCGTCCTGGGCGGTATGGAAAAGAATCCCCTGGTCAACGCTGAAAAATTTTCACCGCGTTGACCAGCCTTCGGCGTAAGGCTTTTACGTCGTCAAAGAGGAGCAAGGAAATGCGTGAATTGACACCAAGCGAAGTTGAGGAAATCGGCGGAGGATTCTTTCCTGCCCTGATAGCAATCGGGATTGCGCTGGCCAGTGGTGGTTGTGCCACCACGGGAAGTCTGCGGAGGGGTGAGAATCCTTCGGATACCGAGATCGATCCGGAGTAAATTTTCTCGATGCGTCCCCTGTCATGCGTCATGCACGGCAGGGGATTTTTTGGGTGGGAGCACGGGAATGAATGTGTACCGGATGTTCTACTACGCCGTATGCTCTACGGCGTTCATTGTTGTTGCATGCGGCATTGCTGAATCCAGGAATGCAGGTCTGTTTCTGGCAGTGTGTGCCTTGTTTGGACTCGCGGTATGCGCGGTGTTGGCAGTCGGTTTCTGCCGAAAATGGAAAGGTGGGAATCTGAGCTTCTCCCTTGTTGCGGGGGCGGCCTTCATCGGCGGGGGAGCTGCCTTTGATATCTTTGCAACGCTTCGTCATTCGCCAGATCTTGAGCATGAAGCAAACCCGTTGGCCAGAACTTTACTGGATGCGGGAGTGGAACCCGCCACGGTACTTTTGCTGGGGGCCATCGCTCAGATCTTCCTTGTGTTTACCTCGATCATGATCTGGTTGAATCTGATGATCAGGTTGCGATGGTACGAGAGGATGGTGCGGAGACCAGGTTCCTCGGGATTGTTGGGGAAGTTGTTTGGGGTTCCCGAGCGAGGCTTCATGTTCCTGATGGGAAAACAGTTGGATCCCGAGATCGCGATATGCGGTCTGGGGTTCCTGGTTATCCCGATGTTTGCCTATCGCTGGTATCTGGGTTTGGAATGGTTCGGGGTCGTCCCGATATCCCGAATCCTCGTCCCCGTTTCGATGCTGGTTGTCACGCTCGCAATCCAGTTGCTGTGGGCGTCTCGCGTTTCAAGATCCATTGAAAATCCGGTCCATCGATAGCGCTTCCATGAACCGCTGAGGGAGTTCCAGGATCAACATCTCTACCGACAGCGAATGTCACTCATCCCGCACTTCACCGCCCGGCAGGAAGTTCCAGGTGCGGGTGACGTGCAGGATGTCGATGTGCTCGTCGGTTTCCGGCAATGGCGGGAAGGGCTCGGCGAGACGGACGATGCGCAGCGCGGTGGAATCGAGCAGCGGAATGCCGCTGGACTGGATGATGCGGGTCTGCTCGATCGAACCATCGCGGCGTACCGCCACGCTGATGACCAGCTGTCCGGTCAGGCGCTTGCGGCGCGCTTCATCCGGGTAGTTCAGATTGCCCACGCGCTCGGCGCGATCGACCCAGGCGCGCAGGTAGTTGGCATAGGCGTATTCGCGGGTGCTGGCGGAAACGAATTTGCGCTTGGGTCGTTTGGCGTACAGCTCGGAGCGGAGGTGAATCTCGGCGGCCAGGCGGGCCATCTCGGCGTCGTGCTGGATCTTGCGATCGCCGCGCGGAAGATCGGGGCGTTCGATCGGCGGGGTCGATTGCGCCGTTGGCACCCGTTGTTCGCTGTCGCGGGTGGTGATGACGCGCGCCTCCGGCGGCGGCGCGGGCGCCGGCGACTGGGCGCGCAGCGGCTGCGGCGCCAGCCCGGTTTCCTGCTGCGGCACCCAGCCGGCCTGGCTGTCGCGTGGTCGCCGGGCTTTGTCATGGTCGCCGCCGCCCTGCTGGTTGGCGGCGGCCAGGAAGTCGGCTTCCTTCGGCGTCAGCGGGGTCTGGGTCTGGCTGAGCACCACGTCCAGGGTGGGCACCACCGGCGCGGCCTCGTCCAGGGTGAAGCCCACGCCCAGCACCAACATGCCGTGCAGGATCAGCGACAGCGCCAGGGTCGCACCCAGGCGTTCGTTCTCGCCGACGCGGGGCGGGGCAACGGCGACGGCGCTCATTTCAGCCGGCCAGCTTGCGCTCGATGACGTCGAACAACTGCCCGGCGATGTTCAATCCGAACTGGGCGTCAAGCTCGCGCACGCAGGTCGGACTGGTGACGTTGACCTCGGTCAGGTAGTCGCCGATCACGTCCAGGCCGACGAACAACATGCCCCGGCGCTTCATTTCCGGTCCCACCTGGCTTGCGATCCAGCGGTCGCGATCACTCAGCGGACGGCCTTCGCCGCGGCCGCCGGCGGCCAGGTTGCCGCGGAATTCGTCGCCCTGCGGGATCCGCGCCAGCGCGTAATCCACCGGTTCGCCATCCACCAGCAGGACCCGCTTGTCGCCGTCCTTGATGCCGGGAATGAAGCGCTGGGCCAGGGCCTGGTGGCCCGGACCGACCAGGGTCTCCAGGATGACGTTGGTGTTGGGGTCGCCCGCGCGGACCCGGAAGATCGAGCGCCCGCCCATGCCGTCGAGCGGCTTGAGCACGGCTTCGCCATGCTCGTGGACGAAGGCCTTGAGCGCGGCCGGGTCGCGGCTGACCAGGGTGGGCGGACAGCATTGCGGGAACAGCAGCGCGGCCAGCTTTTCGTTGAAATCGCGCAGGCCCTGCGGGTCGTTCACCAGCAGGGCGCCGGCGGCCTGGGCCACCGACAGGATGTGGGTGTCGTACAGGTACTCGCCGTCCACCGGCGGGTCTTTGCGCATCAGCACCACCTGGCCCGGCCCGAAACGCTGGTCGACCGGCTCGCCCAGGGTGAACCACCCGGCCTTGTCGTCCTTCACCGCCAGCGGCGCGGTGCGCGCCCAGGCCTCGCCGCCGCGCAGGGACAGGCCGCCGGGAATCACATAGTGAAGCCGATGGCCGCGGCGCTGGGCCTCCAGCAGCATGGCAAAGGTGGTGTCCTTGGCGATCTTGATGGACCCGATGGGGTCCATGACGACGATGACATCGAACGGCATGGCGGGGAGGGGGCGAACCGGTGCGGGAAGTGGCGCGATGTTAGCAGGCCCGTGCCACCGGCCCGGCCCGGCGGACCCGCCTGAAACCAGGGAAGTGCAAATGAGACGGGGTTCGCATCGCCGTGTTCAGCTGGGGCCTTTCCGGAGCCTCAACTTGACAGCCCGCGCCCGGGCTGGAATATAGGGGACATCGCAGCGACGCCGGTTGGTCAATGAAGCGTCGCGCGCACGGGGATTCCAGTAATGACGCAGAACGCTGACCGGGCCGGGGAACTCAATGGCCTCCGGGTCATGGTTATCGATGACTCGAAAACCATCCGCCGCACCGCGGAGACCCTATTAAAACGTGAAGGTTGCGAAGTAGTGACCGCGACGGACGGCTTCGAGGCGCTTGCCAAGATCGCCGACCAGCAGCCGCAGATCATCTTCGTCGACATCATGATGCCGCGCCTGGACGGCTATCAGACCTGCGCGCTGATCAAGAACAACCAGGTGTTCAAGAGCACGCCGGTGATCATGCTGTCCTCCAAGGACGGCCTGTTCGACAAGGCGCGGGGACGGATCGTCGGCTCCGAGCAATACCTGACCAAACCGTTCACGCGCGAGGAACTCCTCGGCGCGATCCGCGCGCACGTCAGCACCTGAGCGCCGTGACGCCGACTGCCACACCGCGCACTGGGAGCGGACCATGAGCCGTACACCGTTCGACATCCTTGCCGAGTACGAGCGCCGCAGCCTGGCGCACGCGGTCGTGCTGCCCGCCGTCGAGCAATCACCGGATCAGTGGCGGGGAGTCGGCTACCGGGTCGGCCAGCGCCGGCTGGTGTCCAATTTCGCCGAAGTGGTGGAAATCGTGCCGCTGCCGCCCATGACCCAGGTACCCGGGGCGCAACCCTGGTTGCTGGGCATCGGCAACCTGCGCGGCAACCTGTTCCCGGTGGTCGACCTCAAGCAGTTCCTGGAGGGCGAGCGCACGGTGCTGCATGAAGGACAGCGGGTGCTGGTGATGCGCCAGCCCGGCGGGGACGTCGCCCTGACCATCGACGAATTGTATGGACAGCGCAGTTTCAACGAAGCCCAACGGACCGAGCCGGGGAGCTTGACCGAAGGGCGTTACGCACATTTCGTCGACCGTGCCTATCACGGCGACGAGCACGATTGGGGGGTGTTCGCGCTGTCGTTGCTGGCGCGGACGCCGGAGTTCCGACAAGCCGCGCTCTGACGCGGACGACAACTAGAAACAGCCAGGGGTTTGGAAGATGAGCACTGCGGCGGATTCCCCCAACACCAGCAAGCTGGGCGGCCTGGGCAGCACGTCCTGGTTGGTCCTGCTGGTGATTGCGGTATTGCTGTTCGGCGCCAACACGGGCGTCGCCACCTGGCAAGGCAGTCGGCTGTCCGGCGCCAGCACCGGCGCATCGGATATGCGCGTGCTGTCGCAGCAGTTGGCCAACTACGGCCGCGAGGCCGTGGCCGGCAATGCCGAGGCATTCAAATCGTTCCGTTCGACCAAGGAACGCATCGACACCACGGTCAATGAGCTGGAGGGCCGGTTCGGCAAGGAAGGCGCCATCGTCGGCCCGCTGAACCAGTTGAAAGCGACCTGGGCGCCGCTGGACAAGAGCGCAGATCAGATCATCGCCAGCGAAGCCGCGGTGCTGGCCCTGTCGGGCAACGCCGATCGCTTCGCCGGCCAGGTGCCGCAGCTGCAGGCGCAGTTGAACGAAGTGGTGCGCGCGATGTCGGCCAGCGGTGCGCCGTCCTCGCAGATCTACAGCGCGCTGCAACAGGTCGTGCTGGCCGGCACGATGGCGCGCCGCGTCACCGAAATCCGCGCCGGCGGCGCGGGCGCGGCGATGGCCGGCGACGCGCTGGGTCGCGACGCGGTCCTGTTCGGCCAGGTGCTGGACGGCCTGCGCAACGGCAACCCGGATCTGGGCATCGCGGCGGTCCGGGGCGCCGGCACGCTGGCGGCGCTGGACCAGTCGCAGGCGCTGTGGAACAACATGAAGAAGGATCTGGACGCCATCCTCGGCAGCTCCAAGAACCTGTTCGGCGCGCAGTCCTCGGCGACCGCGCTCACCAACGGCGCCGGCAAGATGCTGGAGGACAGCACCCGCCTGTTCGAGGCGTTCACCGCGTTCGGCTCGGTGCGCGATACCCGCCTGTTCCCCAATTTCTGGATCTCGGTCGGCGCCGGCGCGCTGCTGCTGGTCTCGATTGGCGGCTTCCTGTTCAGCCTGTACCGCAACCGCCAGCGCGAGCAGGAAACGCGGTACCAGACCCAGGTCGAGTTCAACAGCCGCAATCAGCAGGCGATCATGCGGCTGCTGGATGAAATCAGTTCGCTGGGTGAAGGCGATCTGACCGTGAAGGCCTCGGTGACCGAGGACATGACCGGCGCCATCGCGGACGCCATCAACTACGCCGTGGACGAACTGCGCAACCTGGTCACCACCATCAACGACACCTCGGTGCAGGTGGCGGCCTCGACCCAGGAAACCCAGGCCACCGCGCTGCAACTGGCCGAGGCGGCCGGCCACCAGGCCGACCAGATCACCACCGCTTCCGAACGCATCAACGAAATCGCGGTCAGCATCGACCAGGTGTCGCGCAACTCCACCGAATCGGCGGACGTGGCGCAGCGCTCGGTGCAGATTGCGACCGAGGGCGCCGGCGTGGTGCGCGAGACCATTCGCGGCATGGACCAGATCCGCGATCAGATCCAGGAAACCTCCAAGCGCATCAAGCGGCTGGGCGAGTCGTCGCAGGAAATCGGCTCGGTGGTGGAACTGATCAACGACATTTCCGAACAGACCAACATCCTGGCCTTGAACGCGGCGGTGCAGGCCGCCTCGGCGGGTGAGGCCGGCCGCGGTTTCGCGGTCGTGGCCGACGAAGTGCAGCGCCTGGCCGAACGCACCTCCAACGCGACCCGCCGCATCGAGTCGCTGGTGCAGGCGATTCAGGCCGACACCAACGAAGCGGTCAGCTCGATGGAGCAGACCACCGCCGAAGTGGTGTCCGGTGCGCGCCTGGCCGAGGACGCCGGCACCGCGCTGGGCGAGATCGAACGCGTGTCGAGCGATCTGAACGACCTCATCAAGAACATCTCCGGCGCGGCCCAGCAGCAGTCCGCCGCGGCGACGGACATCACCGAAACGATGGGCGTGATCCGGCAGATCACCTCGCAGACCTCGCTGGGCGCCAAACAGACCGCCGACTCGATCGGCCATCTGGCGCAACTGGCGGCGGACCTGCGCCGCTCGGTCGCCGACTTCAAACTGCCGGGCTGAGGACGGAACGCACGGATGAAAGCCCGAATTTCCACCGCATGGCACCTGTCCCCGACGGGCTGCCGCTCGCTTGCCGACGGAGCGTGCCGATGAGCGCGTTGCGCGAGGCCATGAGCCATGCCGTCCTGGGCTGGGTCAAGCCCGAACTGGACGAAACCCTGCGCCTGGCGCGCGGTGAAATCGAGGCGTTCGTCGAGACTCCGGCCGACACCGGCCGCATGCGCTTCTGCGCGGGCTATCTGCACCAGGTCCAGGGCACCCTGCGAATGGTGGAGCTGTACGCACCGGCGATGGTGGCCGAAGAACTGGAACAACTGGCGCAGGCGCTGCAGGAAGGCACCGTCGTCGATCGCGAGGAGGCCTGCGCCACCCTGATGCGCGGCGCGGTGTTGCTGCCGGACTATCTGGAACGCCTGCAGGACGGCCATCGCGACATCCCGATCGTGTTGCTGCCGCTGCTCAACGAGATCCGCAACGCGCGTGGCGCTTCGGGCCTGAACGAAAGCATGTTGTTCCCGCCGGGAACGCAGGCCGCCGAGGCGCCGCAGCCCAGCGCCGAGGAGATCGATCACGCGCGCAGCAGCATCAGCGGGCGCAACCGCGAACTGCTCGATACGGTCGGCAGCGCGGTCAAGGAGGAACTGCTGCGGGTCAAGGATGCGCTGGACCTGCACCTGCGCACCCGCGGCGATGCAGCGGCGCTGCAGCAACAGGTGTCGGAACTGGGCAACGTCGCCGATACCCTGGGCATGATGGGACTGGGCGTGGCCCGCGACGTGGTGCAGCAGCAGCGCGATGCGCTGCGCGACGTGGCCGAAGGCCGCCGCGAGGCGGACGAGGGGACGTTGCTGGACATCGCGGGCGCGCTGCTCTACGTGGATGCGTCGCTGGACGATCAGGTCGCGCGCCTCGGCGGCCCGGCGGACGAAGGACAGCAGGACCCCAGCGCGGTCGAGTCGCAGCGCACGGTCGAAGTGCTGGCGCAGGAGGCGATCATCAATTTCGCCTCCGCGCGCGAAAAGTTCGTCGCCTTCATCGAGACCAACTGGGATCACGCCGAACTGACGGAAGTGCCGCGCCTGCTGGACGAAGTCGCCGGCGCGATGCGCATGCTCGAACTGGATCAGGCGGGCGACTACCTGTTGGGCGTGCGTCGCTACGTCAGCAATGAACTGATCGGCAGGCGCCGGGTGCCGGGCGGGCAGCAACTGGACACCCTCGCCGACGCGCTGGCCAGCCTGGAGTACTACCTGGAGGCGCTGCGCGAGCGACGCCCCAACCGCGACGACATTCTGGAAATCACCCGCAGCAGCCTGGAAAACCTGCGCTACTGGCCGTTGCCGGACGAAGCACCGGTCACCGCGCCCGCCGGGATCGTGGTGGAAGTACCGCCGGCCATCGAGCCGTCCAGTGAAATCACCGCGCCCGTGGCCGCCACCGTCGAGAAAGCGCCGGTCGCCGAGGCGCATCCATTCGATCCGGTGGGTTTCGAATTCACCGAGGAAGCGCCACCGCCGGCGAGCACCGTGCCGGTCAGCTGGGAGCCGTCCGAACGGGACGTCGAATCAGACACGGTGGGCGACGACGCCGAACTGGTGGCGGTGATGGCCGACATCGACGCCGCGGCGAGCGCCCTGACGCCGGGCGGTGATGGCCACGCGCCGCATCCGGTCGTGCATGCGCCGTCCGCGCCCCTCGCGGCGCCCCCGGCTTCCGCTCCGACGCCGCAGGCCGGTGGCTTCGAAGGTGATGCCGGCGACATCGACGACGAGATCCGGGAAGTGTTCCTGGAAGAATTCGACGAGGAAATCGTCAACCTGCGCCAATTGCTGCCGGCATGGCGGATGGTGCCGGATG
>Ga0247823_10002007_pt1 | contig 16803 bp, 12 predicted proteins | sample 13C_PalmiticAcid_2_FD_192426 | JGI IMG/M metagenome (GOLD analysis project Ga0247823, IMG submission 192426) | Soil microbial communities from agricultural site in Penn Yan, New York, United States - 13C_PalmiticAcid_Day30 | ecosystem: Environmental > Terrestrial > Soil > Agricultural land...
GACGAACGCACCGAAGTCCATGATCTTGGCGACCTTGCCTTCGTAGATGCGGCCCGGCTCGACGTCCGAGGTGATCTGCTCGATGCGGGCCTTGGCGGCCTGCGCGGCGGCGGCGTTGACCGAGGCGATGACGATGGTGCCGTCGTCCTGGATGTCGATCTGGGTGCCGGTTTCCTTGGTGATGCCCTGGATGGTGGCGCCACCCTTGCCGATCACTTCGCGGATCTTGTCCGGGTGGATCTTGATGGTCAGCAGACGCGGCGCGTAGTCGCTCAGCTCGGCGCGCGGGTTGGTGATGGCCGAGGCCATCTCGCCCAGGATGTGCAGACGGCCGGCCTTGGCCTGCTGCAGCGCCTGCTTCATGATTTCCTCGGTGATGCCTTCGATCTTGATGTCCATCTGCAGCGCGGACACGCCATCGGCGGTACCGGCCACCTTGAAGTCCATGTCGCCCAGGTGATCTTCGTCACCCAGGATGTCCGACAGCACGACGAAGTTCTCGCCTTCCTTCACCAGGCCCATCGCGATGCCCGCGACCGGCGCCTTCACCGGCACGCCGGCATCCATCAGCGCCAGCGAGCTGCCGCAGACCGAGGCCATCGACGAGGAGCCGTTGGATTCGGTGATTTCCGACACCACGCGGATGGTGTACGGGAATTCCTCGATGGTCGGCATCACCGCCAGCACGCCACGCTTGGCCAGGCGGCCGTGGCCGATTTCACGACGCTTCGGCGCGCCGAAACGGCCGCACTCGCCCACCGAGAACGGAGGGAAGTTGTAGTGGAACAGGAAGTTTTCCTTGTACTCGCCACTGACCGCATCGATGATCTGGCCATCGCGGGCGGTACCGAGGGTGGCGACCACGATCGCCTGGGTCTCGCCACGGGTGAACAGCGAGGAGCCGTGGGTGCGCGGCAGCACGCTCACCTTGGAGGCGATCGGGCGGACGGTGTCCAGCGCGCGGCCATCGATGCGAACCTTGGTGGCCAGCACGGAGTCGCGCATGGTGCGGTACTCCAGCTCGCCGAATTCCTTCGACAGCTCGGCGCCGCTCCAGCCTTCGGCCTCGACGCGGCCGGCCAGCCGCTCCACCACGTCCTTCTTGATCGCGGCGATGGCGTCGCGACGCTGCAGCTTGTCGCGGACCTGGAACGCTTCGGCCAGCTGAGTGCCGATGGCTTCCTTCAGTGCCGAGATCAGCGCGGTGTTCTTGACCGGGGCGGTCCATTCGGACGGCTTGGTGCCGGCTTCGACGGTCAGCTCGTTGATCGCGTTGATGACCTTCTGCATCTCGCGGTGGCCGAACATCACCGCGCCCAGCATCACGTCCTCGGACAGGATGGCGGCTTCGGATTCGACCATCAGCACCGCGTTGGCGGTACCGGCGACGACCAGCTCCAGCTGCGATTCCTTCAGCTCGCTGGCGGTCGGGTTGAGGATGTACTCACCGTTCTTGTAACCGACCTTGGCGGCGCCGATCGGACCCATGAACGGGGTGCCGGCGAGGGCCAGCGCGGCGGAGGCGCCGATCAGGGCCGGGATGTCACCGTCGACTTCCGGGTTCAGCGACATCACCGTGGCGATGATCTGGACTTCGTTCTTGTAGTCTTCCGGAAACAGCGGGCGAATCGGGCGATCGATCAGGCGCGAGATCAGGGTTTCCTTCTCGGTCGCGCGGCCTTCGCGCTTGAAGAAGCCACCCGGGATACGGCCGCCGGCGTAGAACTTCTCCTGGTAGTCGACCGTCAGCGGGAAGAAGTCCTGGCCTTCACGGGCGGACTTGGCGGCGACGGCGCTGACCAGCAGTACGGTGTCGTCCATCTTGACGATGACGGCGCCGCTGGCCTGGCGGGCGATTTCGCCGGTCTCCAGGGTGACGGTGTGCTTGCCGTACTGGAAGGTTTTGGTGATTTTTGCCACGTGGTTTCCTTGAATATTGCCTGTTCGGATTCTGGGCCGCCCGCGGCCCTTGCCGTCGGCGGTTGGCCGGAGTATCCGGCCGGGGTCTTGCGGGGAAGGCACATGCCGTTCAGGGGCACGCCGCGAGGTTTCCTTCCCTCAAATGCAAACCGCGGCGCATTGCTGCGCCGCGGTGGGGTATTACATCAACGACGCAGACCAAGCTTTTCGATCAGGCTCTTGTAGCGCTCGTTGTCTTTTTTCTTCAGGTAGTCGAGCAGGCTGCGGCGGCGGTTGACCAGCTGCAGCAGACCGCGACGGCTGTGGTGATCCTTCTTGTGGATCTTGAAGTGGCCGCTCAGCTGCTCGATGCGGGCGGTCAGCAGGGCGACCTGCACTTCCGGCGAACCGGTGTCGGCGGCGCCGCGCTTGTTTTCTTCAATGATCTTCTGGGTATCGATGGACATGCTGTTTTCTCTGGAGATGCGAGGCCTGCAGGAACGCCGGGAGATACCGGAGTAGACCGGAGCACCGCGTGGCTCGCCGTGAACGAAAGGAAATACCGGTGCAAAACCGGCGGCGTAGTGTAGCCGCCGAAGCCTTTTGAAACAAGGTTTTAATGTTTGGGCCGCGCCGCGGCCGGCGTGTTGAGGACCGCCCAGCTGAACAGACGCTGGGGCACCAGCACCCCCTCGCCGTCCACGCTGCCCAGGCCCAGCACCCGCCCATCGGGTCCGTACACGGCCAGCATCCCCGCCGGCTCGCCCTGCCCGCGCAGGCGCTGCCCCATGCCGAAACGGCGGACACCGTCGGCATCCAGATCGCGGCGGGGAAAGCCCGCCAGACCCGCCTCGACCGGCAGCAGAGCGGCCAGCAGGGCCTCGTCGCCCTGCCCGGCCAGCGCGTCCAGCGCCTCCAGGGTGTATATGCGCGGGGTCAGGAACGGTTCCACCCACAGACGGCGCAGTTCGGCCACGTGGGCGCCGCATCCCAGCGTCTCGCCCAGATCGCGGACCAGGCTGCGCACGTAGGTGCCGGAACCGCACTCGACCCGCAGGCGGATCCGGTCGCGCTCGGCGGCCAGCACCTCGATGGCATGGACCTCGACCTCGCGCTCCGGCGCCTCGATGGCCTCACCCCGCCGGGCCTTGGCGTACAGCGGCTCGCCGCCCTGCTTGAGCGCCGAATAGATCGGCGCGCGCTGGCGGATGTGCCCGCGCAGCGGCGCCAACGCGGCTTCCAGCCCGGCGGGGGCCAGCGCCGGCACCGGCCGCTCGCGCAGGACCGCGCCATCGGCGTCATCGCTGTCGGTGGTCACGCCCAGCACCGCGGTGGTCTCGTAGGCCTTGCGCGAACCCAGCAGCAGGCCGGCGATCTTGGTGGCCTCGCCGAAGCACAGCGGGAGCAGGCCGGTGGCGAGCGGGTCGAGGCTGCCGGTGTGGCCGCCCTTCTCCGCGCGGAACAGGCGACGCACGGCCTGCAGGGCGGCGTTGGAGCTGAGGCCCTGCGGCTTGTCCAGCAGCAGCAGCCCATCCAGCGGACGGAAGCGAATCTTCGGGGGCATCCCTCTCCGGGTTCCTTTCAGAGTCATCGGGCACGGCCAGCACCTGCATGGGCGGCCGTGGCGGCAACGATGGTCGGCGGGGCCATGCCCACCCAGTATCAACGAAAAATGGCGCCGGCGCGGTGCGCGCCGGGGCGCCGGCCGTCAGTCCTGGCCGTCGCCGGAATCGTGTTCCGGCAGGTCACGCAGCAGCTGGTCGATGCGCTCGCCGCGATCCACCGAATCGTCGTAATGGAAGTGCAGCTCCGGCACGTGGCGCAGCTTGACCCGGCGGGCCAGCTCCATGCGCAGTTCACGCGCCAGTTCGCGCAGCCCCTTGATCGCATCCGCCGAACGTTCCGGCATCAACGCGGTCACGTAGACCTGGGCATGCGCCAGGTCACGCGAGACCTCGACATCGGACACGCTCACCGACGGCAGGCCGTACTCGCGCACGGCCTCATGCACCAGCGTGCCCAGCTCGCGGCGGAGCTGTGCGGAGATGCGGTCGGTTCGGTGGAAGGATTTGGTGGGCATTGGTACGGGAATCGGGAATGGAGAGTCGGGAATCGCGGTCGTGCTGCGGGAAGAACCGGGAGGAGGGAAACCGCCCTGCGATTCCCCATTCCCGATTCCCTATTCCCGTCAGAGCGTCCGCGCCACCTCGATGCGCTCGAAGCACTCGATCTGGTCGCCCGGCTTGATGTCGTTGTAGGCCTTCACGCCGATACCGCATTCGGTGCCGTTGCGGACTTCCTCGACGTTCTCCTTGAAGCGACGCAGCGATTCCAGTTCGCCTTCGAAGATGACGGTGCTGTCGCGCAGCACGCGGATCGGCTTGTTGCGCTTGACCACACCCTCCACGACCATGCAGCCGGCGACCGCGCCGAACTTGGAACTGCGGAACACGTCGCGGACCTCGGCGGTACCGATGATCTCTTCGCGGATTTCCTTGCCCAGCAGACCCGAAGCCACCTGCTTCACCTGATCGATCACGTCATAGATGATCGAGAAGTAGCGCAGGTCGACGCCGTTGGTCTCGATGATCCGGCGCGCGGAAGCATCGGCGCGCACGTTGAAGCCGATGACCGTGGCCTTGGCGGTGACGGCGGCGTTGGCGTCCGACTCGGTGATGCCGCCGACGCCGGCGTTGATCACGTTGATGCGGATGAGTTCGTTGGACAGGCCCACCAGGGACTGCTTGAGCGCTTCCACCGAACCCTGCACGTCGGCCTTGATCACCAGGTTCAGCACCTGCTGGCCTTCGCCCTGGCCCATCTGCGCCAGGATGTCCTCCATGCGGTTGCCGGCCTGCTTGACCAGGCGCGATTCGCGGCGCTTGGCGTCGCGCTGCTGCGCCACGTCCTTGGCCAGGCGCTCGTCCTCGACCACCACGAAATCGTCGCCGGCGTCGGGCACGCCCGACAGGCCCAGCACCTGCACCGGAATCGACGGGCCCGCCGAGGCCGGCTGACCGCCGGTTTCGTCGAACAGCGCACGCACGCGGCCGTACTGGATGCCGCACACCAGGTAATCGCCCTTCTTCAGGGTGCCCTGCTGCACCAGCACCGTCGCGACCGGGCCGCGGCCCTTGTCCAGCGAGGATTCGATGACCACGCCGCTGGCGCGGCCGTCTTCCACGGCCTTCAGTTCCAGCAACTCGGCCTGCAACGAAATCGCGTCCAGCAGTTCGTCGATGCCCTGGCCGCTCTTGGCCGAGATTTCCACCATCTGGGTGTCGCCGCCGAAATCCTCGGCGACCACTTCCTCGGCCAGCAGCTCGTTCTTGACCCGCATCGGATCGGCGTCGGACTTGTCGATCTTGTTGACCGCGACAATCAGCGGCACCTTGGCCGCCTTGGCGTGCTGGATGGCTTCCTTGGTCTGCGGCATGACGCCGTCATCGGCGGCCACCACCAGCACCACGATATCGGTCAGCCTGGCGCCGCGGGCGCGCATCGCGGTGAACGCGGCGTGGCCCGGGGTATCCAGGAAGCTGATGACGCCCTTCGGCGTCTCCACATGGTAGGCGCCGATGTGCTGGGTGATGCCGCCGGCTTCGCCGGTGGCGACCTTGGTGCGGCGGATGTAGTCCAGCAGCGAGGTCTTGCCGTGATCGACGTGGCCCATGATGGTGACCACCGGCGGACGCGCCACCTTGTCGCCCTGCTGCTCCTCGGTGTGGGCCAGCAGTTCGCTTTCGGCGTCGTTGTTCTCGGCACGGATCGCCTTGTGGCCCAGTTCTTCGGTCACCAGCGCGGCGGTATCGTGATCGATGGTCTGGGTGATGGTCGCCATCACGCCCATCTTGAACATCGCCTTCACCACGTCGCCGCCCTTCAGCGCCAGCTTCTGCGCCAGATCGGCCACAGTGATGGTTTCGCCGATGGCGACTTCGCGCACGACCGGCGCGGTCGGGCGCTCGAAACCATGCGCGCCACCACCGCCGCTGCGGCTCTGCTCCATCTGCCGGCGCGGCTTGGGTTTGCCACGCGAGGTGGTGCGGCGCGCGCGCTCGGCGGCGGACAGGTGCAACTGGCCGGCGAAACGGCTGGCCGCGTCGTCGTCCTCGATGCCGCTGACCATCGCATGCGAGCCGCGGGTCTTGTGCTTGTTCGCCGCCGCGGCGGCGCCGTTGCGGTCGTCGACGCGCGGCGGATCCTTGCGGACCACCTGCTTGGGCACGTGATGCCCACCGGCACGGGCGGGACGCTCTTCACCGGAGGATTCGCCTGCATTGGCGGCGTTGGCTTCGGCCTCGGCGCGCGCGACGGCTTCGGCGGCCGCGCGGGCGGCTTCCTCTTCCTTGCGCTTGCGCTCGAGTTCATCGGCGCGACGGCGATCATCCTCGGCCAGGCGCTGCTGTTCCTGCAGGTTGCGCTGCTTGGATTCCTCCAGCTTGCGCAGGATCTCGGCACGCACGGGATCGGTTTCCGTGTGCGAGGTGGTCGCGACGGCGGGGGCCTCGGCCTCGTTCGGCTTCACGTAGGTGCGCTTCTGGCGCACTTCCACGTTCACCGTGGTCTTGCTGCGGCCGGCGGCGACGGTCACTTCCTGCACCTTGCGGCGGTTCAGGGTGATCTTCTTCGGCGCGGCCGTCTCGTCCGCCGGCTTCTCGGTCTTGCCGTGGGTACGGCGCAGGAAGCCGAGCAGCTTCATCTTCTCGGTGCTGGTCACGACCTGGTCGGGACCGCTGAACTTCATGCCGGCCTCGGCCAGCTGTTCCAGCAGTTTCTCGACCGGCGTATTGACCAGTTCAGCCAGCTTGCGGATGGTGGTTTGCTGCGACATTCGGATCCTAGTTTCTTTGTAGCGCCCCTCTGCCGTCTGCGAAGGAGCGCCCCATTTCAAGGTTGGGGATTCTAAGCCCTGCGGGTGCCAGGGCGGTGCTCATCGGTGGATCATTCGCCACGCTCCAGGCGCGCGATCTCCTCGGCACGGGCGGCCAGGATCAGCGCCGCGGCGCGTCCCTCGTCCAGCCCCTCGATGCCAAATTCCACCACTTCGTCGGCGGCCAGGTCCGACAGGTCCTCGCTGGTACGGACGCCCTGCGCGGCCAGCGCGTAGGCGGTTTCCTCATCCATGCCCTCCAGCGCCAGCAGGTCGGCGGCCGGCTGGTTCTCCTCCAGGCCCTCCTCCTCGGCCAGCGCCTCGTTCAGCAGGGCGTCGCGGGCACGGGCCCGCAGTTCCTCGACGATGTCCTCGTCGAAGCCTTCGACCGCCAGCAGTTCGCCGACCGGCACGTAGGCGATTTCCTCGACCGTGCTGAAGCCTTCGCTGACCAGGATGGCGGCGATTTCCTCGTCCACTTCCAGCTTGTCCATGAACAGCTGGCGGGCGACGGCCTGCTCGGCCTCGGACTTGGCGGCGACCTGGTCCTGGGTCATGACGTTGAGCTGCCAGCCGGTCAGGCGGCTGGCCAGGCGCACGTTCTGGCCGCCCTTGCCGATGGCCTGGGCCAGCCGATCCTCGGCCACCGCCAGATCCATCGAGTGCTTTTCCTCGTCGACGATGATCGACTGGACTTCGGCCGGCGCCATCGCATTGATGACGAAGGTGGCCGGGTTGTCGTTCCACAGCACGATGTCGACGCGTTCGCCGTTCAGCTCGTTCGACACGGCCTGCACGCGCGAACCGCGCATGCCGATGCAGGCGCCGATGGGATCGGTGCGGCTGTCGTGCGCCAGCACCGCGATCTTGGCGCGGTCGCCCGGATCACGCGCGCAGGCCTTGATCTCGACCAGGCCCTGGCCCACTTCCGGCACTTCCAGCTTGAACAGCTCGATCATGAATTCCGGCGCGGCGCGGCTGATGAACAGCTGCGGGCCGCGGGGCTCGGAACGCACGTCGTACAGGTAGCCGCGCACGCGGTCGCCGGCGCGCAGCACGTCGCGCGGGATGCCCTTGTCCTTGGGAATGAAGGCCTCGGCATTGCCGCCCAGGTCCACGTAGATGTTGCCGCGCTCGGCGCGCTTGACCACACCGGTGACCAGTTCGCCGACGCGATCCTTCCACGCATCGACCACCTGCTGGCGCTCGGCTTCGCGCACGCGCTGCACGATCACCTGCTTGGCGGCCTGCGCGGCAATGCGCCCGAAGTCCGGATTCTCGATCTGCTCCTCGATCCAGTCGCCGACCTCGACGCCTTCGGCTTCGTCGACGGCGTCCATCAGGCGGAGCTGGCGATCCGGCGATTCCATCACCACGTCGTCGGCCACGACCTCCCAGCGGCGGAAGGTCTCGTAGCTGCCGTCCTTGTGGTCGATCGACACGCGCACCGACACGTCCTGATCCAGGTAGCGCTTCTTGGCGGCGGAGGCCAACGCGGCTTCGATGGCATCGAAGATCACTTCGCGCGGCACGCCCTTCTCGTTGGCGACCGCATCCACCACCAGCAAAAGTTCCTTACTCATCATTCACTCCGCGCGCGGCTTGCGAGCCGCCGGTCTTGTTGGGTTGTTGCTTGGATTCCTGCTTCGCCGCGCCTTTCCCGGCTGCGGCTCCGCTACCGGTGCCGGCCTTGCGACCGCCACCCCTGGGTTTTTCGGGGGCCAGGCCCAGCGCCGCCCAGTCGGGGACCAGCCTGGCCTTGTCAATATTATCGGAGGCCACGGACAGCGCCGTGCCGTCGACCGTGAAAACGATCTGATCGCCCTCGATCCGGGTGATGGCGCCCTGGAAGCGGCGGCGGCCGTCCTGCGGCAGCTTCAGCACCACCTTGGCGCTCTCGCCCTGGTGGCGGGCGAACTGGGCCAGGGTGAACAGGGGACGGTCGACGCCCGGCGACGAGACTTCCAGCGTGTAGTTGCCGGAAATCGGGTCTTCCACGTCCAGCTGGGCGGAGACTTCGCGGCTGACCGCCTCGCAGTCGTCGATGTTGACCGACCGGCTGTCCCGCTCGGCGTCCTGCACATCGATGTACAGCCGCAGGGTGGCGCTGCCCGGTGCGGGCAGATACTCGATGCCCAGCAACTCGAGCCCGAGTGCCTGGACCGTCGGGGCCAGGAGTTCCGAGATTTGAGTAGCCTTGTCGCTCACGGAATGACCTTTTGCCAGGAGATTCTGGTTGCAGAAAACAACAAGGGGCCCGATGGGCCCCTTGTCCGATAACGCTGGATTTCGGTGTGAAAGCGGAAGCATGCGCTTTCACGAGCCCGAGCTTCGGACGTGGAAGTCAGGAGACTTCCTCGACCGCAAAGCTTGGTAGCGGGGGCAGGATTTGAACCTGCGACCTTCGGGTTATGAGCCCGACGAGCTGCCAGACTGCTCCACCCCGCAGCAGAAGCGGAATTATGAAGGCTCGCGCGGATTCTTGCAAGCCTTCCCATCAACAAAAACTATTGTCCGGAGAAAAAACCGTCCGGGCGACGGCGCGTCCACAGGCCTCAGCCCGCGAACGCCTGCTGGCACCACGACATGATCGGGTTCCAGAAAATGCCCAGCACCAGCAGAGCCAGCGCGTTGACGCCGAACACGACCGGAACCACGCGGTCCTGGCGTGCCGGCTGACGCTCGCCCACCGGCTCGTCGAAGTACATGACCTTGATGACGCGCAGGTAGTAGAAGGCGCCGATCACCGCGCAGACCACGCCCAGGATGGCCAGCCAGGTGAAACCGCCCTTCAGCGCGGCGCCCAGCACCACCAGCTTGGCCCAGAAGCCCAGGAACGGCGGCACGCCGGCCAGCGAGGCCATCACGCACAGCACCAGTCCGGCCTGCCACGGGTTGCGGGCGTTCAGGCCCTTGAAGTCGTCGATCTTGTCCGCCTCGAAGCCCTGCCGCGACAGCACCACGATCGCGCCGAAGGCGGCGGCCGACATCAATGCGTAGCTGATGGCGTAGAACAGCGCCGCCGAGTAGCCGGTCGCCCCGCCGCCGGCGAAACCGACCAGCAGGAAGCCCACGTGCGACACCGTCGAATACGCCAGCATGCGCTTGAGGTTGGTCTGGGCGATGGCGATCAGATTGCCGATCACCAGCGACGCCGCGGCCAGCCCCGCCAGCAGCCACTGCCATTGTTCGGTGACCGGGCCGACGCCGGTTTCCAGCAGCCGGTAGGCCATGCCGAACGCGGCCAGCTTGGGGCCGGAGCTGATGAACAGCGTGATCGGGGTCGGCGCGCCCTGATAGACGTCCGGCAGCCACATGTGGAACGGCGCGGCGCCCAGCTTGAAGGCCACGCCGGCCACCATGAACACGACGCCGGTCAGCAGCAGCGTGCGGTCGGACGCCGTGGCGATGGCCGCGTGGATACCGTCCAGGTGCAGCGTGCCGGTGGCGCCGTAGATCAGCGACATGCCATACAGCAGCAGGCCCGAGGCCAGCGAACCCAGCACGATGTACTTCATCGCCGCTTCCGCGGACAGACCGTCCTCCCGGTTCAGCGCGACCAGCGCGTAGGAGCACAGCGCCAGCAGTTCCAGGCCCAGGTAGACCATCACCAGGCTGCCGGCGGAGACCATCATCATCATGCCGGCGGTCGCCAGCATCACCAGCACCGGCACTTCGCCCGGATAGAGCTTGCGCTCGCGCAGGTATGGCCAGGCGTAGATCAGCGACAGGCCGCTGACCAGCAGGATCGCCAGCTTGGTGACATTGGCCATGACGTCGCGGACGAACATCCCGTTGAACACGGTTCCGCTGCCGCCGACGTCGGCGAGGATCATGAAGAACGATGCCGCCAGCGTGGCGAGGGCCAGCAGGTGGGTGATGATCCGCTGACGGTCGCTGAGGAACAGGTCCAGCATCAGCAGCGCGAACGCGCCGGCGATCAGCACGACTTCCGGCAACAGCGGCAGCAGGTCGGCGGCGGTGGGGAGCATCGACGTGGTCATCATTCTTCCTTACAGCTTGCTGTTGGCGAGCTGCATCGCCAGGTTCGCAATCGACGGTTCCATCAGGTCGACGAGCGGCTTGGGATACACGCCCAGCACCAGCACGCCGATGGCGAACACGCCCAGCACCAGCGTTTCGCGCCCGTTGATGTCCTTGAGCTCGGCCACGTGCGAGTTGGCCACTTCGCCGTACATCACCCGCTTGATCAGCCACAGGGTGTAGGCGGCGCCGATGATCAGGGTCAGCGCGGCGACCAGCGCGATCAGCGGATGCTTCTGGAAGCTGGCGACGATGACCATGAACTCGCCGACGAAACCGCTGGTGCCCGGCAGGCCCGAGTTGGCCATGCCGAACAGCACGAAGAACACCGCGAACCAGGGCATCACGTTGGCGACGCCGCCGTAGTCCTTGATCATGCGGGTATGCATGCGGTCGTACAGGACGCCGACGCAGGAGAACATCGCGCCGGAAACGAAGCCGTGCGAAATCATCTGCACCATCGCACCCTGCAGGCCCAGGCGGGCGCCGTCCAGGTTGCCGTAATCACGGACCAGGCCGAAGGCGATGAAGATGCCCAGGGTGACGAAGCCCATGTGCGAGACCGACGAATACGCGATCAGCTTCTTCATGTCGTCCTGCACCAGCGCCACCAGGCCGACGTAGACCACGCCGATCAGCGACAGCAGGATCACCAGCCAAGCCCACTCGAAGCCCGCATCCGGCACGATCGGCAGGGTGAAGCGCAGGAAGCCGTAGCCGCCGATCTTCAGCATGATCGCCGCCAGGATCACCGAACCGGCGGTCGGCGCCTCCACGTGCGCGTCCGGCAACCAGGTATGCACCGGGAACATCGGCACCTTGACCGCGAAGGCGATCAGGAAGGCGAAGAACAACCAGGTCTGCTCCTTGGCGCTGAGCGGCAACGTGTACAGGTCCGCCAGCTGGAAGCTGCCGCTCTTCAGGTACAGGTAGATCAGGCCGACCAGCATGAACACCGACCCGAGGAAGGTGTACAGGAAGAACTTGATCGACGCGTAGATGCGGCGCGGGCCACCCCACACGCCGATGATCAGGAACATCGGGATCAGCATGCCTTCGAAGAAGACATAGAACAGGATGGCGTCGAGCGCGCAGAACACGCCGATCATCAGGCCTTCCAGGAACAGGAACGCCGCCACGTACTGGCTGACCCGCTTCTCGACCGCCGACCAGGCGCCGATCAGCGCCAGCACGGTGGTCAGCGTGGTCAGCACGATCAACGCGACCGAAATGCCGTCGGCGCCCAGTGCGTACCAGATGTTGAAGGCCGGCACCCAGGCGCGCTTCTCGGCGAACTGCATGCCGGGGTTGGCGAAGTCGAAGCCGGTCAGCAGCGGCAGGCTCGCCAGGAAGGTCAGCAGCGCCACGCCCAGCGCCACCCAGCGGGCGGCACTGGCGCGACGATTGCCCAGGGCGAGGACCAGCGCGCCGCCGAGAATCGGCAGCCAGATCAGAATGCTAAGCAAAGGCCAGTTCGACACGAGTGGTATCCGTTAATTCAGCGCCAGGGCGGTCATTGCCAGAACCGGATGAGCACGGCCAGCAAGGCAATCAGGCCGAGGATCATCGCGAAGGCGTAGTGGTAGAGGAAACCCGACTGGGTACGGCGCAACAGGTTGGCGGCAAGGTCCACGATGCGGGCGCTGCCGTTCACGGCCACGCCGTCGATCAGATGGGTGTCGATGGCGCGCGAAGCCTTGCCCAGCTTCAGGCTGCCACCGGCCAGGCCGCCGATCCACAGATCGTCCATGCCGTACTTGTTTTCCAGGATGCGGACCGGCAGCGCGAACATCCGGCGCAGCTTGCCCGGCAGTTCCGGCTTGAACAGATACAGGAAGGTCGCCAGGACGAAGCCGGCCACGGTCAGCAGGAACGGCGGCGCCTGCATGCCGTGCAGGGCGAACTCGAACGGACCGTGGAAGGTTTCCTTCAGCTGTCCCACCGTGTCCGAAGCCGGATTGATGAAATCGATCGCGCCCAGGAAGAACGGCAGCTGCTCGTGATGGCCGCTCCAGTCGGTGCCGAACAGCATCGGCCCGATGGTGAAGTAACCGATCAGGATCGACGGGATCGCCAGCAGGATCAGCGGAACGGTCACCACCCACGGCGATTCGTGCGGCTCGTGCGCGCCGTGATGGCCGTGGTCGTCGCCATGATGATCGTCGTGGTGCGCGTCGTCGTGATGCGCGTCATGACCGTGATCGGCATGGGCATCGCGGAAGCGCTCCTTGCCGTGGAAGGTCAGGTACAGCAGGCGGAAGCTGTAGAAGCTGGTGACGAACACGCCCAGCAGCACCGCCCAGTAACCGTAGGTGGCGACCCATTCGCTGGGACCGTTGATGCCCTGCGCCATCGTGCCCAGTTCGGCCACCTTGTGGGCGAACTCGCCGGCCTGCTCCTGGTGGTGCTTGGCCGCCTCGATGATGGTGTCCTTGGAATAGAAACCGGACAGGAACGGCGTGCCCACCAGTGCCAGCGTACCGATCAGGCTGGTGATCCAGGTGATCGGCATGTACTTGCGCAGGCCGCCCATCTTGCGCATGTCCTGCTCGTGGTGCATGCCGATGATGACCGAGCCGGCCGCCAGGAACAGCAGCGCCTTGAAGAACGCATGGGTCATCAGGTGGAACACCGCCGCCGAGTAGGCCGACACGCCCAGCGCAACCGTCATGTAGCCCAACTGCGAGAGCGTGGAGTACGCGACCACGCGCTTGATGTCGTTCTGCACGATGCCAATCAGACCGGTGAAGAACGCGGTGGTGGCGCCGATGAACAGCACGAAATCCAGCGCGGTCTGCGACAGCTCGAACAGCGGCGACATGCGCGCGACCATGAAGATGCCGGCGGTGACCATCGTCGCGGCGTGGATCAGCGCCGAGATCGGGGTCGGGCCTTCCATCGAGTCCGGCAGCCAGACATGCAGCGGCACCTGGGCCGACTTGCCCATCGCGCCGATGAACAGGCAGATGCAGATGAGGGTGGCCATCGACCAGATCAGCGGCTGGTCCAGCACCTGCCAGGTCTGGCCGAACATCGTGATGGCACCGGACCACACCGGAATCGCCTTGCCCGCCAGCATCGGCGCGTTGGCGAACACGGTGGCGTAGTCCAGCGTGCCGAACATGAACAGCACCGCGGCGATGCCCAGCAGGAAGCCGAAGTCGCCCACGCGGTTGACCAGGAAGGCCTTGAGGTTGGCGAAGATGGCCGAGGGCCGCTTGAACCAGAAGCCGATCAGCAGGTAGGACACCAGGCCCACCGCTTCCCAGCCGAAGAACAGCTGCAGGAAGTTGTTGCTCATCACCAGCATCAGCATGCTGAAGGTGAACAGCGAGATGTAGCTGAAGAAGCGCTGGTAACCCGGATCCTCGGCCATGTAGCCGATGGTGTAGATGTGCACCAGCAGCGAGACGAAGGTGACGACCACCATCATCATCGCGGTCAGCTTGTCGATCATGAAGCCGACGTGCGCGCTGTAGTTGCCCACCTCGAAGAAGGTGTAGACGTTCTGGTTGAACGGCGAGGCGCCCTGCCCGACCAGCTGGTACAGCACCCAGCCCGACAGCGCGCAGCTGACCGCCACGCCCAGGATGGTGACCACGTGCGAACCCGCGCGGCCGACCTGCCGGCCGAACAGGCCGGCGATGATGCTGCCCAGCAGCGGCGCCAGCACGATGGCCAGCAGCACGTTCTTGGAAATTGCGACTTCCAGACCTGTCATGGGTGCATCAGCCTTTGAGCGTGTCGACTTCGGCGACGTTGATCGTGCGCCGGGTGCGGAACAGGGTGACCAGGATGGCCAGGCCGATGGCGGCCTCGGCGGCGGCCACGGTCAGGATGAAGAACACGAAGATCTGGCCGGCGGCATCGCCCAGCTCACGCGAGAAGGCAACGAAATTGATGTTCACCGACAGCAGCATCAGCTCGATGGACATCAGCAGCACGATGACGTTCTTGCGGTTCAGGAAGATGCCGGCCAGGCTGATGCAGAACAGCACCGCGCCCAGCGCCAGCAGGTGACCCAGGGTAATCATGCCTTGCCCTCCCCTTCGGCAGCTTCATCGGTGGACGCGCGGACCGGCTTCTCGACCGCCATCTTGACCATGCGGATGCGATCGCCGGCCTTGACCCGCGACTGCTCGGACGGATCCTGGTGCTTGGCGCCCGCGCGGCGGCGCAGCGTCAGCATCACCGCGGCGACCACGGCCACGGTCAGGATCACGGCGGCGAACTCGAACGGCAGCAGGAACTCGGTGAACAGGCTGCGCGCCAGCCAGGCCGTGTTCGACACGTCGGCCGCGGCCGCGGCGGCATTGTCCGGGAACGCGGCGGCGGTGCGCGCCTTGACCCCGATCAGGGTCAGCATCTGCACCAGCATGGCGACCGCGACCACCACGCCGACCGGGAGGAACTTCACCCAGCCCTCGCGCATCTTGGCGACGTCGATGTCCAGCATCATCACCACGAACAGGAACAGCACCATCACCGCGCCCACGTAGACGAGGATCAACGCCACGCCGAGGAATTCGGCTCCGACCAGCAGCCAGATGCAGGCTACCGAGAAGAAGGTCAGGATGAGGCACAGCACGGCGTGCACGGGGTTGCGCACGCTGATCACCGCGCCCGCGGCGACCGCCGCCATGGCGGCGAAGATCCAGAAAGCGATATTTACCCAATCCATCTCATGGACCTCAGCGGAATGCGGCGTCGGCGGCGCGACGCTCGGCGATCTCGGCTTCCAGCCGATCGCCCAGCGCCAGCAGCTGCGGCTTGGTGACGATGTTCTGGCCGCGCTTGTCGAAGTGGTACTCCAGCACGTGCGTTTCGACGATCGAGTCCACCGGGCAGCTTTCCTCGCAGAAGCCGCAGTAGATGCACTTGAACAGATCGATGTCGTAGCGGGTGGTGCGGCGGGTGCCGTCCTCGCGCGGAGCCGAGTCGATGGTGATGGCCAGCGCCGGGCAGACCGCCTCGCACAGCTTGCAGGCGATGCAGCGCTCTTCCCCGTTGGGATAGCGGCGCAGCGCGTGCAGGCCACGGAAACGCGGCGACTGCGGGAACTTCTCCATCGGATACATCACGGTGTACTTGGGCTTGAACGCGTACTTCAGCGTCAGCCACAGTCCACCCAGCAGCTCGAGCAGCATCAGGCTCTTGAAGTAATGGATGACCTTGTTCATTGCGTCAGACACCCTTCTCGAACACACCAAAGAACACCATCACCGCCGTCACCGCGATCCACGCGATGGTCAGCGGGATGAACACCTTCCAGCCCAGGCGCATGATCTGGTCGTAGCGGTAGCGCGGGAAGCTCGCACGGAACCAGATGTAGGCGCTGGCGAAGAACAGGACCTTCAGCAGCAGCCACGGCCAGCCGCCGGTCCAGATCCAGTTGACCCAGGGCGACACGTCGGCGGTGATCCAGCCCTGCAGCGGACTCAGCCAGCCGCCCAGGAAGAACAGCGCCACCAGGAAGCTGACCAGGATCATGTTGGCGTATTCGGCCAGGAAGAACAGCGCGAACGCCGCGCCCGAGTACTCCACCATGTGGCCGGCGACGATTTCCGATTCGCCTTCCACCACGTCGAACGGCGAGCGGTTGGTTTCGGCCACGCCGGACACCCAGTACACGATGAACAGCGGGAACAGCGGCAGCCAGAACCACTCGAAGAAACCGTTGTTGCCGGCCTGCGCCATCACGATGTCGCTCAGGTTCAGGCTGCCGGCGGCGATCAACACGCCGACCAGGGCGAAGCCCATCGCGATTTCGTAGCTGACCACCTGCGCGGCCGAGCGCATCGCGCCCAGGAACGCGTACTTCGAGTTGGACGCCCAGCCCGCGATGATGATGCCGTACACACCCAGCGAGGTCATCGCCAGCAGGTACAGCAGGCCCGCGTTGGCGTTGGACAGCACCAGCTTGGCGTCGAACGGCACCACCGCCCAGGCGGCGAACGCCGGCGCCAGCGTGATCAGCGGGGCGATGA
>Ga0247823_10002008_pt1 | contig 16803 bp, 5 predicted proteins | sample 13C_PalmiticAcid_2_FD_192426 | JGI IMG/M metagenome (GOLD analysis project Ga0247823, IMG submission 192426) | Soil microbial communities from agricultural site in Penn Yan, New York, United States - 13C_PalmiticAcid_Day30 | ecosystem: Environmental > Terrestrial > Soil > Agricultural land...
GCTCACGCTGCTGGCCGATCCCGGCGTGACTCGGGAGCTGCGCTCGATTCCCGGCGTGGCCCAGGTGACGGTCGTCGGCGGCATCGCTCGCGAGATCGCCGTGAAGCTCGATGCCGATGCGTTGCGCGCCAACGGCGTGAGCGTCTCGCAGGTCGTCGGCGCACTGCAGGCGCAGAACCTGGCCGCGCCGGTCGGTCGCGTCAACGCCGAGTTCGAGGAGCAGACCATCCGCCTGCAGGGCCGCATCGAGACCGTCGAGGAATTCCGCCAGCTCGTCGTCGTCGCCCGCGGCGGACAGCTCATCCGGCTCGACGACGTCGCCGACGTCGCCGACACCGCCGCGGAGGCGCGCTCGCTCGGACTCTACAACGGCATCGACGCGGTCGGCATCGAGGTGACCAAGGCCAAGGGCGCCAGCACCGCGACCGTGGCCGACGAGATCAAGGAGGCGATCACCGCCATCCAGAAGCGCCTGCCCGAGGGCGCGAAGCTCTCGCTCGTCAAGGATGCGGGCGCGCGCGTCGAGGCGTCGGTCGCGAACGTGCAGGAGGCGCTCGTCGAGGGAGCTCTGCTGACCGTGTTCGTCGTGTTCCTGTTCCTCAATTCGTGGCGCTCGACGGTGATCACCGGACTTGCGCTGCCGGTCTCCACGATCGCCGCGTTCATCGCCGTGCAGGCGTTCGGCTTCACGCTGAACACGATGTCGCTGCTCGGACTCTCGCTCGCGATCGGCATCCTCATCGACGACGCGATCGTCGTGCGCGAGAACATCGTGCGGCACATCGAGCTCGGGCTCGACCACGTCACCGCCTCGCACAAGGGGACGAGCGAGATCGGCCTGGCCGTCGCGGCGACGACGTTCTCGATCATCGCGGTCTTCGTGCCGATCGCGTTCATGGATGGAATCGCCGGACAGTGGTTCAAACCGTTCGCGCTGACGATCGCGTGCGCGGTGCTCGTGTCGCTGTTCGTCTCGTTCTCGCTCGACCCGATGCTCTCGGCGTACTGGCCCGATCCTGAGATCGAGGCGGGACAGCACCGCAATCCGATCGCGCGCGCGCTCGAGCGCTTCAACAACTGGTTCGACCGTCAGGCCGATCGCTACCGCGGCGTCATCGCGTGGGCGCTGGATCATCGCTGGGTGATGATCGGCCTGGCCATGGCATCGTTCGTCGGCGCCATCACGCTGCAGGTGCTCTTCGGAGGTGCGGGATTCTCGCCGGTCTCCGATCGCTCGGAGCTGACGATCAACTTCGAGACGCCTCCGGGCTCGAGCCTCGCGTACTCGCGGCTGAAGGCCGAGGAGATCGGGTCGATGATCCGTGCGCACAAGGAGGTCGCCTACACCTACACCTCGATCGGCACGGCCAGCGGCTCCGGCGCCGTCGACCTCGGGACGATCTACGTTCGCCTGATTCCGAAGAAGGATCGCGCGCGCTCGCAGGACGAGCTGACGGCCATCATCCGGCGGGAGATCCGCACCGTCGGCGGCGCCCTGGCGTCGGTCGGCAGCGGCGGCTTCGGCGGCAACCAGAAGCAGATCTCGATCGAGGTGCGCGGTGACGACGAGGCGGAGATGAACACCGCGGCCGAAGCGATCGCGGCGTCGCTTGCGAAGGCGCCGGGCGCCGTCGACATCGGACTGTCCACGCGCGGACAGAAGCCCGAGATCGAGGTGGAGCTCAACCGCAGCCTGATCGGCACGATGGGTCTTACGGTCGGCCAGGTTGCGCAGTCGCTGCGCCCCGCGTTCGCGGGACTCGACGTCGGCGACTGGGTCGATCCGACCGGCCGCACGCGCGACGTCGTCGTGCGGCTCGAGGCCGAGGCGCGCGAGAACGTCGGCGACCTCTCGAACCTGCCGCTTGTCGTCGCGCCGGGCTCCGGCGGTGGCCCGCCCGGAGCACCCGCACCCGCCGCGACGAGCATCGTTCCGCTCGGACAGATCGCGACGGTACGTCAGACGGTCGGTCCCGCGTCGATCGATCACCTCGATCGCGACCGCGTGATCACCGTCGGCGCCAACGTCGAGGGTCGCTCGCTCACCGAGGTCTCGCAGGACGTCAACCGCGGCATCGCGGCGCTGGATCTGCCGCCGGGCGTGCAGATCACGCAGGGTGGCGAGGTCAAGAGCCAGGCCGAGGTCTTCACGAGCATCCTCGCCTCGCTCGGTCTTGCAGTGCTTCTGATGTACCTGATCCTGGTGGTGCAGTTCGGATCGTTCCTCGATCCGCTGGCGATCATGCTCTCGCTGCCGCTGTCGCTCATCGGCGTCGTGCTTGCTCTGCTGGCGACCGGCGACACGCTGAACATCATGAGCATGATCGGCGTGATCCTGCTGTTCGGCATCGTCGCCAAGAACGCGATCCTGCTGATCGACTTCGCCAAGAACGCGCGCAGGGAGCAAGGGCTGCCGCTGCGCGAGGCGCTGATCGAGGCCGGCCGCGTGCGCCTGCGCCCGATCATGATGACCACGCTCGCGCTGATCGCCGGCATGATCCCCGTCGCGATCGGCGCCGGCGAGGGCGCCGACTTCCGCGCTCCGCTGGGCCGAGCCGTGATCGGCGGCACCATCACCTCGACGATCCTCACGCTCGTCGTGATCCCGACCGTCTACGAGATCTTCGACGAGTGGAGGGAGTGGTTCGGAAGGAAGCTTCGGCGCAGGGGCGATGAGCCGGGTCCGGCGGGTGAGCCCGCGGTCGCCAGGGACGACCGGTAATCCAGCCGGCATCGAGGGCCGTATCTTCGGCACCCCCTGCCTTCCGAACGATCAACCAGACATGTCCGAAGCACTCACGAACACTTCGCTCGGCGCTGCCGGTGCGGATGGCCAGGAGACGCTCGCCGCAACGGTCGAGCGTCTGTGGCATCTGCGCCAGAGCGAACCGCGGCTACTGCTCGACGCCGCGGCCGGGCTGAACGAGCGCGCCCGCCGCGACGGCGATGAGGCGATCGTCGACGTCATCGAGCTGGCGGTCGCATTGTGCGGACCGGGCGTGCACGACGACGAGATCACGATCATCGGCGACCGCGTCATCGCGCGCCTCGAGGAGCTCGGTGCACGACGCTGGCGCATCCTCGCGATGAACGGCCTCGCGTCGTACCGCGAGCGACGCGGCGAGTACGGCGAATCGAAGCGGCTCTACGAGGCGTCGCTGGCCGGGGCCCGTGAGACGGGCGAGACGTTTCTCGAGATGAAGACGCTTCTCGGCCTCGGCAACACGTTGCTGTCGATGGGTGATCTCGCGGGCGCCATCGAGTCGCATCGCCGGGCGGAGGCGCTCGCGATCGAGCTCGGTGACAACGCCGGCGCCGCCTCGGCGAGCAGCAACATCGGCAACGTCCACGCCCAGACGGGGGATTACCCGAGGGCGCTCGAATGCTACCGCCGAAGTTACGACGTGGCCGAATCGATCGGGAACACCGGCATCATGCTTCGGTGCCTCGGGAACATGGGGATCATTTACGGGCACCTCGAGCAGTTCGAGGAGGCGCGCGTGACCCAGTCGCGCGTGCTCGACCTGGCGCGCTCGTCCGGCAGCAGCGATCTGATCGCCTCGGCCCTGATGAATCTCGGCACGGCGGAGATGCGGCTGCGGCGCTACGACACGGCGCTGGAGCATTACAGCGAGTCGGGACGGCTCGCCGAATCGCTCGGCAACATCGCGAGTCTCGCTCTCACCGAAGGGAACGTCGGTGTGGCGCTCCGCGAGCTCGGCCGGTTCGACGAGTCGATCGAGCGCATCCGGCGCATGCTCGCGCTGGCCGAGGAGATCGGCAAGCCGCCGCTGCTCGAGAAGGCGCACGGCTACCTCGCCGAGACTTACGAGCGCTCCGGCGACTTCCGCGGCGCGCTCGAGCACCTGCGTGAGATGCACCGCATCGGCAACGAGTGGCGTAGCGCCGAGACCCGGCGACAGGTCACCGAGATCGAGACCTCCCGGCAGGTCGAGCTCGCGAGGAAGGAGGCGGAGATTGAGCGACTGCGTCACGTCGAGCTCGCCGAAGCACACGCGTCGCTGCAGTCGGCGCACGAGGAGTTGAAGCGCGCGCAGGCGCAGCTGGTTCACGCCGAGAAGATGGCATCGCTCGGACAGCTCACCGCCGGCATCGCTCACGAGATCAACAACCCCGTCAACTTCATCCGCTCGAGCGTCGGCCCGCTGCGCCGCGACGTTCGGCAGGTGCTCGGTTCGGAGCTCGACGACGTCGAGCGCGAGGAGATCGCCGCCGAAGTCGAGAGCCTGCTGCGCGGCATCGAGGAGGGCGCCGAGCGTACCGCGGCGATCGTCAGGGGTCTGCGCACGTTCAGCCGCCTCGACGAGGATGACCTGAAGCCCACCGACCTCGCAAAGGGGATCTCGTCGACGCTCGCACTGCTGGCGCCGCGTCTGACGCAGGTCTCCGTGACGACGAGTCTCGACGGACTGCCACCGGTCGAGTGCCGTCCGGGGCAGATCAATCAGGCGTTCATGAATATTCTCTCGAACGCGATCGACGCCTGCGACGGCGACGGCTCGATCTCGATCGAGGGAACGTCGGACGGCGGGCAGATATCGATCGTCATCGCCGACACCGGTCGCGGCATGACCCGCGAGCAGATCGCGAAGATCTTCGAGCCGTTCTACACGACAAAGGACGTGGGCGCGGGAACGGGGCTCGGCCTGGCGATCACGCACACCATCGTCGAGCAGCACGGCGGAACGATCACCGTCGAAAGCGAGCCCGGCTCCGGCAGTCGGTTCACAGTGACGCTACCGGTACGCGCTCGATCATGAGCGCGTGAGCGATCGGCACCACTGCCGTCGTCTGTCCACATCACGATTGTGATAAAGCGTTTCACCGCCGCATCATTTTCGGATCCTAGCTTAGATCCGTCGTCGCGCCCAGCGTGGCGATCGCGAAAGCCTGCCCCCACCGTCGCGTCAACAACCGCAACCTGAAGCGCCTCGAACGCCATTGGTCCAGATGGCCGGCGCCTGTCGTGTCGATTCTGCGGAAACTGTACCCCCCCGCGCCTGGAGCCCTACCCAGGTTCAGATCGACGCCGCAGTGCAGTGGTATGCGCTCGACGCGCGCCGTCGTACGGGCCGCTGTTACCCGTGCCTCGACGCGCAGGCGGACAGACTTTCGTTCTGCTGGTCCCCCGACCGCGGCCCCGAGCCTCCCCCGTTCGAGCCCGCGTCCGCGTCGAAGCCGGCGCGCCAGTACGCAGCGGAGGCAGTGCCCACATCCCCGGGCACTGCCTCTTTGCGTTTTCGGCGGCAACGCGCCGGTCTTGCACGTCATCGGAACCAGATGAGATCGCATGCGGATCCTGCCCTGACGAGACAAGCACTGGCTGCAAGACCCGTCAGGTCCGTCTCCGAGCGGCGCTCTCCCGGGGCGATGAATGTCGAGAGCACGATCTGTCCGAGGACGTCTGCAATCGTCGATCTCATCCCGTCATGATGGAGACCGAATCGAGCGGTCAGCGTTCGATCCTCGAGGACGAAGCTCGCTTCGATCGCTGACTCTCCCATTCCATGCAGAGGGATTGCGGAAACGTCTCGCCGACGGTGCACACGATGCGTACGCTCGTCGACCACCCAGCAACTGCCGTCCCGGCACACGAGGTCCTCAGCGAACTGCATTGAGTCGTTGTCGAATGCATCGTCGACAATGTCCATAGACCGGGTCACGCGCAGGACGTGGCGTTGAGTTGCGATCAGAGCCTCCGTGTCATCGGGCAGGGCAATGCGTTGCGTTATTGAAGATGGATACCGCTCACTGTCGATGTCGGCCACTTCCCAGGACAGCCCATCATCGGTCGTCCGATAGACGCGCTCGTCGGACGCAGCGAAGACGGTGCCCGTTTCGGATGCAGCGATCGCTCGCCAGTGCGCATCGGGTGCGGGTAGTTCCTGCCAAGACAGCCCACCATCGAAGTTTCGCTTGATCCCGGCATCCTCCGGTCCGCAGATCCAAATGGCGCGACCGACCGCAGCCACACCCCACCAATACAGGGGGTTGCCGTGCGTATTGACTCCCGGCACCTCGATCGCTGCCCACGATTGGCCGGAACCGTCAGACGGGTACACGAACCCCTCGCCAGTCAATGCGACTCGACCTGTCCCCGAGCTGGTCGCATCGCGCATGAGTGCGACTCCCCGACCCGACCCCGAATCGTGGAATACCGTTGCCCAGGTGATCCCACCGTCGACCGTCCGATAGACCACCAAGGAAGCGGCCTCCCGAGGAGGCTTGGATCAACAAGCCGAAGGAGCCTGAGGCTCAGGAGCGCGGCAGCAGTGAAGAGCCATCGCCTGCGGAAAACCCGCAGCGGCCCGAAGGAAGCCATGGCGGAGGGTTATCCATGGGGCATGGCGATCAGCCGAGTAGTGCGAGCGACAGCGGTGGCAGTGCGCTACCGGTAGCAGCGTATTTATTCCTCGCCGAGTGTCTCAAAGTCATTGGCAGCTCGTTTCCTGTGATCAGGGACCATCCACGTGGAAAAGCGCCGACCGCGTGTCATGGCGCTCCGACACGACGCACACGTAGACGCCGCGCTCGAGATCTCTGACGACATGTTGCTGATCACCGTCAGGCAACGCTCTCATGCGCAGCCGACCTAACATGTCGTAGATCGACACGCACGCATGCTCTCGGTGCCTGATCGTCGTCTCGCCTCGCGTCGAGCGGATGACGACTGCATCGTCGTGCAGATCTCGCTGCTCGACGACGCCGCTTCCGCCGTCGACACGCGCCATGATCAGTGCATCGTTCATTCCGATTGCGAGCCGTCTCTCGGAGCTCGAGGTCGCAAGCGACAGAATGAGGCCGCCAAGCTCAAGAACACGGTTGACCGGGTGGTCTGGCATCCAACCATATACAGCACTGTCGCCGCCGCCGAAGAAATAGAACCCGTCAACGTGACCTGCAAGAGCATAGATCGGCTGCGAGCCCGCGAAGACGACCGTGTCGCGAAGCGGATTCGACGTTATCAATCGAACGCTGCCATCGAGAGACGCCGACAACCAGCCGCGATCGCCGAACGGGACGAGAGCAGTGATCTGGTCACCGTGCACCTGCAACGATGCGAGCTCGAGCGCCGACGGCACTTCAATGAGCCGTACCATGCCCGTCATGTCGCCGATCAAAAGACGATCGGACGCCGGAGCGAAACTCGTGACGTATCCATGGCCGACGACGTCGATATCCGTGCGATCGGTGAGATCGGCGGTGTGCAACCAGCCGACGACATTCACACCGCCGAATGCGAGCAGCGCATCGTCGTGCGAGAAGCTCACTGACATCGCAATTGCATCGACCTGTGCCGAGCGTGCCGTTGCGACACCTGGATCGAACACGCGTATAAATCCATCGCTTCCTGCCGTCGCAATCCGCTCCGACGCGTTGGCGTGCTCGATGTCGAGCTCCGAGCCCGACCCCGCAGCGTACCCGACGCCAAAGCGGCCGGTGGCGGAGGCAAATTCCGTCAACTGATTCCAACCGTTTACGACGACCGCCGCGCCGTCGCTGCTGAAGCTCGACGCTCCTACTGGCGCCATGAGTTCAATGATGCTTTCGGGCGTGACCGCCGCCGGCCTCCAACGCAACAATTGTCCGTCCCGTCCGGCGGAAACGAAACCGTCGTCAATGATCGCGATGGCGTAGACGTCGATAACGTGGCCCTCGCGAACGGCGGCGAGCGCACCGGATTGCGCGTCGACGATGAGCACCGTTCCATAGCTCGTGCCGACGAGGCAGCGCGACTCCTGAAGGGTCGATGCGATGCTGGTCAGCGGACCGGTTGGTCTCTCCCATACGTCAGGACCCGCAACGCGGCGCAGCGTGCCATCCTGGAGTGACAATCGCATCAGGCTGCCGCTGACGAGACCCGCGAAGACTTCGCGCGGATCGGTGGCGGCGATCGCTGTGACGCCGGCATCGCACGAATGGCGTTCGATCAACGACCCTGTGAGGGTGTTCCATAACGAGAGTGTGCCATCGGTCGCACCGGTAATCGCAGTGTCGCCGGTGCTCGTGATCGCAACCACGCGCGGATCGTCGATTGCAACGGGTGGCAACCTCGGTTGACGTGCGTCGACATCCCACACCCACAGTCGACCGCCATCTTCAACCGCCGCGACCGTCGTTCCGTTGGCGGAGATCGCAATCGAGATGATGCCTCCGACAGGACCGTCCAATGCAAGCGCGGTCTCGCCGTTCGAAGTGAGACCGACGACCTGATCGTCGGCGGCTCTGTCGAGGCCGACGAACACCAGATCGCGCAGCTCGCTGTGTGCGAGGCAGAGCGCAGGTGTATCGAACGAGCGCGACCAGTTCAACCTGTTGTTGGGGAGGCTCCACCCCTTTACGGTGCCATCGCTTCCGCAGGAATAGAGCGCGTCGCGCGCACGGCTCCATGCAATGCCGTTGATTTCGGTCGACGCGTGACTGCCCTTGGTCCATTGCACGGCGATCTGTTGCGCGACGGCATCGTCGATGCAGAATGAGAGCGCGAATACGAGCGGCGCGATGATTCTATGCATAAGTCCGCCGTGGTCGTGATTTCCTACGTTGCTGGCCGGTGCGTCGTCGAAGGCGCATGGTCCGGAACATCATCGATACGATTGGACCGGATCGGTAAATGCCGACCCGGCCCTCGCTACGGCACCCGCGCAGACTATCGCGAGACCACGAATGACTGGCTGGTGACTCCGTTGTCGATCGCGATTCTGCAAACGTACGCACCTTTGGTGAGTGAATCCGGAGCACATCATCGCACGGATCGTTTGCTCGGTTTCGCGCTCACTTTCGTGCTCATGCAAGATCTGCATGCTGTGGTCGCGGAGACCTGAGACTCTCGACAAGTGGATCCTAGGCCGACGATCGATGCATCCGTCAAGCGACGCATTCTCGTCCAGATCGATCGAAACGTGCCGGACTTCGGCGAAGGGTGCGGCGATGGACTCGCACAGGTCTCGCGCAATCGAAGCCACTGCCTACGTGGGCGAAGATCGAAGGGAGTCGGATTGGCGTCAACTGAGCGCTCGCCGCCTCAGAAAGGACGGCGCACGACGGCCACTGGAGATGGTGTTCCGGTAGATGGAGACGGCAGATGTGCGCAGCCTCGGAGATCGTCACGGCGACTCCAAAGCGGCGTTCGAGTTCCGCGCGCAGAGATGGGAGAGGGAGCGGCGAGTGCGATGCCGCACGGGTCAGAATAGGTCGCAGACGACGAAGATCTCGAAGAGCCTTCGAGGCAGCGAGATACTTATCGCCGACAGGCGAAGAAGCTGAGGGCGAGCGGCGCACGGGGTGCGTTGCGTTCATGCTCGTACTCCGAAAGGTCCGTGCGCCGCGGCTGGTCAGCGCTCGGTCGGTGCGGGAAACCGGCAGGACGCTCCAATGTACGGCTCAAATTGACGCGCGAGGCGATGCAGGTCTGCAGTTCGTATCGGATTGCTTCTGCCGTTAGCGTCATCGCGCGACAACGATACCGCGAACGATCTCGACATCGGCTGAGCGCATCCGGCAGTAGTACACGCCCGAGGCAACGCCGGACGCATCCCACGTCACTTCGAAGCTGCCGGGACCCATCGATCCGTCGACGAGCAGCGCGACTCGTGCGCCGGATGCATTCAGTAGCTCGATGCGCAGAGGAGCGTTGACGGGGATCGAGAAGGCAATGGTCGTGGATCCCGTGGTGGGACTCGGACGCGCCTCGCGCAGCGCGTACCCCTCCTCGAGCAGCGTGATCATTCGCAGGCTCATGCCGCAGATCGAGTCGAGGCGGAACAGGCCTGGCGAGCTCGCGACGTCGACGCAACGCTCGGTGCTCGGCGTGACCGTGAGCGCCAGAGGGCTCGTGACGACGGGCCCGAGGTGACCGCGCAGCAGCAGTGTCAGAAGCCGACCGGAGGTCGCGAGCGCGCGCGGGCCGGTGAGGCGCACGCGGTAGAGCGTGTCGCTCTGCTCGAGCACGGTCTGCGCCCAACCGTCGAGCGCGCCGCCATCGGTCGATGAGCCCAAGAGCCGCAGGACGCGCGCGTCGCAGCTCACCGCGATCTCGAGCTCGGTGATGGCCGCGAGCGCGAGCGATTCGTCGATGCCGTCGCCGTCATCCATCCAGACCGAGGCCGTGACGTGTTCACCCGGCAGCCCGTGCGTCGAATCGATGCGCGCGCGAAGTGCGATCGATTCGGTCGTCGACGCCAGCGCGACGCTGATGCGCCGCTCGAGGCCGCCGCCGCTCGAATCGCGCACGACGAGCTCGGCCGTCGCCGCGTGCACGCCGGGCGCCGGAGGCAGAAATCGCAGCGGCAGGTCGAGCGTGGCGCCGGCCTCGATGCGCGCGGGCAGCGGCACGGGGGGCTCCTGCACGAATGTGCCGGTGGGAACGATCGCGACGCTCGCGAGCATCACGCCGACAGGCGAGCGGTTGACGACGCTCAGTCGACCGTCGCCGGGAGCGCAGCCGAAGGTCGGCGTCAGCGCTACGTCGACGTCGACTTCGATGCGATAGGCGTGCGCGGTGATCGCCGCGACCGAATCGTCGCAGCGCGCGTGATCGCCGGAGGCGCTCAGACGCGCGGTCGCGAACCCGGTGTCGAGCGGCGCGAAGACGATCGGCACGACCCGCGACTCGCCCGGCATCAGTCGCCACCATGTCGCGGGATCGGTTGGATCGGGCGGCACGAATCCGCCCGCGCGGTCGATGCGAATCGCCGCGGAGCCGTCGAGACGCAGCTCGCGCACGGTGAGCGGCCGTGTCGGACGTGCCGAGATCGTGACGCTTGCACGCGCGAGCTCGTCACCCGGTGAATCGAGAACGAGCGAGCCGAGATCGAGCGCCACGGGATCGACGGCGATATGCGACTCGATGCCGATGCCGGACAAAACCGCGTCGAGCGTGTCGCCGCCGTCGGTGATCACGCGATAGACGCCGCGATGGGCGCGCTCCTCGACCGGCGCGAAGACGACCCGTTGCACGCGCGATCGGACGCCGTTCTCGTCGGGCTCGAGCGACTCGCCGGCGCGGATCGTCTCGGCGGCCAGACTCGTGTCGAGCGCGAACGCGCCGCCGTCGCTCTCGAGGAGCTCGGCCGACGACACCGTGAACGCGCGATCGCCTTCGTTCTGCAGCCTCACGACGCCGGTGTACTGCACGGTGTCGTTCTTCGTGCACGCGTTGCGGGAGCTCAGCCAGCGCTCGCGCCAGTCGTAACCCTCGATGACCGGCAGCGGCTTCGGCACGACGTCGGTCGTGCGCGCCATCAATGGTATCCGCTCATCGAGACAGTCCCCCCGCAGGAGGATCGTATCGCGATGCACGCTGTCGTACTCCGTGCCGACGAACGTTACGCGCTGCGCGTAGTCGCCGCCGGCCGCGAGCGTAATGTCGCGCAGCGGCGCATCCGGCAGAGCGAAGCCCGAGGAGCCATTCGCGAGATCGATCGCCGCAATGGTGATCGGCACGTCGGTGCGATTCGTGATCGTGACGGTCGTCGAGCGCACGACGCCGACCGGAATCGAGAAGAGCTCGACGCGTGACGGCGCGACCGCGAGCGGAGCCGCCGTGTACGTGAAGACGAAGGTCCGCCTCGTGCCGAAGGCGTCGACGACGGTCACGATCGCGCGCGCATCGGCGTCGGTCCGTGCCGGTCGAACGACGACGCGCCAGCCGACGTGCAGATCACCGTCGAGGATCGAATCGCGGCGGACGATCACGTTCGACGAGTCGCCGATCGTCACCTGGTAGCGCGACGAGTCGATGAGCGAGAGTCCGACGGTGCGCGCAGCGACGAGCAGCGAGTCGCACGCGCGCGCGGTGTCGACGGCGAACGAGTCCGGCGGCATCGGCGTGCCGGTCAGCGGATAGGCGTACGAGACGGCGATGTTCTCGGCATACGTCGCGACGTGCGCCGGCGCATTGCTCCCATCGAGCGATCCGCCGCCGGGACGGACGCCCATCGGACGGAAGGCCTCCCAGCCGCGCGCTCGTCCGGAGACCGTCCCGCTGAAGCGACCGCGCCGGCTGCGGACGACGTGATCCCCAGGCGCGATCGGCATCGTGATGCACTGCATCGACGAGCCGAAGACGCGTGTCATCGTCGTGATCGGCACGTCGTCGAGCGTGAGCTCGGCCGCGGCGTCGGCGACGATCGTGAGGTTGTGCTGAAGCTGCACCGGGTAGACGGGAGCGTGGAATCGCGATCGATCGAACCACGCGTCGTGGGGCGTGAGCGTGGTCATCGCCGGTGACCAGGCAAGGATCTCCGGCGGGAAGTCCGGATCGGTCGAGAGCTTGCCAAGACCGGTCCACGCGCCGGAGACGGCGACGACCTCGATCGGTCCGCTCGCGCGGATCTCGAAACTGCGCAGGTCGAACGTGTCGTTCTCGGTCAGATACAGATCGGTGACGCTGCCCTGACGCATGACGCGATCGCCCCAGGGTCCCGCCGTCGTCGTCACGGTGGTCGAGCCCGGACCGGTCGCAATGATCCTGAGCCGCTCGCCGGTGCGCGCACCGGCGATGTCGCCGAACGATCGATAGGCGAACGATCGACCGCGCATCGCGGTGGGGCGTACCCACTCGACCAGCGGGTTCTTGATGCTGTTGCGGGTCACGGGCGCGACCGGAAGATCCCCGGTCGCCACGCGCGCGTTGCCCGAGAGCACGCCGATCGGCTTGTTCGAGGTGATTCTCGTTCCCACCATACCCAGCGAGGGCCGGTAGGGACGGGACCAGCCATCGAACTTGTGCTGCATCGCCTCGCCGGCGTCGAGCGAGATCGTCGTGCGCGGAACCAGCTCGAGCGTGTCCTCGGGCTCGAACGTGATGCGCGTGCCGTCGAGCGCCGCGATGACGACGACCTGCTCGGGCGAGCGGCGAGCCCCGTATTGATCCTCCTCCTGCGTGATGTAGGTCATGACGTGAAGCACACTGTCCGGCGGAAGCGAGACGACCGCGTGCGTCGTGCCCCACTGCTCGACCGGCAAGGGCGAGAACGCCTCCGCGCCGTAGGTCGTCGCGAAGTAGCAGGTGAGTGAGACATCGCGGTCGGCGGTGATCTCGTAGAGGTCGCGCGAGGGTTGTCCGAACAAGGTGGTGACGAACACGCGCTGCAGGCTGTCGAGGCGGATCACGGTCGAGCGACCGGGCACGACGACGGTGTCGATCACGACGCGGGGTCCGCGCAGGCGGACGCGCGCGGTGTCCTCGCTGAAAAGGATCATCGAGGCGACGTCGTAGAAGGTGGGCTCGGTGAAGTACTCCACGCGCCGCATCGGCAGATTGCGGATCGTATCGGGGAACGCGACGAGAAAGCGACGGCCGGCGGCCGTGGATTGCGCGCGCACGGCATCCGGCGCGGCGAGCGCGCAGAGCGCGACGGCGAGGATGATGACGATGCGTCCGAGAGCGCGTCCGCGGGTGATGTGCATAGTGAACTCGATCGGCCCCAGCAATGAGACCTCGACGAGGCAGTCACCGTTACCGCGGCCGGTTGCTGTGGCGGTCTCTGGGGAAATGCGAGGCGCTGTGGCGGTGTAAGCCTGTACGCGCGAGGGAGGTATCTTGCCGGCGTCCACGTGCGCTCCCGACTCACCCGCTTTGCGAGGCTCGCATGGCTGCCAGGAAATCCCCCCGTTCACGACCCACTCGCGCCCTCCATCGGATCGTGACGCCACCCCGCATCGTGACGCTCCTCTGGATCGCGACGCTCCTGCTGCCCATCTCGGCCGCAGCGCAACCGCAGCCCATCAACATCACCCAGCGCATCGGCTACGATACGGTTCCGACGTTCGCGCGCATCCAGGCCGCCGCGACCAGCGGCATGTCGACGCTCGTCGCGTGGGGAGCCGCCGACGAGGTCGCCGGCGCGACGATCTCTCGCCTGTATTTCCACGTCCGGCGCCCGGCTGTCTCCGGAACGACCCGTCTGCTCGTCGACACGTCGTTTCGTCCGGCCAACGCCCTCGCCGTCGCACCGATCGACGCGGGGTTCATCGTCGTCTGGGATGACCGTCGAGCGGGTGCCGCCGGAATGTACACGCGACGAGTGTCGCTCGACGGATCGTTCGCCGGCGCGCCGACCTTGCTGAGGGCGAGCGCGACGGCGCTCGCGTCGATCGAGACGTTCGTGACCGGCGCCGGGACCACGCTGGTCTGGTCGGATTCACTCGGCGAGCTCTTCGTGCATCGGTTCGGGCGCGACGGCGCGACACTGATCGACCGCGCGGCGCTCGGCAGGCGCGCGCCCGGCAATGCACGACGCCTCGCCGGGCAGCCCGATCTCATCGAGATTCCCACCGCCTCGGGTGTGACCATCGTCGATGGCTCGAGCGGCATTCGATCGGTCAGCCCGGCGTTGATCCCGCGGTTCTCGCTGCCTCACACGATGCTGCCGGACTCGAGCGTTGCGTTCCTACGCGACTCGACCGTCGAGGTCTACCGGTCCGCCTTCAGTGACGAGGTCCTCGACAGTCTCACCGTCTCGATCCCACGCGCCTCGCTCGGCTTGAGCTCGCTCGGCGTCTCCGGGGATTCCGTCGTGGTTGTCTCCGCGATCCTCACGCACGAGACGCGCGGCATGGACTACATCACCATGGAATTCGCGACCTGGTCATGGCTCCGCGGTGCGGAGCCGCAGCGCCGCGTCGTTCTGACATACAGAGTCGATCAGACCACCGACCGCGACGGGATCTCGATCAAATCATCGACCGCGACCCGGCTGTGCGGCAATCGCACGCTCGTTACGGTCGTGACGCGCCACACGACCGACCTGCGCCCGGGTGTCATCGAGGGCTTCCGTACGCACCGGTTCCTCATGTGGCCCTCCGGCGCCGTCACGATGGAGCTTGCTCCGGAGCCTCCAGTCGACGACTGTCACTTCGACGACACGACCCGACCCGTGCCGCCGGTCGCGCGCGTGACGGGCATGCGAAGCCGGAGCGCCGTCAGCGTGCTCGGCGACACGTTTTCCGCACCGACGCGCCGGTTCCTGCGCAACGTCGACGAGCTGGAGCCGAACGTCGTGCTCGACCGGGGCCGGATCATCGTGACGCTCCGATCAGCGTGGAAGGGCTCGACGATCGGCTTCATTCCGTGGACCGCCATCGGCGCCGACAGCGTCTACGACGTGCCGACGTTCAACAGGACGCCGGGACGGACCTCGCACGAAGGCTATGGCAGGATCTCCGGCGCATCGACGATCGAGCGATTGGAGTCGTGGTCGAGCAACGATCCCGGAGCACCGAATCACGGAAGCCACCTCCTGATGGCCGTCGGCGGAAGCTGGCCCGTGCTCTATGAGACCGGCGACTCCTGGCAGGGCTCCCGCATGGACATGGCCCTCGGTGTATCGGCCGACCGTCGGGAGATTGTCGGATTCTACCCGATTGCCATGCGCAATCCCGTCGTCTACTCGGGTCCGATCGAGGGTCCGCCGCGATGGAAGCTCGAAATCCAGAGCAGCGTGAATTTCACGTATGCCGTTCACCTCGATACCGCCCGGGCGCTCCTGCTGTATCCTCGCGGAACATCGAGTCTCTTCGCGCGAATCGTCGGTCCGGCGATAACGACGGTGGACACCTTCGTGGTCCCGGGCGTCGATCCGATCCTGGCCGCGTTGCCCGTCGGCTCCGATCGGTACGTACTGATCTCGGCGCAGACTTCCGGCGGCGGGCTCGTCGTTCGCGAGATGCTCGTCAAGGGCGGTGCGATTTCGACCACGTTGCTGCCGGCGTTCGCATCGCTGCGTGATCTCTTCTTCCTCATCGATCCATCGGACTCATCGGTAGCAATTCTCGGAGCGAGCGACGTCGGCATTCACATGATTCGCGCCGGTCGCACCATCGTCGAGTCACCGGCGTGGACGACGCTCACCGAGGGCGCGAATCTGACGAAGCCATCGGCGCTGTTCCTCGGCGACACGCTCTATGCCGCATGGTCGGATACATCGACCGCGGACGCGGACATCTACGGCATCGCGATGCACCGCACGGAGCTTCCGCAGGTCGTCGCGCCGCCGGCTCCGGAGCCCGGAACGTTCGCAACGAGTCCGGTCTGGCCGACGCCCGCGCAGACGCGAGCGACGTTGCGGATCGACGTGCCGGAGGCCGGCCGTCTCGCCGTGCACCTGTTCGACACGCGCGGACTGGTCGTGCGAACGATCGAGCGCGACATTGCCTCGCCCGGCTGGATCGACATGACGATCGACGTGTCGGATCTGATCGACGGCATCTACGAGCTTCGCGCCAGCGTCGGCAGCCGAACGACGCACGCGAGGATCGCGGTGGTGCACGACTGGTAGGTACACAGAAGAGCAGGGAGGACCGTGTTCACGATACTGATGCACGAGATCAGCGTCAGGGTTTTCCTGATGGCAGCACGCTGATGCGAACGAGGTAAGTTGTCGGAGTCCTGTACGCTCTCGACTCACCCCGATTCGCGAGGCTCACATGGCTGGCCGGGTATTCTTCCGCACGCGGTCCTCACTCGTCGTCCTCTGGCTCGCCACGCTGCCCCTTGTCGTTGCGGCGCAGTTCCAGCCGATCAACATCACGCATCGCATCGGCTACGATACGGTTCCGACGTTCGCGCGCATCCAGGCCGCCGCGACGAACGGCACGTCGACGCTCGTCGCGTGGGGAGCCGCGGACGATGTCGGTGGTGCGACGATCGGCCGATTGTACTATCAGGTGAGGAGCGCCGCGGACTCCGGCCGTCCACGGCTTCTGGTCGACACGTCGTTTCGTCCCGCCAAGGCCGTCGCCGTCGCGCCGCTCGGCGCGGGGGTCATCGTGGTCTGG
>Ga0247823_10002010_pt1 | contig 16801 bp, 23 predicted proteins | sample 13C_PalmiticAcid_2_FD_192426 | JGI IMG/M metagenome (GOLD analysis project Ga0247823, IMG submission 192426) | Soil microbial communities from agricultural site in Penn Yan, New York, United States - 13C_PalmiticAcid_Day30 | ecosystem: Environmental > Terrestrial > Soil > Agricultural land...
TTATTTACCGACCTGACGGTATTCGAAAATGTTGCATTTCCGATCCGCGAACATACCGATTTGCCGGAAACGCTGATCCGTGATTTGGTGTTGATGAAATTGCATGCGGTGGGCTTGCGCAACGCCGCCCAGTTGAAGCCATCGGAAATTTCCGGTGGCATGGCGCGTCGTGTGGCACTGGCGCGGGCCGTGGCGCTCGATCCGCAGCTGGTCATGTATGACGAACCGTTCGCCGGGCTCGATCCGATTTCCATGGGCGTGACCGCCAATCTCATCCGTCGTCTGAACGACGCGCTGGGTTCGACCTCGATCGTGGTGTCGCACGACGTGCATGAAACTTTCCACATCGCCGACTACGTATACTTTCTGTCGCAAGGAAAAATCGTCGCACACGGTACACCGCAACAGATGCAGGCCTCAACCGATCCCTATGTAATGCAATTCGTGCACGCCCAGGCGGATGGTCCTGTGCCATTCCATTATCCGGGGCGGTCGCTGGCGGAAGACTTGCACTTGGGGGCGCAACCATGAGCCTGATTCTCGTGTCGTCGCTGGGACGCTGGGTGCGGGAAGCCGTCATGAACATCGGTTTTGCCACCCGCACTTTTTTTGCCGTGCTATACGCCTCTGGCAGCCTATTGCGCAGGCCACGACTGGTAACCGACCAGATTCATTTCATCGGCAACTATTCGCTGGTGATCATCGCAGTGTCTGGATTGTTTGTCGGTTTTGTTCTCGGTTTGCAAGGTTATTACACGTTGAACAAATATGGTTCTGAACAGGCATTGGGCCTGCTGGTGGCGTTGTCGTTGACCCGAGAGCTTGGCCCCGTAGTGACCGCCTTGCTGTTTGCCGGCCGTGCCGGTACCTCCCTGACGGCGGAAATCGGGCTAATGAAAGCCGGCGAACAATTGGCGGCGATGGAGATGATGGCGGTAAACCCTTTGCAGCGTGTCATTGCGCCACGCTTTTGGGCCGGGGTGATCGCGATGCCGGTGCTGGCAGCGATTTTTAGCGCCGTCGGCGTATTGGGCGGTTATATCGTCGGCGTGCAATTGATTGGCGTGGATGAAGGCGCTTTTTGGTCGCAAATGCAGGCGGGGGTTGACGTCTGGAAGGACGTCGCCAATGGCGTAATCAAGAGCGTGGTATTCGGTTTCGCGGTGAGCTTTATCGCGCTCTTCCAAGGCTACGAGGCGCAGCCGACCCCCGAGGGCGTGGCTCGGGCAACAACCCGTACTGTGGTGATTGCGTCGCTCACTGTGCTGTGGCTTGACTTCTTGCTGACGGCGCTAATGTTCAACTGAAGCGCGCATTGTTGCCGGCACCACCAAAGAAGTTCACGCGACAAATTTTTCTGGTTCGGGGGCCGCACAAAGGTGCCGCATCCTATATTTAAGGTATTCGATTATGCAGCAGAAATCGTTAGACTTATGGGTTGGCCTGTTCGTCCTGTTGGGCGCGGCGGCCCTGTTTTTTCTGGCAATGAAAGTAGGTAACATGAGTTCGTTGTCGTTTGCGCCAACGTACCCTGTAATTACCAGATTCGACAACATCGGTGGCTTGAAGCCGCGCGCGCCGGTCAAAAGTGCCGGCGTAGTGGTCGGACGTGTGGCAGACATCCGCTTCGACGATAAAACGTACCAAGCGATTGTGACTCTGCAGCTGGAAGATACTTATAAATTTCCCAAGGACAGCTCGGCAAAAATCCTGACCTCTGGCTTGCTGGGAGAACAATATGTCGGGCTGGAGGCGGGCGGAGACACTAATAATTTGGCCGCGGGCGACCGCATCAAGATGACCCAATCGGCAGTGGTGCTGGAGAATCTGATTAGTCAGTTCCTTTATAGCAAGGCCGCCGAAGGCAAGGAAAGCGATTAATAAAATGCGTTGTTATGTACGAATCACGGTGTTGTCGATTATGTTCGCCTTGAGCGGTTGTGCAGCGACAAATCCAAAAGATCCCTTCGAAAATTTTAACCGCGCCATGTTCAATTTCAATGACGCGCTGGATCAGGCCGCCGTGAAGCCGGCGGCCGAAGCATATAGTAACTTGCCCAGTTTCATGCGGACCGGAGTAGGCAACTTCTTTGGTAACTTGGGGGACGTCTGGACTGCAGCAAACAATTTTTTGCAAGGCAAGTTCGCCGATGGCATGTCTGACGTCATGCGCGTCACAGTGAATACCACCATGGGACTAGGAGGCGTACTCGACATCGGTTCTGAAGCAGGTCTTCCAAAGCACAACGAAGACTTCGGTCAGACCTTGGGAAAATGGGGCGTTAAATCCGGCCCGTATGTCGTATTGCCAGTCTTGGGTGCATCCACTGTGCGCGACACGTTCGCTAAGCCGCTCGACTTCTATGGCGACCTTTGGAGCTATTACGATCCGGTTCACTGGCGCAACGCAGGATCGGTCGTACGTCTCGTTGACCTGCGCGCGAGCGTGTTGGATGCCTCTAATCTGATCGAAGATGCCGCCCTAGACCGTTACGCGTTCGTGCGCGATGCCTATATGCAGCGGCGCCAAAGTAAAGTGTATGACGGCGACCCCCCGAGTTCGAGGTATGAGGATGATGTCGGTCCGACATTGACCAAGGAAGAGAAAGCCTTCCTCCTCAAGCCAAGCCCGGAAGCGGGAGATGTCGAATTCGTAACGCCACAGGAACCACGCGTGCACTCGGTTGTCGAAATGGAACGAAATGGCACTCCTGTAACGTCTGCCACCGCTGTTGCGGTCGAGACAAAATAACCGACGCTTGTCAGTTCTATTGCCAGTTCTATGTAATGCCTCAGGCAGGGCGGGCAGAAGCCCTGCATCTTAGTTCAGGAAGATATGAAAGTATTTAAGAAATTGTTGGCCATTTTGGGTATCTTCGGCGTTGCCTTGGCGTTTGTGCCGGCCGCTGCCCAAGAGGCGCCAGATGTGTTGATCAAGCGTATCAGTCAAGACGTTCTGGAAACTGCAAGGAGCGACAAGGATATCCAGGCTGGCAATCAGAAGAAAATTCTCGAGTTGGTCGAGACAAAAATCCTGCCGTACGTCGATTTTCAACGGATGACTGCATTGGCGGCAGGCCGTTTCTGGCGACAGGCAACGCCCGAACAGCAGAAGCAATTGACCAATGAATTCCGCGCGCTACTGATATATACCTATTCTGGGGCTATTTCGCAGGTAAAGGATCAACGGTTGGAGTTTAAGCCCTTACGCGCCGATCCGTCCGACGAGGAAGTCGAGGTCCGTTCACAAGTCCTGCAGCCGCGGGGGGGCGACCCGATCCAGTTGAACTACCGCGTTCAAAAGACGCCTTCCGGCTGGAAAATTTATGACGTCAATGTCCTCGGTGCTTGGTTGGTGGAAACCTACAAGGGCAATTTTGCAGCCGAGATCGGCAAAGGAGGTATTGACGGCTTGATCAAGACACTATCTGACCGTAACAAGCGGCTTGCAGCCAGCGCGGCGAAAACCGTCAAATCCTGACACGCCATGTATCAGCCAGCCCACACCTTGACTGTCGAGAACGCGCGCGCCGTGCTGGAGGCAGGGTTGCGCGCCATTGCAGAAGGGCAGCCAGGCTTCGATTTGGCGGCAGTAACAGTGGTCGATTCGGCCGCCGTTGCTATTTTGCTTGCTTGGCAACGCGCCGCTCAAGCCGGTGGAAAATCCATCGTTTTCACCAATCTTCCGGCCAATCTGCAAAGCCTCGTGCATCTATATGATGTGGGCGCACTCCTGCAGATTGCCCCCGAGGCGCCTCACAGCCTTCCTCGACATTGACCGTTAGCGGTCCGTTTCGTCCCGGCTTCCCGTTGGGAAATCCAATATAATCAAACGTTTCGCTAATGCTTCGTATCGTCAGCAATGCGAAAGTCGGTTTCCTTCCTACATATATCAAGCCACCATGGCTGCTCTCCAAATTGTCAATGTTGAAAAGCGCTACAAGTCGCTGCAAGCGCTTGGTGGTGTTTCGCTAGCCGTCGAGTCGGGCGAGTTCTTCGGCTTGCTCGGGCCGAATGGCGCAGGCAAGACGACGCTGATCTCGATCATCGCCGGCCTTAGTCGTGCCGATGCGGGAAGCGTGGCTATTCATGGGCATGACGTTGTACGCGACTATCGGGAAGCACGCAGACGCCTTGGCGTGGTGCCGCAAGAATTGGTGTTCGATCCTTTCTTTACCGTACGTGAAACCTTGCGCATGCAATCCGGCTATTTTGGCCTGAAAAACAATGACAAGTGGATCGACGAGGTGATGGCCAACCTCGACCTGACGAACAAGGCTGACACCAATACGCGTGCGCTATCCGGAGGGATGAAGCGACGTGTGCTGGTCGCGCAAGCGCTGGTGCACAAGCCGCCGGTGATTGTGTTGGACGAGCCGACCGCTGGCGTCGATGTCGAATTACGGCAGACGTTGTGGAAGTTCATCTCTCGCCTGAATCGCGAAGGGCATACGATCGTGCTCACCACGCACTATCTGGAAGAGGCGCAGGCGCTGTGCAACCGCATTGCCATGCTCAAGAGCGGCAAAGTGGTGGCGCTCGATTCGACCTCGGCACTCATCAAACGTATTTCAGGCTCGCAACTCGTGGTGCGCCTGGCTAAAGGAAGTCTGCCGGAGGGACTCAAGGCGCTGGTGTCGCATCCGGACGAGTTGGTATCTGGCAATAAATATACCTTGCGTGTCACGGAATATACCGATGTCGAGCCGATTCTGGCCAGCTTGCGGCAAGCTGGTGCGGTGATCGAGGACATGCAGCTGCAGCAAGCCGATCTGGAAGATGTGTTCATCCAGATCATGGAAGGGGAAAAATGATCGGCTTCACAACCCTTTTCCACAAGGAAGTACTGCGCTTCTGGAAGGTCGCGACGCAAACCATCACTGCGCCCATCCTCACCGCCATGCTATACCTGCTGATCTTCGGTCATGTGCTGGAAGCGCATGTGCAGGTATATCCGGACGTGCGCTATACCGCTTTCCTGATTCCCGGGCTGGTGATGATGAGCGTGCTGCAGAACGCATTCGCCAATAGTTCTTCGTCCTTGATTCAGTCGAAAATCACCGGCAATCTGGTCTTCGTTCTGCTGCCCCCGCTGTCGCATTGGGAATTGTTCGGCGCATATGTGCTCGCTTCGGTGGTTCGCGGCCTGATGGTTGGTGCCGGTGTTTTTCTCGTCACTGCATGGTTTGCCGAATTGTCATTTGCTGCGCCTTGGTGGATTGCAATTTTTGCGTTGCTTGGAGCAGCAATACTCGGCACGATGGGTTTGATCGCCGGCATCTGGGCGGAAAAATTCGATCAACTGGCTGCTTTCCAGAATTTCCTGATCATGCCGGCAACCTTCCTGTCGGGCGTGTTTTATTCCATCCACTCGCTGCCGCCTTTCTGGCAGACGGTGTCGCACTTCAATCCGTTTTTTTATATGATTGACGGCTTCCGCTACGGTTTTTTCGGACAGTCCGACGTCAGTCCGGCGACCAGTTTTACGATCGTTGCGGCCTTTTTCATGGTGCTCGCAAGTCTTGCTATCCGGCTCCTGAAAACGGGTTACAAGCTGCGCCACTAGAAAGCAAAACCATGTTACCTACTCCAGAGCTTGTCAAAACCTATATTGCTGCCGGCCTCGATTGCACCCATTTGGAAGTCGAAGGCGACGGTCAGCATTTCAATGCCGTCATCGTGTCGGCTGCCTTTGTCGGCAAGCGCTTGATTCAACGACATCAACTTGTCTATGCCGCGCTCGGCGACCGCATGCGCGAAGAAATCCACGCGCTGTCGATGAAAACTCTCACTCCGGAAGAATTTCAACCGTAATGGACAAACTGCTTATTACCGGCGGCAATCGCCTATCGGGCGATATCGCTATCTCCGGCGCCAAGAATGCGGCGCTGCCGATCCTTTGCGCAGGCCTGCTGACCGCTGACACGATTCAGTTATCTAACGTGCCGCATTTGCAGGATGTGAATACCATGCTCAAGCTGCTGCAGCAGATGGGGCTGCGCGTCGAGCAGGACGGCGAGCGCATGGCGCTCAGCGGCCATGCTGTCGACAAGCTGGAGGCGCCGTACGAGATGGTGAAGACCATGCGCGCTTCCATCCTGGTGCTGGGGCCGCTGCTTGCACGCTTCGGCGAAGCCAGGGTGTCGCTGCCGGGAGGATGCGCGATCGGCTCGCGTCCTGTCGATCAGCACATCAAGGGTTTGCAGGCGATGGGTGCCGACATCGCTATCGAAGCAGGCTACATCCACGCAAAGGCCAAGAAGCTGAAAGGCACGCGTATCGTCACCGACATGATTACCGTTACCGGCACCGAAAACCTGCTCATGGCAGCGACGTTGGCCGACGGCGAAACGGTACTCGAAAATGCGGCGCGTGAACCTGAAGTCACCGATCTTGCCAACCTGCTAGTGTCAATGGGGGCAAAGATCGACGGCATTGGCACGGACCGCTTGGTGATTCAGGGCGTTGAGAAGTTGCACGGTGCAACGCATACCGTGATCGCGGACCGCATTGAAACAGGTACCTTTCTGTGCGCGGTTGTTGCAGCCGGAGGCGATGTTACGTTGAAAAATACCCGCAGCGACATTCTCGATGTCGCGCTCGACAAGTTGCGCGAAGCCGGCGCCATCCTGACCGGTGGCGCTGACTGGATTCGCGTGCAGATGGCTGCACGGCCGAAAGCAATCAACTTCCGTACCACGGAGTATCCGGGTTTCCCGACCGACATGCAGGCGCAATTCATGGCGCTGAACTGCATCGCCGATGGCAGCAGCCGTGTCACTGAAACCATCTTCGAGAACCGGTTCATGCATGTGCAGGAGCTGAACCGCTTGGGTGCAGCGATCGATATCGACGGCCATACCGCGATCGTGCAAGGGGTAGATAAGCTGGTCGGCGCACCGGTGATGGCAACCGACCTGCGCGCCTCGGCATCGCTGGTGATTGCCGCGTTGGCGGCACAAGGGCAGACGACCATCGAGCGCATCTATCATCTGGACCGTGGCTACGATCGCATGGAAGTGAAGCTGACCGCCGTCGGCGCCGATATCCAGAGAGTGAAATAATGCCCCAGCAACTGACGCTCGCGCTGTCCAAGGGACGCATTTTTGAAGAGACACTGCCGCTGCTACGGGCGGCAGGTATCACCGTTACCGAGGATCCTGAAAAATCGCGCAAGCTGATTTTGGCGACCAATGACCCTGCGGTGCGCGTGATCATCGTGCGGGCGTCCGACGTGCCGACTTATGTGCAATATGGCGCCGCCGATTTCGGCGTGGCCGGCAAGGACGTTCTTCTTGAACATGGCGGCGAGGGCTTGTACCAGCCGATTGATCTGAATATTGCCAAATGCCGTCTGTCGGTGGCCGTGCCTGCCGGTTTCGACTACGCCAATGCGGTCCGACAAGGTGCACGTCTGCGTGTCGTTACCAAATACGTTGGTTGCGCGCGCGAGCATTTCGCTGCGAAAGGTGTACACGTCGATCTGATCAAGCTGTACGGCTCGATGGAGCTGGGGCCACTGGTGGGCTTGTCGGACGCCATCGTTGATCTTGTCAGCACCGGTAGCACATTGCGGGCGAATAATCTGGTTGAGGTGGAGCACATTATGGAAATTTCATCGCGTTTGGTAGTGAACCAGGCGGCGTTGAAATTGAAACGCGAACGCTTGCAGCCGATTCTGGACGCATTTGAAAAAGCATCGACAGCCGGGGCCGCCGCATGACGCTCAAGATTCGCAAACTCGATTCGACCGAGCAAGACTTCCATACGCAGCTATCGGCTGTGCTCGCCTTTGAAGCGAGCGAGGACGCGGCAATCGATAGCGCCGCTGCGCAAATCCTTGCTGAGGTAAAAATCCGTGGCGATGCGGCAGTGATCGACTACACCAAGCGCTTCGACAAGCTCGATGCCAGTACTGTCGCCAGTCTGGAAATTGGGCCGGATGAATTACGCGCAGCACTGGATAGTCTGTCGCCGCAACGCCGCGCCGCATTACAGACCGCCGCCGAACGCGTGCGCGCATATCACGTGCGCCAGAAGGCGGAAATTGGTGGTGATGGCTTCACCTATGCCGAAGCCGACGGCACCGTGCTGGGCCAGAAAGTCACACCGCTCGACCGCGTCGGCATTTACGTCCCGGGCGGAAAAGCTGCGTATCCATCATCTGTGCTGATGAATGCCATCCCGGCCAAGGTGGCCGGCGTGCAGGAAGTCATCATGGTGGTGCCGACGCCGAACGGTGTGAAGAACGAGTTGGTGCTCGCTGCCGCCGCCATCGCTGGCGTTGACCGGGTATTTACCATCGGCGGTGCGCAGGCTGTTGGCGCGCTGGCCTTCGGCACGGCGACCATTCCTCAGGTCGACAAGATTGTCGGTCCCGGCAATGCCTATGTCGCCGCCGCCAAGCGCCGCGTATTCGGCATCGTCGGCATCGACATGATTGCCGGACCGTCTGAAATCCTGGTGCTTTGTGATGGCAGCACCGACCCGGATTGGATTGCGATGGACTTGTTTTCGCAAGCCGAACATGACGAGCTGGCGCAGTCGATCCTGGTCTGTCCGGACGCTGCTTATATTGAGCAAGTCGAAGCCAGCATCAACCGGCAACTCGATACCATGCCGCGCAAGGATGTCATTCGCACCTCACTGGCCAATCGGGGAGCCTTGGTCAAAGTGCGTGACATGGACGAGGCATGCGAGATCGCTAACATGATCGCCGCCGAACATCTGGAAATCTCCACCGCGAACCCGCAGCAATGGGCGGATAAGATTCGTCACGCCGGCGCTATGTTTCTTGGCCGTTTTTCTTCCGAAGCGCTGGGCGACTATTGCGCCGGACCGAACCATGTGCTGCCGACGTCGCGCACCGCGCGCTTTTCTTCGCCGCTCGGCGTATACGATTTCCAGAAACGGTCGAGCATCATTCATGTGAGCGAAGCCGGAGCCCAGACGCTCGGTAAAGTGGCCGCGGAACTCGCGTATGGTGAAGGGTTGCAGGGGCATGCGCGCTCGGCGGAGTATCGCCTTCCATGAAATTCACCGCCACCACCCTCCTGACGCAGCACCATTAAATGGGTACATGGCTAAATCGCGTTTATTGCGAGAACGCGCTACAGGGCTTTGCGCGCATTCCCGACGGGAGCATCGATCTCGTGATCGCCGATCCGCCTTATGGGCTCGGTAAGGACTACGGCAACGATTCGGATAAGCTGGATGCCGATGCCTACCTGCAGTGGACAGAGCAATGGATCGATGCCGCACTGCCCAAATTGAAGGCGAATGGCAGTCTGTACATTTTCCTGACTTGGCGCTACTCGCCGGAAATTTTCGTGATGCTGAAAAAGCGCATGACGATGGTCAACGAAATCATCTGGGATCGCCGGGTGCCATCAATGGGCGGCAGCATCCGCAAGTTCTCATCCGTGCATGACACGATCGGCTTTTTCGTGAACGCCAAGGATTATTATTTCGACTTGGATGCCGTACGCATCCCGTACGATGCCGAAACCAAGAAAGCCCGCTCGCGCTCGATCTTCCTTGGTGCCAAGTGGCTGGAAATCGGATACAACCCCAAGGATGTGTGGAGTGTGTCACGCCTGCATCGTGAACACCGTGAGCGGGCCGATCATCCGACGCAAAAACCGCTGGAAATCGTCGAGCGTATGCTGAAAGCGTCTTGCCCGCCCGGCGGCACTGTGCTGGACCCCTTCATGGGGAGTGGCACGACAGCCGTGGCGGCAAGACGTTGCGGACGTAATTTCGTTGGATTCGAGTTGAATCCCGAGTATTGCGAATTGATTGAGAATCGTCTCGCGGAACTGGATAAGCCGGCCGCCGCATAAAAGTAAAGATTATGTCCCTGATCGAAAACATTATCCGCCCTGAAGTGCGCGCGCTTGCCGCCTACCATGTCGCCGATGCCAGCGGTTTCATCAAGCTCGATGCAATGGAAAACCCATACACGCTGCCGCCAGGCTTGCGTGCGGAACTCGGGGCGCGGCTGGCCGACGTTGCCTTGAACCGCTATCCGGTGCCGTCCTACGCTACCTTGAAAGAAAAAATCCGTAGCAGACTCGGCGTCCCGGACGGATACGATGTTCTGCTCGGTAACGGTTCGGACGAATTGATCACTCTCGTATCGGTCGCCTGCGCCACGCCGGGCGCCAAGGTATTGGCGCCGACGCCTGGCTTTGTGATGTACGCCATGTCGGCCAAACTGGCCGGCCAGGAATTCATCGGCGTGCCGCTTACCCAGGATCTTTCGTTGGACAGGGCTGCGATGCTGGCGGCAATTGCCCAGCATAAACCTGCCATTACCTACCTGGCTTATCCCAATAATCCGACCGGCAATCTATTCGATGTCGACGACATGGTTGCGATCATTCGGGCCGTGGGCGATGCGGGTATTGTGGTGGTCGACGAGGCGTATCAACCGTTCGCACAAACCAGCTTCATGCCGCGCCTTGCGGAATTCGACAACCTTGTCGTGATGCGTACCGTATCCAAGCTCGGCCTAGCCGGGATTCGCCTTGGCTACATGGCGGCGAGTCCGACCTTGCTGGCGGAGTTCGACAAGGTGCGCCCCCCCTACAATGTGAATGTACTCACCCAGGCAGCTGCGGAGTTCGTCCTGGATCATGTTGAAGTGCTGGACGCACAGGCTGCGCTTTTGCGCGACGAACGCGCAAAGCTATCCGCTGAATTGGCCTCCTTGCCGTCCGTCGAGGTTTTTCCCTCGGCAGCGAATTTTCTGTTGATTCGACTGGATAAAGAAAAAATCAGCACGGATGCTGTTATTTCAGCAATGCTGGAGCGTAAGGTGTTGGTCAAAAATGCCGGTAAAATGCACCCATTACTGGAAAACTGTCTGCGAGTTACCGTTAGCACACCGGAAGAGAACCGCCTATTTTTCGATGCTTTGAAGGCATCGCTTGCTTCATAACTATTTGACTCACCTGAACATGTCTACGTCCCGCATTGCCGAGGTCACTCGTCATACCAATGAGACGCAAATTCGCGTCGTGATTAACCTCGACGGTACCGGTCAGCAAAAGCTCAATACCGGCGTGCCGTTCCTCGACCACATGCTCGATCAAATTGCCCGGCATGGTTTGATTGACCTCGATATTGAAGCCAAAGGGGATTTGCACATCGACGCCCATCACACCGTGGAAGACGTCGGCATCACTCTCGGTCAGGCGTTTGCCAAGGCGATCGGCGACAAGAAGGGCGTTCGTCGCTACGGCCATGCCTATGTACCGCTGGACGAGGCGCTATCACGCGTTGTCGTCGATTTTTCCGGGCGCCCGGGACTGGAGTTTCATGTGCCGTTCAAGCGTGCGATGATCGGTGCTTTCGACGTTGATCTTACGCACGAGTTTTTCCAGGGATTCGTTAATCACGCATTGGTCACTTTGCACATTGATAATCTGCGTGGCGACAACGCCCATCATCAATGTGAAACTGTGTTCAAGGCATTCGGCCGTGCATTGCGTATGGCAGCGGAGCTTGATCCGCGTGCCACGGGGATGATTCCTTCGACAAAAGGCAGCCTGTAACCGTAGCCGCATTGTGTGCTGCGATTTCTTTTTTTGACATGAACAAGATCGTTGTAGTGGATTACGGGATGGGCAACCTGCGGTCGGTGGCGCAGGCGCTGCGCCATGTCGCGCCGGAAGCGGATGTGCGCATTTCCGGCGAATTGTCGGATATCAAATCGGCTGATCGGCTGGTGCTGCCCGGGCAGGGGGCGATGCCCGATTGCATGCGCTGCCTGCGCGAATCAGGTTTGCAGGAGGCGGTCATTGAATCGTCGCGTAGCAAGCCTTTATTTGGCGTATGTGTGGGCGAGCAGTTGCTGTTCGACTGGAGCGAGGAAGGCGATACTCCAGGTATCGGTTTGCTGCCAGGTAAAGTAGTTCGTTTCCAGCTTGAGGGGCAACAACAGGAAGACGGCTCGCGCTTCAAGGTGCCGCAGATGGGCTGGAACCGTGTACAGCAAACGAGGTCCCATCCGCTATGGAGTGGCATAGTTGATAACAGTTACTTCTATTTTGTGCACAGTTATTACGCATTGCCCGCCGATCCAAACCACACGGTAGGGGAAACTGTCTATGGTGCAGCGTTTGCGTGCGCAGTAGCAAGAGATAATATATTCGCCACCCAGTTTCATCCGGAAAAGAGTGCCGCAGCCGGTCTGCAACTGTATAAAAATTTTGTGCACTGGAATCCATAGTCGGACCTTCGTTGTTTCACTTTTTATTAACCCTCATCCCTCTCTTAATGTAGCCATGCTGCTCATACCTGCCATCGACCTCAAGGACGGTCATTGCGTACGCCTGAAACAAGGCGATATGGACCAAGCCACCGTGTTTTCCGAAGATCCCGCGCAGATGGCGCGACATTGGCTGGCACAGGGCGCGCGACGCCTGCATTTGGTCGATTTGAACGGCGCATTTGCCGGCAAGCCCAAGAATGAGCCGGCGGTGAAAGCGATCATCCAGGCGGTGCGCACTTTCGCGCTGGAGAACGATACCGATGAAATCCCGATCCAGCTTGGCGGCGGCATCCGTGATCTCGATACCATCGAACGCTATCTCGACGATGGTCTTTCCTACATCATCATCGGTACTGCCGCAGTGAAGAACCCGGGTTTTCTGCATGACGCGTGCAGCGCCTTTCCGGGACAGATCATTGTTGGCCTGGATGCCAAGGATGGCAAGGTCGCGACCGACGGATGGAGCAAGCTGTCCGGCCATGAAGTAATCGATCTCGCGAAAAAATTCGAGGACTATGGCTGTGAAGCGATCGTCTATACCGATATCGGCCGGGACGGCATGATGGGCGGAGTGAATATCGATGCCACGGTCAAACTGGCGCAGAGCATGACTATCCCGGTGATTGCCTCCGGCGGCGTGCACAACATCAAGGACGTGGAAGCGTTGTGCGCAGTACAGGATGAAGGCATTGAAGGCGTGATCTGCGGCCGGTCAATTTACGAGGGCACGCTTGACCTGCGCTCTGCGCAGCAGCGCGCCGATGTACTGAGCGGCTTGGAAGAGGCGGAAGAAGAGTAAGCATGACCTTGGCAAAACGTATCATCCCTTGTCTTGATGTGACTGCTGGTCGCGTCGTCAAGGGGGTCAATTTCGTCGAGCTGCGCGATGCAGGCGATCCGGTCGAGATTGCTCGCCGTTATGACGAGCAAGGCGCAGACGAGCTGACTTTCCTCGACATTACTGCCACGTCCGACGGTCGCGACTTGATTCTCCACATCATCGAAGCGGTGGCATCGCAGGTATTCATCCCACTGACGGTGGGCGGAGGCGTGCGCACGGTCGATGACGTGCGTCGCCTGCTCAATGCCGGCGCCGACAAGATCAGTATTAATAGTACCGCGGTGGCCAATCCGCAAATGGTGGCGGACGCTGCACAAAAATACGGTTCGCAATGCATTGTGGTGGCGATCGATGCCAAAAAAACCGGCGAAGGCACGTGGGAAGTCTTCACACATGGCGGCCGCAAAGCGACCGGACTGGACGTGATCGCGTGGGCGAAAAAGATGGAAAGCCTTGGCGTCGGTGAAGTGCTGCTAACCAGCATGGACCGTGACGGAACCAAGAGTGGTTTCGACTTGGCGTTGACGCGCGCGGTATCCGATGCGGTGTCGATCCCGGTAATCGCGTCCGGCGGTGTTGGCGGCCTGGAAGATCTTGCGGATGGTATCAAACTCGGCAAGGCGGATGCGGTGCTGGCCGCCAGCATTTTCCACTATGGACAGCACACAGTACAGGAAGCCAAGCGTTTCATGGCTGGGCAAGGCATTCCCATGAGGCTGGCATGAATGCGCAGATAACATGGCTGGACAAGGTGAAATGGGATGAAAGCGGCTTGGTGCCGGTCATCGCCCAGGAAATCGGCTCCAATGATGTGCTAATGTTTGCCTGGATGAACCGTGAGGCCTTGGCCAAGACGGTCGAGCTGGGACAGGCCGTGTACTGGAGTCGTTCACGCAAGAAGTTGTGGCACAAGGGAGAAGAATCTGGCCACATCCAGAAAGTGCATGAAATCCGTCTCGATTGCGATGAAGACGTGGTGCTGTTGAAGGTGGAGCAGGCAGGCCGCATTGCCTGCCATACCGGCCGCCATTCCTGTTTTTTCCAGCGGTTCGACGGCAATGCCGAAAATGGCGATTGGAAGAGTGTCGATCCGGTATTGAAAAACCCGGAAAGTATTTATAAATAGATGTTCAGGGTCACGCTTGCCGTATGCGAGTCGCCCCAACCTACATGAGAGCCAGGCGAATCGCATGTTCAGATTCGCCGTCCTTACACTATGAGTGAAACGCTGAAGCGCTTGGCTGCGGTGATTGAATCGCGCAAACTCGCCAATGGTGGCGATCCCGATAAATCCTATATCGCCCGCCTTTTCTCCAAGGGGGATGATGCGATTCTGAAAAAAATCGGAGAAGAGGCGACGGAAACCGTGATGGCAGCCAAAGACGTGCGTGCCGGCGGTGACAAATCAAAGGTACTCTACGAATGCGCTGACTTATGGTTTCATTCGATGATCATGCTGGCGCAATTCAACCTGACGCCGCAAGATGTATTGGATGAGCTGGCACGACGCGAGGGGCTTTCCGGCATTGAAGAAAAGGCGAATCGCAAACTGAGCGAGCGCGAACGCAATGAAAAATAGTGCTTGATTGAGGATATTCATGACTGACTGCATTTTCTGCAAGATCGCCGCTAAGCAAATTCCATCAAAAACAGTGTACGAAGACGACGAGTTGATGGCATTCCATGACATCAATCCAGCTGCACCTGTGCATTTTTTAATTGTCCCAAAACAGCATATTGCGGCACTGTCTGAGTGCGATGAAAGTCACGCTGCGTTGCTAGGGAAAATGCTGCTACTGGCGCCGAAGCTGGCACAGGAGCAGGGTTGCGGCTATTCTGTGAATGGCGACAGTAGTAATGTGGGCGGTTTCAAAACACTGTTCAATACCGGGCCGGATGGCGGACAGGAAGTGTACCATCTGCATTTGCACGTCATTGGCGGGCCACACCCTTGGCGCGGTCACCGGTGAGCGGCACAGTCGTTGTTGATTTTCAGGGCGCTTGCGTCCGCCTAGGAGAATGTAATGGGTTCATTTAGTATTTGGCACTGGCTGATTGTGCTGGTTGTCATTCTGTTGGTATTCGGCACGAAGAAGCTTGGCAATATGGGAGCCGACCTCGGCAAAGCCGTGAAGGGTTTCAAGGACGGTATCAAGGGGGAAGAAGATAAACCCATTGCCCCGGCAGACAAGTCCACCATCGATGTCGATGCAAAAGAAAAAAACAATTAATGCAAAGTCATAAACGATTGTGCGAGACCTGTTGCAAGGCAGCTCGCCTTCGTCCCTTGCAAATCCCTTGCCATGATTGATCTTGGCCTTTCCAAACTTGCGCTGATTGGTGTTGTCGCACTTGTCGTCATCGGCCCTGAACGCTTGCCCAAAGTGGCGCGTATGGCGGGGACCTTGTTTGGTCGTGCACAGCGCTATATCAACGAGGTGAAGTCCGAAGTCAGTCGCGAGATCGAGTTCGAAGAGCTGCGCAAGATGCAAAAGGACATGCAGGAAGCGGCCAGTAGTGTCGAGCAAAGCATTGCACAGAATGTTTCCGAACTTGAGCAAGGCATGCAAGCGACATTTTCCGATTCCTTGCTGGAACCGCCAGCGCCAGAGCAGATAACGCGCAAGGCCAAGGATTTCCGGAAAAAGAAACTCGCCCGGACTTCCGCCATCCCCTCTTGGTACAAAAAACAAAGCGGCCACAAGACGCGCGTGATTTCCGGCGCGGCACGCGTTGCCAAGTATCGACCCAGCGGGACAGCACGCAAATCATCCGTTTTCTTTTATTAAATGACTGACGATCCGAACGCATCAGGTACGGGAGAAACCTTCATCTCTCACCTGGTCGAACTGCGAAATCGCGTGATGAAAGCCTCGCTGGCGATCATTGTGGTTTTTCTGTGCCTGATGCCGTGGGCGGGTGCCATCTACGATTTGCTCGCGCAACCGATGATGCTGGCACTGCCTGCAGGCAGCAAGATGATTGCGACTGGCGTGATCACGCCATTCCTTATCCCTGTCAAGGTGACGCTGCTGCTTGCCTTCATGGTAGCGCTGCCGGTCGTGCTCTATCAAGCATGGGCATTTATTGCTCCGGGACTGTACACACATGAGAAGAAATTGGTCGCGCCACTAGTGATTTCCTCATCGCTCCTATTCCTGCTGGGCGTTGCGTTTTGCTATCACTTTGTCTTTGGCACAGTGTTTCAGTTCGTCAATAATTTTGCGCCGAAATCGATTTCTGTTGCACCGGATATTGAAAGTTACTTTGGCTTCGTGATGACGATGTTCATTGCCTTCGGTTTGACCTTCGAAGTGCCGATCGTGGTGGTGGTGCTAGTGCGCATGGGCTTGGTCTCGGTCGAAAAACTTAAGGAAATCCGTCCTTATGTGATCGTCGGCGCTTTCATTATCGCGGCGGTTGTGACGCCCCCGGACGTAGTAAGCCAGTTGATGTTGGCTTTACCTCTATGTTTGCTATATGAAGTAGGTTTGCTTGTGGCGCCATTGTTTGCCCGCGTGACGCAAGCACCGGAAGAGACGACTTGATGCTTATTCTTCGGCTTGCCGCAGCCAAGTCACCAGTGGGTACGCATTCTTGAATCCGGTGACGATTTCTTGCGTAATGTCTACGGGGATTTTCTTTTTCAGGTTTGTCTCGTTCCACACGATAAAGCTTTTCAG
>Ga0247823_10002012_pt1 | contig 16797 bp, 17 predicted proteins | sample 13C_PalmiticAcid_2_FD_192426 | JGI IMG/M metagenome (GOLD analysis project Ga0247823, IMG submission 192426) | Soil microbial communities from agricultural site in Penn Yan, New York, United States - 13C_PalmiticAcid_Day30 | ecosystem: Environmental > Terrestrial > Soil > Agricultural land...
GTGCGCGTCTCATACCGCGGAATACTTTCCGCATGCGGAAGATACTCCGTATTCCTGACGCCGGAGATCTCAATCAGATCGCCTTCAATGGCCACATGTGGTAGACGGGCAAAGTTGCGGTCCCACTCGCGAAAATGCGACGGCTCTTGCGAGAACCACCACCACAAGAACAGCGCTGCGAGGAATAGCACTACTACGAATGGCTGCCACGCAGGCTGCCAGATACCAAATATCACGAAGGAGAGTCCGATCCAACCGATCGCCAGCACCACGCCCTGCCATTTCGAGGCTGCCAAATCAAAGTAAATCGCGCCTGCGACCCACAGCACAATGGGCGCAGCAGCAAGGTAGAGGAGCAGATCGCCGTAATCTAGCTGCATGTTGCGACGACTCCGTGCGAGCTCGATTACAGATAAGGCGAGCGAAGCAACGACGAGAACGACCAGCGAAAACCATTGCGTTGTTGCGAAGGCGAGCGCAATGCCATGTATCTTATGATTGAACGTTTTCGGGAGCCCGCAGCGCGGCTTCGCTGCGGATAGCGCTACGTCGCAATTAATGCAACGTAAATGACCGAGTGGCCGCAACCTCCTCTAGCCTCCTATCTATACCTTACTTCATTTGTGATCGATAAGTGTTGCTTTCTGCTGGATCGGTTCATGCCACGCGCCTGATGCGTGAATCTCCGTGTTTACGCCGAAGTTCCTGCAGTTGGCAGGCACGCCTCGACTCCTTCGCGAATGGTCAGGCAATACGCATCGAGATCGAGGTCGTCTCGCTCCCGACCAAAAGGCTCTTCGGTCACGGCGTCGATTAGTTCAATCCCAAACAGAAAGAAACAAACCAGGAGGACCACCGGCAAGCTCCAAAGGCCGTCTTCCGGCACGATGAGCCATGGCGCTGCCAGGACGTTCAAAAACAAGCCTGCCTTCAACAGGACCTTGTAGGAGGGCGGCAAGGGCGTGTTCTTAATCTTCTCGCATCCTCCGCAGGCATCGAGCAGCCCGCGTGCATGCTCATCGAAAATTCGCAGCACCGCCTGATCGATGTGGCCGTCGTGCTTCCAGTCCGCAATGATCCTGAACAATCGGTGCGCCAGTTCAAGTGGAATATGGCGCGGATCTGCAATCTCATGTTCGAAGCCCGACAAGTCTTTCAATTGAACAGGCTCATCCCTCAATTTGTGCTTCAATGCTTGCGGGAAGCCCACAAGGATCGAGACCACGGGCGATTGCGCGATAACGTCGACCGGCATGAACGCAGAAATCTTGACCGCTAAATTTCGGCAATCGTTGTTCAGACGTCCCCATAGTCCACGAGCTTCCCACCATCGCGCCCAACTGACTTGATTGCGAAAGCTCAAGAGCAGCCCGAGAAGGAGCGTGTTCATCAGACTCCCGGCGCTTCCTCGCTTGAGAATCTGCAGCTGAAATGTTTGGATGGTCACTCCAGCGATTGCGTAGTAGACGGCAACAGCGAGCAGCAGCATTGCCAGTCGCCTGCCGATTAGCAGAATAGAAGACGAACGAAGATCGCGCTCGGGGAACATCATCGGTCTTCCGGAACCAAAAATCGTACCCGACCGGTTTCAATCTCATAGATCGCGCCGACGACCTTCATGCGCCCTTCAGCCAACCGCGCCTGACCTTCCTGCGAATCCACGATCTGCCGCACTGTCCACCGCACGTTCGCTTCAACGGCGCGCGACAACTGTTCTTGAAGAGATAGGCGCCCATCGCATTCAGGTAGACCGGGTAGAATGTTTTCCAGCAACAGTTGGACTCGCGAACGGAACAGCTCGCCTTCCCGTCTGGTAGCCAATGCCGCTTGGATCGCGCCGCATCCCTCATGGCCTAGTACCACGAACAAGGGAGTCTGCAAGTATGATCCGGCGTATTGGAGGCTACCAGCAACTTCCGGCGAGAGGATGTTGCCGGCAACGCGGATCACGAACAGTTCTCCCAACGTGGCGTCGAAAACCAATTCCGGCGCCACTCGCGAATCGCTGCAGCCGAGAATCGTTGCATACGGCTTCTGGGCTCTAGCGAGTTCTAACAGCGTCTCGCGGGGCACGATGGAGTGACGAACTTCACCCTGCAGAAACCTACTGTTGCCTTCGACCAGCCGGCCGAACGCTTCATCCGCGGAAATCGTCGAATCCTCGAACGCACCTGCCATCTCATCGCTTTCTGTTGTCCCGAACTCGCATCGCCAGTTGGCCTGAGCATACATCGATTATGCTCAATTTAGCTATCGCGACGGGAACTCATTCCGATCGGCGGAATTGAACGCTTCCGCAAGACAAGCTTTTACAATCGCCCCGTTTGCACGCGACAAGACGGAGACAGATGTTGTCGCAAGACTTGAATCGACAGACACGGAGCCTTCGCCCCGTGCCCCAGCAGGCCTGGCTTAGTACTTCTCCGGAACAAAGTTTCGGCCGTTCAGCGAAGCTCCGTCATCATAACCGCCTTTGTTTGATCGAGTGGGGAGCTCAATGGTTACTTTCGGAAGCTTCTTGAAAGGAATTTGGGAGAGCAGGTGGGCGATGCAATTAAGGCGGGCCCGCTTCTTATCGTTAGAACGCAAGATATGCCACGGAGCATGTTCGGTGTCCGTCGCCTCGAGCATCGCATCTCGCGCCCGTGAGTAATCGTACCAACGTGAGCGTGAAGGCAGGTCCATCGGGCTCAGCTTCCACTGTCTTAGCGGATCTTCGATGCGAGCCAGAAAGCGTCTCTCCTGCTCTTCATTGCTGACTTCAAGCCAGTATTTAAGAAGGATAATGCCGCCTTCGACGATGTACTTCTCGATTTCAGGGCAAAGCGAGAGAAACCGGTGGTACTGTTCGTCGTTGCAGAAGCCCATCACATGTTCGACACCGGCTCGGTTGTACCAGCTTCGGTCGAAAATCACGACCTCGCCGGCTGCCGGAAAGTGCTGCATATACCGCTGCATATACATCTGCGACTGTTCGCGATCCGACGGGGCCGGCAGTGCGACGACGCGGAACACGCGAGGACTCACTCGCTCTGTGATGGCGCGTATCGTACCTCCTTTGCCAGCGCCATCGCGTCCTTCGAAGATAACGATCGCACGCAATCCTTTCGCTTTGATCCAGGCCTGTAGATGGCATAGCTCAGACTGGAGACGGCGCAACTCTTTCTCATAGTCGCTCCGTTTCAACTTTGATTGAAGCTCTTCCTTAGATTTCTGTTTTGGCACGATTGCAGCTCTCGGATTTCAGGGTGAGTGATTGCGACGCCGCACTCGATGCCGGCAAAGCGACGATCCTGAGGCGTCAAAACTTTCTGCCAACGACCATCGAACCGGGCCTCTTGCTCTCCGCCTGCTTCAGTTCTATGGCGACTCGTTCGATCTCGCGTGCCTATTCTGATCAACTTGTGGGTACTCAGGCTGCATGGCGACGTCGCGAATGCCGTAAAAAACGCTTCGACAAGTCAAATGCAGCGAATTGGTCCGCCTCAATAGGGCCCAACGGTACGTGGTAAGCCATTTGTAACGCGATGGCCCGGTCGCCGGTGTCCGGAACAGCACGTTGCTCGCCAGATTCTCGATCGACCTATTTCAGTTCCGCGCGGTCCGTCGCCGCGACAAATCTTTCGACGGTAACGGGGGCCAAGTCGACGTTCATCATAAACGAAGAATAGGCGAGCGCCGCCGCGAGGCGACGCGTGTCGCGTGCCCATGGGGGAACGTAGCGCGGCCTCTCTAGAAATCCCGAATCGAAGTAGGGTGCCAATGTAATCGTATCGCTAATCGTCAATCGTCCGCAGAACAGCCGCTCAATAAGTTGCGGCTGGTTGTCGCGGATGGCAACATTCATGAAAACGTGCAATTCCATGACGCCCTTCAGGTAGGCGCAATCCTTGGTAAACACGATCCGTCCGCTGACGTCCCCGCCTCGAAAGATTCGCTGAGCCGATTTAAAGGCCTCTCGTTCGTCCTGCCCTGCTTTCAGAAACACCTTAAAGCATTCGATGAAATCTCCCCCTTCCAAGGCAACTTTGATGGCCTGAATCCGCAACGCCAGCCGGCGCAGGCGATTGATATCGATGGACCTCGTCATCAGCTCGGCAAATACCGCCAATCCCTCTTGAGTCCGCGTTGTCCGCGGAGCTCCCAGTGCGAGGCTCTTGAAGCGGGGCTGGCGGCGACCGTTCAAGGCGGTGGCCGTGTGCACCAGCGCTTCGTGATGGTAGAGCTGGTCGAAGTCCAGATCGGTAAACATCGCGGACGCCCGAATGCGAATCCGCGTTGTTCCGGCGATTGCTTTGGAGGACAGTTTTTTGTCGACGACGACTTCGACGCGGTCGTCAACAAAATATTCGTCGACGGCCTTTTGCAGTCGCACCGCAAATTGTTCCGCGGGTTCCGCCGCTTCTGACGGAGCAACATGGGTGCCGCCGAGCAAAGCTTCGGTCTTTTCCAACAGGAACGCCGCAGCGTCTACTCCTGTGAACGATTGCGTTGCGTATACGTCATCTGGCCGCCCATATAGACTGATCGACCGTGAAGTGAATTCAGGCGTGCCCGCGGAAATGAGCATGCGGGCCGCCTCCGCGTAGCTCCACGCGGATCTCCGCAGGAATTGCAATAGCGGGTCGTCGCCTTCGCAGAGATTCACAAAGTCGTCGAGGGCCGCAATCTCACTTCGCCAATCCGGGATGCAATGCTTAACGGCAGGCAGGGCTGGACGCCCGGCGCGCCAACTCTCCAGGAACTCCGCTTCAGTTGAGTCAGGCCAGTTTAGGTGTTTTAAGACCAGAATCGGCTTGGCAAGCTCACAGAGTTGACCATCGAGTTCAGTAATGCGCTGCGTCAGGGGCGAAGTCGTTATTATCATTCTTCAGCCGAAGTTTGACAAATCGATAGGCGAAGGTTGATAGTCGACATTCTCGCTTGCACTTATACCAGAAAAGTCGAATCGGAGGCACATTGTGACAAGTGATGCCGCAAAAACGACTTCAGAACGCCGTTCGTCGCTTCGAGCGAGGTTCAAGCCATTTCGCTCGTCATCCCGCTGCAGTTGGCAGCTGCGATAGCACAGCTTGGGTGGATACATTGCAACCTGAGAACTGGGGCGCGCCGAGGTGTGTTTTCAAACTGTGCTCACCGGCAGATAACCAACAACGAAGTTGACGTTCGGGGCGCCTACTATTTGACCTGAAAATCCCTCACAATCGGAGCAGACGGGCAGATCGCAAGCGACGCTCTCCATTCCCGTTTTGGCTTCAACCGCCCGACAGGATGTTACTTCTTTTCGCACGTCTTCCATGATGATCCGCGCCTGTTGAGCCCGGTAGGCATTGAGAGGTTGTTCAATCTGCGAAGAGAGAAAGTCCGCCAGGCTCATACCTCACTTACAGACTGGTAGGAATCAACTTCGCACCGCCACGCCCGGTCGCGGTCCAATTGCAACTAAAACGAATCGGTACGGTGGAGTTCAGTCAGCTCGCCGCCCACGCGCTCGCAACCCTGGGAGCGTCGGCTGGCGGCACCAATCCGTCCACGCCGGACTGTCGTACGATTTGCTTAGGCTTTTCGTTTGCGCTACTCTGGGCTGTCGCTCTTATCACCGCGTGTTTGGCAAACGCCCCTCAGGTCTTGGCCAAACCCCAGCGGTGCATCCACGCAGGGTTTTATTATCTTTTTTGGGTGTGGTTGTTTTAGTGAAGGAGCCATGACTATGGCGACAGCAACGAAGAGCGGGGCAAAGAAGGGGTCCGCCAAGCCGCGACCGATCTTTGCCAAGACCTACTTTCCCGTGCAGGTGGCCGTGTTCGAACACTCGAATGACGGCCGGGCGAACTACAGCGTGAAGCTGACACGTTCGTTCCGTCGCGACGAGGAGAGCGAATGGGAGACGACCGAGTACCTCGGCGTTCAGGATTTGCTCCCCGCGGCTCGACTCCTTGGCGAAGCCTATGAAGCGATTCAGGCCCGTCAAGACGAGGTCTATCGTGAGCGTCAGCAAACGGAAGAGGGGAGCGGCAATCAGTTCTGAGAGCTTCTCTTCTTCCATTCATGTCCCTTACTGCCCCTGGTTGTCGGTTGCACCGCTTCCAGGGGTTTTTCTTTTTACGCCCAACCAACTTCCGCAAGATTAATGCGCGACCTCCGTTCGGGCTCGACAAAGGGACGGCGCCCCGTCCGCCTCTGCCCCCGCATCAGCCCGCAGCCGGCAGTGACGGGCCGATGCGAGGGCGACGGCGGAGGGACTTCGGCGAAGCGTTGGGGGGATGAAATGTCTCATCTACGGCGACGTTGCCGACGGGCGGCATGACCAACATTTGAGTAGCGGTTAGCATCGCGCTATTCTGGGCTATCGCTGGCGAAGCGCCAGCCTCATCCGGGTAGAAGTCGTCGGTTCCGGCGTCGGCCTCGCCGGCAAGCTCAGCGGCTTGCGGCCGAGACCGGCGGCGTGCATTCCACGGTTTTCGTCGACAGAATGTCGACGTGTTTTCAATTGGACGGCAGCTCGTCGCTGGCGTCGTCTTTTGCGCGGTCCGTTCTGGATCCGCGTTTCCCGTCATCGGTCGATCGGAGCGCCATTCTGCGCCTCCGATGCGCCCATTTCCACAAGGAACCGACTATGAATCGCGAAGAAGCATTGGCGCTCGCGGAACGCGGCGTCGAGGAGTTGATTGCCGCCCTGGAGCAAGGGAAGAGCGAACAGCTCTTGGAATATCTCGCGTTTCAGGCGAGATTCCATCGCTACAGTTTCAACAACTGTCTGCTGATCGCCATCCAGAAGCCTGACGCCACTTACGTGGCTGGGTTTCAGCGGTGGAAGGAACACGCACGCTTTGTCCGCAAAGGGGAGAAGGGGATTATGATCCTCGCTCCCTTGATGAAGCGGACTAGACGTGAGGAGAACGCTGCTCCCGAGAGTGGCGACGAGGAGCCGTCGCCGCGTCTTGTTGGCTTTCGGGCGACATACGTATTCGACGTCTCGCAGACGGATGGCGAGGAACTTCCACAGTTCAGCGCCATCACCGGCGACCCTAGCGAGCTGGTGCCAGTGCTGCGGCAACTGGTCAGCGATCAAGGGATTGAACTGCGGTACGAGGAGCAGCTCGGCGGCGCCGACGGCGTCTCCGAGGGCGGACGCATCGCCATCCGGCAAGGACTGCCGGCGGCGGAAGAGTTTTCGGTCACCGTTCATGAGCTGGCTCATGAACTGCTGCATCGCAGCGAGCGGCGCAAGGAGACGACGCGAACCGTCCGCGAGCTGGAAGCCGAAGCGGTCGCGTTTGTCGTTTGCCGCGCGGCCGGCCTCGATGGCTTAGCGCGGTCGAGCGACTACATCCAGCTCTACCAAGGCGACAAGGAGCTGCTCTTGCACTCGTTGTCGCACATTCAGCGCGTCGCGGCTCAGATCATCGATGGCCTGGTCGCCTCGTCCACCGATTGTCAGACGGCAGCAGTTGCGGATGAAAGGCTGGAAACGAGCGTCGCAATTTGAAGGGAGTCTAGGTTTTTGAATGTGAGGTCGTTTGCACGCACGCCGCCGGCCTCATTCTCAGCGTCGCTTTTTTGTTGCGCCCTACCTGGAACTTGGTGCATCATAAAGGACGTTATGCGGCAGCGAGTTGTCGGAAGGGGACTCGTCGCCAGAACGCCGTTTGATCGACCTTTTACTGGAGGAAGATGACCAAAGACCTTGTTGCGAGACCCTCGGGTGACCTGGCCCGCGCCGGCAGGGCGGACCTCCCCGCCGCGGTCGTCGCCCGCGGCGACGCTGGGCTGCGGCGGTTCATCGAGTTCTTCACTGTCACGATCCGCAACAAGAACACGCGGCAGGCCTACGCCCAGGCGATCAAGCAGTTCTTCGACTGGTGCGAGCATCGCGGCGTCCATCGGCTTGAACAGATCACGCCGGTTGTCGTCGCCGGCTACATCGAGCGGCACAAGGCTTCGACGCCTACCGTCAAGCAGCACCTCGCGGCGATTCGGATGCTCTTCGACTGGCTCGTCACCGGGCACGTCGTCCCGCACAACCCGGCCACCTCGGTCCGTGGACCAAAGCACGTCGTCAAACGGGGCAAGACGCCGGTCCTCACGGCGGACGAGGCGCGTCAGCTTATCGACTCGATCGACGTGAGCACGCTTATCGGCCTGCGCGACAGGGCGCTGATCGGCGTGATGGTCTATTCGTTCGCCCGCGTCAGCGCGACGACGGCGATGCGCGTCGGCGACTACTACCCCGAGGGAAAGCGGTGGTGGTTCCGGCTGCACGAGAAAGGGGGCAAGCGGCATGAGGTTCCCGCTCACCACAACGCCGAAGCGTACCTCGACCCGTACCTCCGCGCCGCCGGGATCGGCGACGGGGCCAAGTCTCCCCTCTTCCGGACGATCGACCGGCAGGGGCGTCTTACGGACCGCGGCATGAACCGCAACGACGCCCTGCGGATGATCAAGCGGCGGGCGAAAGCGGCGGAGCTGTCGTCGCGAGTCGGCTGCCACACGTTCCGGGCGACCGGGATCACCGCCTACTTGGAGAACGGCGGGACGATTGAGAAGGCCCAAGTAATCGCCGCCCACGAATCGCCGCGGACAACCAAGCTCTACGACCGGACGAGCGACGAGGTTACGCTCGACGAGATCGAGCGGATTGTGATCTGAAAAAAATCCGTCAGATACTCGTGTACAACCGCGGCCCGCTTCACTTTGCATCTCCCGCTGCTTCACACCCGCTAGGTCTCGCAACGACTTCCATAATGCGGCTCGCGCAGCGTGCCAAGTCGCTCTCAACCTGATGCTCCCAAATCCGAACGACCGTCCACCCCTGGTAACGCAACCGCCGGAAATTGCGCGCGTCGCGGCGGCGAGTCGCCTCGATCTTCTCCTGCCAGGACGGCGTGAGTTTTCCCTTCCAGAGCGGGAAACGCCAGCCGTGCCAAAAGTCGCCGTCAACAAACACCACGACGCGCTCGCTGCGAAAGACGATGTCCGGCGTCCCGGCAAGGTCCTTGGCGTGTCGCTCGAACTTCAGCCCGCAGCCTTCAAGTTGTTCAGCCAGAAGGCGTTCCGGCTTCGTATCCTTGCCGCGGATCCGCGACATGAGCGCGCTGCGCGTCGCAGCACTCATGACATCGCCCCGGTTGCCGCCGGGAATGACCCCGTTGCGGGCCGCCCAGCGACGATGTCCCGCCCTCTTACCGCCGGTCTTCGATCGGTCGGGCATGGAGGCCTCATGGCGTCACGAAGATTCAAGCAACCGTGACACAACCGCCTTCATGACGGGCGGACTCACCGCGTTGCCGATCAGTTTGATGCGATTTCGTCGCGTCGTTTCCGGCCACCGATAGTCCTTTGGAAATCCCATCGCGGCGGCCAGCTCGGGAGGCTGAAGCATCCGCATCACATGGCCGGCGCCATTTCGCTCGACGAGGGCGAAACGATCGAGCGTCGTGATCGTCCGGAGTGGCCGGTCGAGGCTCTGCCACCCTCCCGCCGCGTCAGTGCCGTAGTACACCAGCAGGAACGACGCTTTGTCGCCGACCTCCTTGATGGCCCGGCGTGCGCGTTGCAAGGTCGGCTTGGCCCGCCCCGGACTCTTCAGCGGCGTGAACTCCCACTCGGCCGCCTGCCCGTTCATCGACGCCAGGACCGACCGCACCGAGGGTTTAGGCCCGCGGCGCTTTGTCGGCGGTTGCGGATCGTCTTCACGGTCGCAGATGACAAAGAGCCGCCGGCGGCTTTGCGCCACGCCGAAATCGCTAGCGTCGAGCGTTGTCTCCAAGGTCCGGTATCCAAGCCGCTCCAGCCCCGCGAGCCACTCGCTGTAAGAATGCCAGTTGCGCATCGCCGTGACGTTTTCGACGACAACCCACCGAGGTTGCATGGCGCGGGCGAAGCGGATCACTTCAAACGCCGTCCGCCGGCTGACCTCGCACCGAGGGCTCGCACCCTTGGCGACGCTGTGGTTCGTGCATTCGGGGGAAGCCAGCAAGAAATCGACGCGTCCGACCTCTCTTGCCACCCGCGTCGCCGTCAGACGCTCGATCCGCGACTGGTACACCAACCCGCCCGGAAAGTTCTGCCGGTACGCCTCTGCGGCGACTTCCCAGGCGTCAACTCCACCGGCCGATTCCACGCCCGCCATGCGCGCACCGCAGGAACTGCCCCCCCCGCCGCAGAACAAATCGAAGGCGCGATACAACGTCCAGTCTCCAGGCTCGACCACTCCGCGACGCGATTGCGCCACGCTTTCGTCGCCTTCTTTGTACCAGTTCAGTCCCGGGCCAACCAGGTTGGCTGGCTCCAGGCGAGTCTCGACTGGGTGAGGACTGCGCCGATCGCTGGTATTTCCCGGCAGTTCAAGCCGATCGTCGCGTCAAGTACACTGATGCAGAGGTCGGATTCGACCCCTCCAGCGCGACCGGCGAATGCGCCGGCCGCGACCCGCCATTGCAAATCCGGACTTGAACACGTGGCAGCGTCCCCCGCCAATCTGGAAGTTATTCCCTCAGCCGGTCGCTTGGTCCGGTCGCTGCGCGACATGGGCTACGATTTTGTCCAGGCCGTTGCGGACCTCGTCGACAATTCCCTGGCGGCGGGGGCATCGGAGGTCTGCATCGACGTGACTTTCTCGGGGTCCGCATCGTGGGTGCGCATCGCCGACAACGGCCACGGCATGTCGAAACGCGACCTCATCGAAGCGATGCGTTTCGGCTCCCAGCGCGAGTACGACAAGGAAGACCTTGGCCGTTTCGGCCTCGGCCTCAAGACCGCCTCGCTGAGCCAGTGCCGGCGCCTGACCGTCGCCTCGCGGACCGACCCGGCACGCCGCCGTGTCATCGCATTCGCATGGGACATCGACCACCTGGAGCGGACGAACCGCTGGGAGGTCCTGCCCGTTGAAGGGAGCCAACTCGACGACACGCTCCAGGAGCCGCTCGGAAAATCGACCGGTACCGTCGTCGTCTGGAAGCGGATCGATCGGATCCTCGACTATGCCCATCCCAACGGAGAATCGGCGCGCAAGAAGATGTCGACGATGTGCCGCGACTTGGAGGCCCACCTCGCGATGGTCTTCCATCGCTTTCTCGCCGCACCGGGCTCCCGCCGAAAGTTTCGCATCCTGCTCAATGGCAATCCCGTCGAACCCTGGGACCCCTTCGTGCGCGGTGAGACGAAGACTCGATCCCTCGACCCGGTCCGCATCCCAGTTGAAGGCGAGACGGCTCGCGGCGAGGTCCTGCTGGAACGGTTTGTTCTGCCGCACCAGAGCGAGTTTTCTTCGCCCGAGGCGTTTCGCCGGGCCAGCGGGCCGGCGAATTGGAATCAGCAGCAGGGCATCTACATCTACCGCGCGAATCGGCTGATTCAGGCGGGAGGATGGTGCGGCTTACGGACAGTTGACGAGCACCTGAAGCTCGCCCGTGTCGCTCTTTCGTTCTCGCCCGCGCTGGACGCGGCATTCCGCGTCAATGTCGCCAAGATGCGGGTCCAGTTGCCCGCATCGGCTCGCGATGCCATCCGGGAACAACTCCAGCCTGCCCTCGCACTGGCGCAGAAGCGGTATCGAGAGACGACGGCGCGCGAAGATTCGGTATCGAGCGGTCGGCCGACGCCCAAGGCCGCGGCGACGACTTCGACTTCGGCATCCCCAACACCCGTCCGCGGTGCGGCGAGAGTCGCCGCGACTCCTGCGGCCGAGCCGCGTTGGACGCTCGACGAGTTCGAGCAAGAACTTTTGCTGGTCGCGCGACCTGCCGAGAAGAAGGTTGTGCGTACGGTCATCTCACGGATGCGCCGTCGATGACAGTTATCGTCACAGAATCTGGATCGCCCATGGCGCCCTAAACATGTCTTATGAACAAGCACTCGCACTGGTACGTTTGATGCTCGACAGGGGCGTCCTGCGCGATGTTGCGATCGACAATCCCGCGATCCCCGAAGAGTTTCGTCGCCCGATTCGCGAAGAACTCGACCGCGAGTCGAACGTCCTGCTGGAACCGGCCCGGATACTCGTCGCCGATTCTCGGCGCGGGGAGTGGCTTCGCAACGTCGATCGCGAGCGTTGGTACTACTGGCCAACGCTCCGCGAGTATCTCCTCGGGCGCCGCGGCTGGCAGGCTGCCGCCGTTCGTTCCCTCGATGAGACAACCGACCGTGTTCTCTCGCAACTACCGGCGCCGACCCTCACGGAGTTCGACGTTCGAGGCCTCGTCCTCGGTTTTGTGCAGAGCGGAAAAACCGCCAACTACACCGCGCTGATCGCGAAGGCGGCTGACGTCGGCTACCGCCTCGTCATCGTCCTCTCGGGCATCGACAACGGGCTTCGCCGCCAGACCCAACTCCGTCTGAAGGCGGAACTGGTCGGGTATGCCGACAATCGCCCCAGCGCGGTTCGCCTTCCGCCGGTGGGTCAACGATGGCACGAATTTACCCGAGAGGAACTTGATGGCGACTTCCGGCCCGGGTACACGACGCCCACCGCCTTGCAGGGACCGCAGCCAGTGCTGCTAGTCGTCAAAAAGAATGGCGCGGTGCTTCGCAGGCTCCTGCAGTGGCTTCGGGAGGCGCCGATGGATGTTCGCCGAAACATCCCGACGCTGCTGATTGACGACGAAGCAGACCAGGCGAGCGTTGATACCCGCGGGACGTACCAAACCGAGGACGAGCTGCCGTCGCAAGACTACGAACCTCCCTCAGTAATCAATGGTTTGATTCGCGATCTCCTCGGCCTTTTCTCGCGAAAAACTTACGTGGCGTACACTGCCACTCCGTTCGCAAACATCCTTATTCCTCACGACGCCTTCGACCCCAGTCTTCAAAACGACCTTTACCCTCGTGACTTCATCGTCGACTTGCCTCGGCCCGAGGGCTACTTTGGCGCGGAGCACCTGTTCGGACGTTTTGATTCCGCGACCGGGCAGGAGATCCTCGGCCTAGACGTCGTGCGTTCCGTCTCCGACGAAGACCTGCAAACGCTTGACGCGGCCAACGTCCCGGCATCGCTGGAAGCAGCCATCCTTGACTTCGTACTGGCTGGCGCAGCTCGGGCGCAGCGGGGGCAAGCCGACGCGCCCGCGACAATGCTTGTTCATACGTCGTCGCGGATTGCTGATCAGACTCTCCTGTCACGCCACATCGATTCACGTTTTGGAGAGCTTCGCGACGAATGGCGATATCATCGTCAGCATACAATCTTCCAGCGGCTCCGGGAGCGGTGGGAGAGCGAGTTCCGGCCAGTCACGCGTTCCCGCTACCTCGACCGTGACGTCCCCTTCGAAGCAATTGAGCCGTTCATCGGTCCTTGCTTTGAGTCAGTCCAGGTCATCGAAGTCAATAGCGCTACCGGTTTGGCTCTCGACTACGAGCGCGAACCCTCACTCAAGGCGATCGCTGTCGGTGGCAATCGCCTCTCTCGCGGGCTGACGCTGGAGGGACTGACCGTCAGCTTCTTCGTCCGGCGGACCGTCATGTACGATACGCTCATGCAGATGGGGCGCTGGTTCGGGTTTCGCCGCGGCTACGACGACCTGACCCGGATCTACACAACGGCCGAGCTTGCCGGCTGGTTCAGCGATCTCGCCCTCGTCGAGCACGACCTTCGCGAGGACATACGCGTCTACGAGGCTCAAAACCTCACCCCCATGCAGGTCGGTACCAGGATTCTCCAGCATCCCTCGATGCTCGTGACGAGCCGTCTGAAGCAGCGGTTTGCAACTACCGTGACCGTGGCCCAGTCGTACGCAGGCAAAGTCTTGCAGACCTTCAAGTTTCCCTTCAACCGCCCCGGCGACCTGCAGTTGCTTCTCGACGGCAACTTGGCCGCGACGCGGGAGTTCATCCAGGACCTGGGAGCTTTTGCCGAGTGGCGCGATGGCGGGCCACTCTGGAGCGGCGTCCCGGTCGCGAACGTGTTGCGGTTTCTGGAAGCGTATCAACTCGACGATCAAGTTCGCAGTCTCTCACTACCGCTCGTGAGAGCGTACGTTGAGCGACAGACAGAACTCGACGAGCTCGTCGAGTGGACAATCGCCGTTCGTGGTCGCGGCACTCGGGACCGACGCCTCGGCGTCGCTGAATGGGGCATACCCGATCGGCAGTTGTTTCAGATGGCCCGCTCCCGCCGGTCCGCCGACCCGAACTCGCTCGGCGTCCTGACTGAGCCTGGCGACGAACTCCTCGGGCTTACCGACGACGAACGCGCTCAGGTCGCCGCCCGGCAGCAAGCCGCCTCGATCGGCGTGAACCCTGCCGCACGGCAAATCCGTTCGCCCCGCACCGGGCTGTTGCTTCTTTATCCCGTTAGTCGCTACTCGGGACAGGATGCGTCGGGCGAGACTCGCATTCCCCTGTACGAGAATCCAGACGGCGTTCATGCGCGAGATATTGTCGGCATGGCGATCTCGTTTCCCGAGTCCGAGAGGGCGCAGCACGTCTACGGCGAGTACGTCGTCGGGACTGCGGGATGGAGACCCATGGAATGATCCCCCAACTCTGCGACGCGTGGCGACAACTCGAAACCAGCATTTCTCTCGGCGACCGGCTACTGGCGCGGGTCGCGTTTCCAGACGTGTCACCGCGATTGCAATGCGCCATCGATTCTTCAAGTCGCCGCCATCTCCTGATCCGACTAACATCTGACGAAATTGATTTTCGGGACAACCAGAGTCGCGGGCTCACCTGCCAAACTCGTGAGCTGGCAGTTCACGAGGCGTCTCCCGGTCGCTATCTCGACATGCTTTGTAGCGAGAATACCGGACACGCAATGTTCGACGTAATCGGTGCGGAGCTGGCCGTAGAACTCGCACGTCCCGAAAGCGCAGCACCGGAGTCCGTCCGACGCGTCCTTGGACGCTGGCGCCGATTCTGGGCACATCCTCCGCAATCCCTGTTGACCCGCGAGGAGCAGTTGGGACTGTTCGCGGAACTATGGTTCATCGATGTCTGGCTCCTTCCCCGCCTTGGCCCTGCCGAAGCCGTCGCCCGCTGGGTCGGTCCTAGCGGCGCCCGCCATGACTTCTCTGGGGAAGCAAGCGCAATTGAGGCGAAGGCGACAACCTCCACGCGGGGGCGTCTGTTTCGGATCAACGGCCTGGAGCAACTCGTCCCGCCGACGGATAGAAGCCTTGCATTGTTCGGCATGCGGCTCCAGGAAGACTCGGGAGCTACGAACTGCCTCCCCGCTCTCGTGGAAAGGCTGCGCACCGCAATGTTACTGGAGGCCGAGGCCCTCGGCCGTTTCGAGACTGGGCTGACGCTTGTCGGTTATTCCCCCGTCAATACGGCAGAGTATGAAAAGCTGCGCCTTGCTGTTCGCGAAGAGAAGCTCTACCGCGTTGTAGAGGGTTTTCCGCGGCTCACCCGCACCGATATTGCGGGGGCGGCCACGCTCTCTGCAATTGAGCGGGTCGAGTACGACATCAATCTGAACGGCTTCGATCATCTTGCCGTGAGCAACGACGCAGAAGTAGATAGAATACTCAAATGATCGAGTATACAAAGCTCTTCGTACAGTCGGATCCAACGTCACTGGATTCCTGTGAGATGGGCTGCGCAGGTAGATTTGAGTAGCGCTGCTAATTGTGGCATTCTCTGCCATGAAGCAGCAATCTTCCGTCGAGCCGAGGCTCGTCTTCTTTGACCTTGAGACAGCGGGCATCGACCCCAAGCGCCACCCAATCATCCAGATCGGGGCGATCGCCGTTGACCAGGACCTTGAGCCGGTCGAAGCATTCGAAGCCAAAGTCAAGTTCTCCGACAGATCGGCGGTCAAGCGGAGTCTGCGGAAGTGCAGCTACCATCCGGGCGTGTGGGCCAAAGAGGCCCGCGAGGCCGCTGAGGTCGCAAGAGACTTTGCCGCATTCCTTCGCCGCCATGCTTCACAACCGGCGCTGACGGCCGATGGCAAGGCGTACCATTTGGCGCAGCTCGTCGCCCACAACGCAGCCTTCGACGGCCCGTTTCTCGTGGAGTGGTTCGACCGCCAGCGAATCTACCTGCCAGCGCGCAGGCTCGTCCTGTGCACGATGCAGCTCGCGATGTGGCGGGTTACCCAGGGTGTGGACGCCACTCCGCCGAACTTTCAACTGGCGACTCTATGCCGACACTACGGCGTCCCTTTTCACGCCTCGGCCGCACACGATGCCCTCGGTGACGTGGCTGCCACCGTGCAGTTGTATCGGGCGATGGCGACTTTAGATAAGGGCGTGATCGTCGGTCTCGCCGGCGCACGTGCGGCACAAGAACCAACGTTTAGTGAAATGGAGAAAACAATATGAATGAAAAACAAGAAACCAAAAAGAAGAAGGCGCTGCTGACAGAGACCCCCGTCCATACGATTCGGACCGGAGCGGTTGCGGCGTCGATCTGGCGACGGCAGTCCCCCTCCGGATACGTCTACTTCGACTACTCGCTGGCCCGCTCGTTCAAGAGCCTGTCGAGCGGCAACACGGGCTACTCGAAAAACTTCTTCGCCCGCAACCAGCAAGAACTGGTCTCGGTGATCGAACAGGCCACTCGCTGGATCGCTGAGCACGAGTCGAAGCAGAACGCCGCGGAGTCCAATGTATGAACGAGACGCATGCCGACCTGCCCAATGACAAGGCCGACAAACACGACGATGTTGCCCGTCCCGCTGAGAACCCGCCAGAAAGTGACCCGCTAGCCGACGCCGAAATGCAGGCGGCGTATCGCCGCGAGTACCTGCGTCAGCTTCGTCAACGGGGTTGCCCCGGCTGCGGCGAAGGGGACGAAGTCTTCTAGAACTCAGGGGAGAGGCGGGGACCGTCGTGATACGGCTCGGTGACTGCC
>Ga0247823_10002014_pt1 | contig 16788 bp, 16 predicted proteins | sample 13C_PalmiticAcid_2_FD_192426 | JGI IMG/M metagenome (GOLD analysis project Ga0247823, IMG submission 192426) | Soil microbial communities from agricultural site in Penn Yan, New York, United States - 13C_PalmiticAcid_Day30 | ecosystem: Environmental > Terrestrial > Soil > Agricultural land...
ACTGTCGTCGTAGCCGTCGTGCTGTCCCTGCTCATCGCCTGGCCTGCGCAGGCCGGCTGGAAGGCCGCGACGCCGGAGGTCGCCGAAGCCACCCGGCAGCCGCGCATCGCAGCCGCCATCGAGGCGGCGATGCGCTTCGACCGCGCCATCCTCGCGCACGACGCGCAGGTGTTCGCCGACACCTTCACCGAGGATGCGGTGGTCAACAATCCGTTCAATCGCATCGCCCGCAAGCCGGATGCCGTGGCCAACTTCGCGACCGGCCTGATCGACTACACCTCGCTGGAGCGGGTGATCGAGTACGCGGCCACGCGGGGCGAGCACGATGTGGTGCTGATGGGCGAAGAGCACCTGACGCCGGTCGGCAAGGCGAAGTTCGCCGGCAAGCAGGTCAAGCGCCGGACCACCGAAATCTGGACCGACGAAAGCGGCGGCTGGAAGCTGGCCCTGCGTCAGGCGACGATCTATTCCGCGGAGTAGATCGCCCTCAAGTTCCCCGGCCACCTGCCGCTACCGTCTCGACGGGTACGTCGGGGGACGCGCGTGGCACTGCTGGGGGCACTGACATCGTGGTGGCAACGTGGGCGTACGCCGGCCGTCGCGCCGCGCGTGGTTTCGACGATCCCGCCGTCAACCGCGTCGACAGGCACCCCGCCACCCGCGCTCGACCGCGACTGGGCGACCTCGCTGCTGGACGTGGCCTACGAGGGCCAGGCTGCGCCGCTGTCGCCGGAGGCCAGCGTGCCGCTGCGGTTGGCGGCGGAACAGGCCCTGGCCCGCTTCGCGGATGCGCCACAACGGCTGCCACGCCGACCACAACTGTTGCCGCAGCTGCTCAGCACGCTCAACGACGACGATGCCTCGGGCCGTGAGATCGCGGGCGTGATCGCGCGCGATCCTGCGCTGGCCGCCCACCTGCTCCGGCTCGCCAACAGCGCGCTCTACCGCACCCAGCCAGCGCCCATCGAGAACCTGGATCGCGCCGTGGCGCTGGTCGGCACCGAGGGCCTGCGCCACCTGGTGGCGATGGCGGTCATGCAACCGGTGATGCGGATGGAAGGCGGCGCACTGGGCGCGCTGCCCGACCTGATCTGGGACCACACGCAGCGTACGGCACTGGCCGCCGCGCAGTTCGCCAAGACGGTGGAACGCGAAGACGCGTTTGCCGCCCAGATGCTCGCACTGCTGCAGGGCCTGGGCGCCATCCTTGTCGCGCAGGCGCTTCGCGATGCCTGCGCACAACAGGGGGGCGTACCGGATGCCGGCGTCGCCGCACGGCTGCTGCAGGACGCTTCGCCGCGGCTGGGCCGCGCCGTCGCGCGCGAGTGGGGCCTGTCCGAACGCCTGTTGCAGGGCCTGGACGACCAGGCGCTCGACGACACCGCCGGCATGAGCGGCCTGGGCCGTGCCCTGGCGGTGGCGGCGCCGCACGCGACCGCCGCGATGGCGGCCGCCCGGATCGCCGACGCCGCCTGATCGCGCGGTTGCATTCCAGTCAGGCAACACGCGCTGGATTGACGTCACGCTCATATCCGGTGGGGTATTCCTGCAGCGTCAGGGATCACGCGAGGTAACCGATGACGCTGGCATTGCATTGCCGTTGCGGACAGGTGAAGGGAATCGTCGCCACCGATCGCGCCTATGTGCGCGCGACGTGCTATTGCCGTGACTGCCAGGCCTATGCACGCCATCTGGGCCAGCCGGGCCTGATGGATGCCCACGGCGGTACCGACATCGTGGCGATGAATCCGCTCGCGGTGCGTTTCACCGCCGGCGAGGAGCACATCGCCGGTCTGTGCCTGCGCAAGGGCGGACTGTACCGCTGGTATGCGGAATGCTGCCGCACGCCGTTGGGCAACACGCCGCACGACGGCCGCACCGCCTACGTCGGGATGGTGACGGCCTGCCTGGCGCCGGCGGCGGAGGTGGATGCCGCATTCGGGCCGGCAGGGCGCGTGGTGCTCAACACCGATTCCGCCCTCGGCGACGTCAGCGGCACGCCCGTGGCCTTTGTACTGGGCGGCGCGCGGATCGCCACCGGCATCCTGGGCGCGAAGCTCCGCCGCCAGCCTCCCTCCCTGTTCTTCAATCCGTCGGGACAGACGTTGCGCACGGCGTATCCGCTGAGTTCGGGCGAACGCGATGCCGTCGGTCTGGAAACAGGCTGACCGAAGGCCTTCCGGATTGACCCGGGATATTTGTCTGACTAAAGTCAGGCAATGGACGATACCCAGCGCCTGCGCCGCTTCAACCGGACGGTCACCCGCCGGATCGGGGTGCTCAACGAGGACTACCTCGGGCATGGGCGCCCGTTGGCCGAATCACGGCTGCTGTTCGAGGTCGGGCGAGATGGCGCGGACGTGCGCGACCTGCGCGCGCGCCTGGCACTGGATTCGGGCTACGCGAGCCGGTTGCTGCGCGCATTGGAGGCGCAGGGCCTGATCCGCGTGCAGGCCTCGCCCGCCGATGCGCGTGCGCGCCGTGTCGTGCTGACGGCAAAAGGCCGGCGCGAGGTCGAGGCCCTGGACCGCGATTCGCAAGCGCTCGCCGATGCATTGCTCGCGCCGTTGTCCGAACGCCAGCGCATGCGGATGCTGGCGGCGATGGACGAGGTGGAGGCATTGCTGCGCGCCTCGGCGGTGGAGATCCGCGTCGCGGATCCCGCCAGTGCGGAGGCACAGGCCTGCATCGGGGCGTACCTCGACGAACTCGATGCCCGCTTCGAGACGGGCTTCGACGCCGCGCGCAGCGTCTCGGCCAACCCGCAGGAGCTCGTGCCGCCGCAGGGCGTGTTCCTGCTCGCCTGGCTGGATGGCGCGGCGATCGGATGCGGCGGGCTGAAAGTGGCGGGTGACGGGACGGGCGAGATCAAGCGCATGTGGGTGGCGCCCGACGCGCGTGGCCTGGGTGTCGCGCAGCGCCTGCTCGATGCGCTGGAAGTTCACGCGCAGTCGCGGGCGCTCGTGCGCGTCAGGCTGGATACCAACCGCACGCTGGTGGAGGCGCGGGCGTTGTATGCGCGCAACGGCTATCAGGACATTCCCGCGTACAACGACAATCCGTACGCGGATCACTGGTTCGAGAAACGCCTGCCGGGCTGACGTCGCCCCGGCCAACCTCTGGCACGGTCTTCCATCGGACGCAGCCGGTACCCTGTCGGGCCCGCGCGCATGCGCGACCGTTCCGGAGTTCCGTTTTGAAGAAGACCCTGCTGTCCAGCGCGACGTTGCTGGCCCTCACCCTGGCCGGCCCGCTGGCTGCGCACGACACCGACACCGGCTGCCTGGACGATGGCTGCACCGTGCTGGCCTTGTTCGCCGAGGCCGGCGATACGGGCTCCGCGGGTTCGGCGATCGCCGCCCGCCGCTTCGGTGCATGGGGCCTCGACACAGCCGGCATGGACCGCAACGCGAAACCCGGCGGCGATTTCTTCCGTTACGTCAGCGGCACCTGGGCCGACACCACGCAGATCCCGGCCGACCGCTCCAGCTATGGCGGCTTCGCGATCCTGCGCGACCTGTCGGAAGCGCGCTTGCGCGTGCTGGTGGAAGGTTATGCGCTGGGCGATCCCGCCAGCGGCGGCGATGCGGCCAAGATCGCCGCCCTTTACAGGGGTTTCATGGATCAGGCGACCGTCGACGCCCTCGGCGCCAAGCCGTTGCAGCCTGTGCTGGATGGCATCCGCGCGGCAAAGGACAAGCGCGCCGTCGCCATGCTGATGGGCCAGCGTGGCGGCTTCTACGACAGCTTCTTCAACCTGGGCGTCAGCGACGACCAGAAGGATCCGGACCGCTACACGCTCTATCTGAGCCAGGGCGGCCTGGGCCTGGGCGACCGCGAAATGTACCTGCGCGACACCTTCAAGCCGCAGCGCGAGCGCTACGAGGCCTATATCGCGCAGATGCTGCAGCTGGCCGGTTGGGAGAAGCCGCAGGAGAACGCCAAGGCGATCCTCGCGCTGGAGACGCGCATCGCCGACACGCACTGGACGCGCGCCGAAAGCCGCAACCGCGACAAGACCTACAACCCGCTGGCGATGGCCGACTTCGCGACGACGTCGCCCGGATTCCCGTGGGCGGACTTCTTCAAGGCCGCCGGCGTCGACGGCGCGGGCCTTGCGGTGATCCGCCAGGATTCCGCGATTCCGAAGATCGCCGCCATCTTCGCCGACACCGATGTCGCCACGCTGCAGGCCTGGCAGGCCTTCCACGCGACCGACAACGCGGCGCCGCTGCTGTCTAAGGACTTCTCGGTGGCGCAGTACGAATTCCGCGACAAGTTCCTGTCCGGCCAGCCGCAGCAGCGCGAGCGCTGGAAGCGCGGCGTGTCGTTCGCCGAATCGGCGATGGGCGAAGCGATCGGCCGCGACTACGTAGCGCTGTACTTCCCGCCGGATGCCAAGGCCAAGATGGATGCGCTGGTCGCCAACGTGAAGGCGGCCATGGGCGCGCGCCTGGACACGCTGGCCTGGATGAGCCCGGCGACCAAGAAGGAGGCACACGCCAAGCTCGCCGGCTTCGGCCTGAAGATCGGCCACCCGGAGAAGTACCGCGACTACAGCGCGCTGGTGGTGAAGAACGGCGACCTGTTCGGCAACGCGCAGCGCGCCGCCCGGTTCGAGTGGGACTACCGCCGCGCACGCATCGGCCAGGCCGTGGACAAGGGCGAGTGGGGGATGACGCCGCAAACCGTCAATGCGTACTACAACTCGGTGAAGAACGAGATCGTCTTCCCCGCGGCCATCCTGCAACCGCCGTTCTTCGATCCGGACGCCGATCCCGCGGTGAACTACGGCGGCATCGGCGGCGTGATCGGCCACGAGATCATCCACGGCTTCGACGACCAGGGCCGCAAGTCCGATGGCCAGGGCGTGCTGCGCGACTGGTGGACGGCCGAGGACGCGGCCAAGTTCGAAGTGCAGGCCGCCAGGCTCGGCGCGCAGTACGAGGCGTATGCGTTCCCGCAGCTCCCCGGCATGCACATCAACGGGCGCGTGGCGATGGGCGAGAACATCGGCGACCTGGGTGGCCTGACGATCGCGCTCGAGGCCTACCACCGCTCGCTGGCCGGCAAGCCGGCACCGGTGATCGATGGCTTCACCGGCGACCAGCGCTTCTTCATGGGCTGGGGCCAGATCTGGCGCACCCTGTGGCGCGACGATGCGCTGCGCCAGCAGCTGGTCAACGGCACGCATTCGCCGGGCCACATCCGCTCCTTCGCCCCGCTGCGCAACATCGATGCCTGGTACGACGCCTTCGGCGTCAAGCAGGGCGACCCGCTGTACATCGCGCCGCAGGAGCGCGTGCGGATCTGGTGATCCGGTGAGCCGACGAGGGCGGGACGGATCGTCCCGCCTTCCGTCGCGGGTTGCACGTCGCCGCCATCGCGCCGATGATGCCGGGCATCGTCATCGTCCCATGCCGTTCGCGTCATGCCTGCCACACCCGCACCGTCCCAGCAAGGCGATCTGTTCGGCGGCCCGCAACCGGGGCGGCTGCACCGGCTGTTCTTCGCCCTCGTGCCGTCGCCGGGCGAGTGCGAGGCGTTGCGGCACCGGGCCGAGGACCTCAAGGCGGCATTCCCGCAAGCGCGTTGGGTACGGCCCGAGCGCTACCACCTGACCCTGCATTTCCTCGGCGAGAGCGACGGGCCCCGTGACGACATGGTGGCCTCCGCGCACGAGGCGATGCGCGACTGGCAACCGGAACCGGTCGGCATCACCCTCGACCACCTGCTGTGCCTGGGCAACCCCAAGAATCCTGCGTTGACGCTGGCGGCACTGCAGCCATCGCCCGCCGTCGTGGCGTTCTGGCGCAGCCTGCAACAGCGGCTGCTGCGCGCGGGCTTCAAGCAGCATGTCGGCCGCAGTTTCGTCCCGCACCTGACGCTGGCCTATGTCCCGCCGCGCACCGCACCGGTGGACGTACAGCCGGTCGTGCTGCATCCGCAGGCGGTCCACCTGCTGCAGAGCGTCGAAGGCGAGGCCGACTACGGCCTGCTCGGGGAATGGCCGCTCGGCTGAGCCGGCTCAGTGGCCCTGCCGGCGCAGCGTGTCCAGCTTGGCCTGGTAGAGCGCCCGGGTATCGCCTTCACTGAGTTCGCGCGCATGGGCCAGCGCCTTGCCGGCACGCCGGGTGTCGCCCTGCAGGAAATACACGCGTGCCAGGCCGAAATGGAAGCGGTGTTCCCTGTCGTAGAGCTGGATCGCCTTGCGGTAGTGCTCGGCCGCCTGCGCGAGGTCGCCGTCACGCTCGAAGCCCGCGGCCAGCAGGAAATGATGGAACGGGTCGCGGGCCCGCACGGCGTCCAACCGCTTCTGCAGTGGGCGGGCGGCCTCTCTGTCGCCGGCACGCTGGTAGAAGGTCACCAGGTTGAACAGCGCGCCAGGGTTGTCGTGGTCGAGGTCGAGCGCGTGCTGGTACGCCTGTTTGGCGCGTGCGGCGTCGCCGCCGCGCAGATAGATGACGCCGGTATTGCTCCAACTGGTGGCATAGCCGGGATCGAGATCCAGCGCGATCTCGGCATGGCGGCGCGCGTCTTCCACTGCGCCCTGTTCGAGCAGTTCGGCCGCACGGTTGTTGTAGTAATGCGCGATCAAACGCTCGTCGCGGATGCGCTCCGGCGGCTCGCGGGTGATGACTTCGTCCCAGGCCACGTCGACGGTGAAACGCCGTTCGCGGATGCGCACGCCGGCATTGACGTGCTGGGTGCGGTAGAGCGTGTTGCGGTCCTGGCGCCAGGCCAGGGTTTCGTCGACCTGCTGGGCGTAGGCCTCCAGGCCCGCCTCGCGCGCCAGCGCCACCGTCAGCAGGGTGAAGCTCATGCAGTTGGCCTGGCGCGTGGCATAGGCCTCGGCCACGGTGTGGTTGGCGTCGGGTTCGTAGCGCATGCCCAGCCCTTGCGGGCTGAACAGGAAATCGACCATCCGCTCGAGGCGCGCACTCGGCAGGCGGGCATGGGCGAGGACCTGCTCACGGAACTGTTGGCGCAGGGGCTCCGGCACGGCCAGCACGTCGGCGGGCGCAGGGGGCGGAGCGGGCTGGGCGAACGCCGACACGACCGACGACGCCAGCAGCAGGGTGCCGAGCCATTTCGTCCACATCGCCCACCTCCGGGTCCCGCATCGGGACGCGTCGCGTGCGCCGAGTGTAGTCGCGCATCGCAGTGCGGCACGATCGGGCGCCCGAGGGCGGACGCGCGGTTCCGCGCTTCGGCGACGGGCGGTAGGATGCCCGCATGAACGCCGATGCCCACCTGATCGCCTGCCCGCACTGTGCGGCGATGAACCGTGTGCCGCCGGCACGGCTGGCGGAGGCGCCCGGCTGTGGGCGCTGCCACCATCCCTTGTTCACCGGGTTGCCGTTGGCGCTGGGCGAAGCCGAGTTCGATCGTCACGCGCTGCGCAGCACGTTGCCGCTGCTGGTGGACTTCTGGGCACCCTGGTGCGGGCCCTGCTTGCAGATGGCCCCGCATTTCCAGCAGGCGGCCGGCGTGCTCGAGCCCGCGATGCGCCTGGCCAAGGTCGATACGGAGGCCTGCCCGGGCCTGGGCAACCGCTTCGGCATCCGCAGCATCCCGACGATGGTGTTGCTGCAGGGCGGGCGCGAGATCGCCCGGCAGAGCGGCGCGATGGCGGCGGACGCGATCGTGCGGTGGGCGAGGGGACAGGTGCGCTGAACGTCTCATCCGCGACGCAGGCAGCGTCGCTTTCCACAGGGGAATCGCAGGTTGAAATGCACGAGTGCCAATGAGGGTGTCGGCCAGGCGTTGCCGGTGCTCACGACGTCCCGTTTCCGCCTGCGGCCGCTGGAACGCCGGGACCAGGCGTTCTACGCGTCGATCTATACGGACGAAGCGCTCATGCGGTTCGTCGGGGAGCCGATGACGCAGGCGGCGGCAGAGGACGCGTTCCGCGCGTTCCTGCAGTCGAACAGGCGCGGCGATCTCCATCGCGCCTGCTGCTGGGTGGTCGAGGACGGCGCCGCGGGCCCGACGCCCGTCGGATTGCTGGCGTTGATCCCACATGCCGAAGCGGCGGAGATCGGGGTGATGGTGGTCGACGCCTGGCAGGGTCGCAAGGTGGCGCAGGAGACCATCGGATTCCTTTCCGGGTACCTGTTCGATCATTCCGGCTGGAGGCGCACCTTCAGCCGGCATGTGCGGGCCAACGATGCGGGGGCAGGCGTCATGCGCCGGCTCGGGTTCCGCGAGATGCAGGAGGTGCCGGGCGGTAGCGCTTTCCGGGGCTGGGAGATGACGTGCGAGGCCTGGCGCGTGCGCGAAGACGCGGCCGGGCGGGTGTCGGCATGAGCGCGGCGGGCGATTCGAAACCGCTCGACGGCACGCTCGTCTGCGTGGGCGTGGGGATGACGCTGGGCGCGCATCTCGCCCCGCGCGCACGCAGCCACATCGAACAGGCCGACATCGTGTTCAGCGCCATGTCCGACCCGATCGTGGAGTTGTGGGTCCAGGGCATGAACCCGGATGTCAGGAGCCTCCAGCCGCTGTATCGCGAAGGCAAGCCCCGCCGCGACACCTACCGCGAGATGGTGGAGGCGATGATGGTGGAAGTTCGCCGCGGACGTCGCGTCTGCGGCGCGTTCTACGGCCACCCGGGTGTCTTTGCCCAGGTGCCGCATGCCGCCGTGGCGCAGGCACGCGCAGAGGGCTACCTGGCGTCGATGGAGGCCGCGGTATCCGCGGAAGACTGCCTTTACGCGGACTTGGGCATCGATCCCGGGGCTGTGGGCTGCCAGCATTTCGAGGCCAGCCAGTTCATGTTCTACCTGCGGCGCGTGGATCCTTCCGCCTACCTGATCCTGTGGCAGATCGGGGTGGCGGGGGACCTCACCACCGGACGCCTGTCGACCGCGGCGGGGATGAAGGGCTTGCTGGTGGAGCTTCTGCTCGCGGACTACCCGCCGTCCCACGAAGTGATCGCCTACGAGGCCGCCACCCTGCCGATCGCCTCGCCGCGGATCGAGCGGTTCCCCCTGGACCAGCTGCCCGTGGCGGCGTTGACGACCGCGACCACCCTGGTGATTCCGCCCGCCGCGCCCATGCGGCGCAACGAACGCATTCTCGAACAGCTCCGCCTGATGGGGGGCTGAGCGGCCATGCCCGGTCATGGCACGGGCATGGAAAAGTGAGTATTGTCGCGCTGGGGGGTTGTCCCTGCGGAGAGCCGCGGGCGCCGACGGGCAACCGGAAGTTCGTATTCATACTTTCATTTGGGGAAATGGCGTGTCCAATGCAATTCGATTTCTGGAATCCATGGGGGCATCCGCCTCGCTGCGTGGAGCGGCGGATTACGCGGCCGCGGTAGCTGCACTCGAGGTGGAGCCTGCCCAGCGCGCCGCCTTGCTCGGCCGGGACGCCGATGCGCTCGCCAGGCTGCTGGATGGCCGCCCGGCGATGTTCTGCATGATCCTCGCGCCGGACGAGGGCAAGGAAGACGAAGCGCAGGAACAGGCGGACGAGCAGACGGGTGGAGACGAAGAGCCCGGCGAAAAGGAGTAGCCTCCGGAAGCGTTTCGCTCCGGTTGCATCGGTCGGTCAGGAGAAGGACATGAAACTCGGGAAAGGACACGCCTTGTGGGCCGCCGCCGTCATCGCATGCATATGCGTATGGCCGGCACAGGCTCAGGTTTCATCGGACATCGATGCGTTGATCAAGCAGGCTGAGGCGATCAAGACGTCCCAGCCTGCGAAGTTCTACGACGTGCTGGAACGCCTTGAGAAGCGCGTCGAGGAAGCAACGCCCGAGCAGCGCCTCAAGCTGAGGCTGCTGCGGGCGCACGGCTTCCTGATGAAGGGGAAGTCGGAACCCGCGATCCGCGAGCTCCGGCAGATCCAGCAGGAAACCAAGGATCCGGAGATGTTGTTCTGGACCGGTTCGCTGCTCGTGAACACCTACGCGCTGACACGCAAGTTCGAACAGGGCCTGACGACCCTCAACGAAATCCTGCCGCTCGCCACCAAGGTCGAGAAGAAGGACGTACGCCATCGCGGCTTGCTGGTCGCGGGCCTGCTGTACAACCAGGTCGGCGAGTATGCGCTCGGCCAGCAATACGCCCGCCAGGTGCTGGCGGACACTCCTGAGGGACGCAACCAGTGCGCGGCCGGCAACCTCGTCGCCGAAGCGGCGCTGGGCCTGAAGCAGGCGCCTTCGGAGGAGATGATCTTCCGGACCATCAAGTTCTGCGAGGAGCAGAAGGAGCCCATCCTCGGCGGACTCACGCGGACCTATCTGGCGCGCAAGTGGGTGGACGACGGCAAGATCGATCAGGCGATCGAACTGCTCGAGCGCTACCTGCCGACCGTCACCGCGACAGGCTATCCGCTGGTCATCAGCGAATACCACGCGATGCTGGCCAGCATGTACCTGAAACTCGGCGACATGCGTACCGCGCAGACGCACGCGGACGAGGCCGTGAAGCGGGGCATGGGCATGACCTCGCTGCCGTTGGTCGTGGCCTACAAGTCGCTGTACGAGATCGCCAACAAGCAGGGCCACGCCGAAGTCGCCCTCCTGCGCTACCAGCAGTACGCCGAGGCCGACAAGGCGTACCTCAATGACGTAAAGACGCGCCAGCTCGCCTACCAGATCGTCCGCCAGCAGATCCTGCAGAAGACGCAGCAGATCAGCATGCTGGACCAGGAGAACCAGGTGCTGCAGCTGCAGCGCCAGGTCGACCAGCAGGCGGCACAGAACACCCGGCTCATCGTGATCCTGCTGATCGTGCTGGTGGCCTCCATCGGCTACTGGGCCTTCAAGATCAAGCGCGTGCAGCTGTCGCTGAAGAAGATGGCCGAGACCGATGCCCTGACCGGCATCTGCAACCGTCACCACTTCACTATCCGCGCCGAACGCGCGCTGGCCGAATGCGCCCGCAATGGCGAGCAGGCCGCGCTGATCATGTTCGACCTGGACCACTTCAAGAACATCAACGACCGTTTCGGCCACGGCACCGGCGACTGGGCGTTGAAGGAAGTGTCCGAGGCCAGCAAGGGCTTCTGCCGTCGCATCGACGTGATCGGCCGCCTCGGTGGCGAAGAATTCGCCATCCTGATGTACGGCTGCGACCTGCGCGCCGCCGCCCGCGTGGCCGAGGACTGCCGTGTGCGCCTGGCGCAGATCGACACCCGCGATACCGGCCACGTCTTCGCCATCACGGGCAGCTTCGGCGTGACCTCCAGCATGCAGTCCGGCTACAGCCTGGCCAAACTGCTCTCGCACGCCGACAAGCAGCTTTACCGCGCCAAGCACCAGGGCCGCAATCGCGTCTGCGTCTACGAACCCGCGCACGAACACGCGCGCGACGCCGGCAGCAATGTGCTGGAACTGCCTTCGCGCGAAGGCCGCGCCGAACACCACATCGGCGCCTGATCGCGGACCGCCCGGGAGGCGGTCCGTACACACCCGAAGGAAGAGACGCCCTGGCGATGCGTCAGGGCGTGACGGTGGCCGTCTGCAACCCTTCGTGCACCGCCCACTGGTTGCGGCCGTTGCTCTTGGCGCGGTAGAGCGCACGGTCAGCGGCTTCCAGCCACGCGCGCAGACCTGCAGACGAGGCGTCCGCGCGCGCCAGACCGAGGCTGACGGTGGGCTGCAGGCCCGGCGCGCTGTCCAGGCGCAGCGCTTCCACGCCTTCTCGGATGCGTCGTGCGACCTTCTCGGCGGCGACCAGATCGCTGCCGCGCAGGAGCACGGCGAACTCGTCTCCACCCAGGCGCCCGGCGCAGTCCAGGGTGCGGATGCTGTGGCCGATCACGCCGGCGACCGCGCGCAGCATGTCGTCGCCCGCGGCATGCCCGTGGCGGTCGTTGATGGTCTTGAAGTGATCGATGTCGATCATCATCAGCGTGGCCGGTTCGCCGGTTTCGGCGCACTGCGCGAGCAGCAGCGCCGCCTGGTCCTGCCAGTAGCGGCGACTGTCCAGGCCGGTGAGGGTGTCGCGACGGCTGAGTTCGTCCAGCATGCGGTTCTGCCGCTTGACCTTGCGGACCAGCCGGTAGCTGGCCTGGCTGACGGCGATCGAATGGATCAGCAGCATCGGCAGGCAGGCCAGCATCACCGGCATGCTGGTGACGGGGCTCAGCTCGAAGCCGGTGAGCGCGCCTGCCAGCAGCGCGCCGGCCAGCATCAGCGGCAACGACCAGTACCACAGGCGATCGATGCCGGTGCTGATCTTGTCCACCGTGGCCAAGGTCACCAGCAGCACGCTGGGCAGCAGGTTGAACGCCATCAGCGGCACCCACATGCCGGCCAGGGTCGAATCGATGAGCAGGTTGCGGATCTCGCCGCGGAAGGGTTCGCGATGGCGCAGGGCGAGCCAGTACGCCAGTTGCGGCCACACCAGTGCGGTGAAGCCCAGCCAGGCCCAAGCGCCCCAACCGGCGCCGTTTTCCAGCAGCACCGCGCCTACCGGCAGGGCGGCCAGGCCCATGCCCAGCATGCGCAGCCGGTAGATCCGGCGGGGCAGGCGCTGGGCGTGGTGGCGCACCGGATGGGCGTCGGATGGCGATACGTCGAACGGCATTGGCGCGTGGAGTCCCCTCGCTCGTGGCGGCCAGTCCCCCGGGTGCCCCGCGGGGAGGGTGGAGTGTAGGTCAAACCGTGACGACGGGCACGTCACGGACTTCTGCCCACGACAGCGGCCTGGCCCAGGCGAACTTGAGCGCTGACCGATAATCGGTGCCACGTTCGCTGAGACCCCGCCATGCCCGATGCCACGCCGCGCGCTTCCGTCCGCCCGCTCCCCGCGATCCGCCTGGCGGCCGGGTCGGCGATCGTCGGGGCGGTCCTGTTCCTGCTGGTCGCGGGTGCGCTGCAGATCGTTCGCCAGGACCTGTCCTGGCCCCAGGCCACGCTGAGCCAATACCTGAGCGGGCCCTACGGCCTGCTGCTGCGTATCGCCTATTGCCTGCTGGCGGGCACCATCGTCTTGCTGGCGATGGGCCTGCGTGCGCAGTTGTCGCCGCAGGCGCGGAGCGGGGCTCCCGTGCTGCTGTTCTGCCTCGGTGCGGCCGCCCTAGCCGGCGTGGCCGTGGGCGATTCCTGGCTGCCGATGTTCGCGCCGGAGTTCCACCGTTGGTTCCACCACACCTGCGCGATCACGGCCTTCCTCTGTGTCACCGCGGGCATGCTGCTGCAAGCGTGGCGGTTCCGGCTGGACGCGGCGTGGCGCTCGCATTTTCCCCTCGCGGCGGCGTGGTCGCTCGCGTGCTTCGTGCTGCTGTGGGTCCATGCGCTGTGGGCCCCGGCCGGGAAGGGTTGGGTGCAGAAGCTGCTGATCGCATCGATCGTCGCGGCGATGTTGCTTGCAGGCACATGGCTCTGGCGCGCCAGCGACCGTGCGGCGACGGGAGCACGGCGCTAAGCTGCGGGCATCACACAGGAGACCGATCCATGATCCAGCGATTCGACGTAGGCGCGCGCCTCTCCGAAATGGCCATCCACAACGGCGTGATCTACCTGGCGGGGCAGGTGGCGGAAGACGCGACCCAGGGCATCGCCGGGCAGACCGAGCAGGTGCTCGCCGAGATCGACGCGCTGCTCGCGCGCGCCGGCAGCGACAAGGCAAAGATCCTGCGCGCGGAGATCTTCATCAAGGACCTGCACGATTTCGAAGCCATGAACCGCGTGTGGGATGCGTGGGTGCCGGAAGGCAACGCGCCGCCGCGCGCGACGGTGCAGGCGAATCTGGCGCGCGCCGGATGGCTGATCGAGATCGTGGTGACCGCGGCGGTCTGATCGATGGCGACGCGCAAGCCAGGCCCGTGGCAGCGTCCTGCGCCAAAGCGGCGCGGCGGTGGCCTCACGCTCACCCCGGCCCAGGTGGAAGAGGCCCGGGCCCGCGCCGAAGCGGCGGGTCGGCGCTATCCCAACCTGGTCGACAACATGTACGTCGCCGCCAAGGCGCGGCGCGAAAACGAGGCAAAAAAGCCTGCGACGGACGAGACTGAATGAGTGTTCAGCGGCCTGAGGTGCAGCATGCACATCCGGCCGTAAATGTCTGTAATAAAACTGCTTTGAAACGCTAACCGGACTTCAACAACGGCTCGCGTATCGTGCGCCCACGTTCCGCAGCCGCTGCGGCACGCACTTCCCGGGGTGCGCGCCGCAGCCCCTGCGGACGACCAGTCAGGCGTTGCGTTCCGCCAGCCAGTCGACCACGCCCCGCGCGGCCTGGCGACCGCTGGCGAAGCACGCCGTCAGCAGGTAGCCGCCGGTGGGAGCCTCCCAGTCGAGCATCTCGCCGGCGGCGAATACGCCGGGCAGCCCGCGCAGCATCAGGCGGTCGTCCAACGCTTCCAGCGGCACGCCGCCGGCGCTGCTGATGGCCTCCGCGATCGGGCGGGGACGCTGCAGGCGGAACGGGAAGCGCTTCAGCGTCGCCGCGATCTTGGCGGGATCGGCCAGCGCCGCCTTGTCGAGCACTTCGTACAGCAGTGCCGCCCGCACGCCGCTCACGCCAGCCTCGCGACGCAGCTGCGTCGCGAGGCTGCGCGAGCCGCGCGGCTTGGCCAGCCGACGCGCCAGGTCCTGTTCCTCACGCCCCGGCAGCAGGTCCAGCACCAGCGTGGCGATGCCATCGCGTGCGATGGCATCGCGCAGCATCGGCGAGAGCGCGTAGACCAGGCTGCCTTCGATGCCGGTGGCGGTGAGGACGCACTCGCCCTGACGGTGGTGCGGCGTGCCGTCCGCGTCCTGCCAATGGGCGGTGACCGGTTTCAGCGGTTCGCCGGCGAAGCGGCTTGCCAGGTGATCGCTCCAGCCAATGTCGAAGCCGCAGTTGGTCGGCTGCAGCGGCGCGATCTCGACGCCGCGCGCCTGCAGCGCATCCACCCACGCGCCGTCCGAACCGAGTTCCGGCCAGCTGCCGCCCCCCATCGCGAGCACGACGGCATCGGCGCGCACGTCGACATCGCCGTCGGGTGTCGCGAAGTGCAAGGCACCGTCCGCACGCCAGCCGGTCCAGCGGTGCAGCACGTGGAAGCGCACGCCCTGTTCGCGCAGGCGCCGCACCCAGCCGCGCAACAGCGGCGCCGCCTTGAGATCGGTCGGGAACACCCGGCCGGAGGTGCCGACGAAGGTGTCCACGCCCAGGCCGCGCGCCCAGGCGCGCAGGGCGTCGGCATCGAAGTCGCGCAACCAAGCGGCGACCTCGTGCGTGCGCGTGCCGTAGTGCGTGACGAAGACGTCGAACGGATCGGAGTGGGTCAGGTTCATGCCGCCCTTGCCAGCGATCAGGAACTTGCGTCCCACCGAGCCCTTCGCGTCGTACAGATCGACCTGCAGCCCTGCCGCGCGCAGGGTTTCGGCGGCCATCAGGCCGGCCGGCCCGCCGCCGATGATCGCGACCGTGTGCGGGGGGCAGGGCGTGTCGGGGCGTTGCGAAGACATCCGCATAGTATGCCGTGCCTGGCCAGCACTCCCGGCGGGCGCATGGCCTGCGGTATCGTCGTGCGCAACGCTTGAAGGGGATTCACTGATGCTGATGTCGCCTGCGGTCGCGCGCCGCGCCCTGTTGTTGCTCTGCCTGGTCGCACCGGCGGCTGTCGCCAAAGAGCCGCCGCCGCCCGCGTTGCAGGACCTCGACGCCTACGTCGAGTCGGTGCGCAAGGCCTTCGATGTGCCGGGCATCGCGGTGGCGGTGGTGAAGGATGGCGAGGTGGTGCTGGCGCGGGGGTGGGGCGAGCGCGAGATGGGCAAGCCGGCCAAGGTCGACGCGCACACGATGTTCGCCATCGCCTCGAACACCAAGGCCTTCACCTCGGCCTCGCTGTCGATGCTGGCCGACGAAGGCAAGCTGACCCTGGAAGACCGCGTGATCGACCACCTGCCGTGGTTCCGCATGGCCGATCCCTACGTCACCCGCGAAATGCGCATCCGCGATCTGCTGGTCCATCGCAGCGGCCTGGGCCTGGGCGCCGGCGACCTGCTGTACTGGCCCACCACCACCTACAGCAACCGCGAGGTGGCCGAGCGCCTGCGCGATGTGCCGCTCAGTGGCGGGTTCCGCGAGCGCTACGCCTACGACAACATCCTCTACGGCGTCGCCCAGCTGGTGGTGGAGCAGGCCAGTGGCCAGTCCTACGAACAGTTCCTGCGCACGCGCTTCTTCCAGCCGCTGGGCATGCGCGAGACGCGCTACAACAGCGACACGTTGAAGCCGGGCGACAACGTCGCCACCGGCCATGCCATGGCCGACTTCACCACGCTGCAGCCGGCGCCGCGGATGACGTGGCGCAATGTCGCCGGCGCGGGCGGCGTCTATGCCAGCGTGAACGACATGGCGAAGTGGATGAACGCCCAGCTCGCCGGCGGTACGTATCGGGACGCGCAGGGGCGGGAACATGCGCTGTTCACGCCCGCCCGCCAGAAGGCGATGTGGTCCTTGGTCACGCCGATCCCGATCTCCGAACCCAAGGTGGAGGCGCTGAAAGCCGCCAAGCCGAACTTCCTCGGCTACGGCGAAGGCTGGATGGTCTCGGACTTCCAGGGTCGCAAGCTGGTGTGGCACACCGGCGGCTGGCCGGGCATGGTGTCGCGCGTCACCCTGGTGCCGGAGCGTAAGCTGGGCGTCGTCGTGCTGACGAACCAGGAAGTCGGTGCCGCCTTCCACGCGATCACCCTGAAGGTGCTGGACGCCTACCTGGCGAACAGCGGCACCGACTGGCTGGCCGCCTACCAGGCGCAGGTCGCGCAGGCCAAAGACAACGCCGACGAACACTGGCAGAAGCTGCAGGCCGCGCGCGATGCGACGTCGAAGCCCTCGTTGC
>Ga0247823_10002016_pt1 | contig 16774 bp, 17 predicted proteins | sample 13C_PalmiticAcid_2_FD_192426 | JGI IMG/M metagenome (GOLD analysis project Ga0247823, IMG submission 192426) | Soil microbial communities from agricultural site in Penn Yan, New York, United States - 13C_PalmiticAcid_Day30 | ecosystem: Environmental > Terrestrial > Soil > Agricultural land...
AGGGGCCATAGGCCTGTGTGAGGTACGCCTTGAGATCGGCGGGCGTGTAGCCATGGCCGAACGTTCGCGTCCATGTCTCCCGCGCCATCGAGTCGAGCGCATCGGCGTCGTGCAGAGCGGGGGTGTCGTAGCTGATCGTCATTCGAAGCCCGCGGGGACCGGCCAGCCGGGGGCGGTGAGAGCGATGACCTTGAACAGCTCGCCCATCGCGTCGTCGCCGGTGAGGCGGTCGCGGGCGACGGCGATGTCGTCGGCGCGGTCGGGCGCGGCCTTCGCCAGCGCTTCGGCGCGCGGGCCGATGCCGAGCGCGTTGAGGAACGCGCCCTGAGTCACCGGACCATATGCAGCCAGACCCTCGACGCGCGCGGCCTCGATCAGGGTGCCGAAATCGACATGCGCGGTGAGATCGGCCTCGCCCGGATCCTCGAACGGATTGGCATAGGCGTGGCCGCGCACCGCCTGAAGCGTGTCGCCGATCGCGGGGCCGGCATAGCCATAGTCGATGATCAGCGCCGCCCCGCCCTGTGCCAGCAGCTTGGCGGCGAGCGCGCGCAGGATCGCGACGCTGGGCGGCGAGGTTTCGAGGATCGACCCGTCGGGCGCGCCGCGGAACTGCGGCGGGATGATCGGATCGAACACGGTGTTGCCGACCACGGGCAGGAACAGCGTGTCCTGACAGGCGACCAGCCGCTCGCGCCAGCCATCGGTGGTCTTGACCAGCTGGCGGATCGGGAGCGCGTCGAAGAATTCGTTGGCGACCACCAGCAGCGGCGCATCGTCGGGCAGGCCGACGATGCTGACGGTCCATTCGGCGCCGGGGACCTGCTTCGCCTGCTCCTCGCGCAGCGCCGGGCTGTTTTCGACGAAGTGGACCGGTGGCGTCAGGCCGGCATGGCCCATCGCGCGCAATGCGTCGGCGGCAAGGGTGCCGCGGCCGGGGCCAAGCTCGACATAATGCGCGTCGGGGCGCCCGGCGCGGTCCCAGAGGTCGGCCAGCGCCAGCCCGACCAGCTCGCCGAACATCTGGCTGATTTCAGGCGCGGTGGTGAAGTCGCCGCGCGTGCCCAGCGGATCGCGGGTGGCGTAGTAATGCGTGTTCGCCGCGCCCATGAACTGCGAGAGCGGGATCGGCCCGGCCATGGTGATGGCGCGGGCGATCCGTTCGGGCAGCGGGCCCTCGTTGTTGGTGTCGCTGACCTGACCGTCGGACATCGGCTCAGGCGATGGTTTGCGTGCCGGCGAACGGCTCGACCCGCTCGCGGCGCTTCTTGGCGGTGGCGATGAGGTAGACGCCGCCGAGGATCATCGGGATGGTCAGCAGCTGGCCCATGTGCAGCCCCGGCGTCGCGAAGATCGTGCCGTCGAACTGGCGGTCGTGCTCGCGGAAGAACTCGACGAAGAAGCGCGACAGGCCATAGCCGAGGATGAACGTGCCGACGAGCTTGCCCGGCTGATAGCGGGCGTCGGTCTTCCAGAACATGAACCACAGGATCACGCCGAGCAGGAGGCCTTCGAGGCCCGCCTCGTAGAGCTGGCTCGGGTGGCGGGGGACGAGTCCGCCGGTTCGTTCGAACACGATCGCCCATGGGACGGTGGTCGGATGGCCCCACAGTTCGGCGTTCACGAAGTTGGCGAGGCGGCCGAAGAACAGGCCAAAGGGGACGCTGCACGCGACATAGTCATGGACGCGCAGCCAGTTGAGCTTCTCCTTGCGGCACAGCCACAGGATGGCGAGCGTCACGCCGATCACACCGCCATGGAAGGACATGCCGCCGTCCCACAGCCGGATCAGCTTGAGCGGGTCGAACAGCAATTCGGTCTGGTAGAACATCGCATAGCCGAGCCGGCCGCCGAGGATGATGCCGAGCGTGGCATAGAACACCATGTCGTCGGCATGGCGGCGGGCCATGGGCGCGCCGGGCTGGGCGATCAGCCTGAGCAGGTACCACCAGCCGATCAGGATGCCCGCGATATAGGCGAGCGAGTACCATTTGAGCTGGAAGAAGCCGAGGTTGAGCGCGACGTCGCTGAGGCCAAGGCTCTTGAAGCTGATATAGTTTTCGGCGGCGGTGGACAGGATCAAGTGCGTGGCTCCCCGAGGGTTCGGCGCTGTCCTATCCGCATATCACGGCAAACCCAAGACTCTGGATGGGTCGCGCGGCCCGGCGACGCGGCAAGGCGGATCGAGCAGCTGCCCGATTGTCGATCCCGGGAAGCGCGGGTAGAGCGTGGGCGATGGAGCGAACGGGCGTGAAGGGCATTGATCGGCGCACGCTGCTGATCGGCGGCGGCGCGGGAATCGGGCTGGTGCTCGCCTGGGCCGTGTGGCCGCGCGCCTATCTCCCCAATCTGTCGGTGCGCGACAAGGAGACCGCGTTCGGCGCGTGGCTCAAGATCGCCGAGAACGGACAGGTCACGGTCGCGATCCCGCAATGCGAATACGGGCAGGGCGTGTTCACCACGCTGCCGCAGCTGGTGGCCGACGAGCTGGGCGCCGACTGGCGGATGGTGGGTGTGGAGCAGGCGCCGCTCAACCCGCTCTATGCCAACAGCCTGGGATTCTCGACCCTGTTTCCGGGCGTGTTGCCCCCGCGGCTGGAGCGGACCTGGACCGAGCGCAACGCGGCGATGCTGACCGGCGGATCGACGTCGATGCGCAGTTTCGAAGCACCGTTGCGCGCAGCCGGCGCTGCGGCGCGCGCGATGCTGTGCAAGGCCGCGGCGCGGCGCTGGGGCGTCGACTGGCAGGAATGCGACACCGCCAACGGACATGTCGTCCACGGCCAGCAACGGCTGCGTTTCGGCGAGCTGGCGGCGGAGGCCGCGGGCGAGGAGATCCCCGACGATCTGCCGTTGCGCGAGGGTGAGACCGGGCGGCTGACGGGCACGCCCGCGCCACGGCTCGACGGGCCGGGCAAGGTCGATGGCAGCGCGAACTTCGCCGGCGATATCCGCTTGCCCGGCATGGTGTTCGCGGCGCTGCGACAGGGACCGGCGGGTACGGTCAAGCTTGCGGAGATCGACGAGGCGGCGGCGCGGAAGGTGCCGGGCACGCTGCACATCGTGACGAACGAGATGTGGGTCGCGACCGTCGCCAACAACTGGTGGGCGGCGAGTCAGGCGCTCGACGCGATCAACCCGCGCTTCGAGGTTGCGGGTAAAATCGAGAGCGAGACGATCCAGTCCGCGCTTGACGCCGCGCTGGACGGCGATGGCGAACGGATGGTTTCGGCCGGCGATCTCGCGCCGGTGTTCAGGGGCGCGCGAGTGGTGGCCGCCGAGTATCGCGTCGGGCTGGCGCTGCACGCCGCGATCGAGCCGATGTGCGCGACGGCGGTGTGGGAAGAGGATCGCGTACGGCTGTGGCTGCCGACTCAGGCGCCGGGCTTTGCGCGCGACGCGGTGGCGGCGGTGCTGGGGATCGGCGCGTCGGATGTGCTGATCCATCCGGTGCTGGCGGGCGGATCGTTCGGACAGAATCTGGAGCATCAGGTCGCGGCGCAGGCCGCGCTGATCGCACGCGAGGTGAAGAAGCCGGTGCAGCTCATGTGGTCGCGCGGCGAGACCTGCGTGCAGGACCGCTTCCGCCCGCCCGCGGCGGGACGGATGACCGCGCGGTTGGGCGCGAACGGGAGCATTTCGGGCTGGCTCGCCAAGATCGCGGCGCCCAATACCGGGCACGAGCTGGCGCGGCGGCTGACCGGCGGAGGCGGAGCGATCGGCGCGGGACTGGCGCTGGCCGGCATCGGCGACCGGTCGGCGGTGGCGGGCGCGCGGCCGCCCTATCGAATCCCGGCGCTGGCGATCGATCACCACCCGGCCGATATCGGGGTGCCGACCGGCTATTGGCGCTCGGGCGCGCATAGCTACACCGCCTTCTTCACCGAGAGCTTCATCGACGAGCTGGCGCATGTCGCGGACATCGAGGCGTTCAGCTTCCGCATCGCGATGCTTGGCGGCGAGCCGCGGCTGGCGCGATGCCTGTCGACGGTCACGTCGCTGGGCGGGTGGCAGGGCGGATTGCCGGGCAGCGGGCAGGGGCTGGCGTGCCATGCCTTTGGCGGAAGCTATATCGCGGTGATGGCCGAGGCATCGGTCGGCGGCGATCAGCGCGTGCAGGTCGACCGGCTGATCGCGGCGGTCGATTGCGGGCGCGTGGTCAACCCCAGCGTGGTCGAACAGCAGATCGAGGGCGGGCTGATCTTCGGCATGGCCGCGGCGCTGGGCGCGACGACCGGCTTTACCGCGAGCCGCCCCGACGCGCGCAGCTTCCGCGATCTGGAGCTGCCGCGGCTGGCCGATTGCCCGCAGATCATGGTCGAGCTGATCGCCAGCGACGCCGACCCCGGCGGGGCGAGCGAGCTGGCGGTGCCGCCGGTCGCGCCCGCGATCGCCAACGCGCTCTATGCCGCGACCGGGGTGCGGTTGCGGCAGCTTCCGCTGATCCCGGGCGGCGAATGACCCCGGCCGGACATCCGCCGATCCCCGCCCGCAAGGTCGGGGTGCTGCTGGTCAACCTCGGCACGCCCGACGCGCCGACGCCGGGAGCGGTGCGGCGCTATCTGGCCGAGTTCCTGTCGGACCGGCGCGTGGTCGAGATTCCGCAGATCGTGTGGCAGCCGATCCTGCGCGGGGTGATCCTGCGCACGCGGCCGAAGAAGTCGGCGCATGCCTATCAGCAGGTGTGGACCGACGAGGGATCGCCGCTCGCCGCGATCACCGCGCGGCAGGCCAGAGCGCTGCAGGCGTCGTGGCCGGAGGTGCAGGTCGACTGGGCGATGCGCTACGGCAACCCGGCGATCGGCGAGAGGCTGGCGGCGATGAAGGAGGCGGGGTGCGAGCGCATCCTGATCGCGCCGCTCTACCCGCAATATTGCGCGGCGACGACCGCGACGGCGAACGATGCGGCGTTCGCCGCGCTGGCGACGATGCGGTGGCAGCCGGCGGTGCGGACGCTGGCGCCCTATCATGACGATGCTGCGTATATTGCTGCGCTGAAGACTTCGGTTGAGGCGCAGCTCGCCGCGCTCGATTTCGAGCCGGAGGCGATCGTCGCGAGCTTTCACGGGATGCCGCAGCGCACGCTGGATCTGGGGGATCCCTATCACTGCCATTGCGTGAAGACCGCGCGATTGCTGGGGGACGCGCTGGGCCGCGAACTGACCGTCGCGTTCCAGTCGCGCTTCGGGCGGGCGAAGTGGCTGGAACCGGCGACCGATGCGGTGCTGGCGGGGCTGCCGGGCAAGGGCGTGAAGAAGGTCGCGGTGGTGGCGCCGGGATTTTCCGCCGACTGTCTCGAGACGCTGGAGGAATTGGCGATCCGCGGGCGCGAGAGCTTCGAGGCGGCGGGGGGCGAGCGTTTCGCCTATCTGTCATGTCTCAACGATAGTGCCCCCGGCATCGCGATGCTGCGCAACATTATCGCGAGGGAGCTTGCGGGCTGGGCGGCGCTTGCCTAGCCTCTAGTTCAACCATTTCTGGGAGAGGTTCATGGCACGGGTAGCGATCGTAACCGGCGGCACGCGCGGCATCGGCGAGGCGATCAGCGTCGCGCTCAAGGATTTGGGAATGACGGTCGCGGCCAACTATGCCGGCAACGACCAGCGCGCGGCCGAATTCACCGAGCGGACAGGGATCAAGGCGTTCAAATGGGACGTCGCGGACTATGATGCGTGCCAGCAGGGCGTCGCCGATGTCGAGGCTTCGCTGGGGCCGGTCGATGTCGTGGTCAACAATGCCGGCATCACCCGCGACGGCACGATCCTGAAGATGACCTACCAGATGTGGAAGGAGGTCATGGACACCAACCTTGGCGGTTGCTTCAACATGGCCAAGGCGACCTTCCCCGGCATGCGCGAGCGTAAATGGGGCCGCATCGTCAATATCGGGTCGATCAACGGGCAGGCCGGCCAGTACGGCCAGGTCAACTATGCCGCGGCGAAGAGCGGCATCCATGGCTTCACCAAGGCGCTGGCGCAGGAAGGCGCACGCGCCGGAGTGACGGTCAATGCGATCGCACCGGGCTATATCGACACCGACATGGTCGCGGCGGTGCCGGCCGAAGTGCTCGAAAAGATCGTGGCGAAGATCCCGGTCGGGCGTCTGGGTCAGGCGAACGAGATCGCGCGCGGCGTGGCGTTCCTGTGCTCGGAGGAGGGCGGGTTCGTCACCGGATCGACGCTGAGCATCAACGGCGGGCAGCATATGTACTGACCGGGGCAACCCGGGCATGGCGGACGGGTCCGCACCAGCGGAACCCGTCCGGCGTGGCACGACTCACGATGTGAGCACGATGTCCGTTTCGCGAAGATCGTCGAAATGCGTGCAATGGCTGGCGGGGGCCGCGTAGATCGCTTCGATCTTTCGCATCGCCGCTTCGACATACGGCGCGGCACGATCGAAGATCTCGCGTTCTATTTCGACATGATCAACCATTTTGCCCTTGGTGTTGCGCGCGACGAGATAGAGATGTGGCGCGCCGCGCGCGAGGCTGGCGAGATCCTGCCAGTCCACCTGAATGGAGAAGGGACCGGCCGAGCGCTGAACGGTGCCGGCAATGACCGCCGCGCCAAATCGAGGTTCATTCAACGTCGTCCGGACTTCGAGCCGCAACTTTTGCGCGCGGGGCCGTGTGCCGGCTCCCGGCTTTCTGATGTCCCGCGTGATATACACATAGCCATAATCGAGGCTGTAGGAGCCGCCGGGCTTGCGAAGCCATGCGGCGCTAATCCGCGGATTCATGAAGGTCCCGTTCCCGTCGCGCCAGCTCAGATATGCGGGCAGCACTTCCGGTCGTTTGCTTATTTCAAAGGCGCTCGAGATGACTCCGAACGGCCCGCGTTCCTCCAGCGTGCATTTCCAGCCGGGTTCGGGTTGCTTCCCGGCGGCGTGCGCCTCGCCGGAGGTGAGCAACAGGGCTGCCGTCAATATCGCCGTCCGCATCGACTCGTCTCCCTGACGGATCGTGGCATTACTGCCGTGAGCCGGTGAGCAAAGAATAAACGGAAAACGTCGCCCGTCAGGCGATGGCCGGCTGACCACGATGCCCGCCGGCCCGGGCATAGAAAAAGGCCGGCCTCCTCGCGGAAGCCGGCCTCTTCTGTCTCATGCCGCGGTGCTGTCCGGACGCGGCATCAGCGCATCAGAAACGAACGCCGAGGCCGGCGACGATCTGGTGACGCTCGATGTCCGCGTCGTAGTTCGAGTAGCGATACTCGACCTTGCCGAAGAGGTTCTGGCCGAACTTGCGCTCGGCGCCGGCGCCGAGGCGGAGGCCTTCGCCATTCTCGTTACCGACGCTGCTCTCGATGCGCGCGTTGGTGTAACCGGCCTTACCGTAGACCGCGGTGTTGCCGAACACATAGCCGAGACGGACGCCGGCATAGAGGTCGCGGCTGGCCGAAGCGACGACGGTGTTGCCGCTCTTGAGCTCGGCGGTGGATTCGGTGACTTCACCCTCGATGCCGAACAGCACGTTCTCGCGCTGGAAGTCGTAGCCGAAAGCCACGCCATAGGCGACGCCATCGGGGTTCTCGACGCCCGCGACGTTCAGGTCGACAATGTCGTAGCCGGCGACTGCGGTGATGTGAGCACCGTTGAAGGGGGCTGCTTCGTCCTGCGCAAAAGCCGGGGTCGCGGCGGCGGTCAGGGCGACGAGCGCCAGAGCAATCTTCTTCATGTTATTCAACGTTCCTTTTTACAGCCCTGGGCGCGTGTTGTCCGTGCCTCGGGGAGGGCGCATCTGGGTGTCGAATGTGGCAGAAACAAGCGCCAAACCGTTCGAAATGCGGGATTGGCCGGAGAGTGTTGCTTAAGTGATACACTTGGTATCGGATGCAAGTAAGGCCGGCCCCCTCGCGGGAGCCGGCCTCGCTTGTTTCAGACCGCTAACGGGTTAGCGGCGGCAGTAGCCGGGACGGTCCGACCGGTCGATTTCGCGGCCGGCGATCGCGCCGACGGCGCCGCCGAGGATCGTGCCGAGCGTGCGGTCGCCGCGGCCGGCGAGCGCGTTGCCGGCAAGGCCGCCCGCGATCGCGCCGACGATCGTGCCGCCGTCACCGTCGTTGCACTTTTCGCGCGCGCGGTAGCTGTAGCGGCGGTCGCCACGATCGTAGCGACGATAATCACGATAGCCGCGGTCACCACGATAGCCACGATCGCGATCATAACCGCGATGGTCGCGGTCGCGATATTCGTAGCGGCTCTGCGCGGCGGCCGGGGTCGCGGGGATCAGCGCGGTACCGGTCATCGCCAGCGCGGCGCCGATCAGGGAAAGCTTCTTGAACATCGGTTTTCTCCTTGTTCTGCCGTTTCGTGCGATGCGGCCCTGTGCCGTCATCGTTGAACAAGGGATTCGCACAGCCGCGTTGAGCCTTGTCTGAATGTGCCGGTTATCTGGCGTTCAGCGAAAGCCGGGAGAGGACGGCCGCGGGCGCGCGAAAGCGTGTGGAAGTGGCCGGTGCGAGGAGGGTACCCGAGGGGTAAGCGCCCGTCCCCGATACGCAACACGGGGAAACACGGGCAGGGTGCCATCGACGCGCACCGGCTGTTCGGCGGGGCGCCGCATGCGGCGCGTCCGTTGAGATTGCCCCTAGATGAACGGGTTTGAGCGCTGTCTGAACGCGCCTGTTATCTGAGGTTCAGCTTTGCGGGGCGAATCAGGCCGCTATGAGGGGCCGCGATGCGTATCCTGCTTTCAATCCTGCTGATCCTGTTGTTCGTGCCGAATTGGTCGGGGGAGCCGCGGCTTGCGCTGTTACCAGCCGAGGCGGAGGTGACGGCGGATCGCGTCCCGCTCGACCGGAGCGATCCCGGCCGGGTGAAGCTGGGCGGGTTGACCTTTCTGGGCGGAGTGCATCTGACCGGCCCGGCACCGGCGTTCGGCGGCTTTTCCGCGATGAGCGTCGAGGGCGACCGGTTCACCCTGCTGAGCGACGGCGGGAATATCGTCAGTTTCCGCATGGGTGCAGACTGGCGGATACGCGAGCCGCGCTTCGCAGAACTGCCCGACGGGCCGGGAACCGGGTGGCACAAATCGGACCGGGATAGCGAATCGCTGACGCGCGATCCGGCGACCGGGCAATTATGGGTGGGATTCGAGCGCTCCAACGAAATCTGGCGCTTTGCCCCGGACTTTTCGCGGGCGCAGGCGCGCGCCGCGCCGCGGGCAATGGCCGAATGGCCGGAGAATGGCGGCTCCGAATCGCTGGTGCGGCTGCGGGACGGCGGCTTCATCATCATCGCGGAGGACGAGAATGTCGGACCCGAAGGCGCGAAGCTGCGCGGCGTGAAGCAGGGTCTGTGGTTCGCCGGCGATCCGACTCAGCCGAAACAGCGCAGCTTCGCGTTCGGCTATCGCGCGCCCAAGGGGTTCAAGCCCACCGATATCGTGGAGCTTCCCGACGGCCGGCTGGCGCTGCTCAACCGCAAGGCGTCCTTACGCGAGGGGTTCACCGCGGTGCTGACCATCGTCGATCGCGAAGCGGTGCGGCCGGGCCGAATCGCGAGTGGTCGCGAGGTGGCCCGATTCGTGGCGCCGGTTGCGCACGACAATTTCGAGGCGCTGGCGGCGACACGCGAGGGGGATGCGACGATCCTGTGGATCGCATCCGACGACAACCAGCTATTCCTCCAGCGCTCGCTGCTGCTCAAGTTTCGGCTGGATAGGTAGAGAGCTGTCCGGATTCACGACGTCCGCCGCGGGAACGGCGCTGTCCAGAACGCCGAACGGCCCGCGTCCCTTGCGGGAGCGGGCCGGTCAGAACGGCGAACCCGAACGGGTTCAGGCCGCGGCGGGGACCGCCTTCTTGGCGACTTCGCGCTTGAGGCGACGCGCCTTGAGCGAGAGCTTGTCGTCGCTGGTCTTGAGCAGCCAGTTGTCGAGGCCGCCATTGTGCTCGACCGAGCGCAGGCCGTGCGTCGAGACGCGCAGGCGAACCGAGCGCTCCAGCGACTCCGACATCAGCGTCACGTTCTGCAGGTTGGGCAGGAACGTCCGCTTGGTCTTGTTGTTGGCGTGGGAAACATTGTGACCCACCTGCCGGCCCTTGCCGGTCAGCTCGCAAATGCGCGACATCGCTTGATCCTAAGGTTTAATGCCTGTTCCGGTCGTCCCGGAAAGTGGGGCGCGATACCGAGACGGAGGCTTTTCGTCAACCTCGTTCGCCCCGCTCCGTGCAACTTCGTTCCTCCATCGCGCGTTATTTCGCAAACGATTCGATTGAGGAGACCGGAGCGATGCGTGCAATTCTGGCGATATTGGGCCTGGCGGCGGTGGTGATCGTGGCGATGATCGCGCTCGGCATGCTCAGCGTCGACATGCGGTCGGGCTCGCTGCCTCAGGTCAAGCTGGAAGGCGGACAGGCGCCCGCGGTGAAAGCCGATGTCGGCGAGGTCGGCATGGGCTACACCAACAAGACGATCCAGGTGCCCAAGGTGGTGATGGAGAACAAGACCATCCAGGTACCGACGGTCGAGGTGGAGAAGGCGCAGCCGGCCGAGCCCGCCGCCAAGGCGCAGTAAGCGCTTGTTTGTGTGCGCCTTGCGGCGCACCGGCACCGGCCCGCTCCCGCCCGGCCGCCCATAGGATACTGGCGTTGGGCGTCCGGGCAGGGGAACCGGCCGGTGCCGTTTCTGGCGGCCGCCGATTCGCCGGCCATAGCCAAGGTCGCCGGGCGCGGGCATAGCGGGGCGATGTTCCCGCTGCCCGAACCGATGCGCGCCGCGCTCGATGCCGCCCGTGAAGCGGCGGCGACGGGCGAGGTGCCGGTGGGAGCGGTGGTGATGCGTGGCGACACGGTCGTCGCGGTCGCCGCCAATGCCCCGCGCACGCTGCACGACCCCACCGCACATGCCGAGATGCTGGCGATTCGCGCGGCGGCGGAGACGCTGGGCCGCGAGCGGCTGGGAGATTGCGACCTGTGGGTGACGCTGGAGCCGTGCGCGATGTGCGCGGGCGCGATCAGCCATGCCCGGATCGCACGGGTCTATTATGGCGCGGCGGACCCCAAGGGCGGCGCGGTCGAGCACGGCCCGCGCTTCTTCGCCCAGCCGACCTGCCATCACCGGCCGGAGGTCTATTCCGGGATCGGCGAGGGCGAGGCGGGGGCGCTGCTAAGGGATTTCTTCGCGGCGCGGCGGTGAGCTTGCGCGGTTCTGCAGCGCAGAACCGGGTGCCGCACCGGCCCGCTCCCCCTCCCGGTCACCCATCAAGATACACTGAAATGGGTGGCCGGGAGGGGGAGCGGGCCGGTGCGGCCTTCAAAGACTAACGCCGGTCGCTGTCGCGGACCGGGACCACCTTGATCTCGACGCGGCGGTTCTGCGCACGGCCTTCGACGGTGTCGTTCGACGCGATCGGCTGGGTCTCGCCATAGCCGAGTGCCTCAAGACGGGCCGATTCCACGCCGCGCATCGACAGATAGCTGGCGACGGCATCGGCGCGGCGTTCGGACAGCGCCTGATTATAGGCGTCCGATCCGGTCGAATCGGTGTGGCCGTACACGTCGACATAGGTCTGGTTGTAGCGGTCGAGCACGTCGGCGACCTTGTCGAGCGTCGGGCGGAACTGCGGTTGGACGGTCGAGCTGTCGGTGTCGAAGGTGATGCCCGAGGGCATCGACAGGATGAGGTCGTCGCCCTGTCGGATGACCTCGACATCGGTGCCCGCGGTGCGCTCGCGAATCTCGCGCTCCTGACGGTCCATGTAGCTGCCGATCGCGGCGCCGCCGATCGCGCCGATGCCCGCGCCGAGAATCTTTTCGGTGCGGTCGCGGCGGCCGCCGACGATGTCGCCGAGCAGATATCCGCCGAGCGCGCCGCCGAGCGCGCCGATCCCCGCCTTGGACATGCGCTGCTCTCCGGTCACCGGATCGGTGACGCAGGCGGCGGTCAGCGTCAGCGCGGCGATTGCGGGGATAAGGGGCCAGTTACGCATGGGGTCCTCCAGGTCTGTTCTGCGCGTACAAATCGTTCGACGGGCGGTGTTGTTCCGCTGTCGCATCGACCGGCGGTTTAGCGCGCCATTGTGAAACCAGCCTGAATGTGGCTATGAGGCCCCAGGCCAATGGACCCACTCCCCCCATTTCCCTGGATCGATGTCGCGATCATCCTGGCGCTGGTTGCGCTGAACGGTGTGTTCGCCATGTCCGAACTCGCCATCGTCTCCGCGCGCAAGGCGCGGCTGGAGGCAATGGTGCGTGCGGGCAAGCGCGGCGCACGCACCGCGATCGACCTGGCATCCGACCCCGGCAAGTTCCTGTCGACGGTGCAGATCGGCATCACGCTGATCGGCATCATCGCCGGCGCCTATTCGGGCGCGAGCCTCGGCACGCCGACCGCGGCGCGGATCGAGATGCTGGGGGTGGAGAAGGAAACCGCCGAGACGATCGGCTTTGCGATCGTCATCGCGCTGACCACCTATGCCTCACTGATCGTCGGCGAGCTGGTGCCCAAGCAGTTCGCGCTGCGTTCGCCCGAGCCGATCGCGGTGCTGGTGGCGACGCCGATGCTGTGGCTGTCGCGGATCACCGCGCCTTTGGTGTGGCTGCTCGACCAGAGCAGCGCGCTGGTGTTCCGCCTGCTCGGCATGAACCGCGAATCGGAGAATCGCGTCACCGCCGAGGAGCTGCACATGCTCGTCGCCGAGGCGACGCATTCGGGCGTGATCGAGGAGCATGAGCGTTCGATCATCTCGGGCGTGGTGCGGCTGGCCGACCGGCCGGTGCGCGAGGTAATGACGCCGCGCACCGAGGTGGAATGGATTGACGCCAATCTGGACGAAGGCGCGATCCGCAAGCTGCTGGCCGAAACCCCGCACACAAGGCTGCCTGTCGCGGAAGGGTCGGTCGACGCGGTGGTGGGCGTGGTGCAGGCGCGTGATCTGGTGACGGCACTGATCCTGGGTCAGGCGCTCGATCTGCGTGCGCTGATGCACCCCGCGCCGGTGCTGCCTGATCAGGTCGATGCGATGGACGCGCTGGGCGCGCTGCGCCGCGCGGCGGTGCCGATGGGCTTCGTCCATGATGAATACGGGCATTTCGAGGGGATCGTGACCCCCGCCGATCTGCTCGCGGCGATCGCCGGCGAGTTCGTGTCCGACGCCGATCCGGGCGAGGACCCGTCGATCGTGGTGCGCGACGACGGATCGCTGCTCGTCTCCGGCCAGCTCGCCGCCGATGCGCTGGCCGAGCGGATCGGGATCGATCTGCCCGAGGACCGCGACTATGCCACCGTCGCCGGCCTCGCGCTGGCGGTGCTCAAGCATCTGCCGCACGAGGGCGAGAGCTTTATCGAGCAAGGCTGGCGCTTCGAGATTGTCGACATGGACGGGCACAAGATCGACAAGCTGCTGCTGAGCGAGACCGAGCGGGACTAGCCGCTCACGGTTCGGGCGGGGTCTCACCCTCGACGATGTCGTTATTCTCCCCGACCTCGGCATCGGCCTCGCGCCGCTTGCGGCGCAGGTGGCGGCCCCAGATCAGGATCAGGATGGCACCGACCGCGAACAGGCCGATCAGCACGAAATGCGTGGCCGTGATCCATTCGAGCGGGTCGTTCGTAATGGACAGGGATTGGGCATTGCTGTCCATCGGATAGGCCTCGACGCAGAAAGCCGAAGCCTATCCGATGCTTAAGCCGCGGGAAAGCAGCTTTGCGCCGCTATTTCTTCCACACCGCGACGGTGTAGGGGCCGCAGGTGTAGGACGAGGTCCGCTGATACCCCTTGAGCGTATATTGGTTGTGCTTGGCGGCCGCTTCCACCGGGGTCATGGCGTTGAAGGATGCCCAGTTCTTTCCCTGCTCCGGCGACCAGCTCGAATCATAGGTCGCGCCATTGCCGGCACAGGTGATCAGGCCGGGCATCAGCTCGGAATCGGCGAGGTGATCGACCATGCGCTGATAGTCGGCGGCGAGCACGCCCTTGAAGGTGTAGCTGCCCTGCTTGTGCGGCGCCCAGAACAGCTCCTCGCGCTCGCCCATCTCGGTACCCTTGAGCCGCAGCCACGGGCCGTTGATGTCCGCCCGGTCCGCGATCAGCGGCGTGGTCATGCCGCGGCGGAAGGGCATTGGCTGGGCGACGTTGCCCTTGACCACATGGACATGCAGATGCGGCCCCGACGACGCGCCGGTATTGCCGATCTCTCCGAGCTTCTGGCCAAGGGTGACGCGCGCTCCGCCGGTCACCTTGGTTTCGACGATCATGTTGGGCGCGCCGCCGTCGCGCGCCTTGCTGCTGAGCAGCGCCGCATTATGCGGGCATAGCGATGCGGGGATCGAACCGGTGCTGGCATGCGCGTAGAGGGCGTGGGTGCCGTCATCATGCTTGATGAAAAGGTGGTTGCCGCCATTGGGCATGTTGCCGGCCTTGAACTGGATATGGTGGCTGCCGGGGACGTTCTCGGGCGCGTTGCGCCAGCAGGCGACCACCACGCCGGGCGCCATCGCGTAGAAGGGCTTGCCATAGACCACCCAGTTGGCGAGCACCGTCTTGTCGTTCTTCCCGGCCTTGAGGCCCGTCCAGACATTGTTCGCGGCAAGGCGCCGGGCGCCGATATCCTTGGCGCGGAGCTGGGTTTCGTTGCCGTCCGAATGGATGCCCGCCGAATAACGCTCGTCAGGTGCGAGGTCGTTGGCGCGCAGCGGCGGTTCGTAGCCGCTCTGTGCGAGGACCGGCGCGGCGCCGATGGCGGTCGCGGCGAGCACGAAGGCGATCTGATGGCGAAGTCGCGGATGAGGCATCGGCTTTCTCCAACGGTTTGAATGAGCGGGCCGTGGGTAAGCGATCGACCGGGGGCGAGGGCAAGCGATCACGGCATCCGGCATGGCGGATGTATCGTCGCGTGCACGCGATGTATCTTGCGGCGCTCAGCGCAGCGCGCGGATCCAGTCCCACATGTGGCGATCCTCGGTCCCGGCCGCCCGGTCGCGCGGCCCCTGCGCCGCCAGCTCGCGAGTCTCGCGCGGGGTCAGGCCGAAGCGATGACGATAGCTACGCGCGAAATTGGTGCGCCATGCGAAGCCGCAGCTTTCGGCGATTTCGGCCACCGGCCGGTCGCGCTGCGCGGGGTCGCCCAAGAGCGCGCGGGCGCGGCTCAGCCGGTGCTCGCGCAGGCAGGCGGTGAAGCCGCCATAGGGTTCGAGCAGATAGTAGAGCTTACGCCGCGAGATGCCGAAGCGTGCCGCAACTCCTTCGGGCGAGAGGGTGCGATCGGTCGCGTGATCGGCGAGGAAGCGGCCGATCTGTCCGCCGAGGATCGATTCGATACCGGGTCGGCTGCCCTCCGGGATCTGCGCGTTGAGCAGCGCGGCGGCGAGCTCGAGCGTCGGGCGCACCACCGCCTCCGCTTCCTTGCCACGCATCGACGGCGCGGTCCGGAACAGTGTCTCGAGATGGCTGCCGAACAGGGCCACGAGCGGTGTGCCGGCGCGGATGCGGCGCAGATTATGGACATCCGGCGAATCGAGCAGCGGACCGAGTAGACGGCGGGGCACAGTGAGGTTGAGCGTGCTCGAATCGCCGGCGATGGTCGCCTGGGGCTGGGCGAGATCGGCGATCAGGATGTCGCCCGGCCCGGCGTGGTCCTCGCTGCTGCCGTCGCGCGGGCCATGCGTGCCCGAGCGGACGAGCTGGAGCGTCACATGATCAAGGCCGTCGCGGCCGATGCGCAGGCGCGAGCGATCATAGGTCTGCGCCGAACAGGCATAGGCGGTGACGACGATCTCACCGAGGTGAAACGCCTCCGCGCGGAAGCGGAAGCCCGCATCGGTGCGGGCGCGGACGTCGTAGAACGCCGCCATGCTCTCCCGCCAGAAGGCCAGCGCGCGCTCGGGTGGCATGCCCGTGGCGTCGAGAACACTGTGTGGAACCGCTATTTCGTTCGTGCCGCCCTGCATTCGCGCCTCCCGTGAACGAATCCCGGATGGAGTCCCCCCGTGCGCTGCATATCCTGCTTTGCGTGCGGCTTCACCCCCGCGGGTGACCGCAGGCCGCACCGGGCGATGATCCGGGGGCGAGCGTCGAGGGCGCGGAGCGGATCGGCGACGGACCGGGCGATCGCGAAGCCGGATTAGCCCTGTTCGCGCGCGACCTCGCGCCAGCCGATGTCGCGACGGGCGAAGCCGGTGGGGAAGTCGATCGCGTCGACCGCGCGATAGGCGGCGGCCTGCGCCTCGGTCACGGTCGCGCCGGTGGCGGTGACGGTGAGGACGCGGCCGCCGGCCGCGACGAGGTTGTCGCCGTCCATCTTCGTGCCCGCCTGGAACACCTGCGCGCCGGTTTCCTCGGCAGCGTCGAGACCGCGGATCGCGCCTCCGGTTTCGGGTGTGCCGGGATAGCCCCTTGCCGCCATGACGACGGTGAGCGCGGTCTCGGCGCCGAAGCGGGGAGCTTCGCGGGTTGCCAGCTCGCCGGCTTCGGTGGCGAGCATGAGGTCGAGCAGGTCCTCCTCGAGCCGCAGCATCAGCACCTGACATTCGGGATCGCCGAACCGGGCATTATACTCGATCAGCTTGGGGCCGGTGCGGGTGAGCATGAGGCCCGCATAGAGCACGCCGGAATAGGGGGTTCCGGCGCTGGCCATGCCGGCGATCGTCGGCTTGATGATCGTTTCGATCGCTTCCGCTTCCAGCTCGGGCGTCAGCACCGGCGCGGGGCTGTACGCGCCCATGCCGCCGGTATTGGGGCCGGTGTCGCCCTCGCCGACGCGCTTATGATCCTGCGCCGAACCGATGGCGAGGAAATCGGTGCCGTCGGTAAGGACGAACAGGCTGGCTT
>Ga0247823_10002017_pt1 | contig 16773 bp, 13 predicted proteins | sample 13C_PalmiticAcid_2_FD_192426 | JGI IMG/M metagenome (GOLD analysis project Ga0247823, IMG submission 192426) | Soil microbial communities from agricultural site in Penn Yan, New York, United States - 13C_PalmiticAcid_Day30 | ecosystem: Environmental > Terrestrial > Soil > Agricultural land...
AAGGAACGGAGTATCTCGAAGGTGGCCGACCATGAAGGGGATCGCTTAGGTGGAGGAGCCTGAAACCGGACCCGCCTCTCCCGCGAACTCGATTTGTCACAGACACGGTATCGCTGCTGATGGCCGGCGGCGGACTGTCCGGTTGTGAGTGCGGAAATTTAAATAGCGGACGTAAACAGTAAAGATAAGCCAGGGGCAGGCGCTGGATCGAGGATCGCTAGCCCCCTTCTCCGAATAACGCGTATTTCATCTTTGGCTTGTACACGAATCGCGAAATAGGCAGCATCAGGTTTCCAAAAATGCTCGACGCCAGCACGTTCGACGATTTTACGGTTATCAGCGGGTATGAGGATGGTTCCGACTGGATCATCGATGGCCGCGCATATCAAGGCTGCTTTGGCCCGGACAGCTGCTTGCTCTGGCAATATCGCGGTGCCGAAATCCGTATCGTCGACATGGCGGACCGAAAGATAGCAGCCACTATCGCATTGAGCCTCCGCTCCCTGGAAAATGTCCGCGTCGTCTCATCGCCAACCATCGGCCGGATCTATGTGTTGTCGCCTGTACCCGACCTCGAACAGGGTGCCGAGGGACAAGCGAAGAGGAAGCGATACGACTTGCTGGCGGTCGACCTCGAACAGCGGTCGGTCATCGGAAGATTGCACGATCAAGCGCTCGGCAATTATCGCGCTGCCGTCATCATGCCGGACGGGGCACTGCTCCTCGATTCGAGCGAAGTGCGCGCGGGCGTTTCGGCGGATGTGATCACGCGGATCGATCCCGTGGATTTCAGTATCTCGGAATCGAGCGTCCCTTCGCACAAGATTCCCGACACCTATGTCGGCATCCATTGGCACGCCCACAGCCCCGACGGACGGTGGTGGCTACGCTTCGATCACACGAGCTTTCCTATGGTCGAACACAGCCCGTCACCGGGCGAGCCCCCCCGCCGCTACTATGGGGTGACCCTGCAGCTCTGGTCGGCCTTTCCCCTTCGGTTCGAACGGCGAATTATCCTCCACTGGCTGAAGGCCGAAAATCTGCCCGACGAAACACACATTCAGGATCCCTCCGCTCCGCCGCCACCGATACCGGCACCGCCGGCAGCGCCAGCGCCAGCGCCAGCGACCGGTTTTGTAGGCAGGGTTTTCGGCCGCAAAGGCCTTTCGCCGTCCCCAGCCATCAACACGAGCGTGTCGCCTCTCGCAGCAGATCCGAGGTTCGCGGTCATGATGGCGTCGGTGCCGGCGCGCGATCGGATTTATCTCACGATAAGCGCTGGCCTCGACCGGCCGGACCTCCCGCCCGACGCGCCCTTTCCGGCCCGCGCCGATTTCGGGCCGGAGGCGGAAGCGGGTGCCGAACATTGGACGGCCATCACGCGAAATCTGGAAGAGCTCGTGCGCCGGTCGCCAGGTAATGTCATCGGCTGGGAGGATGGCGCCGACGTCGTTTGGATGGACCGCGTAGGCTTCGTCGTCTGTGCCGGCATGGACGGCACGGTGTCGCCGCAGCTCTGGTCGGAGCGCTTCGGCCTCAAGAAGGGAATGATGGTGCCGTTTGCCGAGAAGGCCGAGCACAACCTGCCGCTTCGATCGCGCAAGCTGCACGCGATCATGACGCCACGTGAAGCGATCGGTTCAATGGTCGAAGCGCGCAACGGTGGCACCATGACAATCGATGGGACGGCGGCTGAACCGCGATATGAGCCCGTCATGATCCCCCTTGCTCGCGACGGCTGGACGGCAGGCGGTAGCGATATTCCCGCTCGCATCCTGAACAAGGACGTCCAAAGGAAGAAGGTCTCAAAGCTGAAGCTCGAGCGCAGCATTGTCCGGGTGCCGGTCAAAAGCATGGGTGCAGCCGGCCGGGCGGAAGCTATCACACATCTCGCACATTTGATCGAACCCGGCTTCTTCGGTCTCGCGGACGATCATGAGATCGACATCCTCTTTGAGGCAGCGGGACAGGTCATCCCCGAAGCAGAGTTCTTTTCCTTGATCGGTTCCTCCGACCGCGAATGGGCCGTTCCAGTTCTGCGCCATGTAGTTGAACGCTATGTTGCGGCCAATGGAGCTCCAAACGAGACCTATTATCAGCCCAGGGGAGAGGGCGAGAGCGTCCTCTCCCAAGCCGTCCTGCGCCTCGCAGAGCTCGACCACGATGCATTGCCTCTGGTTCAGAATTTCGGCAGCAAGATCGACGGCGGGCATGAATATTTCTTCGCCGGAACGATCGTGCCAGCCGTCATAGACGCCCATGGCTGGACCCCAGAGGTGATCCGCTTCTTGGTTTGGGTCATGATCTACAATTTCTATAATACCTTCGACAAGATCACTACGGTCTGGCGCGACCTCGGGCTTTACGAACATGTTTCATCGGGAGCGCCCGAAGAGGTGGCCGCCTTCGTTGTTTCCGAATTTGGCAAGGAGGTGGAGCAGCGAAAGCTGGACTGGGGAGCGTTGGCCGCTTTGAAACGGGAGCTTCGCGGTGATGCAAGTCCTTGGGAATTTGCCTTCTTTGAAGAGATTGAACGACTTTCGCCGGGTGCGATTGTGGACGCGTGACAGACGTCCCACGCGGCTTATCGCGCACAGAGCGATTGACAGTCAGTTTCAGCTGAACCCTCAGTGCAGCGAAACCTCGGTGCGTTGAGAGTCTCGCGATTTCGTACCGGTTTGTGAAGCCCCATCATCGTCATGCTTGCCGCAGTGCGGACCGCCTCTTGCTGCGGGTTATCTTGGATCCGAACTTGGCCGATCGCGGCCTGTCTGATTTCCATCAGCGGTTTCGCGAACCAGACATTTCCGGCCGCCCGCTCCTATCGAGGTAACAGTCGACAAGCGACCGTTTCGCGTGCTTCATCTTCGCGAAGTTGAGGAAGACACCAGAGGGGAACGTCCCGATGCGCCTGCTTCTTTTGATTGCAGCACTACTACCGGCCCCTGCTTTGGCCAAGCCGGAAAGGGAGCCGATCATCGACATGCATCTTCACGCCCGCGCTGCGGACTATTCCGGTGCGCATCCGCCGCCGATGTGCACGCCATTCGAAATCATGCCCAGGTCGGACAGCTCGAACGGCGTCTACGAGGGCATGACGTTCGATCGACCGCCTTGTTCGAATCCCGTTCTTCCCGCGACCACGGACGAGCAGGTCATGCGCGACACGATCGCCGCGATGGAGCGACTCAACATTATCGGTGTGGTCAGCGGCGAGCCGGAAATGGTGGGTATGTGGACCGAGGCCGCACCTAAGCGGATCATAAGAGCTGTCGACTACCGGCTGCCGGGAACAAAGGGCGCGGATCATGTCGGCGTGCGGTCGATCGATGAGCTACGCGCACTCCACGCACAGGGAAGATTGCGCGTGATCGGCGAAATCATGGCGCAATATGAAGGCGTTTCGCCCGACGATCCCCGACTGGAACCGCTGTGGGCGCTCGCGGAAGAACTGGACGTTCCCGTCGCGATCCATCTTGGCCCAGGCGAGCCCGGCCAACCCTATGCGAAAGGCGGATATCGCGCTGCGCTCGGCGATCCGCTACTCCTTGAGCCGGTACTGATCCGGCACCCAGGATTGCGCGTGTCTGTGATGCACGCGGGCTATCCCATGGCCGAACGAATGCGCGCGATCCTGTTCAGCTATCCGCAGGTCTATGTCGACATCGGCTCGATCGTCTACACGGAGCCCCGGCCGACCTTTTATGCCTTTCTGCGCGAGCTCGTCGAAGCGGGATACGGCGATCGCATCATGTTCGGTTCGGACCAGATGATCTGGCCTGGCGTCATCGACGCGTCCGTTCGCGCAATCGAGGACGCTCCCTTCCTGGCCGACAAGCAGAAGAGAAACATCTTCTACAATAATGCCGCACGATTTCTCCGACTGACGGTTGAGGAAATCGCCAGGCACCATAAGCCCTAATTGGCCGATTGGGGTCAGGCGGCTTTCAACTTAGATTCCAGATAAGCGGACATTCCGTCGCGGTACGACAATGCCGCGGCCCCTCCTTTCTTGGCGCGGCCTGAACGGTACACTGCGCTAGTTTGATCTCGGACCTTTCTTCCGATCCCTATCGCCAACATCCGGTCGAACCGGCATTTTAATTTGCGCGGGATGTCACAGCGGAGGGATCCCGCTCGTCAGGCATGGTGACGCCGATTTTGGCTTAGGAAGAAAGGAAGATCAGATGAACCGGTTGAATTGGTCCGAAGTCGCTCCCGCCGGAGCGAAGGCGCTGTACGGCGTGCACCATTATGTCACCAACAGCACAGCTCTCCCTGAGGAACTGATCCACCTCGTCTTCCTCCGGGTCTCCCAGATCAACGGATGCGCGCACTGCATCGATCTGCATACCCGGGACCTGCTCAAGACCATGTCGATCGACAAGGTCGCGCTGCTTCCGGTGTGGCATGAAGTCCCGCATCTGTTTCCAGACCAATATCGCGCGGCTTTGGCTTGGGCGGAGGAAGTCACGCGCGTCAGCGAGACCCATGCGTCCGACGAGGCCTATGCAGCAGCAGCCGAGGCATTCGAGCCAAAAGACCTCGTGGACCTGACGATCGCGATTGCGGCGATGAACGCCTTCAACAGGCTCGGCGCACCATTCCGCCTTCCGGTTGCGGCCAAGCCCTGAGGCGTGAGAGCTGCTCTTTTTGGCGTCGCAGTACAATAACAGGTCTACCAGCGAGGCTAACCGCGCCATGCGACCCAGGAGGGCTCTTCCTTTCAGGAAACACGGCTCTTCATCTTACGCCCGTCCGATTTCGATCGGGCGGGCGTGCTTTTTCTGCAAAAAGTCCCTGGGGGCCGCTTGCGGACTGACCGCTTCAAGAGGAGAACCGAGAAGAGCTGACGTTAAATCACAGGTCGAAGGGCTTCCGGCTTTCACGCGATGGTATTGACTTGTGCTGATGAACGGCGCCGAATGCGATATCAAGATATCAGCGAGCGCAAGGGATAATGGGTCACGCATTTTCAAAACTGACGAGCCGAGACGCGGTGCATGCTAAGTCGATGGAAGCGCTTTTGGCAGCTCGGCCGTCATGATTTCGGCGCTGATGCTCCTGAGCGCTGCGTCGATCAGTGCGCCGGACGCGGCCGTCATCGAATGGCTCCTGCTCCGGAAGGAATATTGTACCGCGACAGTAGACGGGTGTGTCGACCATGACGGGCGGCAGCTGCGGCCCAGCACGCGCTTTGCCGTCAGCAACGTCGTTTGCCAGGCCTTGAAGGCGCACCAGTGGTCCTGGCGTTGCAGTTTCGACGTCCGGCAAACGCGCTGGATGGAGGGCGAACAGGTTGGCGGGGCGGACCACAAACAGATGACGCGCATTTTTGACGCCGTGAGCGTCATCGACCAGAACAGAAAGAAACAGGCGCCCCAAGTGATCTGGATGGAACGCGCCTCCGAATAATTTTAAGCCGGAAGATCGGTATAGGTCCTGCTCCAGAGTTGGCCGCTTGCAGCCAGTCAGCCGACCGTTCCGGGCGTCAATGCAATCGTAGAGCTGTCCGGGACCCGCCGCCGCTAGTTTGCGGCGGCCGTGTGGAGCTCGCCCAGCCGGACCATGTCGTTGCCCGCCTGCATCGTTCGCGCCGCGAACGCGCGGGCTTCAGCGAGTCCTGCGTCATCGCGGGCTTCGAACGTCGGGCGGAGGCCGTGCTTGTCGGTGCTGAAGCCCGATCCGGGCGCCATGGAGACGGTTTCGCCCGCCGCGACGGCTTGGGCCTGGAGGGTCCGCAGCAGCGTCGATGTGTCGAGTTTCCCCAGATAGGTGATCGTTCCTGCCTGAATGTCGAACTCGACCGTCTCGACCGGGAACAGCAGGCCCCATCTTTTTTGCTGCCAGATGCTGGCCAGGCGATACCGCCCCGGCTTGAGCGTGCGGGCGACATAAATTTCCTGCGCCGCGCCGGGCTCGACCTTGAGTACATAGACGCGCGATCCGAAACCCGACGAGCCCGATTTCTGCAGCCATAATTGATAGTCGGCCGATATTGTATCGACGCGCAGCAGTACCGCGCCTTCCTTTGACTGAGGGGCGAGCCGGATCGTCTCGGGCGATTTTTGCGCCGCAGCCGGAGATATCGCGCCCACGACAAGCAGGATGGCAACGGACGCTGCCATCGTGAATGCCCGCCGCAATCGCCTTCTCAGATTTGGGGAGGCTTTGATCTTCCGCATAACCATCGAAAAAAGATACGGTCTTGCCGGTTTGTCGTCAACTTGCGCGGCACCATCCTGATCGGACTCCGAAAGGGCACGCCCTTCCGAGTATTAGACAGCTTTCACATTCTGATGTTTGGAAAAACCGACCGACCGCCTCCCAGTCCAGTTCTGACCGCGCGAACGAGCGAGACTTACCGAGCGCCGGAAAATGGCCGATTGGAGACTGGCCGCTTTTGGGTACCAAACAAAGAGAGCGGACGCTCCGGGGCGATTCAGAGCGATCACTCTCTAGGATATCGAGAACTGATCTTTGGCGAGGCTAAACGCTTGGCTGACCCTTCTAGCGGACTGCTCGACGCGTGCCGCCGCCTCCCTAGAACGGGACATCTTCTTCAGGTTCGAGGCTTGCTAATGATTTCCAGGGCTTTGCCGCGCTCAGCTTTTCGCGCGTGCGAGGATCCTTGGCTAGAAGGCTATCGATTTCTTCCGCAATTTCCTCCGCGGATCTCCTCAGCCTTGGCAGGGCTTGGTGCTTGCCGATAAACCCGGTTGGATCTTCGCCGAATTTGAAAGAAATCACTTTTACACCTCTTCCGAGCGCAAACCCGATTTCTTGTTGCGTCCAGTATGACGAACTGAAGCCCTTAGTATGCACGGCTACCATTGCATCCATCGAGCGTAATCCTCGCTCGATCTCCTCTTGCCAAGCGAGCGTTGGATGGATGTCCTCGTGCGCTACAAATCCAGCTATGCCATGGTGCATCAAAGCCTCCTTAAGCCGGATGGCTACGAGCTTCTGTGTCGAGATGTGGGAGATAAATAGTCGGAAGCGATTAGTACCTTGCCAGTTTGCCGGCGGCTCTGGCGCGCCAACCGTGGCACCATCCTGAACGATGCCAAGGTCGGCCGCGATCGCTTGGATGCGATCGTCGGGCGCTTTCGAGAGAACCGCCTGCGAATAGACGCGCTTACTACCGAAATTGCCATGCAGGTAGGAACCATGATCAACCCGGCATGCAGAGAGATAATGGTCAATTTCAACGAACGTCCATCTCTTCTGGAGTTCAATCGCGATGGCCTCCACCAACTTCAAGCGTTCTGACGGTCGCAATCGCATTCCCCCAGCTAAGAAATTCTGGCTTGTCGATCTTCAATGGAAAGCGCTCCATCTGTCGAGGCACGCTTAACAAAGTCCAGTACGTTAGCCGACGCTGTCGGAAGAATCCGAATAACTGTCGACTGAGAAAGGTGAGCGTAATTCGAACAATGAGAAAAGGGCATTTCTGCTTTCAAAGCGATGAATCGGCGGCGGGGTCACTCTTCCCGGTAACGAGTTCATACATACGTCTTCGATAAATTCGAAGGCGCCCATTTACCTCTAGAAGGTCGGCGCCAAGCGCTTCGTAGGCCGGAAAACTCTTCTGAATATCCTGCGGGGAAACATCCATTTTGTCTTTGATTTGAGCATCGTACCAATGTCGAAAGCGGGCCTGCCATTTGGTTAAATGCGGGCGAAGTCCTTCGTTCAACACCTCTATCGACAAACTGACGATGGCTTCAGTGCTACCTCTTCGAAGCTTTGTAACCGGTATGTCCTTTATCAGGTCCCGCGTTACGCCGAAGAAAGCATACCAAGAATCATATATTTCCGGGATCACGTCATCATCTAGGTCAATTGGAAGGCCAATCTTTCGCGTACTCAATTCGACCCAGATTGAATATGCAATCTGACGGTCGACATTGTTGGGTTTGAACGATACTTTTTGATCCCCAAATCCAAGTTCAGCTGTATCGATTTCGAAATCAGGCAGGCGCTTGCCCATTATCCATTTCGTTATGGCCCAAATAACAAGCCCGGCCAGCAGGACGCAGATAAGCGGCGCCGTTGCGAGGTGGAGACTGAGTTCCCAGTCGTCGGACAAGATTATCGACGCCAACGGTGTGTGGGTTCCTTTTACAGTAGCGGTCGAAATCAGCGATGCGGTGTATGACATTTGACCCCCTCAAACTGATGCATGCTACCGCCCTCTCCCCGACCTGAAATGAGAGCCTCGAACGCTTTGGACGCGACGACGTCTGCTCCTTGCCGGCCATCAAGTTGCCCAATTTCGGTGCCGAGGTAAATGCCCAGCTACAGGTGGGGGAGCAAAGAAACGGAACGGAACGTGTACATCCATTGATTCTGACACATTGTGTGCTATTTGTTGATGGTCGTCGGAGACATGAAAGGCAAATAGATGGCAAGTCGCCGCCACGTTTTTATCAGTCACCATCATGCTGACGACGCTCAGGTCACCGGCCTTACTAACCTTTTAGGGCGTTCAGGCTTCGAAATCCGAAATAGCTCCATCCGGGCGAAACCTGCGAACCAACGGCGCTTAGACGAAGGTCGCATTAGTGACCGCACTCTAAAGCGCCTACTTCGAATGAAGATGTCTTGGGCCTCTACCGTCGTTGTCTTAATCGGCAAGGAAACGCATAAACGGCCGTGGGTGGAATGGGAAATCAACAAAGCAAACGAGCTTGGAAAGCGGATCGTCGGGGTTTATGAAAGAGGAGGGACGGAAAACGACATTCCTGATGCTTTCAATAAATACGGAGATGCTCTCGTTGCTTGGAATTCAAAAAATGTCGTAGCTGCCATCGAAGGCCAGTGCGACCCCTTCGAACGCCCGGACGGACAAGAGCGCCCGGCCTTCAACGATATACCTCGTGGAAGTTGCGCAGCTTGATGGCGAGCACGTACATATATGCGGTAAGTTACGATCTCGGCTTCGCGCCCAACCCTTTCGGCGGCATCTGCAGCCTTGCCTGTTGCAAACCGAATATTCGACAACGCGCGAAGGACGGTGATTGGATCATCGGTTTGACGGGAACCAAGCTAAAGCCCGCAAAGCGATGTGTTTTCGCCATGGTCGTTACAGGCAGCATGACTTTTGACGAGTATTGGGATCATCCGGATTTTGCTACGCGTCGCCCAAAGAGAAATGGATCTCCAAAAAAGCAAGTGGGCGACAACATTTATCATCGTGAAAACGCCGACAAGATTTGGTTGCAGGAGAATTCTGTCCACAGCTTGCAGGACGGAAGCCAATGCGTGCTAAATACGTCTCACGATACTCGTATAAACCGGATTCTCATTTCAGATCGCTTCATATATTATGGAGATTCGGCGCCAGCGGTACCGCCGCCCATCCTTGCAAGTCTTAAATATGAGAGAAATCCCAGAGATTATCGCCGCTTTGACACCAAGGATGCAAAACAGCTAACCGATTGGCTCGACGCGGAGATGGTAGCTCACCCAAACTCTGTTTTGGGCGACCCGATCGATTTCGCATCTACCGACAAGCGATACTCAGCATCGCTTCAGCGAATGGTGTGAACGGCGGAAGTTTGATTCCGGCACAGCAATGGGGGATAGATGGCGCGCTCGCATCGCAACATCAGCTTCGCGACCGCTGAAAGCTTCGAAGCCGTTCTCAGCGGGGGCACTGAAGTGTCGGTTCGCGGCAGCCAAACCCGGGAGCTACGCAATCGGGTAACCTCCATTGCACGCCCGCGCGAGAGGTGCGTATTTCTTCCAGGACGCCGGAACGATATTTTTGCCCAGATAGCTGAAACCTTTTGGGTTATCGGGGGCAGGAACGACGTGACCTGGCTGTCGCGGTATTTGCCCCGCGCACCCGACTTCTCGGATGACGGTGGCATAACGTGGCGCGGGGCCTATGGCCCAAGGCTGCGAACGTGGAGCGGCATCGACCAGCTTGACGAGTGGCGGAAGCTGCTATTGCGTGATCGAATGAGCCGTCGTGCGGTGGGTGTCCTTTTCGACCCCGCCCAGGACTTCGTGGATAGTCGTGACATCCCATGCAACAATTGGCTGAGCTGGTTGATCAGGGACGACCGGCTCCATTTGAATGTTGCTGTTCGCAGTAACGACGCGATGTGGGGATTCTCGGGCGTCAACGCTTTCGAATGGAGCGTCCTTCATGAAATGATGGCATATTGGGTCAGCGCTGAGATCGGCGAAGCGACGTTTTTGGCGACGTCTTACCATATTTACGACCGCCACTATCAGACAGCGCGCAATGTCATAAATTCCTTCTACGGCATATCTCCATACGATTTTGGTATCAGCTCACCGCCCTTCTCGACTGACTGGGATCATTTTCGCGCTGCCACTACAGATTGGTTTAAGGCAGAGGGCGTCATATCTTCAGACCCCGACGCCGCCCTAGCCGGCGGTCCAGCCATGGACGATCCGCTTCTAGCGAGCACTCTGCGAGTGCTGCGTTTGAAGTGGGGCTCCTCAATCTGGTCAGATGACCGACTATCATGCGAATTAGCGAAGTTACCGGAAGACGACTTCACGACGGCCGCATATGAATTTTTCGGCCGCAAGCGCCCGTCTCTACTGACCGATATCCGTCAGCCGAGGATCGCGGCGTTTTTCTCAGCCTGCTCTGATGCCAAAACCACTACTGATTTGGGTTTTAGGGCGGCAATCAAGCACCTCCACTCGAGGAAAAATCTAAGCTATGCGGCTTCTTGGAAACGCCGCGGCGAACGGATAAGCATTTTGCCGAACATCGCTAGGAAAGTTGATCGACTTCAAGCGTTCGTCAATGAGGGTGTCGAGCTTCGAGGGGAAACTATCCTGGATACAGCTATCGATCTGTACATTTATTCTCAAAAGTACCGCCTGTTTCTCGCAGAGTTCGCCGACGCAGACGCTTCATTTTTGACTTGTGACGCGCATCGGCCTTTCAGTGACCAAGATGGTAATCTCGATTTCCTAGTGGACCAGTCGGCATTCCGATCGCAGGAAAACGACACTCTCGAGACCGTGGTCGAAAAACTTTCACTTCTGTTTGAAGATCTTTGGAAAGGGGCTGATCGCGGAGTAGGGGTAGCCGCACGTCAGCAGTGTGCCGCTGATCTCGTAGTGGCTTCTGAACATGTAATTGCGTCGATCGCCAACTCGGACAAGGCAAGCGTCGCGGCATTCGTGCGGCATGAACTTGGCACATAGAAATTTTGGGAAATCTTCATGGACGCCTCAGCGATCGCTCAAATTGCGGAAATGCTCAAAATCGAGCTGACCAGCCGTAGCGCCCAGGCTCAGTTCGGAATCATCGGCAACACCCCAGAAGCCTTGGAATTTATCTCGCTATTTTTGCGCTACGGAGCGAGTGAGCAACTTCTAGGTGTCTATGCGGAAACGCGAAACGACGGCGTCGAGCAAGGACAAGTGCAGCGGAGGAATCTTGCGGACTTGATTATCGACAAACCTGAGGTGGTGCTGATCGCCTCGGACGAGAAGAAGGAAGATTTGCTCATGGCGGCACTTCCTTTTTTAGAGCCAACCACCAGAATCCTGATCGCCGGGTTCAATCACTTCAAATTTCGCGACCCTATTTTTGATCGAGAGTCGGCAAATTCCTTCGTACCCTCCTTCGCCAACGGTTATCCCAATACTCTGATACACATATTTCAATGTTTGAAGAATGCTGCGCATCAAGACCTAAAGGGCGTGATTGCGGAATTCGGGATGTTCAAAGGCGGCACCACCATGTTGATGTCGCGCTTCATCGAAGCACTCGGACAGACTTGGAAAATCTACGGCTTCGACACATTTGATGGTTTCCCCGAGCCTCGCAGCCCCTTGGATATGTACTCGCATCCTGACTGCGTGTTCCTTGACCTTCCCGCCGTCCTTCGGCTTTTCGAGGGAAGGAATGTGCAGGTGGTGCCGGGAGACGTTGTCAACACCGCGCAGGTTCTTCGCGACGAAAATGTCGTTCTAGCCTTCATCGACACCGACAACTATACGTCTGCCTCGTCGATATTGGACGCGATCGAAGATCGCGTTGTCCCTGGCGGCGCGATCGTGTTCGACCATTTCACGGGTAGAGACCGCTTCCTCTACACGTTGGGCGAACGCATTGCCGCTAAGCGATTGCTAAACAACCCGTCTTACTTCAACCTCCACGATACTGGTGTGTTTCTAAGGCTCAAGTAACGTGGCTCGCTCCCCTCATCTATTCACAAGGGCTGTCCCGCCTGCTCCTCGTCCGGGGGTTTACGACCTCTATTGGACCTTTGCAGCGCGGAGGCAGGCAGCGTTTGTGAAGAGGCTCAGTGGTTCACCATGGCCTTGGACAACAGACAAAATTCTTCAGATTCACAAATTTTGCAATGTGTACCGAGCGTCAGATCGCGTCTCGCAGTACATGATTTCCAAGGTGGCATATGGGACAGATCCCGGCGAGATAAATGACCTGCTTTTTCAGATCGTGGCTTTTCGAACATTCAGCAAAATTCGGACTTGGCAGGGCATTCAGGATATACTCGGCCGTCCACCACGCGTGGCCGATCTAGTTTCCGGTGAGTTCGAGTCGGCACTTGCGCAGGTACAGACCAAGTTTGGCGGACTGTATACCGGAGCGTTTATTTTGTGCGCGACCAAGGCGTATGGCTTCGATGAAAAATATCGAAACCACGTTGGCCTTTTCAAGCAGATGTTCGTCGAGGAGCGTTTGGATCGGGCCATTTTGGCGGCAAACTCTTTTGAGCAAGTTGTGCAGGCATTGCAGCGCTACCCTTTGATGGGACCGTTCATGGCTTATCAAACTGCTGTTGATCTGAACTATTCGGATGCCGTTGGTTTCAGCGAGAATGATCATACGGTCGCAGGTCCGGGCGCTCTCCGCGGACAGAAGAAGGCATTCGAGCACCTCGGCGACTATTCACCCGCCGACGCGATATCATGGATGGTCGACAACCAGGAACGCGAGTTCGCAAGGCTCGAGTTGCCGTTTCCAGGTCTTTTCGGAAGGCCTCTCCATGCGATCGACTGCCAAGGGCTTTTTTGCGAACTCGATAAATACTGTCGTGAGGCGGTACCCGATCTCCTCAGCAATCGAAGTCGCATTAAGGCAAAATATCGGCCAACATGCGAAGCGCTCCCGCTTTTCTTTCCTCCCAAGTGGAAGCTTGAAATCCCGATGGGAACGGGACTTCCACAGCAATCTTCGCTTGACCGTCAAGGCTCGCTGAATCTGTAAACATTTGTCATTTAGGTGCATGGATCGAAATAGGAAAACGCGCGTTCGCGGGTCAGGGCAAGAAAGTGATGTTGCATATTCTCGCGATGGTTAAAAAAGAAGGAGTTGTGTCTGTAACAACGGCAACGGCTCGTTCGATACTGTTTTTATGGATATACCATTGAACGAACTGCGACAGATAGACTCGCTTGCCCTGTGGCCCCACCAGCTCGACGCGGTCGCTACCGCCCAAGCTTATTTTGACTCGAAGAGCAAAAGAGGGTGCCTAGTGCAGATGCCGACCGGCACCGGCAAAACAGGCGTGATTGCCGTCCTTGCCAGTTTGCGGAGCGACGAGAAGGCCGTGCTCATCGTTTGTCCATCCGCGGCACTGGTCGAGCAACTGACAACTCAAATCCGGGAGCGATTCTGGGCAAGGATCGGAGCCGATGCGGCTTGGCAACCTGATAGCGTTATGCATGTGCTGCCGAGCGGCGTTGACGCGCTCGCCGCTACGCTCGACGCCAGCCCAAATCAACGCACTGTGCTCATCGGGACCGTCCAGGCGATCCAGCAGATCGAAGCTGAAGGCTCGATCGCCAAGCTCCATGGTCGAGTTGGCACAATATTGTTCGATGAAGGCCACCGCGAACCCGCGCCCTCATGGGCAGCGGTCATTCGCGGCTTTGAAGTCCCGACAGTGCTCTTCAGTGCAACGCCGTTTCGCGGCGACCTAAAGATCTTCGACGTTGACGATGAGCATATCCATTTTCTTGGTTTTCAGACGGCGGTAGGTGACGGACTTATTCGCGGCGTCGACATGGACGAGCGGCCCTTTCCGCTCGGGGCCGAATTGTTTGCCCAAACGCTCATTGAGTGGTGTGACGCACTCGTCGCAGAAAACCGCTTCAGCATGCAAAACAAGGTGATCGTTCGCTGCGCAAGTGAGCAGTCCGTGAAAGAAGTACATGATGCGTTGCTGGCCAAGCTTGCTGGCAGACCTGATGGTGTACTGGCAGTTCATAACAATTTTCGACCGCGCCCAGACAGCACCTTGACCAACGTGGTTCCTAACGACCTTGCCGAGAGGCCGGAGCGCTTCCTCGTCCATCAATATATGCTGATCGAAGGGATCGACGATCCCAGTTGCACCATGCTCGCCTTATACGAGCCGTTCTCGAACGCACGAATGCTTGTTCAGCAGATCGGTAGACTTGTTCGCCACCCTGGGCCGATCGGAACCGAAGCGCCGAAGGCGTTAGTTTTAGCACCTCAGGGCGAAGGCGTTGGCTCCGACTGGAGCAGCTTTCTAGCGTTCGACATGGCATCTCAGAAGGCGGGGAAGCCGTTCCTCCGAAACGACGGAAAAGTCCTCGATGATCTCGTAAACGCCCTTCCACAGCTGGATTACGTCGCTGGAAAGTTTCGATCGCGCGTTGAATTTGGCGAGGATGACGTCCTCAATGACCTCCGTTTCCCCAGTGCGGCGATCGTTTATAAGACGACGCATTCGTTCAATCTCGAAGAGTTCCATGAGGAGATCCGCGCGGCCCTTGCAGCGGATGATCGACATGAGGCTCTCGTAGGTCGCGCGTCGGATGGAGATTGCCGCTACCATATTACGTTAAGGCTTACGCCGTCCCCGTTTCTCTCGACCCTCCTCTTCCACTCGCCAAGCCTTGAAGCAACGATCTACGCCAAAAAGGGGAACAGGCTGTTCTTCTACGATAGCGCGGGGCTCTGGATCGATGAAATCGAGGGCCTTGGCCCCCGCGAGGACCCAAAGCGCTTCAGGTCACTTCTCCCTGAAGGCACGGACAACACGGTCTCCTTCGTGAATATGAAGAATACCGATCTTGGTCCCCTCGCATTGCGCTCACGCAGCATGTCTGCCCGATCGCTGGAACGTACCGGCGTTTCGATGGGCGAGCATATGAATGTCGTAACCCGGGCAACCGGGACGATCGAAACCACAGCCAGAAAATCTGTCCGGCGCGCGGTCGGGTTTTCGCGGGCTCGATTGCGCGACGGGCAAGGTGCCCTGCTCAATGCCGACCAATTCGCAGATTGGAGCGCGTCGATTAATGATGAGCTCAACGCCGGTAGCCAGAGTGCTACGATGTTTGGACGTTACGCCGCACCGGCCGATATTCCAGATGACACGACCCCCCTCAATATCTTGATCGATGTGATCGAAGTCGGTGGGCTCTTTACATCAGCCCATAGCGAGGTCGCTGAAATCCGGACTGAAGACCTTTGCGCCAAGATCGAGCCGGAAACCGATCCCGATGCCGGTGGCAAGTTTCGCTTTACTCTCAAGGTCGATGATGAGGAACATATCGTCCATATCGATTGGAGTTCCAAAAAGCGCAAATATTGGTTGACCTCCACGACGCTGGGGAAAATCAAGTCCAAGGAGAATCCCAAGGTATCGTTGACGAAACGGCTCAACCAGCGCCAGCCCTTTCGGATTATCGTTGGCGATCAGACCCACACCTATATCAGTGGAAGTTTCTACAAGCTCGACCTTGATTTGACTAATCCGCGAGGCGCCGCAAAACTGGTGCTAGACCTAATCACTCCTGTCGCTCCTCTTAAGGACGTTAAGTCCGAAAAGGGAGATCTCACCGATGGTCATCAGACGAACTGGGCGGCCGACTCACTTTTTGCACTTCTCGACAATGCGCTCCGACCTGATCGCGGACCAGCTATTTTCGGGGCGACATTTCCCGATCTTGTCTGCGATGACTTGCAGGACGAAGTCGCTGATTTCATCGGAGTGAACGAGAGCTTAGTCGATCCCAATGTGACGCTCGTCGTCGCGAAATGGAAAGCCGGTAATCCCGGGGTCGGAGCGTCGGACTTTTACGATATCTGTGCACAAGCCGTGAAGAATCTTGCCTATATGAAGAGCGATGGACTGCCGCTTCCAGGGAGTGCGACGCGCTTCGATGGCAAATGGAGAAATAGCACCAAAGGTAAAACAGCCACGCAAACTGTCGATCGCCGTCGACACGGGCGAAGTTCGATCGCCTTTCGTGCCGCCTATCAGCGTCTGCGAACGACACCAACCACGGAGCGCGTGATTTGGCTGGTCTGCTCGGGCGGCATGTTGTCGTTCAAGAAGCTCAAGACCGAGTTCGGCAAGACCCCGATCGAGCCGCATGTCCTACAATTCTACCACCTTGTGGTATCGACCTATTCGGCCTGTCAGTCGGTCGGCGTTAAACTCAAGATATTCTGCGCAGATTGAATCGATTCTGCCGTGAACTACGATTTGCATGACCGTCTTTCGTGGATCGCGTCCGATAGCCTACAGCCAGCACTGTCCAGCCGCTCGGACGGATTAACCGTCCGCTTTCAGGCTGTCTGTGAACAGCCAACATGAAGCGCGCTGTCGCCACGCCCAGATAGGAATCCGGCGTCCGCTTTCAGGTGTCGGGCGGCGGTCGCCCGAACGGCCGATTTCAGGCGCTAAGCCGCCTCTGCATCTCCCGGCCAGAATTCCGCGACCAGGGGCGCACCAACCTGCTCAGGGAACCTCCGCCGTTGCAGGA
>Ga0247823_10002018_pt1 | contig 16768 bp, 16 predicted proteins | sample 13C_PalmiticAcid_2_FD_192426 | JGI IMG/M metagenome (GOLD analysis project Ga0247823, IMG submission 192426) | Soil microbial communities from agricultural site in Penn Yan, New York, United States - 13C_PalmiticAcid_Day30 | ecosystem: Environmental > Terrestrial > Soil > Agricultural land...
GGTGCTGGGTGTGCCGGGGCTGATCGGCGCCAATGGCGACGGACCGGGTGTGCGGCGCGCCGTGGCCGCGCTGGCCGAGCGTGGCCTGCGTGTGCTGTTCGTGGAGGGCGGCGGCGTCACCGTGTCGCGCTTTTTCGCCGCGGGCGCGCTGCAGCGCCTGCACCTGGCCGTGGCGCCGGTGCTGGTGGGCCAGGGCCGGCGCGGCCTGCGCGTGCCGGCGCAGACGGTGATGGCCGACTGCCCCCGCCCGCCCGCGCACCGCGTGGCGCTGGGCGAGGACACCCTGTGGGACCTGGATCTGTCGGGGCAGGTGCCGCAGGATTGAAGTCAGGATCCGCCGCCGGGCCGCCCCAAGGCGGTTCAGCCCCCTCGGGGGCAGCGACCCGCGCAGCGGCGGAGCGTGGGGGTTCGATCAACGTTCGGGCCAGGCCAGCAGATCGAGGTGCCCCACCCGCAAGCTGCCCCAGCCGAGCTTGCGCAGCCGGCGTGCCCGCCACGCCCGCACCAGCGGCGCCTGCGTCGGCTCCTGCTCGATCGCGGCGCGCGCGAAGCCTTCGATCATGGCGGTCTTCATGGCCTGGTCCTCGCGCCTCACGTGCCAATCGCTGCGCCCCAGCGCCACCCGATAGCCGCGATCGCACAGCGCCTGCTTCAGCCAGGGCACGGCCCGCGCGCCCAGCGCCGGCCCCAGGCCCTTGTCGCGGCCCTGGTGGGCGGCGAACAGCTCGCCGATCCAGGCGTCGTCGGCCACGGTCGGTGTCCAGTCGTGCCCCCCGTCCACGTTCAAGGCGAAGAACAGCGTGGCGCGTGCGTCGGTGGCGCGCCGCACCAGTTCGTCGAGCCACTCGGCCCCGGCCAGGTCCAGCAGCGCGGAGGCGGTGACCAGTTGCACCGCCGCCCAGGGCAGCGCGTGCAGCCCGTGTGCGAGCTCGGCCTCGCGGCGCAGCAACGTCGCGTCGAAGTACACGCCGCGCCAGCGCACGGGTTCGTCGAGCGGGGCCTCGGCACCCGTCGGCAGGGGCCAGGCGCGCAGCAGCGCCGCGTCGTGGTCCAGTGCCAGCCATTGCTGCTCACCGCCCAGGCGCGGCGCCAGCCAGCGCCAGTTGGCGCCCGTGCCGCAGCCCAGGTCCATCACGCGCCAGGGTTCGGGCCCGGGCCGCAGGGCCCGCAGGCGCGCCACCAGCAGCGACGACGATTCGCGCGCCGCCGCATCGAAAGGCTCACGCAGCGCGAGCCAGTCGGCGCCGAACGCTTCGGTGGTGGTGGTCATGCAGGCGCTCCCATCACCGCCTCGACCACGGCGTCGAAGCGCGCCGCCTGTTCGGCCCACGAGGGCAAGCGCCGGGCAGCCTCTCGCGCGCCCTCGGCCAGGCGCTCGCGCAGCGCGGCATCGTTGATGACCGTGGCCAGCGCCTCGCGCCAGGCGGCCTCGTCGCCCGCCGGTGGCAGCAGGCCCGCGCCGGCTGGCACGGTGCTGGCCAGCGCGCCCGCGCGGCTCGCCACGATGGGCAGGCCGTGCAGCAGGGCCTCGTTGATCACCATGCCGAAGCCCTCGTACCGCGAGGCGAGCACAAAAACATCCGCCGCCGCGTAGCGCGCGTGCAGCGCCGCGTCGACCAGCTCTCCGTGCCAGACCACGCGTCCCGCGAGCGGCTCCGCGGCCGTGCTCGCGAGCAGCTCGCTCGCGCAGGCCGCGTCGCGCTCGGCGCTGCCCACGCAGTGCAGGGTCCAGTGCAGATCGGCCAGGGCCGACAGCGCGCGCAGCAGCAGCGCGTGGTCCTTGCGCGGCGTCAGCGTGGCCACGCAGAGCAGTTGCACACCGCCCGCTGTGGCCGGGCGTGGCACTGGCGGCGGCGGGTGATTGCCGGGTTCCACCACCGCGATGCGCTCCGCCGGCACGCCGAGCGCGGCGACCTCGTGCGCGGTGGTGGCGCTGACCGCCGCCACCTGGCGCGCGTGCCGCAGCGCCTTCGCCTCCTGCTCGCGCAACCGGCGCGCCTGCGTGGCGTCCAGCCCGGTTTCCAGATGCAGCGGGTGGTGCACCAGCGCCAGCCAACGCAGGCGCTGCGCGTGCGGCGCCACCTCGGCGTCCAGCGCGCCGAAGGCCAGGCCGTCGGCGATCACGCAGGTGCCATCGGGCAAGGCCGCGAAGGCCGCGCGCGCCGCTGCCCGCGTGGCCGCGTCGGGCCAGGGCCAGTCGCCGTCGATTCGCAAAACCTCCACCGCGCGGCCGCGCGCGCGCAGCGCATCGATCAGGTGCCGGTCGTAGGTGAAACCGCCCGTGGGGGTGAGCGGATCGCCCGGGACGAGCATCACGCAGGGGGCGCGCACCGGCTCAGCCCGCCACCAGCGGGGGCAGAACCGCTTCATACGCGGCCCAGGCCACGTGCGATTCCTGCAGGCTCACCCGCATGGCCGTGAGGCCGCCCGAGGCGCTGCCCGGCACCGCGTGCGGGCCCAGTTCGCCCGCGGCGATACGCGCCGCCAGGCGCTGGAACAGCGCGTGCGCCAGGAATTCGGTGGTGGTGTTGCGGCCCGCGAACTCGGGCAGCTCGTCGAGGTTGCGGAAGTTGAGCCGGGCGAGTTCCTCGCGCAGCACCTGCGTGGCCAGGCCGATGTCGGCCACGATGCCGTCGGGGTCGAGCGCGGCGCGGCGCAACTCCAGATCGACCATGTAGGTGGCGCCGTGCAGGCGCTGGGCGGGGCCGAACACCTCGCCCTGGAAGCTGTGGGCGATCATGAAGTGGTCGCGGACGGTGATGCTGAACATGTCGGGTTTCAGGGGTTCAAGTGGGGTAGTCGATGCGTTGGCACAGCGTCTCGGTGTCGCCACCGGCCAGGCGCGCCAGCACGCCGGGCAGTTCGTCGAAGGGTGCGTGGTGGGTGATCAGGGCGTCCAGCGCCGGGTCGGTAAGCAGCGAGAGCGCCAGCGCCAGCCGGCGCGCGTGGCTCCAGCGCGCGCGCTGCGCGGTGGCCACCTGCCCCACCTGCGAACTGCGCAGCGTGAGGCGGCGCGCGTGGAAGGCCTCGCCCAGCGGCAGCGCCACGGGGCGCGTGCCGTACCAGCTCAACTCCAGCACCGTGGCCTCGAAGCCGGCCAGTTGCAGGGCGGTGGCCAGCCCGGCGGGCTGCCCGCTGGCGTGGATGACCAGGTCGGCCTCGGTGCGAGCGTCCTGTGGCAACGCGAGGTCCGCGCCGAGTGAGCGCGCGATGTCTGCGCGCGCGCCCACCGGGTCCACCACCTGCACCTCGGCCCCCGGCAGGTGCGCGGCCAGCCAGGCCACCAGCAGGCCCAGCGTGCCGCCACCCACCACGGCGATGCGATCGCCCAGGCGCGGCGCGGCGTCCCACAGGGCGTTGATGGCGGTCTCCAGGTTGGCGGCCAGCACGGCGCGCGCGGGCGGCACGCCGGGTGGCAGCGGCGTCACGGCCTCGGCCGGCACCTGGAACACCGTCTGGTGCGGGTGCAGGCAGAAGACTGCGCGGCCGAGCAGGTGCGCCGGGCCGGCCTCCACCACGCCCACGGCCACGTAGCCGTACTTCACCGGCGCGGGAAAGTCCCCCACCTGGAACGGCGCACGCATGCGCTGCGCTTCGCTGGCGGGCACCTCGCCGCGGAACACCAGGGTCTCGGTGCCACGGCTCACGCCGCTGTGCAGGCAGCGCACGCGCACCTCGCCTCCGCGCAAGGGCGGCAAGGTCTCGGTGCGGATCTCGGCGCGCGACGGGCCGGTGACCCAGCAGGCCCGGGCGGTGGTGGTGTGTGCGGCGTCGGTCAAGATGAGGTGAGCGGTTCGATCGGCTTCGGGCGCAAAGAACGCAAAGGGGGCTTGCGTCTGCGCGCCATCGCGAGGAACCTCGCGGTACTCCGTTCATCTTAGATGGCCCACCGCACCACCGCCATGAACCCCGCCTCCGCCGCCTTCCCACCGGGCCGGGCCCTGCGGCTCGACGCCGGGCGCGCCCTCGCCGGCACGGCGCTGGCGCTGCTGGCGTTGGCCGCCGCCCTTGGCTGGGTCGGCGGGCTCGGCGCGGACTACCCCCTCAAGGCCCTGCTGGCCTACGCCCTGGGCGCCGCGCTGGTGTGGCGTGGCCTGGCACTGGGCGGCCACCCGCACGCGCGTTTCGGCGCGGCCAACCGCGTGACGCTGGGGCGCCTGGCCGGCATGGCCCTGGTGGCCGCGCTGCTGGGCGAGGCCGTGCCCGCCGAACCGCCATCGGCGCAGCCGGTGGGCGGCTGGGCGCTCATCGTTTTCGCCACCGTGGTGGCCGTGCTGGACGCGGCCGATGGCGCCCTCGCCCGCCGCCAGGGCCTGGCCAGCCGCTTCGGTGCGCGCTTCGACATGGAAACCGACGCCGCCTTCATGCTGGTGCTGTGCGCGCTGGTGTGGCAGGCCGGCCAGGCCGGGCCCTGGGTGCTGGCCTCGGGCCTGATGCGCTACGCCTTCGTGGCGGCCGCCGCCTTCCTGCCCTGGCTGGCCGGCCCCCTGCCGCCCAGCGTGCGCCGGCAGGCGGTGTGCGTGGTGCAGATCACCGCCCTCATCGTCTGCCTGGGCCCCATCGTGCCCGCGCCGCTGGCCTCGGCCATCGCCGCGCTCAGCCTGCTGCTGCTGGCCGCCTCGTTCGCCATCGACATCCGTTACCTCCAGCGCCACATCGCGCGCCAGCGCCACCACCGACAGGAGAACCGCGCATGAACACCCCCTCGCTTCGCCGCCGTGGCCTCGTCGCGGGCGCTGCCCTGGCCGCGGGCCTGCTCGGCGCACCCTTGGTCGCCCACGCCCAGGCGCCGCGCTACGAGATCGACCCCGACCACTTCACCGTGGCGTTCCTGGTCGACCACATCGGCTACGCCAAGGTGCTGGGCAGCTTCCGCGCGGCGCGCGGCAGCTACCGCTTCGACGAGGCCAGCGGCACCTTGTCGGAGGTGCGCATCGAGGTGGACACCGCCAGCGTCTTCACCAACCAGCGCAAGCGCGACGAGCACCTCAAGGGGCCGGACTTCCTCAACAGCGGTGAATTCCCGCGCATGGTGTTCACCGCCAGCGGCGCCAAGCGCCTGGCCGAGCGCCGCTTCGAGATCGCCGGCCAGCTCGAGCTGCTCGGCAAGTCGCAGCCGCTCACGCTGACGGCCACCTGGAACAAGAGCGCCGAGTCGCCGCTGGGCGGCATCGGGCGCAAGCCGTACGTGATGGGCGTGTCCGCGCGCGGCAGCTTCCGCCGCGGCGCCTATGGCATGAACTACGCGCTGGACAACGGCTGGGTGGGCGACACGGTCGACCTCATCATCGAATTCGAGGCGGTTCGCCAGTGAGCGCGGCCCTGCGCCGCACGGAGGCAGCCTCGTGACGGCGGCCGGCTGGCTGCGCGTCAGCCTGGCGTTCTTCGTCCTCAACACCCTGCTCACCTTCGAGAACCGCTGGCCTGGGCTGGGCGTGCGCTACATGCCCCGCCTGTCCTTCGAGTTGTGCCTGGGCCTGGCCTTGCTGGCGGGTTGGCTGGCCTGGCGCGGCGCGCTGTCGGCGCGCGCGGCCACGCGGCTGGCACTGGGCTTCGTCGCCCTGGTGGCGGTGCGTTATGCCGACGTGACCGCCCCCGCGCTGATGGGGCGGCCGGTGAATGTGTATTGGGACGGCCGGCACGCGCTCGACCTGATCGAGGTGGCGGCGCGGTCCTGGTCTTGGTGGCACGTGGCGGGGGCGGTGCTCGCGCTGCTGCTGGGGGCGGTCGTGCTGGTGCTTGTGGCGCGCTGGGCCATCGTTGAACTGGCGCGCGCGCTGGCCTGGACGCCCCTGCAACGCGGCAGCGTGGCCTCGGCCGCCGCGCTGGCGCTGTGCTTCGCGGCCTATGTGCCAGAGCAGCGCGACACGCGCTGGTTCTTCTCGCTGCCGCTCACCCCCACGCTGTGGAACCAGGCCACGCTGCTCACGCAGGTGCTGTGGCCCGGGCACGGCGAGGCGGCGCTGGGCCACGGCCCCGCGTTCGATTCCGACCTGCAATCGCTGCGCGGCCCGCAAGGCGCGGCCGACGTGGTGCTGCTGTTCGCCGAGTCCTATGGCGCCGTGGCGCTGGACGACCCCGCCCTCGCCGCGGCGCTGGCGCCGTCGCGCGAAAGGCTGCTGAGCGCCCTCGCGGCCAGTGGCCACCAGGTGGTCTCGGCGCGCGTGCGCGCGGCCACCTTCGGCGGTGCGTCCTGGCTCTCGCACGCCAGCCTGCTCTCGGGGCTGTCCATCACCGACCCGGCGCGCCACCACCTGCTGCTGACCAGCGAACGGCCCACGCTCGTGAGCCATTTCGCGCGGCATGGCTACCGCACCGTGGGCTGGATGCCCGGCATCAAACGCCCCTGGTCCGAAGGCGCGTTCTACGGCTTCGAGCGCTTCGCCGACGATGCGCGGCTGGGCTACACGGGGCCGGACGTCGGCTACTGGCGCATCCCCGACCAGGTGGCGATGGCGCTGCTGCACGAGCAGGAGCTGAGCGCGCCGACGGCTGCGCGCCGGCCCGTGTTCGCGGTGTTTCCCACGGTCAGCACACACGCGCCCTTCGAGCCGCTGCCGCTGTTGCTGGACGAGCCGCTGCGGGCACCACCGGCCAATGCCTCCGGCCAGTCGGCCAGCAAGGGCTACGCCGACAGCCTGCGCTACCAGTTCGACTGGCTCGCGCGCTACCTCGAACGCGCGGCCGACGCGCGCCAGGTGCTCATCGTCGTCGGCGACCACCAGCCACCCGGCGGCGCGGCGGGCCGCGACGCCTCATGGGACGTGCCGGTGCACGTCATCACCAGCGACCCGGCGCTCGTCCACCGCTTCGAGGCCATCGGCTTCAAGCCAGGGCTGCAACCCGGCGGGCCCGCGCTCGGGGCGATGCACGACCTCACGCGTTGGCTGCTGCTGGCCTTCGATGGGCGGGCCGAACCGCATTGACCCCAGGAGACCCCGCATGGACAAAGTCCGAGATTTCTTCACCCGCTACGAGGAAGGAGCCAACACCTTCGACCCCGAGCTCATGGCCTCCCTATACACGGCGGAGTTCATGGCGGGAGATCCCAACGGCGTCTCCTGCGGCCGCAATGACCAAGCGCTGCGCGAGGCTTTCGAAACACGCAAGGCCATGTTCCAGCGCATCGGATTCAAGAGTGCCAAGGTGCTCAACGTGGACGCCACGCCGCTGGACGAGAAGTACACGATGGCCAAGGTTCTGTGGCACATGCGATTCGAGAAGGAGCCGGGCCGCCCGCTCGACTTCCGTTTCTTCATCACCTACTTCCTGTTCGATGACGGCTCGGGCCCGAAGGCGGCGTTCTGGATCTCGCACGAGGACGAGCAGAAGGTGATGCGGGAAGCGGGGCTCATTCCCGCGGACGCCTGAGCGGCGCCCGCAACCTCAGGGCCGCACTTCGCCTGACTCACCCAGTCGGGGCGGCTTGCCCGTCACGGCGGCCTTGGCCATCACCAGGAACTGCGTCAACTGGTTTTCCTTCACGTCCCAGTAGTGCGCGTGCGCGATGTCCACCGCCACCAAGGCGACATCCGGGTTCTCGGGCCCGCCGGGAAACCACGCCTCCACGGCCGTGTTCCACAGGGTGCGGGTCATGGCCGGGTCGTCAACCACGCGCGCAGTGCCCGACACGGAAACGTAGGTGTCGTCGTCCGGCTCGGCGTAGCTGATGTTGATGGTGGGATCGGCCGTGAGGTCCGCGACCGGGTCGCCCTGACGCGACATGAAGAACCAGAGGCGGCCGTCCTCCAGGTCCTTGTTCTGCGTGGTCATCGGCCGCGAATGCAAGTGGCCCTGGTGTTCGCCGTGGCGGTGCCGCGTGGTGAACATGCCGAAGCGGATGTCCTTGATCATCTTCCACAGGTCGGCGGTGGTCTTCTGTTCTGCTGACATGGATTGCCTTTCAGAGAGGAATGCCTCCCGTGGCAATCCGCGTTCCCTGCGCGGTTCAGCCCACCCGCCAGGCGTGCACGTCCCCCGAGGGCGCATCCGCCGGCAGCCCCCGCAACCACGCGCGCATCGCCTCGGCCGCCTCCCCCTCGGGGCGCAGCAGCCGCTGCCGCTCGCCCAGGGACACGGCGTAGCGGTACCCACCCTTCCCCGCCAACGCCTCCAGTCGATCGATGCACCCCAGCGCCACGTCGCGCACGGCCGGCACGAACTCGAAGGACAGCGCCGGCAGCGGCTGGCTCAATCCCATCAGCACCTCCAGCTCGAAGCCCTCCACATCGATCTTCACGAAGTCCGGCACGCCGTGTTGCGCGATGAGCGCGTCCAGCGTGCCCACGTCCACCAGCGGCCCCGGCTCCCAGCGCACGCCCTGGAACGACGGTGCGGCCCCCGCGCGCGATACGAAATCACTCGACAGCGTGGCCACCGTGGGCGTGCGCGGGCTCGCCATCAGTCGTGCCTGCCCGCTCTCGTGGCCCAGGGCCTGTTCCAGCACCAGCACCGACGCATCACCCCCGAAGCGCCGCCGCAGCATGCGCGCGAAGTCCGGCTGAGGCTCCAACGCCACCACGCGCGCGCCCAGTTGGCGGAACGCCGCCACCCGGTTGCCCGCGTGCGCGCCGACGTCGAAGGCCAACCCGCCCGCCGGCACGAAGCGGCGGTAGAAGCGCCGCAGTTGCGCACCGCGCCAGGGAATGGCGCGGTAGATCAGCAGCGAGCGCAAGAGGCCCAGCGGGCGGGACCAGTTCATGCGGAGGTCTCCATCGCGAACCACTGTACTGGCTCACCGACGGGTATGGCTCAGCCTGATCGAACGTGCCGCGCGAAGCGCCGCGCGCGCCGCTTCTTCCACCAGATCACCACGCCGGTGACGCTGAGCACCGCGACCACCACGCCGCTGATGGCGATGAAGATGCGCCCCGGCAGCCCCGCCACCTGCCCGCTGTGCAGCGGGAACTGCGCCTGTGCGAACACGTCGCCCGCGCTGCCCCGGCCGGGCACCACCTCGCCCACCAGTTCACCGCTCACCGAATCGAAATAGAGGATGGGCTCGCCCAGCCCAAGGCCACGGTCCGCGTGCGACGGCCACAGCAGCGCCAGGTACACGCCCATCGATGGAAAGTGACTCACGCCGGAGGTGGTGGCGTCCCAGCCGCGCGCGCGGGCCTCGGCGTCGCCCAGTTGCCGCGCGCGCTCGAACCCCAGCGTGGGCGCGGACGGCGCCACCGCCGTGCCGCCCGGCTCGGGTGTGAGCGGCGAGAACCACGACACCACGGGCCGGAAGACCTCGTGCTTGAGGTTGAGCGCCACGCTGCTGAGCGCCAGCACGAGCAGCGCGATCCACAGCCACAGGCCACCCGCGCGGTGTAGGTCCAGGTTGAGCCGGTAGGCGCCCGCGCCCGCCTTGATGCGCCAGGCCTTGAGCCACTGCTTCCAGAACGCGCCCTTGAACGGCAGCGTGAGCAAGAGGCCGATGAAGCAGTCCAGCAGCCAGACGATGGCGACACCGCCCATGAACCACCAGCCCCAGCGCCCGGGCAGGAACAGGCTGTGGTGCACGTGGAGCATGAAGTAGTAGAGGTGCTCGGGCTCCAGGCAGCAGGCGCCGCGCCGGCGCGCGCCCAGCAGCTCGCCCGTCACCGGGTCGATGAAGACCTGGTCGATGGCGTCGGCGCCCTGCCCGGCCACGCCATCACGCGGCCAGACGAAGGCGAAGGCCGCGCGCCCCGGCTCGCGCGGCAGCGTGAGGTACTCCACCTGCAGGCGCGGGTGCGCGGCCTCGATGCGGCCGGCCAGCGTGTCCATGTCCAGCGCCGGCCCGCGCCCCGGCGCCTGGAACAGCTTCGGGTTCAGCCAGGCGTCGATGTCCGGCCCGAAGGCCAGGAAGCTGCCCGTGAGGCCGGCGACGAAGAGGAACAGCGCCGTCGCCAGGCCCGCCCAGCGGTGCAGGCGCACCCACACCGGGCGGCCGGGCAAGGTCATTTCAGAAGTCCATCGTGGCCGAGAGCATCAGCGTGCGCGGCATGGCGTAGGTGATGACCTGGAAGGCGGCGACCGAGTCCCAGTAGCGGCGGTCGGTGGCGTTTTCCAGCGCGGCGCGCAGCACCAGCGGGCGTCCGTCCAGGCGCGTGGTGTAGCGCGCGCCCAGGTCCAGGCGCGTCCAGGCCGGCACGCGGATGGCGTCGTCCACGGTGAGCGGCTGCGCGCTGCTGTGGATGACGCGGCCGGTGAGCGTGAGGCCGGGCGCGGCCGCCAGGTCCCATTCGCTGCCGAGCTTGAGCTGCCAGCGCGGCACGCCGGCGGCCTGGCGGCCGTCGTTCAAGCCGCTTTCGGTGCGCGAGAGCTTGGCGTCGGTGAAGGTGAGGCCACCGAGCACGCGCCAGCGCGGCTGCAGTTCGCCGAAGACCTGCAGTTCCAGGCCGCGGTTGCGCTGCTCGCCGTCCTGCGTGTACCAGCCGCTGGCGTTGAGCAGGCCGCTGGGGCGGCGGATCTCGAAGGCGCTCAGCGTGGTCGTCAGGCGGCCCCAGTCCACCTTGACGCCCACCTCGCCCTGCTTGGAGACGAAGGGCGGGAAGACCTCGTTGGCGTTGAGCGCGATGGTGGGCGCCACGGCGCCCTGCGACAGGGCCTCGACGTAGTTGGCGTAGTACGAGAGGCGGTCGTTCGGCTTGAACACCACGGCCAGCGCGGGCGAGGTGCGGCTGCGTTCGTAACGGCGCTCGAAATCACCGGTGAGCCAGTGGTGCGCGTCGGCGCGGATCTTCTGGTGTCGCGCGCCCACGGTCAGCAGCAGGCGGTCGTCGAGCAGGCTCAGGGTGTCGGCCAGCGCGACGCTGTCCAGGCGCGTCTTCGACTGCTGCACCCGCACGCCGTCGAGCAGGCCGTCGCCGGGCGAGGCCACGACGGCGGGGTTGTAGAGGTTGGACGTGAAGGCGTAGTTGATGGTGGGGAAGAAGGTCTTCACGTCGGCGCGGAAGTGCGTGGCGGCCAGCACCACCTCGTGCCCCACCGAGCCAGTGCCGAAGCGCCAGCGCAGGTTGGCGTCCAGGCTGTCGCGCTGGTTGCGCTCGTCGAAGCCGGAGGCCGAGGGGTCGAGCGTGCCGTCGGCGCCGGAGAGCACGGCAAACGCCTCGAGCATGCGGCGCTGCGAGGTGGAGCTGCCCACGGCCAGCGAGGCGGTGAGCGAATCGCTCAGATCGAACTCGCCGCGCACCACGCCGAAGCGGTGCTCCTTGTGCTGGAAGGTCCAGTCGGGCCAGACGTTGACGTCGCCACCGGGTGCGGCGGGCAGGCTGGGCGCGGTGACGAAGAACACGCCGCGCGCGCGGTCCAGGTGCTGCTCGCTGGTGCCCAGGTCGGCGCTCAGGCGCGCGCGGGCGCTGCGCCAGTCCAGGCCCAGGGCCAGGTTCTTCACGTCTTCGGACTCGTTCTTCGCCGCCACGTCGCCGTCGCGCCAAGCCGCGTTCAGGCGCACGCCCAGGGCCTGGTCCTCGCCGAAGCGGCGGCCCAGGTCGAGGTGGGCGCCGAGGTTGCCGTCGCCCAGGTGCGTGGCCGTCAGGCGCGTGAGCGCGGTGTCGCCGGCACGCTTGGGCACCAGGTTGATGGCACCGCCCGCCGTGCCGCGCGGTGCGCCGCCGTTGAGCAAGGTGCTGGGGCCCTTGAGCACTTCCACGCGCTCGATGCCTTCGAGCAGGTTGCCTTCGGCGCTGGCGATGCCGTAGAGACCATCGAAGCCGATCTCCTCGCGGCTGAGCGCGAAGCCGCGGATGTAGAAGTTGTCGAAGCTGCGCGGACCGCCGAGCTGGACCGCCGGGTCGTTGGCGATGACGTCGACGAGCTGGCGCGCCTGCTGGTTGGCCACCAGCTCGGACGTGTAGGCGTTCAGGCTGAAGGGCGTGTCCATCAGGTCCTTGTTGCCCATCAGGCCCATGCGGCCGCCGCGCGCCACCTGGCCACCGGCGTGCGGGGCCGGCAGCGCACCGGCCAGATCGCCGCGCGCGGTGACGGTGACGGTGGGCAGCGCGGGCGCGGCCACGCGCACCTCGCCCAGCGTGCCGCCGCTGGCCGGGGCCGCGGGTGCCTTGCGCAGGGTGTATTCACCGCCGGGGTCGCGCACGGCCTGCAGGCCCGTGCCCTGCAGCAACTGGCGCAGGGCCTCGGCCGGCGGCCACTGGCCGCTCACGCCGGGACTGGTCAGCCCGGTGGTCAGCTCGGCGTTCACCGCGATCGGCGCACCGGCCTGGCGGCCGAAGCGGCTGAGCGCCTGGTCCAGCGGGCCGGCGGGAATGTCGAAGGCCTGGCGGGCCTGGGCGCTGATGGCCGCCCCACCCTGCGCCAGGGCGGGTGAGCCGCTCAGGCCCAGGACGATGAGCGCGCCCGCCACGGCGCCCGTCAGCGGGCGCGGGGCGAAACGCGCAGAGCCCGCGGCGCGGCGGAACGGGACGACGGGGGACGGGGTGCGGTGGGCCGCCATGGGCTGGTTCCTTGAGGTGCAGTGCGGTGGATGGGTGAGGCTGGGGCCAGGCACCGAACGCCTGGCTTCCCCCTGAAGCCGCACGAGCCGCCAAAACCTGCCGACTTTTTTTTGCGCCGTTCAGCGCGCGGCCACCGTGACCCAGTAGCGCGTGAGGCGGTGCACCCGCACCGGGAGCTGGCGCTCCAGCGAGGCCAGGATGCGGTCGGTGGGATCGCCCTCCCCGCCCTGCAGCGGCCAGGCCCCGGTGAGGCGCAGCCCGGCCACCTCGGGGTCGCAGCGCAGGCGCCCGGGGCGGTAGCGGTCCAGTTCGGCGATGAACTCGCCCAGGGTCTGGCGCTCGGCCGTCAGCACGCCATCGGTCCAGGACTGCGTGGCCTCGCTCAAAGCCTCGATGGCGTCCACGCGGTCGCGCGTGAAGCGCACCTGCTGCCCGGCGGAGACGCGCACCGGCGCCACGTCCGCCCGCGCGGCGGGGCGCACGGCCACGGCGCCTTCGCTCACGGCCAGGCGGGTCTCGGCCACGTCGCCATCCGCCACCGCTTCGTCGCGGCGCACGGTGAAGCGCGTGCCCAGGGGTTCGAGCGATCCCTCCCGCGTGTGCACGGCGAAAGGCCGCCCGGTGGGGTCTGACGCCGTGGCCACCAGGATCTCGCCGTGGCGCAGCAGCACCTGGCGCTGCCGCGCGTCGAAGCGGATGTCCACCGCCGTACCGGTGTTGAGCGTGAGCCGCGTGCCGTCGGGCAGCAGCAGCTCGCGGCGCTCGCCGCTGCGGGTGCGCTCGTCGGCCATGGCGGCGGCCAGTTCGGCCCGCCAGGGCAACTGGCGCTGGGCCACATAGAGCGCGCCGCCACCCACGCCGGCCCACACCAGCGACTTGATGGCCCGCCGCCGCGAAGGCACCGCCTGGGCCGCGCGCGCCAGCGTGGCGCGCGTGACGGCGGGCTCCAGCGCGGCGGTGCCACCCGCCACCTGGCCGTTGATGCCCTGCAGGCGCCGCCAGGCGCGGCCGTGTTCGCCATCGGCGCCGAGCCAGCGCTCGAAGCCCGCGCGGTCCTGCGCGCCGGCCTCGCCGGAGGCCAGGCGCACGTACCAAGCCACGGCCTGCTCGACGATGGGCGCTGCGATCGGCGGGCCGTCGGTGCGCGGCGGGGAAACGCTGCTGTCCATGCGCGGGTGGTTCAGGCGTACAGCGCCCGGTAGCAGTGCGTCATGGCCCGGCCCATGGCCTTCTGCACCACGTTCACCGTCACACCCAGCCGCTCGCCGATCTCGGCGTAGCCCAGGCCGTCGAGCTGCGAGAGCAGGAAGGCCTCGCGCACGCGCGGCGGCAGGCCGTCGAGCAGCCGGGCCACCTGCTCCAGGGCCTGCAGCGCCTGCTGGCGTTCTTCGGGCGACGGGGCCAGGGCCTCGGGGCGCGCGGCCAGGGTATCCAGCCAGGCCTGCTCCAGCGCCTGGCGGCGCCAGTGGCTGTTCACCAGGCCACCGGCGATGGTGACGAGGTAGGCGCGCGGTTCGTGGATCGGCTCATCGGTGCCCTGGCGCAGCAAGCGCAAGAAGGTGTCGTGCGCGATGTCGGCGGCGTCGAAGGCGTTGCCCAGCTTGCGGCGCAACCAGCCCTGCAACCAGCCGTGGTGGTCGTGGTAGATCGCGCGCACCTCCTGGTGCGGCTGGTGCGGCTGGGCGGTGGGGACGGCTTGGGCGGCGGACACGGCGGGCTCCTGTCGAGGCCTTCATTCGTGGGCCGGCCATTCGGCCACAAATGAGAATGCCTCGCATTCTAAAGAGTCCGCCGATGGACCATGAGTCCCAGGTAGACCAGGCCCGCCGCCAGCATGGCGTGCGCCCAGAACAGCACCGCGCCCAGGGCCGCGCCCCATTCGCGCCCAGCCAGGCCCCAGGCCAGGCCCAGCGCGAGCGCGCCGAGCGCCCGCCAGGCCAGCCCCGCCGCGCGCGGCAAGGGCCGGCCCAGCAGTTCGTTTTGATGGCGCGCCATGCCCAGCGCCAGCGCCGCGAAGCCGATCGCGCAGAGGCCCGACAGCAGCAGGTGCATCACGCGCCGCGCTCCCCTTCGAGCCTGCGTTCGCGCGGCCTTCGCGCGCGCCAGGCCATGGCCCCCAGGCCCAATGCCAGCGCCGCGCACACCAGGTCCATGCCCACGAAGACGGCATCACCGCTGCTCAGGCTGCGCCAGAACGGCCGCGGCGTGGTGAGCGCGTTGAGCAACGGCAGTGCGCCGAACAGCAGCGCGCCCACGCCCCACAGCAGCGGCCAGGCGCGCGCCGGGCGCAACAGCCCCGCCACGGCCAGGGCCAGCGCCCAGGCCGCGAAGAACGCCTGAATCTCGGCCTCTGGCCGAAGCGGCAGCTGCGCCGGCAGCAGGCGGTTGGCCCACAGGTAGGCCGCACTGGCCAACGGCAGCCCGGCGACCACGGCGACGTTGAGGCGCCCCACCCCGCCGGCCGCGCCGCCCGGCCCGCGCGCCGCCGTCCACAACACCAGGCCGGTGCCCACCATGGCCGTGCCCGCCAGGCCGAGCAGGAAATAGATGCCCTGCAGCACAGGATCGGCAAAGCGCCCCAAGTGCAGCGCGTACAACCCGCCCAGCACCGCCGCGGGCGCGCCCACCGGCGCACTGGCGTGCAGCAGCGCGCCGGAGCCGCCGTGGAACACCAGGAACTCGCGGCTGTGCGTGACCCGCCCGGCAGGCCCGCGCACCACCAGCACGCGCGCGGCTGCGTCACCCGGGTGGTGCACCACCACGCGGTCGATGCCCTGCGCGCCCCAGCGCGCTTGCGCCTGCCGAATCGAAGGTGCCAGAGCCGCCAGCGGCGCGGCCTGGCCGCTGGGTGCGCCCACCGGCCAGGCGGCCACGGTTTCGGCGGCGATGGCCACGCGCCGCTCGCCCGCGCCGTCGAAAGCGGCCAGCGCGCCCCAGGGCATGTACTGAAAGCCCAGGATCACCAGGCCGCTGTAGACGATCATGAAATGGAAGGGCAGCGGCAGCACCGACAGCGCGTTGTGCGCGTCCAGCCAGCTGCGCCGCCCCTTCCCTGCGCGGAAGGTGAAGAAGTCGGCGAACAGCTTCTTGTGCACCACCACGCCGCTGACCATGGCCACCAGCCCCAGCAGCGAGGCGATGCCCACGAGCCAGCGGCCCCACTGGTAGGGCACGTGGTGCAACTGGTAGTGGAAGCGGTAGAAGAACTCGCCGCCGGCCGTGGCCCGGGCGTCGCGCGGCGCGGCCGTGGTGCTGTCGAAAGCCTGCTGGCCCGCGCCGGCGGGGCCGCTCCAGTACGCGGTGGGCGTGAGGCGGCGCGCATCCGGCAGTTCGATGCTCCAGCGCGTGGCGCCGGGCGCCGCGCGGGCCAGGTGCGCGGCGATGCGATCGCTCAGCGCGGCCACGTCCACCTCACGGGCCTGCGGCGGTGCTTCGGGTTGCATCCAAGCCGTGAGCTCTTCGCGGTAGAAGGCCAGGCTGCCGGTCCAGAACACGGCGTAGAGCACCCAGGCGGCCAGCAGGCCAGCCCAGGTGTGCAGCCAAGTCACGCGCGGGCGCACGCCGCCGCGCGCGCCGGCCCTGGCCGCGAACACCAGCACCGCCACGGCGGTGGCAACGGCAAAGCTGGCCAGCATGCCCGCCACCACGCCGTCAATGGCGCGCCAGGGGAAGGCCAGGCCCGCCACGCTGGCCAGCGCGGCCAGGCCGTAGCCGCCCAGCACGGCCAGGGCCACGCGGGCGGTCCAGGCGCGCCGCGCCTTACGGAGCACGTTCAGGGTTCACGCTCCGGCTGGCGCTCAGAAGCGGTAGCTGGCGCCCAGGCGCAGCGTGCGCTCGGGGCTGCGGTAGCAGAACGTGGCGTCGCAGTCGATCAGCTTCTGCGTGTCGAACAGGTTGTCGATGTTGAACGAATAGCGCCAGGCGCCCACGTCCAGCCCCAGGGCCGCGTCCACCAGCGTGAGGCTGGGGTTGCGCAGGTCGGCGTTGCCGAAGTCCTGGCCCGAGCGGGCCTTGCCCACGTAACGCACGCCCAGCGCCGCGAAGGCGGGCTGCTCGCCGAAGGCGGTGAACTCGTACTTGCCCCACACGCTGGCGTTGTGGCGCGGCACGGCCATGGGCGTGAGGCCCTGGTCGCCGTTGTTGCTGCGCGTGATGCGCGAGTCCAGGTTGGTGTACTGGCCGATCACGCTCAGGCCCTTGGCCACGCGCGCGCGCAGTTCCAGCTCCAGGCCCCGGGCCTCCACCTCGCCGGTCTGCTGGAACACGCCGGCCATGCCGGGCACCGAGGTCTTCACGTTCTCGCGCGTCAGGTCGAACACGGACGCGATGAAGCTGAAGGCCTC
>Ga0247823_10002019_pt1 | contig 16764 bp, 14 predicted proteins | sample 13C_PalmiticAcid_2_FD_192426 | JGI IMG/M metagenome (GOLD analysis project Ga0247823, IMG submission 192426) | Soil microbial communities from agricultural site in Penn Yan, New York, United States - 13C_PalmiticAcid_Day30 | ecosystem: Environmental > Terrestrial > Soil > Agricultural land...
CCTTTGGTGCCGGTGGCTACAGTTTGGCGTTCCTCGAGCGGGGAGCCGAGGTGGCCGCCTTTGACCGCGATCCGGACGCGATCGAAGGCGGCCAATCCCTCATTACTGCCAGCGAAGGCAGGTTGATCCTGATCGAAGCGCCCTTCTCGGCTATGGACAGCGAGCTTGAGGCGCGCGGACTGGCGCCCGTCGACGGTGTGGCGATGGATATCGGCGTGTCGTCGATGCAGCTCGACCAGGCCGAGCGCGGGTTCAGTTTCCAGCAGGACGGGCCGCTGTCGATGCGCATGGCGGGCGAAGGGATGACTGCGGCCGACTTCGTCAACGAGGCGGACGAGGCCGAAATCGCCGACGTGCTCTTTCATTATGGCGAGGAGCCGCGCGCGCGGCGCGTGGCCAAGGCGATTGTCGCCGCGCGCCCGCTGACGCGCACCGGCGAACTGGCGAACGTCGTGCGCAAGGCGCTGGGCTACAAACCGCACGACAAGAAGGATCCGGCGACGCGGACCTTCCAGGCGATCCGTATTCACGTGAACCGCGAGCTCGACGAGCTGGCCGAAGGGCTGGCCGCGGCGGAGCGGGTACTCAAGCCCGGCGGGCAGCTGGCGGTGGTGACGTTCCACAGTCTCGAAGACCGCATGGTCAAGAAGTTCCTGCGCGAGCGTTCGGGCAGCGAGCCCGCCGGCTCGCGGCATCGCCCGGCGGTGACTGCGGCGCGTGCGCCGAGCTTCGAGACGCCGGCCAAGGCGGTGCGTCCCAGTGAGGAAGAAATTGCGGCGAACCCGCGTGCCCGGTCCGCGACGCTCCGCGTCGCGCGGCGCACCGCGGCGGCGGCGTGGGTGAGTTGAGGAGGCGGACATGGCAATCAAGGCACTGAACGGACTGGGCTGGTATGCTGCGGGGCTGATCGTGGCGCCGGGCTGCTACCTCGTCTCGTCGATGGTCGCGGCGGAGCGCACGCACGTCGAAGCGGTCGAGCGCGCCATCGCCACCGCGCGCAAGGATATCCGTCAGCTCGAGACCGAGTTCGACACGCGCGCCAACCTCGCCCAGCTCGAACGCTGGAATGGCGAGGTGATGCGCTACACCGCGCCGACTCCGCACCAGTTCCTGGCGAGCGACTCCGCGCTCACCTCGCTCCGCGCGCTCGAGACCGAGGGCGTGGCCGAACGCTATGCCGCGATGGTGGTGCCCGAGGGCGTGCCCGACGCCGTGGCTGAAGCCGCGCAGACCGCCAGCGCTGCTGCGGCGGTACCCGCGGTCGCGGAGAAGGTGGCTGCCAACAAGGTTGTCGCCGGCAAGGTTGCCGCCGCGGTGGTCGTGAAAACGGCGCCTGCAGCGGTCGCGAGCAAGCCTCAGCTGACGGCGGCGGTTGCGCCCAAGCCTGCCAAGCCCGCGGTGAAGACCCAGCGGGAAGAGGCGGTGGCCATGCTCGACCGCAGCCTGCTCAAGGATTCGAGCTTTGGCGACCTGATGAAGGGCGTCCGTGCCGAGGCGCGACGCGCCCGGTGACCGTGCTCGTCGCCCCTGCGCCCCGCAACCGCACGCGGCCGGGAAACCGGCAGGCGACGATGGCTGTCGCGCATGTGCGGTTGATGATTCTGGCGCTGCTGTTCGCGGCGGCGGTTTCGGTGATCGTCGGGCGGCTGGTGCTGCTCGCGCTGTTTGCCGAGCCGGCGGCGGCGACGAGCGTCAACGCGATGCTGGTGCCGTTGCGCGGCGATCTTGTCGACCGCAACGGCGCACCGCTGGCGCGGACGATCGACGCCTGGTCGATCGGCGTCCGTCCCGACAAGGTGATCGGTGACAAGTCCGAGCTGGCGCGGCTGCTCGCGGCGACGCTGCCGGGCAAGAGTGCGACGGACTATGCCAAGCTGCTGAACAGCGACTCGCGCTTCACCTATCTTCAGCGCCGCGCGGTGCCGGAGCTGGTTGCGGCGGTGCATGCGTTGGGTGAACCGGGGATCGAGTTCGCGCGCGAGCCGCAGCGGCTTTATCCGCAGGCGAACCTCGGTGCGCATGTGCTCGGCTATCTCGATTTCGACGGCAAGGGCGTCACCGGGATGGAGCTGGCGCTGAACCGGCAGCTGACCGACCCCGCGATGCGCGGCAAGCCGGTCGCGCTGTCGATCGATCTGCGCGCTCAGGCCGCGCTCGAGAGCGAGCTGGGCGCGGCGATGACATCGTTCACGGCCAAGGGCGCGGCGGGCATCATCCTTGACGTCGCATCGGGCGAAGTGGTGGCGATGGCCTCGCTTCCCACCTTCAATCCCAACAATATCAAGGGGTCGAACCCCGAGCATTTCCGCAACAACATGACGCAGAGCGTCTATGAGCTGGGATCGACCTTCAAGCCGCTGACCATGGCGTTCGCGATCGAGAGCGGCGTCGCGTCGTCGATGGCCAAGCGCTATGACGCCACGGCGCCTCTTCAGGTCGGCGGTTTTCGCATCCGTGACGACCATGCGCAGAAGCGTTGGCTCAATATCCCCGAGACACTGGTCCACTCGTCCAACATCGCCACCGCGCGCATCGCCGACGAACTGGGCAAGGACCGGATGGAGAGCATGTTCCGCAAACTCGGCTTCGACACGCGACCGGACATCGAGCTGGGCGGCAAGGCCGCGCCGCTCTGGCCCAAATACTGGGCGCGGACGACGGTGATGACCACTGCCTATGGCCACGGCATCGCTGTGACCCCGCTCCATCTTGCCAGCGCTTATGCCGCAATGGTCAATGGCGGGGTGTGGCGCCCGGCGACATTGCGCAGGATCGAGCCGGGCAAGGCGCCGCAGGGCCGCCGTGTCGTCTCCGAAGCAACCAGCGCGCGGATGCGGCAGCTGCTCCGTCTCGTCGTGACCCACGGCACCGGCAGCAAGGCCGATGCTCCGGGCTATCGCGTCGGGGGCAAGACCGGCACCGCGGAGGTGCCCGGCGCAGGCGGCTACAAGCGCAATCAGAACGTCTCCACCTTCGCGGCGGCTTTCCCGATGGACGCGCCGCGCTATGTGGTGCTGGTGATGCTCGATTCGCCTGTCGGAAATGCCCAGACCCACGGTTTCTCGACCGCCGGCTGGACCGCCGCTCCCGTCGTCAACCGCGTGATCATGCGTACCGGCGCGATGCTGGGCGTCGTGCCCGACGAGACGCGCGACGTCGACGTCGCCGACGTCACCCCGTTGCTGTGGAAGGCCGAACCCAAGAACAAGGCCAAGGGCGCTGCGGCTGCGACCCCGATCGTCGCACCGGGAGCGGACGAGTGAGACTGGGTGAGCTGACCGGCGGCGCCGAAGATACGATCGTCACCGGGTTCGCCATCGACCACCGCAAGGTCGCGCCCGGCACCGTGTTCGGCGCGTTTCGCGGTACGCGCTTCAACGGCGAGGACTTCATCCCCGATGCCGTGGCGAGCGGCGCGATCGCGGTGATCGCCCGGCCCGAGGCGCGGGTCGAGGGCGCGGTGCACATCGCCACCGACCATCCCCGCACCGAATTCGCGCGGATCGCGGCCAGGTTCTTTGCGCCCTTCCCCGAGACCGCGGTGGCGGTCACCGGCACCAATGGAAAGACATCGACGGTCGAGATGGTCCGTCAACTCTGGCGCATGGCGGGGCATAGCGCCGCGTCGATCGGGACGCTGGGCGTGACCACTGCGGACGAAGCGGTGTCGACCGGGTTGACCACGCCCGATGTGGTGACGTTCCTTTCCAACGTCGCCGGGCTGGCGCGTGAGGGGGTGACGCATCTGGCGTTCGAGGCGTCGAGCCACGGCCTGTCGCAATACCGGACCGAGGGACTGCCGGTGGCGGCGGCGGCCTTCACCAACCTGTCACGCGATCACCTCGACTATCATCAGGACATGGCGGACTATTTCACCGCCAAGTTGCGACTGTTCGCCGACGTGCTCGACCCGGGCGGTACCGCGGTGGTCTGGGCCGACGATCCCCATTCGGAGCGGGTGATCGACATCGCGCGGATGCGCGGCAACCGGGTGATGACGGTGGGCGAGCATGGCAGCACGATCCGCCTTGTCGCGCGCGAGCCGACCCTGCTCGACCAGAAGCTGGCGATCGCGGTCGAGGGGCAGGAGCATCGCGTCAGCCTGCCGCTGATCGGCGGTTATCAGGCGGCTAACGCGCTGATCGCGGCGGGACTGGTGATCGCGACCGGTGGCGATGCCGCGACGACGCTTGCCAATCTGTCGCGGCTTCAACCGGTACGCGGGCGGCTGGAGCGCGCGGCGATCAGCCGGACCGGTGCGCCGATCTATATCGACTATGCGCACACCCCCGACGCGCTCGAAGCGGCGATCGCCGCGCTGAAGCCCCATACGGCAGGGCGGCTGATCCTGGTCTTCGGTGCTGGCGGCGACCGCGATCCGGGCAAGCGCGAACCGATGGGCCAGGCTGCGGCGGCGGGTGCCGATCTGGTGATCGTCACCGACGACAATCCACGGAGCGAGGATCCTGCGACGATCCGCGCCGAGATCCTGAAGGGCTGTCCCGGCGCACTCGAGGTCGGCGACCGGCGCGGCGCGATCTTCCTGGGCGTCGGCAAGGCCGAGCCGCAGGACATCGTGCTGATCGCGGGCAAGGGGCATGAGCAAGGTCAGATCGTCGGCGACATGGTGCTGCCGTTCGACGATGTCAGCGTCGCAAGGGAGGCGGCTGCGTGAGCGAGTCCCTCTGGACCGCAGCCGAAATCGCCGCCGCGACGGGCGGCACCGCCTCCGCCGAGTTCGATGTCGACGCGGTGGCGTTCGACAGCCGCGAGGTCGGGCCGGGCGCGCTGTTCGTTGCGCTGTCGGGCGAGACCACCGACGGGCACAGGTTTCTCGATCAGGCCTTTGCGAGCGGAGCTGCGGGTGCGGTCGTGTCCTCCCAAACCGCGCACCCCCATATTCTGGTCGGCGATACCACCGTCGCGCTGGAGAATCTTGCGCGCGCCAGCCGCAAGCGCATGGCAGGCACTGTGATCGGCGTCACCGGATCGGTCGGCAAGACCGGGACCAAGGAGGCGCTGTTCGAATGTCTCGACCGGATCGTGCCGGGTTTCGCGCACCGGTCGGTCAAGAGCTACAACAACCATACCGGCGTACCGCTCTCGCTCGCCCGCATGCCGCGTGAGGCGAAGTTCGGCGTGTTCGAGATGGGCATGAACCATGCCGGCGAGTTGCTCGCGCTGACGCACATGGTTCGGCCGCATATCGCGCTGGTGACGACCATCGCGCCGGCGCACACTGAATTCTTTGCGGGCGAGGAGGCGATCGCCGACGCCAAGGGCGAGATCTTCCAGGGACTGGAACCGGGCGGTACCGCAATCGTGCCGTTCGACAGCCCGCACCGCGACCGGCTGATCGCCGCCGCCCGGCCGCATGCCGCGCGGATCGTCACCTTTGGCCTGGGCGACGGCGCCGATGTCCGTGCGATCGAGGTGGTGCGCGGACAGCCCGGCGGCACCTATGTCACCGCGCAGATCGGGCCGGAACGGACACTGGGCTTCACCCTGTCGCAGCCTGGCGATCATTGGGTCGCCAATGCGATGGCGGTGCTGGCGGCGGTCGATGCTGCGGGCGGCGATCTGGAGCAGGCGGGCCTTGCGCTTGCCGAGATGGGCGGCCTTGCCGGGCGCGGCGCACGATTCAAGACGGCGGTTGCGGGCGGCGAGGCGCTGGTGATCGACGAAAGCTACAACGCCAACCCTGCATCGATGCGCGCCACGCTCGCTGTACTCGCGGCGACCCCCGCCACGCGACGGCTGGCGGTGCTGGGCGAGATGCGTGAACTGGGCGACCAGTCGGCGGCCTTTCATGCCGGTCTGGCGGAACCGATCGCAGCCGCGGGCGTCGAAGCGTTGCTGCTTGTCGGTGAAGGGATGGCGCCGCTCGCCAGCGCGCTTGAGGGACGGGTTGAATTGGTCCATGTGCCCGACGCCGCAGCCGCGCGCGAACGCATCGAAGCGATGCTCCGCCCGGGCGATGCGGTCCTCATCAAGGGTTCGAACGGGGTCGGGCTGTCGCGGGTCGTCGCGGCGCTGGCCGGAAGGGCATAGCAAGTGCTGTACGAGATCGCCGAATGGCTGGGCTTTCCGAGTGTCCTCAACCTGATCCGCTATCTGTCGTTCCGCATCGGCGCGGCGGTGGCGACGGCGCTGATCATCGGCCTGATCATCGGTCCGCGCTTCATCGGCTGGCTTCGCGTCCGTCAGGGCAAGGGGCAGCCGATCCGCAGCGACGGGCCGCAGAGCCATCTCGCCAAGCGCGGCACGCCGACCATGGGCGGGCTGATGATCCTCACCAGCCTGGCGCTGTCGGTGTTCCTGTGGATGGACCTCAACAACCCCTATGTCTGGGCGTGCATGTTCGTGACGCTCGGCTTTGGGATGATCGGGTTCCTCGACGATTATGACAAGGTGCGGAAGGCCAGCACTGCGGGCGTGTCCGGCAGGGTCAGGCTGCTCGGCGAATTCGTCATCGCCGGCGCCGCGGCGTGGGTCATCACCCAGCAGAACGGCACTATCCTCTATGTGCCGTTCTTCAGCCAGTTCAGCGTCGATCTCGGCTATTTCTACATCGCCTTCGCCGCCTTCACGATTGTGGCGTTCGGCAATGCGGTGAACCTGACCGACGGCCTCGACGGCCTTGCGACCATGCCGGTGATTATCGCCAGCATGGCGTTTCTGCTGATCGTCTACCTCGCCGGCAACGCGATCTACGCCAACTATCTCGGTATTCCGCATGTGCCCGGGGCGGGCGATCTCGCCATCTTCTGCGGCGCCATTGTCGGAGCGGGTCTCGCTTTCCTGTGGTTCAACGCGCCCCCGGCGGCGGTGTTCATGGGCGATACCGGCAGCCTCGCACTCGGCGGAGCGCTCGGCACCATCGCGGTGGTGGCGCATCACGAACTGGTACTGGGCATCATCGGCGGCCTGTTCGTGGTCGAGGCGCTGTCGGTCATCATCCAGGTGTTCTGGTACAAGCGCACCGGCAAACGCGTGTTCAAGATGGCGCCGATCCACCACCATTTCGAGCAGATGGGCTGGAGCGAGCCGACCGTCGTCATCCGTTTCTGGATCATCGCCTTCGTGCTCGCGCTCGCTGGCTTGTCGACGCTGAAACTGCGGTGATCGTCAGCGCGTCCTGGCGCGGCAAACGCTTTGCGGTTCTGGGGCTGGCGCGGTCCGGGCTGGCGACCGCGCGCGCGTTGCTGAGCGCCGGTGCGCAGGTGACGGCATGGGACGCCAAGGATGCGGTCCGCTCGACCTTCTACCCCGATCCGGCGGCGCCCGGCACGCTGACGCTCGCCGATCCGGTCGAGGCGGATCTGACCGGCTTCGCGGGCGTCGTTGTGTCGCCCGGCGTGCCGATCAACAAGCACCCCATCGCAGCAAAGGTACGCGAGGCAGATGCGCCGCTGATCGGCGATATCGAACTGTTCGCACAGGCGCGGGCCGAACTGCCGGCGCACAAGGTGGTCGGCATCACCGGCACCAACGGCAAGTCGACCACCACGGCGCTGATCCACCACATCCTCGAGACCGCGGGCGTGCCCGCACGGCTTGGCGGCAATATCGGGCTGCCGATCCTGGGGCAGGAGCCGCTGCCGGAGGGGGGCGTCTATGTGCTCGAATTGTCGAGCTACCAGATCGACCTGACCCACAGCCTCGACTGCGACGTCGCGGTGCTGCTCAATATCACACCGGATCATCTCGACCGCTATGACGGCTTCCGCGGCTATTCCGCGTCGAAGGCGCGGTTGTTCGCGATGCAGTCCAAGGGACATGCGGCGGTGATCGGTATCGGCGACGAAGCCTCTCAGGCTATCGCCAGACAAGTTGCGCGCTCGGGCCGAGCCGAGGATCTGACCAAGATCGCACCGGGCATGTGCATGGACCAGTCGCACTGGCCCGCGCTTCAGGGACCGCACAACGCGCAGAACGCGCTCGCCGCGATCGCCGCGTGTGACGCTTTGCGCATTGCGCAGGATGCGATCGAAGCGGGGCTGCGCAGCTTTCCCGGCCTTCCGCACCGCATGGAACGGGTCGCGACCCGCAATGGCGTGCTGTTCGTCAACGATAGCAAGGCGACCAACCCGACCTCGGCGGCGCCCGCACTCGAAGCGTTCGGCCGCATCCACTGGATTCTCGGCGGGCTCGCCAAGACCGACGACCTCGAAGCCTGTCGCCCCGGCTTCGGGCATGTCGTCCGCGCCTATACGATCGGTGACGCGACCGAGCGCTTTGCCCAGTTGCTCGAGGGCGAGTTCCCGGTCGAACAGAGCGGCACCATGGCGGCAGCGGTGAAATCCGCAGCCGCTCAGGCTCAGCCGGGGGAGACGGTGCTGCTGTCGCCCGCTTGCGCGTCGTTCGATCAGTTCAGGGATTTCGAGGATCGCGGAGCTCAGTTCCGCGTGGCGGTGGGGGCACTGCAATGACCGATGTGAGGCGGAACCTGCCCGTCGTGCGCAGCAAGGGCTGGCGCGCGAAGGTCGAGGACAAGCTGAGCCGCGGAAGCAATTCAAGCTTCGGCCTGTGGTTCTGGGAAATCGACCGCATCCTGCTGCTGCTCGCGGTGCTGCTGATCGGCATCGGGCTGGTCGCGGTCGCCGCGGCCTCGCCCGCGTCGGCGGTGCGTTATTCGGACGGCAACACCCAGTTCGCCTCGATGCATTATTTCTGGCGACAGGCGGTCTGGGTCGGCCTGTCGGTGCCGGTGCTGCTGATCGTATCGATGCTGCCGGTCAGCTTCGCGCGGCGCATGGCGATTGTCGGCACCGCGATCTGCATCGTGCTGGTCGCGGTTGCCGGGTTCTTCGGGGCCGAGGTCAACGGCGCGCGGCGCTGGATCGGCTTCGGCTTCGCCAGCGTCCAGCCGTCCGAATTCCTAAAGCCATTCTTCATCGTCACCACCGCCTGGCTGCTGTCGATGCGGTCGAAGGACGCCGATCTGCCGGTGATCCCGCTGACCGGCGTGCTGACCGCGATCGTCGCGGCGCTGCTGATGAAGCAGCCCGACTTCGGGCAGACGATGGTGTTCGGTCTTGTCTGGATCGTGCTGCTGATGCTCGCGGGGATTTCAACCCGCGCGATGGGCGTGCTCGGCGGCGGAGCGATTGCGGGCGTGATCGCAGCCTATCTGTTCTACGACACCGCGCGCACGCGTATCGACAGCTTCCTGTTCCCCGATCCCGAGAAAGCGGCGGCGGAGCATTATCAGACCGACATGGCGCATGCCGTGCTCACCGGCGGCGGCGCGACCGGCACCGGGCCGGGCGGCGGCATGGTCAAGTTCAAGCTGCCCGAGGCGCATACCGACTATATCTTCTCGGTCGTGGGCGAGGAGTTCGGGTTGATCGCGTGCATCGGCATTGCGATCCTCTATCTCGCGATCATCCTTCGCGTGCTGGTCAAGCTGCTCGACGAGGAGGATAATTTCCGCCTGCTCGCCGCGGCAGGCCTTGCGGCCCAATTCGGGATTCAGGCGCTGATCAATATGGCCGTGAATACCGGCCTCGCGCCGTCCAAGGGCATGACCTTGCCCTTCATTTCCTATGGCGGCTCGTCGATGGTCGCACTGTCGATCGGTATGGGACTATTGCTCGCGTTCACGCGGCGGAATCCGTATTTGAAGCGCTCGCCCTACACGGTTCGAGGAAGCGGTTGATGAGTTCTGGACGGCGTTACGTATTGGCGGCCGGCGGCACTGGCGGGCATATGGTCCCGGCGGCGGCGCTCGCGACCGAGCTGATGCGGCGCGGACACAAGGTCGCATTGGTTTCGGACGAGCGCGGCGTGCGTTTCCCCGACCTGTTCGATGGGATCGAGACGCGGGTCGTGCCCGCCTCGCGCTTTTCCGGTGGCCCGATCGGCTGGCTCAAGGCGGCGAACGCGATGCGCAAGGGCCGGGCACAGGCGCGTGCGCTCTATCGCGAGTTCCGCCCGTCGGCGGTGATCGCGTTCGGCGGCTATGCCTCGCTTCCCGCGCTGATGGCGGCGTTCTCGGCCAAGGTTCCGGCGGTGATCCATGAGCAGAACGCCGTGCTCGGCCGGGTGAACCGGCTGGTCGCGGGCAAGGTCGCGGCGATCGCGACCAGCTATGCCGAAGTCGAGCGGCTCAAGGAAAGCTACGCGGTCAAGACGCATCTGGTGGGCAACCCCGTGCGGCAGGCGGTGCTCGACCTGCGCATGAAGCCCTATCCGGCGCTGGACGAGGACGGCATCTTCCGTGTGCTGGTGACCGGCGGCAGCCAGGGCGCGTCGATCCTGTCGCAGGTCGTACCCGACGGTCTCGCGCTGCTGCCCGTCCATTTCCGTCGCCGGCTTCAGGTGACACATCAGGCGCGGCTCGAGGATATCGACGAGGTTCGCCGCAAATATGCCGACCACGGCATTCCCGCCGAGATCGCGACCTATCTGCCCGACCTGCCCGAGCGGCTGGCCTGGGCGCATCTGGTGATCGCGCGCGCCGGCGCCTCGACTATCGCCGAACTGACCGCGGCGGGTCGCCCGGCGATCCTCGTGCCGTTGCCCGGCGCGACCGACGACCACCAGACCGCCAACGCGCGTGAGATCAGCGAGGCAGGTGGCGCGCGAACCATATCTCAGCGCGCCTTCACCGCGCAGGAACTGGCCAAGCAGATGCAGAAGCTTGGGCTCGAGCCCGACGCACTCGCGAATGCCGCGGCCTGCGCGCGCAGCGTCGGTCGTCCCGATGCCGCACGCGACCTGGCCGACCTGGTTGAATCGATCGATGCCGACTGGGCCTCGGCAGGGCAGGGGCGCGCCAAGCCCGTCACCATAGAGAAAGCAGCGTATGCGTAAGGGACGCCTCTCGCGAGGCTTGGGCGCATGAAGGGCGTCGCCAAGGATATCGGCACCATCCATTTCGTCGGCATCGGCGGGATCGGCATGTCCGGCATCGCCGAGGTGATGCACAATCTCGGTTACAAGGTTCAGGGCAGCGACGTCGCCGAAGGCTATGTCGTCGAGGGGCTGCGCAAGCGCGGCATCGCGGTCACGATCGGCCATAGCGCCGATAATCTCGGCGATGCGGCGGTGGTCGTCACCTCGACGGCGATTGTGCGCACCAATCCCGAGGTCGAAGCCGCCTACGCTGCGCGTATCCCCGTGGTGCGCCGCGCCGAGATGCTGGCCGAGCTGATGCGCCTCAAGTCCACCGTCGCGGTGGCGGGGACGCACGGCAAGACCACGACGACGTCGATGATCGCGGCATTGCTCGATGCGGGCGGGGTCGATCCCACCGTGATCAACGGCGGGATCATCAACCAGTACGGCTCCAACGCCCGTCTTGGCGACAGCGAGTGGATGGTGGTCGAGGCCGACGAGAGCGATGGCAGCTTCCTGCGGCTCGACGGCACGATCGCGGTCGTCACCAACATCGATCCCGAGCATCTCGATCACTATGGCAGCTTCGACAAGGCCAAGGACGCCTATGTCGAGTTCGTCGAGAACGTGCCCTTCTACGGCGCGGCGCTGCTCTGCCTCGACCATCCCGAGGTGCAGGCGATCATCCCGCGCGTCCGCGACCGGCGCATCGTGACCTATGGTTTCGCCGCAAGTGCCGATGTGCGCGGGGTCAATGTCCAGCCCTATCCCGGCGGCAACAAGTTCGAGGCGATCATCCGTTCGCGCGACGGTACCACCCGCTCGATCGAGGGGATCGATCTGCCGATGCCCGGCCGCCACAATGTCCAGAACGCGCTCGCCGCGATCGGCGTGGCGCTCGAAATGGGCATCGACGACGCGACCATCCAGAACGGGTTCGCTAAGTTCGGCGGGGTCAAGCGCCGCTTCACCAAGGTCGGCGAGATCGGTTTCGACGGCGCCAATCCCGCGATCGTGATCGACGATTATGGCCACCACCCGGTCGAGATCCGCGCGGTGCTGTCGGCGGCGCGCGAGAGCGTCGAGGGCCGGGTGATCGCGGTCGTCCAGCCGCATCGCTATTCGCGTCTCGGCAATCTGATGGATGACTTCGCCCAGGCGTTCAACGACGCCGACATGGTGTTCGTCACCCCGGTCTATGCCGCGGGCGAGGCTCCGGTCGAGGGCGTCGACGCCGACGCGCTCGTCGCCCGCACCAGCGAGCGCGGGCACCGCTCGGCAGCGACCATCGCCGATGCGAGCGCACTGGCGGAGAAGGTTGCAGAGATCGCTCAGCCAGGCGACCTGATTGTCTGCCTCGGCGCGGGCGATATTACCAAATGGGCCGCCGGGCTCGCCGACGCGGTCAACGCCCGGCGAAAGGTCGCCGCATGAGCGACTGGTTCACCCTTGCCACCGACATGCAGCGCGAGATCCTGCGCGCGCAGAAGGCGCATCTCGACGCGGCGCAGAAGCTGCTCGATGCGGGGCAGCAGGTGAACGATTTGCAGCAGGCCGGCCAGAAGGCGGCCGAAGCCAACCTCAAATACTGGAAGCAATGGGCGAAGCTATGGGGGGTGAAGTGAGCGTCGCGCTGCTCCCCAAGGTCCGTGGAAAGCTCACCGCCGACGCGCCGCTGGCGCCGCTCGTCTGGTTCAAGAGCGGCGGCACCGCGCAGTGGCTGTTCGAGCCGGCCGATGTCGACGATCTCGCCGATTTCCTACGCGATCTCGATGCCGATGTGCCGGTGATGGCGCTCGGTCTCGGCTCCAACCTGATCGTGCGCGATGGCGGGGTGCCGGGTGTGGTGGTGCGGCTGGGCAAGCCCTTCGCCAAGGTCGAGCGGGTCGATGCGACGACGCTGAAATGCGGTGGCGGCGCGAGCGGCATCCTTGTGTCCTCTTCAGCACGCGACGCGGGGATTGCCGGCGTCGAGTTCCTGCGCTCGATCCCCGGCACGGTCGGCGGCTTCGTGCGGATGAACGGCGGCGCTTATGGCCGCGAGACGGCTGAGGTGCTGGTCGAGTGCGAAGTGGTGCTGCGCTCGGGCGAGCGACGGACGCTCACCGTGGACGCGCTGGGCTATACCTATCGCCATTCCGAACTGCCCGAAGGCGCGGTCGTGGTCGGCGCGACCTTCCGCGGCGAGCCGGGCGATCCCGCCGCGATCCAGGCCGAGATGGACCGCATCGCCGCGGCGCGCGAGGAATCGCAGCCACTCCGCAGCAAGACCGGCGGTTCGACCTTCAAGAATCCGGCGGGCGACAAGGCGTGGCGGCTGGTCGACGCGGCGGGCTGCCGGGGCTTGCGCAAGGGCGGTGCGCAGGTGAGCGAGAAACACACCAATTTCCTGCTCAACACCGGTGACGCGACCAGCGCCGATATCGAGGAGCTGGGCGAGGAAGTCCGGGCCAAGGTCAAGGCAAGTTCTGGAATTGAGCTGGAATGGGAAATCCAGCGTGTCGGCGTGTTCGCCGACGACACCGACAAGGAACGCGTAGGAGTGTCGAAGTGAGCGTATCGGTGAAGCCTCTCCACATCGTCGTGCTGATGGGCGGCTGGTCGGCGGAGCGGCCGGTGTCGCTGATGTCGGGCACCGGCATCGCCGAGGCGCTGGAGTCGCTCGGCCACCGCGTCACGCGCATCGACATGGGCCGCGACGTCGCGGCGAAGCTCGCGGCGGCCAATCCCGATCTGGTCTTCAATGCACTGCACGGCACCCCCGGCGAGGATGGCACGGTGCAGGGCATGCTCGACCTGATGGGCCTCAAATACACCCATTCGGGCATGGTCACCTCGGTCATCGCGATCGACAAGCAACTGACCAAGCAGGCGCTGGTGCCGCAGGGCATCCCGATGCCGGGCGGTCATATCGTGCGGACCGAGGCGCTGTACGAGCGCGATCCGCTCCCGCGCCCCTATGTGCTCAAGCCCGTCAACGAGGGTTCGTCGGTCGGCGTCGCGATCGTCACGGCCGAGGGCAATTACGGTAACCCGATCTCGCCGCAGGCGACCGGGCCGTGGCAGGAGTTCGACGAATTGCTCGCCGAACCCTTTATCCGCGGGCGCGAGCTGACCACGGCGGTGCTGGGCGACAAGGCGCTGATGGTGACCGAATTGAAGCCCAAGAGCGGCTTCTACGATTTCGACGCCAAGTATACCGACGGCCTGACCGAACATGTCTGCCCGGCGCAGATTCCCGACGAGATCGCCGAGGCGTGCAAGCGCCTCGCGCTCGACGCGCACCGCCTGCTCGGCTGCAAGGGCACGTCGCGGTCGGACTTCCGCTGGGACGACCATCTCGGCGTCGAGGGTCTGTTCCTGCTCGAGGTGAATACTCAGCCGGGCATGACCCCGCTCAGCCTGGTCCCCGAACAGGCGAGGCATCTGGGCATGAGCTATGCGCAGCTGGTGCAGGCGATCGTCGATGAGGCGCTGAAGGCGCCGGGCGCCGACGAGGCGATGGCGGACGCGGAGGCGGCGGGATGAGCCGCAAGCCCAGCCCGGCCAGACGTCCCGCGGTCAAACCCAAGCGGCGCGCGCAGCAGCCGAAGAAGAAGCAGGCGAATGTCCTCGACCTCGCGGTTGCGGCGCTGCCGGTCAGCGAAGCGACGCTGCATCGGATCACCGTATGGGGCATCACCGGGATCGCCGTGGCGTCGGCGCTCGGCGTCGCGACATTATTTGGCGTTCCCGGCATGGTCGGCACCGCGGTTGCGGAAGGGATCGGGCGGGCCGGTTTCCGCGTCGAGCAGATCGATCTTCAGGGGCTCAAGCGTGCCGATGCCGACACGGTCTATGCCTATGCCTATGACCCCAAGTCGCAGGCAATGCCGCTGGTCGACCTGGACGAGGTGCGCGGCAAGCTCATGACGATCGGCTGGGTGGCGGATGCACGTGTTTCGCGGCGCCTGCCCGACACGTTGGTGGTCCGCATCGTCGAGCGCAAGGCGGCGGCGGTGTGGCAGCATCAGGGTCAGCTGATGCTGATCGATGGCGAAGGCGTGCTGCTCGAGCCGGTTTCGGCCGAGGCGATGCCCGATCTGCCGCTGGTGATCGGCGACGGCGCCTATGCGCAGCAGCCCGCCTATCAGCAACTGCTCGATGCGGCGCCGGCGCTCAAGCCGCTGGTCAAGGCGGCGACCTGGATCGGAAACCGGCGCTGGGATCTGTCGTTCAACACCGGTGAGCGGCTCGCGTTGCCCGAGGGTGAGGCGGCCGCGGCGAAGGCGCTCAAGAAATTCGCCGAGCTGGACGGGGCGGACCGGCTGCTCGGCCGGGGGTATCTGAAGTTCGATATGCGCGATCCGACGCGGCTGGTGGTGCGGATGCCGGGACAGGCGGCGCCCAAGCAGATCGAAACCGCGAGCGTGAGTGAGTAGGGGGTAGGGAACATGGCAAAGACAGCGCCCGAGGGATTGATCACCGCACTGGACATCGGCTCGTCCAAAGTGTCGGCGCTGATCGCCCAAAAGGGGGACGGTGGCGAGCTGATGGTGCTCGGCACCGGCCAGCGCGAGAGCCGTGGCGTCCAGCGCGGCTATGTCGCCGACATGCATGCGACCGAGATCGCGGTGCGTGAGGCGGTCGAGCAGGCCGAGCGGATCGCGGGCACTAATATCGAGGATGTCTGGGTCAGCTTCTCCGCCGGCGGTCTCGTATCCGATATCCTGCGGCTTGAGGTCGATCTGGGCGGGCACCGCGTCGAACAGTCGGACATCGACGATCTGCTGCGCGCCGGCCGTGAGTCGATCAATCCGGGTGGGCGCATGGTGCTGCACGCGCAGCCGACCCGCTACACGCTCGACGGTCTTGCCGGGGTCAAGCAGCCCAAGGGGCTTCATGCCGAGCGGCTCGGCGTCGACATCCATGTCGTCTCGACCGAGGGCGCACCGGTGCGCAATCTCGACCTGTGCGTCCGTTCGGCGCATCTCGAGGTCAAGTCGATCATCGCCGCGCCTGTCGCGACCGGCCTTGCCTGTCTGTCCGAAGAGGAACGCGAACTGGGCGTCGCACTGGTCGAGATCGGCGCCGGCGTGACCAATGTCTCGGTCTACAAGGACGGGGTGCTGACCGGCCTGTCGTCGATCCCGAGCGGGTCGGCCGATATCACCGACGATATCGCCAGCGCCTTCGGCACCCGCCGCGGGCAGGCCGAGCGGATGAAGTGCTTCTACGGCAGCGCCAACATGACGCCGCGCGACAATCACGACATGATCGACGTCGCACCGATCGCCACCGATGAGGAAACCGCCGAGGGCGGGCGCATTACCCGCGCGCAGCTGATCGCGGTGATCCGCCAGCGGCTCGACCGGCTGATGGCCGAGATCCGCAGCGAACTCGCCAAGCTCAACTTCGAGGATCCGGTCGGTCGCCAGATCGTGCTGACCGGCGGCGGCGCGGAACTCAAAGGTATCGCCGACTATGCGCAGCAGGCGCTGGGCCGGTCGGTGCGTGTGGGGCGTCCGCGTGGCTTGTCGGCGTTGCCCGAAGCACATGCCGGGCCGGCTTTTGCGACGCTCGCGGGGTTGGCGAGCTTTGCGGCGGCCGATCCGGTCGATCTGCGCGCTCTGCAACAGAACCATCAACTCGTTACGCGTGCGACACCAAAAGCGATGTTCCAGCGGATGATCGCCGCATTTCGGGCAAATTACTGAATAAATGTTGTTGATGACTGGTGAATTACGCTGGCACCGCTCATCGGCATCGTGCAGAAACAGGGATTAAGCAGGCGCCGCTCGTGGGGCGTGGCGCCTGAGGAGACTAGGTAAGATGAGCATCGATTTCCTCCCGCCCGACCTCGACGAGCTGACGCCGCGGATCACCGTCATCGGCGTAGGCGGAGCCGGAGGCAACGCGATCGCCAACATGATCAACGCCGAG
>Ga0247823_10002021_pt1 | contig 16757 bp, 10 predicted proteins | sample 13C_PalmiticAcid_2_FD_192426 | JGI IMG/M metagenome (GOLD analysis project Ga0247823, IMG submission 192426) | Soil microbial communities from agricultural site in Penn Yan, New York, United States - 13C_PalmiticAcid_Day30 | ecosystem: Environmental > Terrestrial > Soil > Agricultural land...
CGTCGTCGTCGTCAACCCGCTGCGCGAGACCGGACTCGATCGCTTCAACATCCCGTCGCTTCCCGGGTCCCTCCTGTTCGGCTCACAGGTCTCCGACCACTACGTCATGCCGCGCATCGGCGGCGACATCGCGCTGCTGAAGGGACTCCTGAAAGTGGTCATCGCCGAGGGCGCGATCGATCGCGGGTTCATCGAGAGACACACCAACGGGTTCGAGGCGATCGTCGCGTCGCTCGAGGCAGAGTCGCTCGACGATCTCGCCGCCAACGCCGGCGTCGAGCGCGCGACGATCGAGACGATCGGCCGGCTGTACGCTGGCTCCCGCAACGCGATCTTCATGTGGGCGATGGGCATCACCCACCACGAGCACGGCACCGACAACGTCGCGGCGATCACGAATCTCGCCCTGGCGCGCGGGATGGTCGGCCGGCCGCACGCGGGGCTGCTGCCGATCCGCGGACACTCCAACGTGCAGGGCATCGGCTCGATGGGATTCGCGCCGGAACTCAAGACCGGATTCCTCGAGGCGATGCGAACGATGTACGGTCTCGTCGCGCCGGAATGGACCGGGATGGACTCGATCGGATCGGTGCACGCGGCGCATCGAGGCGAGGTCGACGTCGCGCTGCTGATGGGCGGCAACTTCTACGCGGCGAATCCCGACCTCGGCTACGCGGGCCGCGCCCTCTCGAACATCGGCCTGACGGTGCACATCAATACGAAGCTCAACCAGGGTCACGTCTGCGTGCGCCCGTCGCGCGACGGCGGCGAGTCGATCATCCTGCCGACCGTCGTGCGAGACGAAGAGCTCGAGGCGACGACGCAGGAGAGCATGTTCAGCTTCGTGCGGCTCTCCGAGGGACGCATGAAGCCACCGCCCGGCGAGATGCGAAGCGAGGTGGAGATCATCTGCTCGATCGGAGCACGCCTCCTGCCCTCCGGCGGACCGATCGACTTCGGCGCGCTGCGCGATCACGACGCGATCCGTCGCGTCATGGCCGACGTCGTGCCGGGCTACCGTGACGTCGGCACGCTCGGCGAGTCGAAGGCGGAGTTCCACGTCGACGGGCGTGTGCGGCACACGCCGACGTTTGCGACCGCCGATGGTCGGGCGCGCTTTCTCGACATCGCGACGCCGGAGGATCCTCTCGGCGAGCGCGAGCTGCGGCTGATGACCATCCGCAGCGAGGGGCAGTTCAACACCGTCGTGTACGAGGAGCATGACCGCTATCGCAACCAGGCGACGCGCGACGTTATCCTCATGAACGAGGTCGACATCGCGGCGATGGGCCTCGTCGAAGGTGCGCGGGTGCGGGTCAGCTCGTCGGCCGGCATCATGGGGGATGTCCGCGTCGCGGCCTTCGACATCGCCCGCGGCTGTGCGGCGATGTACTACCCGGAGGCCAACGTCCTCGTCGCCACGCACGTCGACCCGAAGAGCGGCACGCCGTCGTACAAGAACGTGAGAGTGCGCGTCGAAGAGTCCGCGTAGAGCCCTAAGCTCCGATCGCAATCGCACTTGCCCCGGAACACCTCGCACCCCGTTCGCTCGAGGTCGGTCGCAGTCGTATTTTGCCGCGCACTCCCGACCGGACCGCCTGCGGTCCGCCCTTCCGCACCCACATCGCTAGCTTCGTCCCGACAGATCATGCTCGACCGATCGACGATCATCGACGCACTACATGCGACGCTTGCCGCGGCGCCGTTCGCGCACGCGGCCTGGCTGGCGGGCAGCGACGCGACGGGTCGCACCGATCGGTGGTCCGACATCGATCTTTCGACGGTGGTCGACGACGAGCACGTCGAGGATGCGTTCGGGCTCGTCGAGCGCACGCTCGAGGCGCTCTCGCCGATCGAGATCAGGCTCCGCATTCCGCAACCGACCTGGCATGGATTCGACCAGTCGTTCTACCGGCTGCGTGACGTCGAGCCCACACTGATGGTCGATTACTCGGTGATGCGCCTGAGCAACCCGCAGCGGTTTCTCGAGCCCGAGCGTCACGGCACGCCGCTGATCCTGTTCGATCGCGGGAAGATCGTCCAACCGGCGACTCTCGACCGGGCAGCGCTCGCCCAGCGGATGCGCGCCCGGCTTGCCGATTTGCGGGAGCGGTTCCCCCTCTTTCAGAACCTCGTGACCAAGGCGGTGCATCGCGGGTCGCTCGTCGAGGCGGCGACGAGTTACCAGATGATCACGCTCCGTCCGCTGGTCGACGCGTTGCGCATCCGGTATGCTCCCGAGCGCTTCGACTTCGGGACGCGCTATCTGCAGTTCGACCTGCCTGCCGGGACCTACTCGATGATCGAGTGGCTCGCGACGCCCTCGGATGGCGCCGGCATTCTCGAGCGCCAGGCCGAGGCCGTGCGCCTGTTCGAGGAAACCGTCGACGATATCACACGACTCGACGTGATCGGCGCGTTCGAGCGCTGAGACCGATCGCCCGACGATTGTTCACTCTGCCGGCCGACACCCCGACTCTCGGTCGATTACGCTGGCACTTCTCCTACACTCACCCGTTTCCAACGAGGAAGAATCAATGAGCGACACCACGTTCACACCGGGACAGTTTTGCTGGTGGGATCTGAGCACGACCAACCCGGAAAAGGCGAAGGAGTTCTACACGGCTCTCTTCGGCTGGACCCCGCGCGACGTTCCGGTCGGCGAGGGAGCGGTCTACACGATGCTCGAGAAGGATGGCAAGCAGGCGGCCGCGCTCTCATCGATGCAGCCGGAGATGGCCGCGATGGGCGTACCGCCGCACTGGTCGTCGTACATCGGCGTCGAGGACGTCGACAGTTCCGTCGCGAAGGCGAAGGAGCTCAACGCGACGGTGCTTGCCGAGCCGTTCGACGTGATGACCGAGGGCCGCATGGCGGTCCTGCAGGATCCGACCGGCGCGCAGATCTGTCTCTGGCAGCCGAAGAACCACCAGGGCGCGCAGCACGTGAACGCCGTCGGCGGCGTCATCTGGAACGAGCTTGCCACGCCGGATGCGCCGGCGGCCGGCGAGTTCTACGGCTCGCTCTTCGGCTACGACGTCAAGCCGTCGCCCATGGGTGACTTCACCTACACGACGCTCTCGAAGGGTGATTCGCAGCTCGCCGGCATCATGCCGATGGAGGGCGAGGAGTGGGCCGGGATTCCTCCGCACTGGATGCCGTACTTCGCCGTCGAGAACGCCGAAGCGTCGGCCGACAGCGCAAAGGCACTCGGGGCCGAGATCAAGGTGCCGCCGACCGTGATTCCGAACATCGGCACGTTCTCGGTGATCCAGGATCCGACCGGCGCCGTGTTCTCGATCATCGAAATGGCGCCGATGAACTGACCATGGAAACCGTCAACACGCCGCCCGCGCTCGGCTACGTCCAGCGCCTGCTGGGCATTCTCGCCGACAACGATCCGATCGCGGTCCAGAGCTCGCTCGTAGACCGCATCAGGGAGCTGACTGACGGTCGCTCGCGCGACGCGATTCACCGTCCGGAGGCCCCCGGAAAGTGGTCGGTCGCGGCCGTGGTGCGTCATCTTGCCGACAACGATCTCGTGCACGGCTACCGCATGCGCAAGATCATCGGGGGCACGATGCCGACGATCGACGGCTACGACGAGAACGACTGGGCGCGCGAGCTGCGCTATCTCGATGCCTCGTTCGATGAGGCCCTCGCGGATCTCGATGCGGTTCGCTCGATGAACCTCCGGCTGCTGGCCAGCCTGACGCCGGAGCAATGGCAGCGCAGCGGTCTGCACAACGAGCGCGGCGAGGAGTCCGTACGCCGCGTCGTCGAGCTCATCGCCGCGCACGACATGGTGCACATAGCGCAGATCGCGAGGATTCTCGCCGGCGCCTGACGACACAGATGTCTGCGTACGAACGAAGGGGAAGGACCGCGGTGGTCCTTCCCCTTCTTCATGACATTGAGAATGCTGAAGCGATCGAGCTCAACGGCGCCGCTTCTTGCCGCCTCCACCTCGCTTCGCGTCGGAGGCTGCCTTGCCGACGCTCGATTCGCCGCGCTTCGCGTCGCCGCGCTTCGCGTCGCCACGATTCGCGTCGTCGCGCTTCGAGTCACCGTGCCTCGAGCCTTCGCGCTTCGAGTCGTCGCGCTTCGAGCCGTCGCGCTTCGAGTCGCCGCTTATTGACTCGCCGGACTTCGATTCGCCCGTCTGCGACTCGCCCCTCTTCGTCTCGCCGCGTTTCGTCTCTCCACGCTTCGAGTCGCCGCGCCTGGGCTCCTCCGTCGCTGCCGGCTGCTTGCCGCCGCGGCCCTTCTCACGGCCGCGCTCGGGCTCTGCGTCACGTCCCTTCCCGTCGCCGCGCCGTCCGCCGGCTGCCTGATCGAGGAACGCCATGACCTCCGCCGCTCCGTGAAGCGGAACCGAGGAAGCCCGGCCTTCGTCGCCGCGACCGCCCTGCCGTCCCCTGCCGTCGTCCTGCGCGGCGCGCCCACCGTCGGCACGGCGTTTCTCGCCGCGACCTCCGTCAGATCGACCTCCGTCAGCGCGACCGCCATCTCTGCGGCCGCCGTCGGTGCGGCCGCCGTCGGTGCGGCCGCCGTCGGTGCGGCCGCCGACCTTGCGGCCACCAGTGGGTCGCCCACGGTCGGCCCGTCCGCCACCCTGTCGGCCTCCTCGATCGCCTCGGCCTCCGCGATCGCCTCGGCCTCCTCGGCTCGTCGAGCGCTCGACGCCTGCGGCGCGATCGGACTCTCCGGTGTTGCCCTCTTCTCCGCCCTCGTCGAGGTACTCGTCCTCGTCGATGAGCGCCAGGTCGATCTGCGAGCTGATCTCGTCGACGCGGATGACGCGCACGTGCACCGGATCGCCGAGTCGGTAGACCTTGCGGTTGCTGCGCCCGCGGAGCGACTTCGTACGCTCGTCGTAGAGGTAGTAGTCGTCCTTCATGTTCCGCACGGGCGCGAGGCCTTCGATGCCGTAGCGCTTGAGCTCGACGAACAATCCGAACGGCATGACGCCGCCGATCAGGCCCTCGAAGACGTCGCCGACGTGGCGCTTGAGGAACTGGACCTCGGCGATCTTGATCGACGCGCGCTCGGCCTCGACCGCGGCGCGCTCGCGCTCGGAGCAGTGCGTGGTCAGCTCGCCGAGCGATCCGGCGTAGTGCGCCCGCCGGTCGTTCGACATGCCCTCGGCGTACTCGTTGAGCAGCCGGTGCACGATCAGGTCGGGATAGCGACGGATCGGCGACGTGAAGTGACTGTAGTGCTTGAAGGCCAGTCCGAAGTGACCGATGTTGAACTCCGAGTACACCGCCTTGGCCATCGACCGCAGCGCCACCTCGTTGATCATCTCCTCCTCGTCGGTGCCGCGCGCGGAGTCGATCAGCTTCTGGATGTCCGACGGCTGCACGTTGTCGACGGGAATCGAGTAGCCGAACTGCTTGACGAAATTCGAGAGGTCGAGCAGCTTCTCCTTCGGCGGCGAATCGTGGATGCGATAGACGAACGGCGCGACGGCGCCGCCGCGCTTGCTCGATCGCTCCTTGCCGATGTGCTCGGCGACGATGCGGTTCGCGAGCAGCATGCAGTCCTCGATGAGCTTCGTCGACTCGGTCGCGGTCTTCTGGATGACCTCGACCGGGAAGTCGTTCTCGTCGAGCTTGAACTTGAGCTCCGTCGACGCGAAGTCGACGCTTCCCTTGCGACGACGCAGCGCGCGCTGCACGTGCGCCGCCTTGTTGATCGCGAGCAGCTCGTGCGCGTAGTCCCCCTTGCCGCTCTCGAGCACCTCGAGCGCCTCCTCGTACGTGAAGCGACGCTTCGAGCGGATCACGCTCTTGAAGATCTCGTAGTCCTTGACCGCCCCACGCGGTGACAGCCGCACGGTCACCGTGTAGGCGAGTCGATCCTCGTCCGGACGCAGCGAGCAGAGGTTGTTCGACAGCCGCTCCGGCAGCATCGGAATGACGCCCGTGACCAGGTAGACCGAAGTTCCTCGCCGGTATGCCTCCTCGTCGAGCAGACTCCCCTCGGTCACGTAATGGCTCACGTCGGCGATGTGGATGCCGAGCGTCACGTCGCCGTCGTCGTGCTCCTCGATCGAGATCGCGTCGTCGAAGTCGCGCGCGTCGTGGGGATCGATCGTGAAGATGTCCAGCGCGCGCAGGTCGCGACGCTGCCGGATGACGCTCTCGGGAATCACCTCGGGATGCCGGTCGGCCTCCTTCTGCACCGCATCCGGGAACACGAACGGCAGATTGAACTTCAGCGCGATCGATTTGATCTCCGCCTTCATGTCGCCCGCGCGCCCGATGACCTCGAGGATCGTCGCCTCGGGATCGGAGTACGGATCGGTCCACTCGTGCACCTTCGCGAGGACCTTGTCGCCGACGCGCGCGGTGCCGAGCTCGTTGCGGTGGAGGTTGAACGTGCGGTGGATCTTGCGGTCGTCGGCATCGATGAAGAAGGCGCGTCCGCGCTTGAGCGTCCCGACGATGCGGTCGGTCTTGCGCTCGACGACCCTCGTGATCTCGCCCTGGGGAATCTCGCCCGGTCCGGTCACGCCCACGATCCTCGCGACGACGCGATCGCCGTGCAGCGCCGTCCAGAGGTGGCGCGCGTCGAGATCGACCTCGAACTCGGGTCCCTCGTCCGGGACGATGCTCCACTGTCCGGCGCGGAGCATCTTCAGTCGTCCCTCGATCAGCGTCTCGGGAACGACGACGCCGTAGGTGCGCTTGACGCGAAAGACCTCGCCGGAGTCGATGAGATCATCGAGGGCGTCGCGGACCATGTCGTAGTCCGGATCGGTCGCGGGGATCCCGATGAGCTTCGAGAGCTCGTTCGACTTGAGCGTGTCCGGCGCGTGGCGTGTGAGGATGGTGACGATTTCGTCGCGGACCTTTTCGATCGTGCGCGGCGACTGCTTTTCTCGTTTCATGCTGAGCCTGATTGGTGGCCGCCTCTCGACGACACGCACGAGCGCGTCGCCGCTAAGGAGGTCCGCGCCGCGCCGTCTTCGCGACGGGGACGCACGGTTGTGCCGGCTCGCGATGCGAGCCTTCGTCGTCGCTCGACGTTCGAGCGCCGACGGGTGATCCTTCGATGCGGCCGGTCCTAGTAGAGAATGACCGCGTTGCCTTCGCCGGTGCGCGCGCGCTCGAGCGCCTGGTGCGCTCCGGCGGATATCGTTTCACTGCCGGGCAGATCGCTCTGGTCGCAGATGCCCACCGACACGGTCACGGAGAACTTCCGGGCGCCGTGTGTGATGATCCTGCCGGCCACGTCCTTGCGCAGCTTCTCGGCCCAGAGGTATGCCTCCTGATCGTTGCGCTCAACAAGAACCACACCGAACGTGCGCGCGTCGAGGCGGCCGACCACGTCGTAGGGCCGCACGAGCGCGCCGATCGCGGTGCCGACGCTCGAGGCGATCGTGTCCTCGAGCTCGCGCGTCATCGCGTCGCGCATCGACGCCGGGATGTCGATCGCGATCAGCGAGTACGACAGGGGCTTGCGATAGTCGCGCGCCCGCCGGCTCTCGCGCTCCAGCAGCGAGCCGAGGAACTCGGCGTTGTACGCGCCGGTCACTTCGTCGACGACGCTCTGATTCTCGATCGCGTTGTTGACGTTGTAGACCTCGATCGCCATCGCCGCGAAGCGCGCGAGGTCGCGAAGCAGGTCGATGTCACGCGGGATGTACGCCGAGGCCGCGGCATGCGCCACGGCGAGCGCTCCGTAGCAGCGCGTCGTGCCGACGAGCGGGATGCAGATGAACGAGCCGCCTTGGGCGAAGCTCTCCTCGGCCGAGAAGAGCACCTCGCGGTCGACCTGTTCCAGGTACACCTCCTCGGCGTTGCGCGTCACGTACCCGACGAGGCTGTTGGTCATGTCCGGGCGGAGCCCATCGACGTGGTAGTCGCCCTGACCGCTGTGGCTGGCCGCGACGCGCCACTCGCGCACGCCGTCGTCGAAGAGCACGACCGCGACGTAATGATGATCGAAGAGCTGGCCGGTCTGGTCGGAGAGGATGCGCGCGACCTGCGTCGGCGTCAGCGCCGCGCCGGCGAACGCGTTCTGCATCCGCTCGAACGCCTCGAGCGTGCGCGCGGTCAGTTGCAGATCGTACTTCTCGGTGTATCCCCGGATCAGTCCCGTGATCAGCCGCGTGTACTCCGCGAGCGTCGCGACTGCCGACTCGTCGAACGCGTTGAGCTCGCTCGAGTCCGCCGCCAGCACGCCGACGACCTCACGACGGAAGAAGACCGGGACGCCCACGAACGAGCGTGTGTCGGCCGGTCCGGTATAGTACGAGATGAGGTTCGCCTCGGCCGACGGGCCGATGTCGGTGAGGATCTCCGGGATGCCGCTCTCGGCGATCTGGCTGATGACGTCGTTGCCGATCGGCAGACGCGCGCCGGCGCGAATCTCGAAGGCGCCCGTCGTCAGACGCGCCTCCGGAATGATGTGGCGCTTCTGGAGATTGACCCAGCAGAAGAGAATCGAGCGCGCGGACATGCTGCGCGCGACGGCGTTGAGCACCTGTCCGACGAGTCGGACGAACTCCGCGCGCGGCTCGCTGCCGCTGGCGTCGTCGCTCTCGTCGCTCGCGAGATCGTCGAGGATCATCTGCACCTGCTTGCGACCGAGCGTCGCCTCGCGCTCCGGATCGGCCTGGGCCTCGATCGCCGGCGCGTCGATCGCGACAGCGGAGGTCGAGGCTCCCGCGCCCGGAGCCGGCTTCGACGTCGCGCCGCCGGTCGTGCCCGCGGTCGCTCCGGTCGTACCGCCCGTGTCGAGACGCGCCTCGGAGCGGCTCGCAGGTTCGCCTTCGCGCCCTGCATCGCCTCGTGAGCCATCGCGTCGCGACGTCTCGCCGGACGCATCCGCTCGCGCACCGCTCGCCGCAGCTCCCTGCGCGCCGTCGCCGCGCGACGCGTTGCCGCTCGAGGCATCGTTTCGCGCCGCACCGCCCTTCGCGGCATCACCGTGCGAGGCAGCGCCGCGGCTGGCATCGCCTCGCGAGGCATCACCGCGCGAGGAATCGCCTCGCGATGAACCGCCGCTCGCTGCGTCACTCCGTGATGCTCCGCGCGAGTCATCGGCGCGCGTCGCAGCTCCGCGCGGGGCCTGGCCGCGCGAGGAATCGCCGCCGCTCGAGCCGCCGCGAGGAACATCCATGGGCGGCATCGACGCGGAGCTCGCGTTCTGTCCGCCGGTCGACGCGCCGGTGTTCTCGGGCGTCGTGCCCGACGAGGCGGGCGCGCGCACGACGCGGAAGGAGCCGTCATCGCCGCCGGAGAATTCGAGGTCGCCGTCGTCGCCGAGGCCGGGGATGCTCGACGCCGGCGCCGGTCGGAACTCCGCGCGAGGCGGCGCTTCGTTCGACGATGCCGACGAGCGCTGCGAGACGATCTCGGAATCCTCGTCGGCGACGAAGGTCTCCTGGAAGTCGTCGAAGTGAATGCGCTTGGTGCTCGAGCCGGGGTCGGTGGTCACGCGCGTCTTGAACGCGGGCGGCGGCAGCGTCGTGCGCCGGGTGTGCACCTGGACGTTGTCATCCTGGCGCTGGCGCACGGTCATGTACAGCGCAGCGCCGCCGAGCAGCGCGACACACGCGCCGATGAGCCGGATGACCGCGTCGTCGAGGAAGACGGCGATCGCCACGCCCATGAGCGCGATCACGAGCGTGACGCTGTCCTGCGGACGAATCGCCCCGCGGATTCTCTCTGTCTCGAACGCCATGAATGCGCAACCGGTGTATGTGGATTCCTCTCGAAGCTGCCGCGTGATCGGGCGCCGCCGGACGACTCCGGCCCGTCCGGGCGCCGGCGCTAGCTGCCGGCCGTAAAGCTCATGAGATCGACGACAAGGCGCGTTGCGACCGCCTGCGAGAGCGTGTTGCTCTTCCCCTTTTCGGGTCCGACCTTCGCCGTGCCGGTCATCTTCATCCGCATCTCGATCGTGGTCGCCTTGCGCGTCGGCCAGCCGTTGTCGAGCTGCATCACCGCCTCGCCCGACCCGTCGGCCTTCATGTCATCGACCGTGGCGCTGACGAGCTCGTTGTCGATCTTCTTCTGGAGGAACTGCGTCGACAGCACCATCGCGACGCGCCCCATCGGTCGGCCGCCGACCTGGCGCACCTCGGCCAGGCGGTAGCGAACGGTGTTCTTCGACGGGATGCCGAGCGCCGGAACGTTGTACGTGCGGGTCCATGCCGCGCCCGGGGCGACGCTGCTGTCGGGTGGCTCCTTCAGGAAGAGCTGTTCGAGGATGCTGCTGTAGGCCTGGATCTTGACGACCTCGCGAAACTGCTCCCACGTTTTCGGCGGGACTTTGTCGCGCTGGCTGCCGAACATGGCGTTGAGCACCGGGTCGACGTTCGAGACCTCGCTGACCTGTCCGTCACGACCGAGCGTCATGTTGACGCGCTTGCCGATGAGCGCGCGGAACTGCTCGGTGCCCTTGACGCTCGTGTCCGGCCGACGCGAGTCGAACGCGATCGTGCGCGCCACGCTGTCGACGAGTCCGGCGTCGTAGGCGCGGCGGATCCGGATCGAATCGTGGATCATCTCGATGGTCATCGATCCGTCGTCGTTGAGGCCGGTGACACCGATGGTGAAGTTGTAGACCGATGACTCCTGCATGCGCTTGCCGCCGAAGTCGGTCTCGTTGTCGGTGCGCAGCCGGTAGGTGAAGCGATCGCCGACCTTCGGACGCAGACCGAAGCTGAAGCGCACGGTCGAATCGGAGACCGGTGTGCCGGTCGCGAAGGCCGCGGCCGATCCGCCCGGGGCCGCCGCGTCCGCCGCGGAGGTGTCGCCAGCCGGCGTCACGCCGGGCTTCGCGCTGCCCTTCTTCGCGTCCTTCCCGACACCGCCTGCTTCCGACGGCCGATCGCCGCCGCACGAGGCGACCACTAGCGCTCCAACAAGAAGGAGCGCGCGTGCGCTCCGGTACAGATCAATGCTCATGCTGATGGGGAAATCGCCGGTCCGACCGGCGCAACGCGACACGGGACCTTGTCGTGAGATGGTTCGGCCAACAATAGCGTGCAATGTACGCGATGGCAGCGGAAGATTGGAAGCGCTCCGCAAAACGCGCGAAAAATATGCACGGCATAATGCACGACGCCCGCATCGCGCGAACGATGCGGGCGTCGTCGAAGTAGTCCCGTCGGTCAGTTCGTCACCGACATCATCCCGATCATCTCGGTGTACGTCTCGTGCCAGACCGTCGCGGCGATCGGCGCGCCCGAGACGGTGCCGTTGACGGTGCCCTTCGCCGCGGTCCATCCCGAGACGACCACTCCGTCGTCGTCGATGTTGAGCGCGCCGGAGATGTGGCCGGTGGTCGAGCCGATGGTCACCGGATCGAGCAGCTCGGTGAACGCGCCGAACGGCCGCGTCGCCGTGCGGAAGTCGCTCTGGAAATTCAGGACGGCCTTGTCGTTCTGGCGCGTCAGGACGACGCGCGCAGTGTCGCGGACGCCGACGCGATCGAGGACGCCGGTGAACGGCATCGTCAGCGTGTCGCCGAAGCCGACGCTGCGGCCGAGCGGCGCGACCGAGCGCCACGGCAAGAGCGTCGCGCTCAGGAACTCCGGCGAGATCATGTCGAGCACGCGCTCGCGGATCACCGGATCAACGCCGGGCTCGGCGATCTGCTCGCGCAGGAAGTCGAACGACGGACTCTCGATGCCGAGCACCTGGCCGTACGGCGACAGCGTGATCATCGCGACGCGATTGACGATCGCCGACGGTCCGAGAATCTCGCGGTGCGTGATGTCGAAGGTGCTCGTCGCTGCCTCCTGCGTGTTGAAGCGGACCGTCTGCCCGTTGTGCACGTACTCGACGTGCATCGAGTCGACGTTCGCCTCAATGAGCCAGCGGCCGCCGTCGAGCGGCGACTGCTTCTGCGAGACGAAGTAGCTCAGCACGCGATGGCCGGAGTCGACGACCTCGCCGCCCGACTCGTAGAGCGTGCGCACGCGCTCGGTGAATTTGTACGAGAAGACGATGTTCGGCCGCAGCGGCGGTCCGAACTGCAGCGGCCTGGACTGCGCCAGGACCTCCGCGGAGCCGACGAGGGCAAGCGCGGCGAGAATCGGAAGGGCACGGAGGAACAAACGGTTCATCATAGGGAGCGTCGCGGTCGTACTGAATGGATCAAGCGTAGGAACCATACGGAATTCGAGCAGGCCAATGCGAGGCAATAGTTGCGAAGCTGCGTCAGCCCCGGCCCGCTGACGGGACAGGACTGACGCAGAATCCGGCGCGTCTCGGACGTGCCTCGTCGGCTGTGACACTAACCCGGCAGGCCTGCCGCAGGTTAGCCGGGCCGATCAGACGAGCTCGCGCTCGGCGAAGAAGAAGCCCACCTCGATCAGGCCGTTCTCGACCGAGTCGGAGCCGTGAACGGCATTCTCGCCCTTGCTCGAAGCGTAGCGCTTGCGGATCGTTCCCTCCTCGGCCTCGGCCGGATCGGTCGCGCCGATGAGCGTGCGATAGTCGGCGACCGCGTTCTCCTTCTCGAGCGCGATCGCGACGATCGGTCCGCTCGACATGAACTGCACGAGATCGCCGTAGAACGGACGCTCGCGGTGCACCTCGTAGAATTTCTCGGCATCGCGCTGCGAAAGCGCGGTGAGCTTCATGCCGCGGATCTGGAAACCGGCGCCGGTGAGCATCGCGACGATCTCACCAATGACATTCTTCCGGACGGCGTCCGGCTTGATCATGCAGAGAGTACGTTCCATCAGAGAAATCAGAATTCGTATAGCACAGTGAATGAAGCCTTGCGGTTGTCGGACTTCCCGGCGCTCATGCCTCCGGGCTCGACTCCCCACCTTCGACCGGATAGCCCCGCACCTGCCAGCCCTTCCACCCGCTCGACATCGACGAGACCTTCGTGTAGCCCATTCGGGCGAGGGCCTCGGCGGCGAGGACCGAGCGATAGCCGCCGCCACAGTAGAGAATGATCGGCTGGTCGAGATCGGGCGCGACGCTTTCGATGTCGCGCTCGATGATTCCCTTGCCGAGGTGCAATGCGCCGGCGACGTGCCCGCGCTCCCATTCGTGATCCTCGCGCGTGTCGATGATCAGGACGTTCTCCTGCTTCTCGAGCTTCGCATTTGTCTCCTCCGGCGAGATCTCCCTGACGCCGAGGCGGGCGGCTTCGACGAGCTTGAGAAAGCGCTCCGAGTGCTGCATGGATCGGGTTCCCCGGGCTGGTGGTTGCTGCGGCGGAACGTGCCGGGAACCGCAGAGGCGCACGTGTGTGCGCCTCTGCGATCCTTCGGCGGTCGCTCCCGGATGATTACTTGCGACCCGGCTTTCCCTTCGGAGCCGGCTTCTTCGCGGATGCTTTGGCGGCCTCGGCCTTCGGAGCCGCTTTCGGGGCGGCCGTCGGCGCTGCCTTCTGGGCTGCGGCCGGAGCGACCTTCGAGGCCTCGGCCTTCGGTGCGGCCGTCGCGGCGGCGGCCTTCGGAGCAGCGACCGTCGGAGCGGCCTTCGGTGCCGCGGCCGACGCAGCAGCGGCCTTCGGTGCCGCGACCGTAGCGGCAGCGGCCTTCGGGGCTGCGGCCGTCGCGGCAGCGGCCTTCGGCGCCGTCGCCGTCGCACCTGCCGCGGGCTTCGATGCCGTTGCCGACGAGCCGTTGGTCGGCTTGCCGAGGACGTCGCGGACGGTGCGTCCGAGATACGCCGGCGAGTCGACGGTCGTGATGCCGGCGCTGCGCATGGCCTTGAGCTTCTCGTCGGCGGTACCCTTGCCGCCGGAGATGATCGCGCCGGCGTGGCCCATGCGACGTCCCGGCGGAGCGGTCCGGCCGGCGATGAAGCCGACGACCGGCTTCTTCACGTTCGCCTTGACGTACTCGGCGGCCTCCTCTTCGGCCGTGCCGCCGATCTCGCCGATCATCAGGATCGCGTCGGTCTCGGGGTCGTCGTTGAAGAGCTTGATCGCGTCGATGAAGTTGGTGCCATTGACCGGGTCACCGCCGATGCCGATGCAGGTCGACTGGCCCAGGCCGACGTCGGTGAGCTGGCGGACGGCCTCGTAGGTGAGCGTTCCGGAGCGCGAGACCAGGCCGACGCGACCGCGCTTGTGGATGAAGCCGGGCATGATGCCGATCTTGCACTCGTCGGGCGTGATGATGCCGGGGCAGTTCGGGCCGATCAGGCGCGTGCTGCGGTCCTTCAGGAAGTCACGAACCATCACCATGTCCTGCACCGGGATCCCCTCGGTGATGCAGATGACCAGCGGAACGTTGGCATCGGCAGCCTCCATGATCGCATCGGCGGCGAAGGGCGCCGGCACGAAGATCACCGACGCATTGGCCCCGGTCGCCTCGACGGCCTCGCGCACCGTGTTGAACACCGGCACCGCCCGCGAGAAGCTCTCCGGCTTGTACTCGGTGCCGCCCTTGCCCGGCGTCACGCCCGCGACGACGTTGGTGCCGTACTCGAGCATCTGCGACGCGTGAAAGGTTCCCTCGCTCCCGGTGATTCCCTGCACCAGGACGCGTGTGTTCTTGTCTACTAGAACGCTCATTGCCAGTAATGCTATGTGATGATCCGAGAAAGCTGTCGTGCGATCGTCGTGAGGAAGGCAAACTTAAGAAATCCCCTGCAGCCCCAGCATAACCGGACCGGCTCCAATCGGTATCGATGACCGGCGTCATCAGAAGGGCGGCCCGCGAGAACCGTCGGGAAAGACACCGTCGGGATCGCCCGGACCCGCCGAGGGCCTCGCATCGGCCGTTGTCGGAGCGTATCTTGCGGCCCTTCAGACGCGCTCGTCGCTGCCGGTAAGTGTCCCCGGAAGTGACCCCCACGAAGTATGATGATCTCCTAACCCTTCGCTCGATGGACGTCGACCACAGTTTCGGCTCGGCCACGCGCCGCAATGTCTTTCTCGGAATCACCGCGGCGATCTTCGTGCTCTTCGGCGGCCGTCTCGTCCAGCTCCAGCTGATCGAGGGCTCGCAGTATCGCTCGAAGTCGGAGGCGCAGGGCATCAAGCAGATTCCCGAGGAGCCGATCCGCGGCGCGATCTTCGACCGCAACGGTCTGGTGATCGCGGCGGACGTTCCGTCCTACAGCGTCTACATCACGCCGAACAAGATCACGAGCGAGTCGCGCGCGCTGCTGGCGAAGATCCTGCGCACCGACACGGCGACGATCGACGCGAAGATCAAGCAGTACAAGGTCAACGACTTCTCGCCGGTGCGCATCTGGCGCGACGTCGACCGGGCTGCGTGGTCGCGTCTGAACGAGCTGCACACCGAGCTCTCGGGCATCTCGATCGTCAGCGAGTCGAAGCGCAACTTCGCCGGCGACCTGCGCGCCAGCCACATCCTGGGCTACACAAAGGAGATCGACAAGGCCGAGCTCGAGTCGCTCGGCGATTACTACATACCCGGCGACGTCGTCGGCAAGGCGGGTGTCGAGCGTGCGTTCGAGGACTTCCTGCGCGGCGAGAAGGGCTACCGGTTCGTGATGGTCAACAACCGCGGCCAGCGCATGGGCGACTTCGAGGAGGGCAAGCACAACATCTCCCCGAAGAACGGATTCGACCTCGTGCTCGGTCTCGACGGCGAGCTTCAGCAGTACGCGGAGCAGCTTCTGCGTGGCAAGCGCGGCGCGGTCGTTGCGCTCGATCCGAACAACGGCGAGATCCTCGCGATGACCAGCGCGCCGGACTACGATCCGGCGATCTTCTCGGGCGTGACCGACCGCAAGGAGTACAACCGGGTGATGACCGATCCGCTGAAGCCGCTCTTCAATCGCGCGACCCAGGCGGTCTACGCTCCCGGCTCGACGTGGAAGATGCTCATGGCGCTCGCGGCGATGCAGGAGGGTCTGATCACGCCGACGTCGACGATCAGCTGTGGTGGCTCGTTCTCGTTCGGAGGGCGCTCGTGGGCGTGCCACGGAGGACACGGCGCCGTCAACGTGCGCAAGGCGATTCACGTCTCGTGCAACGTGTTCTTCTACAAGCTCGGGCTGCAGATGGGCATCGACACCTACAACAAGTGGGCGTCGTTCTTCCACTTCGGCCAGCGGCTCGGCCTCGACGTACCGGAGGGCCCCACGCTGCTTCCGTCGCGCGCGTACTACGACAAGGCATTCGGTGTGAACAAGTGGCCGAAGGGCGTGATGGTCAACCTGGGCATCGGCCAGGGCGAGCTGCTCGTCAATCCGGTCCAGCTCGCGGCGTACATCGGCGCGCTCGCCAACGGCGGCACGTGGCACCAGCCGCACCTGGTGCGCGCGGTGCGCAACAAGCGGATGAACCAGTTGCAGCCGGTCGACTACCTCTCGGAGCCGCTGAACATCCCGTCCGAGTACATGAAGCCGCTGCACGAGGGGATGTTCGACGTGGTCAACACGCCGGGCGGCACGGCCAAGAACGCGAAGCTCGAAGACATCGCCGTCGCCGGCAAGACCGGCACCGCACAGACCCCGGGCGGCGGAGCCGACAACGCGTGGTTCGTCTGCTACGCTCCGGCCGACAAGCCGAAGATCGCCCTCTGCGTCCTCGTCGAGAACGTCGGCTTCGGCGGCACGCACTCCGCGCCGATCGCGCGCAAGCTCGTCAACTTCTTCTTCAAGCGCGAAAAGGAGGCCGAGGATCGCCACGGCATCGAGCTCGTCCGCAAAGGCGGCCTCCCCCCCGTGCAAAAGGAGCGCCCCGAACCCAAGCCCGCCGCCCCGACCGACACGGCAAATCCGACCAACACGACCAACACGACCAAACCGACCGACACATCGACCCCGCACACCCCGCGCCCGGCCCCCAAG
>Ga0247823_10002023_pt1 | contig 16749 bp, 13 predicted proteins | sample 13C_PalmiticAcid_2_FD_192426 | JGI IMG/M metagenome (GOLD analysis project Ga0247823, IMG submission 192426) | Soil microbial communities from agricultural site in Penn Yan, New York, United States - 13C_PalmiticAcid_Day30 | ecosystem: Environmental > Terrestrial > Soil > Agricultural land...
GGCTCGGCGAGATCGGCGACGATCTCCAGCCGTTCGCCTTCGCGCCGGGCGCTGCGCACCTGTGGCCAGGCGGCGACGACCTCCGCCGGCAACGCGCTCAGGCAGTGGATGCGCCTCTGCGCGACCCGCGCGCGCACCTCGGCCACGCTGCCCTCCGCGACCACGCGCCCGCCATCGATCACGGTGACGCGATCGGCCAGCGCCTCGGCTTCCTCCAGATAGTGAGTGGTCAGCAGCACGGCGCAGCCGTCCGCGACCAGTTCGCGGATCGCCTTCCACAGCGTCTGGCGCGCTTCGATGTCCAGACCGGTGGTGGGTTCGTCGAGGAACAGCAGCCGTGGACGGCCGCAGATCGCCAGCGCGAACTGCACGCGTCGCTGCTGGCCGCCGGACAGTTGGCCGTAGCGGCGTTCGAGCAGGCCATCCAGACCGGCCATCGCCACGCAGTCGGCGACGCTGCGCGGAGCCGGATAGTAGCTGCGGGTGAGGTCCAGCAGTTCGCGCACCTTGAGCGTTTCCGGAATGCCGGCGCTCTGCAGCATCACTCCGATCCGCCGGCGCACCGCCATCGCGCCGGGCGCCTGGCCGAACAGGCGGGCTTCGCCGCCGTCCGGCCGTTGCAGGCCCAGCAGGATCGCGATGGCGGTGGTCTTGCCGGCGCCGTTGGGCCCCAGCAGCGCCAGCAGGCGTCCCGGCGCCAGGGTCAGATCCAGTCCGGCCAGGGCGGTGACCGCGCCGTAGCGCTTGTGCACGCCCCGCAGCCGCGCCGGCTCGTGCTGCGATGTCTGGGTATCCATGTGAAGAACTTCCGCGGCTTCGATGGTGGAGACCAATCTAGGCCGCCGTCACCGGGCGCGGCAGTGGCGGTGTTCATGCGCAGCGGATGACAGCTGTCACTTGGTCGCGCGGCGCGCACCGGGCATCCTGTGCCCTCCCCGCCCTTGGGCGCGGGCCGATGTCGCCGGCAAACAGATGACTTCCGGCAACTGGGCCGGGTTAACCTAGCCGGTCACACTTCCCGCCCTCGCCCCGTCTGGACAAGCGATGAACAATTCCGCTGATCTGCTGAAGGAACTCCGCATCGATCGCAAGGCCGCGCCGCCGGAACCCCCGTCGCGCCGCGGGCTGTGGATCGGGCTGGGCGTGATCGGGCTGGTGGTGCTGCTGGCGGTGGGCGGCTGGTTCGCCTTCGGACGCGACAAGGGCATCGAGGTGAAGACCGTCGCGGCGACCGCGATCGGCAATGCCGGCGGCGGGAGTTCGGCCTCGGTACTGGATGCGACCGGCTACGTGGTCGCGCGGCGCATGGCGACGGTGTCGGCCAAGGTCACCGGCAAGGTCCAGGAAGTGCTGATCGAGGAAGGCATGCGGGTCGAGGAAGGCCAGGTGCTGGCGCGGCTGGAGCCGATCGACGCCGAAGCCGAACGCGCGCTGGCCGAGAGCCAGCTGCAGGCCGCCCGCAGCCAGGGCGCCGGCGTGCAGGCGCGGCTGAAGGAAGCCGAGGCCAACGTGCGCCGGCTGTCGCAGCTGACCCAGCAGCAACTGGTCGCACGCTCGCAATACGACCAGGCCGTGGCCGAACGCGACGCCCTGCGCGCCGAGGCGCTGACCTCGCAGCGCAACCAGCGCGCCGCCGCCGATCGCCTGCGCATCGCCGACATCGGCAAGGACAACACCGTGGTGCGCGCGCCGTTCTCCGGCGTGGTGATCGCCAAGGCCGCGCAGCCCGGCGAAATCGTTTCGCCGCTGTCGGCCGGCGGCGGCTTCACCCGCACCGGCATCGGCACCATCGTCGACATGGATTCGCTGGAAGTGGAAGTGGACGTGGGCGAGGCCTTCATCGGCCGCGTGCAGCCGAAGATGCCGGTGGAAGCCACCCTCAACGCCTACCCCGACTGGAAGATTCCGGCCGAGGTCATCGCCATCATCCCGACCGCCGATCGCGGCAAGGCCACGGTGAAGGTGCGCATCGCGATCAAGCTCAAGGACCCGCGCATCGTGCCGGACATGGGCGTGAACGTGAGCTTCCTGGAGACCGCGCAGCCGGCCAGGGACGCCGCGCCGCAACCGCAGGGCGTGCGGGTGCCGGCCGCCGCCATCACCGAGCGCGACGGCCGGCAGGTCGCCTTCGTGGTCGGCGGCGAGCAGCGCGCCGAACAGCGCGCGCTCCAGGTCGGCATGCTGATGGGCAACGACCGCCAGGTCCGTTCCGGGCTGGCGGCCGGCGAGAACGTCGTACTGGATCCGCCCGCCGAGCTGAAGGACGGCGGACGCGTGCGCACGGCCGGCGAATAATCCCGCCAGCCGCGCCGCGGCACCATCGCGGACGCGCGGACCCGGTCGAATCCGGGTTTCCCCGTTCGTCGTACACCTGTCGGGACCGCCGGCGGCACGCGCCGTGGTGCCGGCGGAGGAAATCCCACCACCACGCCGGGACCGCCCGGCCATCGAGGAGTTGCCATGTCGTCCCTGGTTTCGATCCGCAATCTCACCAAGACCTACCAACGCGGTCCGGAGAAGGTGCATGTGCTGCACGGCCTGGATCTGGACATCGGTCGCGGCGATTTCGTCGCCCTGATGGGCCCGTCCGGTTCCGGCAAGACCACCCTGCTCAACCTGATCGGCGGGCTGGATTCGCCGACTTCGGGCGACATCGAGATCGATGGCGAGCACATCAACCGGCTCAGCGCCGGGCAACTGTCGCAGTGGCGCAGCCACCACGTCGGCTTCGTGTTCCAGTTCTACAACCTGATGCCGATGCTCACCGCGCAGAAGAACGTGGAGCTGCCGCTGCTGCTGACCAAGCTCGGCGCCGCCCAGCGCAAGCGCAACGCGGAAATCGCCCTGCAACTGGTCGGCCTGGCCGAGCGCAAGTCGCACCGTCCGAACGAATTGTCCGGCGGCCAGCAGCAGCGCGTGGCGATCGCGCGGGCGATCGTGTCCGATCCCACCCTGCTGATCTGCGACGAACCGACCGGTGACCTGGACCGCCAGTCCGCCGAGGAAATCCTGGGCCTGCTGCAGACGCTCAACCGCGAACACGGCAAGACCATCGTGATGGTGACCCACGATCCCAAGGCAGCCGAGTACGCGTCGCACACGCTGCATCTGGACAAGGGAACCCTGGTCGAACAAGTGCAACACGCCTGAGCGCGGGAGCGTCTGCCATGAAATATCTCCATCTGATCTGGGCGGAACTGTTCCGCCGCAAGACGCGCACCATCCTCACCCTGGTCTCGATCCTGGCCGCGTTCCTGCTGTTCGGCATGCTCAACGGCGTGCGCGAGAGCTTCGACCAGGCCGGGCAGAGCGCGCAGGGCGCCAAGCGCCTGCAGACCGGCTCGCGGCTGTCGTTCATCGACACCCTGCCGCTGTCGCTCAACGATCGCATCGCGCGCACCGACGGCGTCACCGCCGTCACCTACGCCAACTGGTTCGGCGGCGCCTACCAGGACGCGCGCAACCAGATTTTCAGTTTCGCGGTGGCGCCGAACTACCTGGACCTGTATCCGGAAATCGAAGTGGATCCGGCCCAGCGCCAGGCCTTCGCCCAGACCCGCACCGGCATCCTGGTCGGCGAGGGGCTGATGAAGCGTTTCGGCTGGAAGGTCGGGCAGAAGATTCCGCTGCTGTCGACCATCTTCCCCAACCGCGACGGCAGCAAGAACTGGTCGTTCGACATCGTCGGCGTGATGAAGCCCAAGGACAAGGCCGCCGGCGGCTGGTACGACCAGATGCTGCTGATGCACTGGAAGTACTTCGACGAATCCTCGCCCTACAACCGCGGCTCGGTCGGCTGGTACGTGAGCGGCGTGGGCGACGTCAACCAGGCCGATCGCGTGGCCAAGGCCATCGATTCGCTGTCGGCCAACTCCGACCATGAAACCAAGACCCAGACCGAAGCGGCGGCGACCGCCTCGTGGATGAAGCAGATGGCGGACATCGGCCTGATCGTGGGTTCGATCATGGGCGCGGTGTTCTTCACCCTGCTGCTGCTGACCGGCAACACCATGGCGCAGGCGGTGCGCGAGCGCATCCCGGAACTGGCCGTGCTCAAGACCCTGGGTTTCAGCAACGGCAGCGTGCTGGGGCTGGTGCTGGCCGAATCGGTGCTGCTGGTGCTGATCGGCGGTGTGCTGGGCCTGGGCCTGGCCGCGTTGCTGGGTCCGGTGCTGTCCGCCGGCAGCGGCGGGGTGATCAACATGCCGCCGGTGGGCGCGCGGAGCTGGGCGATGGGACTGGGCCTGATGCTCGCCATCGGCCTGCTGGTGGGTGCGCTGCCCGCGCTGCGGGCGATGCGCCTGAACATCGTCGACGCCCTGACCGGCCGATAGGAGCACACACATGGGTATTCTCAAATCATTCCTGCGCGGTCTGGGCCTGTTCCTGCTGGTCATCGTCGGCATCGGCGCATGGCTGGCCCTGCCGTGGCCGTTCCTGCTCGGACTGGTGGTGATCTTCCTGGCCTGGATGTTCTTCACCCGGCGCGGTCGCCAGACCGGCTCGGTCACCCAGGTGGGGCTGAGCACGCTCGGCCAGCGCATCGGTTCCTCCTCGGTGATCGTGATCGGCATCGCCGGCGTGGTCGCGGTGCTGGTCGCGCTGCTGGCGATGGCCGAGGGCTACCGCGAGACCCTGCGCAAGAGCGGTGGCGAGGACAGCGCGATCGTCCTGCGCGGCGCCTCGGCGGCGGAGGTCATGTCCACGCTGATGCACGACAGTGTCAACGTCATCGGCCAGGCGCCGGGCATCGCCCGCGACGCGCAGGGACGCGCGCTGGTCTCGCCGGAACTGGTGGTCGCGGCCAACCTGCCGATCAAGGGCGGGCTGCCCGACGAGGACGGCAGCGTGCAGCTGCGTGGTGTCGGCGAAGCCGCCTGGACGGTGCGTCCGAACGTGAAGATCACCGCGGGCCGCAAGTTCTCCACCGGTCGTCGCGAACTGGTCGCCGGCAGCGGCGCGCAACGCCAATTCGCCGGACTGGAGCCGGGCAAGCAGATCCGGCTCGGCAACCAGACCTGGGACGTGGTCGGCATCTTCCACTCCGGCGATGCGATGGACTCGGAGCTGTGGGGCGATGCGGAAGTGGTCGCCACCACCTATCGCCGCGGCAGTTCGCGCACCTCGGTGACCGCCAAGCTGGTCAGCGCCGACGCGTTCAAGGGCTTCAAGGAGACGCTGTCCAAGGATCCGCGCCTGGACGTGGACGCCAGCACCACGCTGGACTACTTCAGCAAGCAGTCGGAAGGCATGACCAAGGTGATCCGGATCATCGGCATGGTGGTCGGCGGCATCATGGCCATCGGCGCGGTGTTCGGCGCGCTCAATACCATGTTCGCCACCGTCGCCACGCGCGCCCGCGAAATCGCCACGCTGCGCGCGATCGGTTTCCGCGGCGTGCCGGTAGTGGTCGCGGTGATGCTGGAAACGATGCTGCTGGCATTGCTGGGTGGCCTGCTGGGCGGCGTGCTGGCCTGGCTGATCTTCAATGGCTTCACCGCTTCCACGATTGCCGGCGGCGTCGGCCAGCTGACCTTCGAGTTCAAAGTCTCGCCGGAAGTGCTGTGGACGGGCATCAAGTGGGCGCTGGCGATCGGTTTCGTCGGCGGCCTGTTCCCGGCCCTGCGCGCCGCGCAGTTGCCGGTGACCGAGGCACTGCGCGCGGCCTGATCATCCGCGATGCGTGAAGGAAAACGGCCGGCGCATGCCGGCCGTTTTTCTTTTCCCGGAAGACTCGGATCAGCAATCCGGTGCCGGATCGATCCAGCCTCGGCGGCGCGCTTCGCGCAGATCCTCCGGCGTATCGATATCGTGGGTCAGCTCCGGCGCGTCGAGCAGGGCGATGCATTCGGGTGCGCGCGCCGCGAGCAGGCCGCGCAGACCGCGATCGCCTCGCAGCGATGCCGCCTGCGCCAGCAGATCCGCCGGCGCCCAGGCCGGGACGCCGCGGCCATCGCCGTGGCGTGTGGCCGCGCAGCCGCGGGCGACGAAACCTTCGCGCAACGCATCCAGATGCGCCGCTTCCAGCGCCGGCTGGTCGCAGGCCAGCAACAGGCAGGCGGGCGATGCGTCCGCGCGTCCGGACACAAGCGTCGCCGCGGCCAGGCGCAGGCTGCTCGCCAGTCCCTCTTCCCACGCGGGATTGGGCAGGATGTCCATCGGCAGATCGCGCACCGCCGCGGTCACCGCCTCGGCGTGTCCGCCGACGATCACAAGCAGCCGGCGCGGCGCGGTTTCCAGCGCCAGCCGGACGCAGCGACGCACCAGCGTCTCGCCATCGCGGGTGAGCAGTTGTTTGGGCTGGCCGAGCCGGTGGCTGCCGCCGGCCGCCAGCACCACCGCGTCGTGCGCCGGCATCATGCCGGTTCGGCCGCCAGCACCGCCTGCAACTGCGCGGCGATGCTCAGCGCGATCGCTTCCGGTCCCTGCCCGCCCAGGCGCAGGCCGATCGGCGAACGCAGGCGATGGCGCAGGCGTTCGCGCGTCTCCGCCGGCAGCACCTTGAACAGATCGTCACGGCGGCGGCCCGGTCCGAGCAGGCCGATGAAGGGCAGTCCGCTGTCGGCCAGTGCCGCCAATGCTTCGCGATCCAGTTCGAAGTGGTGGTGCATCACCAACGCGGCGTCATGGCCGGCGGCGCGCGCGGCCGCCTCGGTGGGCGACACGTCCCAGGCGTGATCGGCCAGCGCCGCCGCGGCCTGCCAGCGGGCGCGCCGCTCGGCCACGGTGACCCGCCAGCCCAGTTCGCGCAGCCAGGGCACCAGCAGCGGCGTCTCCGGTCCGGCGCCGCAGATCAGCACCCGGGGCGCGGCGCGTATCGCCAGCGCATAGCCGGCCTGGCGCGGCGCCTCGGCCCCCGGCATGACCGGCAAACGCCATTGCGCGGAGCTCCCGTCCAGGCGCACGCGCAGGTCGCCGTCGGCGGCTACCGACCAATGCAGGGCGTCGCCGCCCAGTCGCCACGCTTCCAGCAGCGCCGCCAGCCCCTCCAGCTTCGCCAGCGGCAGCAACGCCAGGCGCAGGCGTCCGCGGCAACCGACCGCGGAACCGGACAACAGGTCCTCGTCGTCGCGGGTGTCGATGTCCATCCAGTCCAGCGCGCCCGCTTCCGCCGCGGCCAGCGCGCGGCGCTGGATGTCCGGCTCCAGGCAGCCGCCGCTCAACCAGCCGGTCTGGCCATCGCGCGTACTGAACAGGGCCATCGCGCCGGCGTGCACATAGGTCGATCCCTCGGTGTCCACGACCACCGCCAGTCCCGCGCCGGCGTCGCCGGTCGCCAGGGCCCGCAGGGCGGCTTCCAACACCTTGCGCTGGCTGGACATGGGCCTCCGAAAAAAGGTCGCCGGACGGCTTGGCAATGTCGCATCCGCGGGCGTAATGTGCCAACTCCCCCGCCGACGCCAGGGAACGAACATGAAGCTGCATGTGAATGGTTCCGAGCACGACGTCGAAGCACCACCCGACATGCCGCTGCTCTGGGTCCTGCGGGACCTGATGAAACTCACCGGCACCAAGTTCGGTTGCGGCATCGCCCAATGCGGCGCCTGCACCGTGCACATCGACGGTGCACCTTTACGCGCTTGCGTCACCCCCGTTTCCGCGGTGGCCGGCAGGAAAATCACCACCATCGAAGGCCTGTCATCCGACGGACGCCATCCCGTACAGCAGGCGTGGGCGGAACTGGACGTGGTGCAGTGCGGCTACTGCCAGTCCGGCCAGATCATGACCGCCGCCGCGTTGCTGTCCGCGGTGCCCAGCCCCAGCGATCAGGACATCGACCAGGCGCTGGCGGGCAATCTCTGCCGCTGCGGCACCTACCCGCGCATCCGCGCGGCGGTGCATCGCGCCGCGCAGTTGGGCAAGGCCTGATTCCTCTTTCCCCCGCGCCGGGCCACGAAGGCCTGGCATCCGATCGGAGAACGTTCGTGGACGCCAAGCCTGCGGATTCCGTCGCATCCTCTTCCCGCCGCCAGTTCCTCAAGGCCGGTGCCGTCCTCGGTGGTGGCCTGGTCATCGGCTTCGTGGTGCCTGCCGCCGGCCGCTTCGTGCTGGCCCAGAACGCCGCCGCGCCGGTCGCGGTGGCGCCGTTCGCGCCCAATGCCTTCCTGCGCATCGCCGCCGACGACAGCATCACCGTGCTGCTGTCGCATTCGGAAATGGGCCAGGGCATCTGGACCACGCTGCCGATGCTGATCGCCGAAGAGCTGGATGCGGACTGGACGAAGATGAAGGTCGAGCACGCGCCCGCCGCGCCGGCCTACGCGCATACCGCGTTCGGCATGCAGATGACCGGCGGCTCGACCAGCACCTGGTCCGAGTTCGACCGCTACCGCATGGCCGGCGCCACCGCGCGCGCGTTGCTGCTGCAGGCCGCGGCCACGCGCCTGGGCGTGCCGGTGGCGGAACTGAAGACCGACAACGGCGCGGTGGTGCATGGCGACCAGCGCCTGCGCTATGGCGAACTGGCCGACGCGGCCGGGCAGTTGAAGGCGCCGGATCCGAAGACGCTCACGCTCAAGGATCCCAAGGACTGGAAGCTGATCGGCAAGGGCGCCAAGCGCCTGGATACGCCGGAGAAAATCACCGGTCGCGCGATCTTCGGCATGGACGTGCAGTTCGACGGTCTGCTCACCGCGGTGGTCGCGCGCGCGCCGGTGTTCGGTGGCGCGGTGAAGGCGTTCGACGCCACCGCCACCAAGGCGGTGCCGGGCGTGCGCGACGTGGTGCAGGTGCCCAGCGGCGTGGCGGTGATCGCCGATCACTACTGGGCCGCATTGCAGGGTCGCAACGCGCTGAAGGTGGAATGGGATCGGGGCCCGCACGCGGATCTGGACAGCGCGCGCCTGCGCGAACAGTTCGCCGCGCAGGCGCGCACGCCCGGCGCGGTGGCGGTGCAGGCGGGCGACGCGGCCGCGGCGATGGCGCAGGCCGCCAAGGTGGTCGAAGTCGAATACAGCGTGCCCTACCTGGCGCATGCGCCGATGGAACCGCTGAACTGCACGGTGAAGATCGCCGCCGACGGTTGCGACATCTGGACCGGCACCCAGTTCCAGACCGTCGATCAGCAGGTCGCCGCGCGCATCACCGGCCTGAAGCCGGAGCAGATCCGCATCCACACCACCTTCCTCGGCGGCGGCTTCGGCCGGCGCGCGACGCCGGTGTCGGATTTCGTGTCCGAGGCGGTGGAAGTGGCCAAGGCCGCCAAGGCGCCGGTCAAGACGGTGTGGCCGCGCGAGGACGACGTGCGCGGCGGTTACTACCGCCCGGCCTACGTGCAGCGCGCCAAGGTGGGCCTGGCCGCGGACGGCACACCGGTCGCCTGGCAGCAGGTGATGGTCGGCCAGTCGATCACCGCCGGCACGCCGTTCGAGCCGTTCACGGTGAAGAACGGCATCGATGCGACCTCGGTGGAAGGCGTGGCCGACTCGCCGTACGTGCTCGGCACGCCCGCGCACCGGGTGGATCTGCATTCACCCAGGACCGGCATCCCGGTGCTGTGGTGGCGCTCGGTGGGGCACAGCTACAACGGTTTCGTGATGGAAAGCCTGGTCGACGAACTGGCGCACGCGGCCGGACAGGATCCGCTGGAATACCGTCGGCGCCTGCTGAAAGACCATCCGCGCCACCTGGCCGCGCTGAATCTGGCGGCGGAAAAATTCGGCTGGGGCAAACCGGCGGCGAAGGGACGCGGCCACGGCATCGCGGTGCACGAGTCGTTCGGCAGCTACGTCGCGCACGCGGCGGAAGTGTCGGTCGATGACGGCGTCATCAAGGTGCATCGCGTGGTCTGCGCGATCGACTGCGGACTGGCGGTGAACCCGGACAACGTCAAGGCGCAGCTGGAGAGCGGACTGGCGTTCGGCCTGGGCGCCGCGCTGCACGGGCGCATCACCTTCAAGGATGGCGAGGTGGAGCAATCCAACTATCACGACTATCCGGTGCTGCGGCTGCCGGAAATGCCGGTGGTCGAAGTGCACATCGTGCCCAGCACGGACAAGATGGGCGGCGTCGGCGAACCCGGCACGCCGCCGATCGCACCGGCGGTCGCCAACGCGGTGTTCGCGCTCACCGGCCAGCGCCTGCGCGATCTTCCCTTCTCCCTGGCCCCCGCGGCCAAGCCCGCCTGAGGATCCGACGATGCGTGCCGCCGCCCTTTTCCTCATCGCCGCGCTGTCGCTGTCGCTGGCCGCCTGTGGTCCGCGCATCAGCGCCGAACAGAAGGCGCAGGCGCTGCAATCCTTCGCCACCGTCGAGCAGGTGTTCCAGCATCCGCGTTGCAGCAACTGCCACATTCCCGGCGATCAGCCGCTGCAGTTCGACAGCCAGACCCCGCACATGATGAACGTGGTGCGCGGCCCCGAAGGCAAGGGCGCGCCCGGCCAGCCCTGTTCCACCTGCCATGGCGAAGCCAATCCGCCCGCTGGCTACAGCGCGCACGCGCCGCCTGGCGCACCGCACTGGCAACTGCCGCCGCCGGATCACAAGATGGCCTGGATCGGCCTGCCGGCCCACGAGTTGTGCGCGATGATCCAGGACCGCAAGCGCAACGGCGATCGCGACATGCCCGCGCTGATCAAGCACGTCTCCGAGGACAAACTGGTGCTGTGGGGCTGGAATCCCGGCGGGAACCGCGTTCCGGTGCCGGTTCCGCACGACCGGTTCGTCGCCGCCTTCAAGACCTGGGCCGACGCCGGCGCACCCTGCCCGTCGCCATAGCGGCGGATTCGCTCGCCTCGTGGAGCCGGGCGTGCGCGGCGGCTCTTCGCGCGAACCCGCGCATCGCGCCCTCACGGCGCGGTGCGTCATTTCCGGGCCGGGCTCCCCGAGCGCCAGGCAAATCCCGGCTTAACCGTCATCTTTCTGTCATCGTTCTGCGATAGCAGCGACGGCCCTGTCGCCGGTAAGGTGCGCGACCGCTGTCCCTCCCCCCGATGATCGCCATGCTGCTGCGCCTGATCGCGCTGGCCTGCGTCTGCCTGTCGCTGGTCGGCTTCACCACTGCCCATCTGCCCGCCCTATCGCTGAGCGAACGCCTGGCCGCGCCCGGCGGTGTCTCGCCGCTGCTGCCGCGCGATCGCATCGAGGCGATGTTCGCGCGCCTGCCGCATCGGGAAGGCTTCGTGCCGGTCAACGGCGTGCCGCTGTACTGGCGTGCGCTGGACCCGGGCGACTATGGCCTGCGCTACCGCTATGCCGGCGGCACCGCCGACAACCGCATGGATTTCCAGCTCGACTTCAGCACATCGGCGAAACCGTCCCCGCAGACGCCGCGCGGCACCGTCGTGCTGCTGCACGGCTGGATGATGGACGGCGGCTCGCTGTTGCCGTGGGCGCTGGAACTCGCCCAGGCCGGCTACCGCACCATCAGCGTGGACCTGCGCAACCACGGTCGCTCCGGCACGGCGCCGTCCGGTTACGGCACCCGCGAAGGCGAAGACGTCGTGGCGATGCTGCGCGCGCTGCGCGAGCGCGGCGAAGTCACCGGTCCGCTGCACGTGATGGGCGTGTCCTACGGCGCGGCCACCGCCATCTTCACCGCGCGCGATCTCGGCGTGCAGGCCGGCGGCGTGGTGGCGATGGAATCCTTCGACAACGCCGGTGGCGCGATCCGCGACATGGTGCCGCACATGCTCACCCGGCCGGCATCCAACTGGCGCGATCGCCTCGCGCTGCCGCTGGCGCGCTGGCGCTACAGCGGTGACAGCCTCAACGTGGCCATCGCCCAGGCCGATCGCAAGCTCGGTCTGGACCTGGACAAGGTCGACGTCGGCGCGGCGCTGGCGCAGGCGCCTGCCTGCGTGCTGCTGATCCATGGCGATGCCGATCGGCACATTCCGGTCGCGCACGGCCGTCTGCTCGCGGCCGCGTCGAAGCGCGCACGCTATCTGGAAATCCCGAACGAGGATCACCTGAGCCTGCCGATGCGGCTGGACAGGTTGGCACCGACCGTGATCGACTGGTTCAACCGCACGCCGACGGCGACGCCGGCCTGCCCGCAACCGCTGCCTCCCGGTCGCGCCTGAGCGCGACGCCTTATTCGGTGACCGTCGCCGGCACCACCGGTCGCTGACGCGAACGCCACAGGCCATCGGCGGCGAAAATCAGCAGACCGGTCCAGATGGCGGCGAAGCCGAACGCCTGCGCGGCGCCGAAGGGTTCGCGGAACACGAACACGCCGATCAGGAACTGGATGCTCGGCGCCACGTATTGCAGCAGGCCCACCACCGTCAGCGGAATCCGGCGCACGCCATAGGCGAAACCGATCAGCGGAATGGCGGTGACCACGCCGCCGAAGATCAACAGCAGATCGATCTTCCAGCCCCAGCCCTGCAGGAACCCGCCACCGTGGCCGTTCTCGCCCCAGACGACGAACGCCAGCGCCGGCAGGAACAGGTACAGGCTTTCCACGCCCAATCCGGCCACCGCGTCGACCGCCACCAGTTTGCGCACCAGCCCGTACATGCCGAACGACAAGGCCAGCCCCAACGCGATCCATGGCGGCGAACCGGCCTGCCAGGTCAGCCAGGCCACCCCGGCCAGGGCGAAGCCGACCGCGATCCATTGCGGACGGCTCAGCCGTTCGCGCAGCACCATCACGCCCAACAGCACGTTGAGCAGCGGATTGATGAAGTAACCCAGACTGGTCTCGACCACATGGCCGGCATTGACCGCCCAGATGTACAGGCCCCAGTTGAACGCGATCAGCAGGCTGCTCAGTCCCAGCGCGGCGAACGCGCGCGGCTGGGCGCGAACGGCGCGCACCCAACCCAGGCCGTTCTTCAGCACCAGCCAGCCCACCACCAGCAACGCGCTCCAGACGATCCGGTGGGCGATGATCTGGAACGAGGGCACGACCTTGAGCAGGTGCCAGTACAGCGGCACCACGCCCCACAGCACGAAGGTCAGGGTGGTGATCACCAGCCCCTTGCGATCGATGGCGGCGTGGCTCATGCGCGCTTCGCCTTCGCCAGGGTGATCACCACCACGCCCAGCAGGATCATCACCATCGCGCCCAGGTCATGCGCGCTGAAGCTCTCGTGCGCGATCCACGCGCCCAGCGCCACCGCGATCACCGGATTGATGTAGGCATAGCTGCCGGCCACCGCCGGCCGCACGTTGTGCAGCAACCAGACATAGGCGCTGAAGGCCACGATGGAACCGAACAGCGCCAGGTAGCCCACCGCCAGCGTGCCCTGCAGGGTCGGCCACTGGGTGAAGCGCTCGCCGATCAGCGCGCCCACCACCAGCATGATCACGCCGCCGCAGACCATCTGCGCGGCCGCCGACATGAACGGTGACGGCAGATCGCGGCCGCGGCTCCACACCGAACCGTAGGCCCAGGCGATCGGTGCGATCAGCAGCATGATCAGGCCCTTCGGGCTGGCGGTCAGCGCGCTGCCGGAGTTGAGCCAGACCACGCCGAGGAAACCGATCACGATGCCCGCCCATTCGGCGCGGCTGGGGTGCTGTCCGCGCATCGCGCCGAACAGGCCCATCCACAACGGCATCGACGCCACCGCGACCGCCGCCAGGCCGGAAGACACGGTCTGCTCGGCCACGCACACGAAGCCGTTGCCGAACAGCAGCAGCGCCAGCGCCATGAAGGCCAGGTTCTTCCATTGCGCGCGGGTTGGCGCGGGATAACCGCGCCAGCGCAGCACCGCGTACATCAGCGTGCCGGCGACGATGAAGCGGCCACCGGCCATCAGCAGCGGCGGATAGCCGCCTTCCAGGGCCAGGCGGATGCCGAGATAGGTGGAGCCCCAGACGACATAGACCAGGGCCAGTGCGACGACGACGGCGACGCCGCCGCGCGCGGGCGCGGCGGTGCTGGAAGTGGAGGAGTTCATGGGGGAAGCGCCAAGCGTATTGAGGCTTATTCTAGGACAGCGCCGAGGGCCACGGCGTGACACCTCCATTGAAAGGTTTCACGGTCCGCCTTGCATCTGGCTCAAGTCTCCTTGCCTCGCCTTCGCAGGAGCGACGCAAGTCGCGGCCGCAGCCCCACCCTTCCCAGTCTCCCCGAACCACCTCGACAGCCACCCGTCACGAAGGACGCCCCAAAAAAAACGCGGCCCGGAGGCCGCGCTTTTCCATCTCTGCGGAACCACGTCCGACTCAGTCGGCCCAGCGCCCCGGACCGGTGGATTCCGGCAGCACCTGCGCCGACAGCTTGCGGTCCTGGTTCAACACGCCGATGGCGTCGCCGAGGATCGCGGCCGATTCACGCAGCAGCGGATCCGGACGCTTGTCGACCAGCTTCTCCCGGGCGGCGTCCTTGACGATGTCGCGCTCGCTCGCGCCCAGGCCATCGTCGGCCAGATCATCGGCCAACGGATCCAGGGTCAGCCCCAGCGCCTTGCGCTCGGCCTGGCGGGTCTTGCGCAGGGTGTCCTGCTTGTCGCGCTCGGCGCGGCGCTCGGCCTCGTTGAGCGACACGTACTTCTTGGCCGCCTCGGCGCGGAACGTCGCCACGTCCTCGGTCCACCACTGGAACTCCTTGTCCTTGGCGACGCGGGAGGCATGCAGGGCTTCCAGCTTCGGCAGCAGCGGCGCGAAGTTGCCGTACTGGGTGTGCGGCACGGCGGCGATGCGGGTCCACGGCAACGCGTTGTCGTAGGTGCTCTCGCCGTACTCGCTGGCATCCACGCTCACCGGGAACGCGAGATCAGGCACCACGCCCTTGTGCTGGGTACTGCCGCCGGCCACGCGGAAGAACTGGGCGATGGTCAGCTTGACCTGGCCGAAGCGCGCGGTCTCGTTGGCCGGCCAGCGATCCAGATCGACCATGTTCTGCACGGTGCCCTTGCCGAAGCTGGTCTCGCCGATCACCAGACCGCGACCGTAATCCTGGATGGCGCCGGCGAAGATTTCCGAAGCCGAAGCCGAACCGCGGTTGATCAGCACCGCCAGCGGACCGTCCCAGGCGACGCCCGGCTTGCGATCGCTGTTGACGGTCACGCGACCGCCGGATTCGCGCACCTGCACCACCGGACCCTTGTCGATGAACAGCCCGGTCAACTCGACCGCCTCGTCCAGCGAACCACCGCCGTTGCCGCGCAGATCCATCACCACGCCATCGACGTTCTGGGTCTTGAACTGCGCCAGCAGCTTGGCGATGTCGCGGGTGGCCGAGGTGAAGTCATTCGGATTGCGGCGACGGCCCTCGAAATCCTGATAGAACGCCGGCAGCTTGATCACGCCGATGCGCCGCTGCGGCTCGCCGTTGGCGGCCGGCAGGGTGATGGTCTCGGCCTTGGCCGCCTGCTCCTCCAGCTTGACCTTCTGCCGGGTGATGGTGACCTGGGCGTGCTTGCCGTCGATACCCGATTCGACCGGGATGTATTCGATGCGGACCTGGGTGTCCTTCTTGCCGCGGATCTGGGCGACGACGTCGTCGATGCGCCAGCCGATCACGTCGGTCAGCGGACCGGACTTGCCCTGGCCGACCGCGACGATGCGATCGCCGACCTTGAGCTTGCCGCTCAGATCCGCCGGACCGCCGGGGACGATCTCGCGGATCGCCACCAGATCGTCCTGCCGCTGCAGCACCGCGCCGATGCCTTCCAGCGACAGCGACATCGACTGGTTGAAGTTCTCGGCGGTGCGCGGGGTGAAGTAATCGGTGTGCGGGTCGATCGCGCTGGTATAGCTGTTGAGGAACGCCTGGAACACGTCCTCGCTCTTGAATTCGTCGACCGTGCGCTGCAGGTTGGCGTAGCGCTTGTCCAGGGTCTTGCGGATGTCCTCGGGCTTCTTGCCGGCCAGCTTGAGACGCAGCCAGTCGTTCATCACCGACTTCTTCCAGATCGCGTCCAGTTCCTGGGTGCTCGCGGCCCACGGCGCATCCTTGCGGTCGTATTCCCACCGCTGATTGCCGCTGAAGTCGAAGTCCTGCTTGAGCAGCGAGCGCGCATAGGCCACACGCTGCTGCACACGCTGGCGGTAGATGGTGAAGACGTCGTAGGCCGGATCCAGCTCGCCGCTGCGGATCGCATCGCCCATCCGCGCCTGGTAGGGCGCGAACTTGGCCACGTCGGCGGCGGTGAAGAACTGCTTGCCGCCGTCCAGCGCTTCCAGATAGCGCTTGAAGATATCGGCCGACAGCGTCTCATCCAGCGCGCGCGGGCGGTAGGCGTAACGGCTGTCCGACAGCAGGCCGTAGACCAGTTTGGAGGTGGTGGCCTGATCCGCGGTGGGCGCGGTCGGCAGCGCGACGCGGTTGTCGCCATCGCCGCGCGCCAGCAGCGCCAGCGGCGACGCCAGCGCCAGGGACAGCAGGAGGACGGCGGGGACTTTCTTCACTTTCATCGGGTACTCGCGGCCAGGTGGCCTTGCTGGAACGGCGGGGAATCTGACAGTCAGACAGTGCCCAAAGTTGCGGCGCTTGTCATCCCTGTCTTTCGGCAGGCGGAAGGGCCTGCCGGAGAGACCCTAACCCCGCGTCCGTAGAGAAAAGTGAACCTGTTTCGGCTGGCCGTCCGTCGGCCGCCAACGGTTCAGCCGGCAGCCGTGTTGCGGGCGCTGGCGGCGGCCTCGGCGGCCTGGCGGTCGGCATGGTAGGACGAGCGCACCAACGGGCCGGAGGCGACGTGACTGAAGCCCAGTTCGTTGCCGTAGAGCTCCAGTTCCTTGAATTCTTCCGGCGTCCAGTAACGCATCACCGGGTGATGGTGCGCGGTGGGCTGCAGGTATTGGCCGATGGTGACCATCTCCACGTCGTGCGCGCGCAGATCGCGCAGGGTCGCC